>OLQK01000329.1_pt1 | contig 55507 bp, 77 predicted proteins | sample 1672501 | NCBI WGS metagenome assembly OLQK01 (sample SAMEA3136693, study PRJEB25190) | human gut metagenome | biome: human gut; feature: human-associated habitat; material: faeces | place: Austria | collected 2013
CATCCCGGCCAAGGTCGGTCAGGTGTATATAATGGTTTTCGTCTGTTGTCAAAAAACCGCCCTCTCGTAAAGTTCCTACTGCGTAACATACGCTGGGTTTTGAAACTTCCATGTACCGGGCAACATCCACGGAACGCACCATACCGAGTTTCTTTTGAAGTATAAGCACGGATTCTAGCTGCTGTACGACGGCTTTTTTTCTTTTGCCGTCGTGCGGCAGCTATTTCTGTTATACTAAGCTACTGTTTTCCACATTTCAGATTCACTTTAATGATTCATCTGAAACTCTTCAATCGATCCATAGTCAATTAGTTTGCTCTCGTCAAATGACTCTTGAAGTTTCTCTCCTTCTGCAAACAGGACATTTCCGCTTGAAGTCAGCGGCAACATACAGCTACTCGCTTTAAGACTTTGTGCCGGTTTATCCACAAGGATAATCAATGGATTTTTTGCTTCTATCGGCTCTGCTGCGCCCAACGCCACATGCACCGGAAATGCCAATAATGTCTCTCCATCATATTGATATAGTCCCACTCCATCAGGCAATACATTTCCATCAGCAGTCAATATAGGCATTTGAACATCTAAAAATTCCTGCATGCTATTTGCCAAACTGCCATATTCCACAGGTTTTAACTTGCTGGGATCACCAAAGCGATCTATCCATTGAGGGTTTGTCAGGATCAAATGGTCCCACCCCCCATCCTTTAGCTCTTTTGTAATTTCAATATTGCTGTCAACTACATATGAAAGCAGAAGATAATCTTCCTCAGAATGTAAAATGCTGGAGCCATCTGCGGTTAATTCATTGCTCTCACAAACTGTATCAATGTCTGTATATGCTATATACCAAATTTCACTCGTATTGTATTGATTAAGAGTGAGTGTATCTCCACACCCAGATAGACCCAATACAAGGATGCACACGAGTGTCATCACTATTTTTCTGCTCATTTACAAATCCCCTCAGTTTTCCTTACGTTCGAGAACATGATTTTCTTTTTTGAATACCCATCATGCCTAAAATCAGAATTGCACATACGACAATACTGCCGACAATGTACTGCCATCCAAAAAATGATAGATTAAGAATATAGCGTGCTGCCGGATTAGAAAAAATGTGTGTGAACGGCTCATTCGCTGCAATTCTGCTCATTACTCCGCTGACATCTGCCAGAGGTATTCCGTAAAGGGACGCACCCAAAAAATAAAGAACGAGTTTTTCTACAATGGACGGCAGTAAAATTCCTAACACACAACCTCCCACCCGATGTGCCGCTGGTGTCTTAAAAAGATAAAACGCTCCCGCAATGTAAGGTAGAACAGCTAAACATCCACCTAAAATAACTGGTGCCAAATGAAATCCGAAGATAACAAAGACAAGGCGCAAAAGTAAATATACGCCCAAGATAATCAGCCAACTTATAATCAGAGAAGCCGCAGGCTTATTTTTCTTTGGTGTTTGCGTACGAATCTGCTGTTGCATCATCAAACCTCCTGACTGGATATTGCACCTTGGGGAACATCAGAATAATGGTTGTTCCGCATGACAACTGTGATGTGATTTGTAAATCTATCGCTAAATCTTTTGCCATTTTCTGCACTAAATATAATCCCATACCTGTGGAGCGGCTTAAAAAGCTTCCTGCGTCCCCAGTGAAGCCCTTATCAAAAACAAACGGCAGATCAGACGCGGGTATACCTGTTCCGTTATCGCTGACGGATAGAGTAATCTGCCCGCTTTCTGGATTATCCGTTACTGAAAATTGAATAGCGGGGGCGGTGTCCTTCACAGCATACTTTACACTGTTGCTAATAATCTGTCCCAAAATGAACATAAAGCCTTTTTTGTTAGAAATTACGTTACAGTCGTTCCCGGAATATGTGACAGAAAATTGGGCTTCTTCAAGCAAGGATAAATTGTCCTCAACCGCTTCCCGACAAGTCTCTAAGATCAGAATTGGTTCAAAATAGCAATCTTTGTGAGCCGCCCCAAGACGTGAAAAGTACAAAATCTGTTCTACGTTCTGCCGCACATGGTCGCGTACATATAGCATACGAGTATGCACCAACGGTGACATCTCAACCTTTCGATTATCTAAAAGAAGCGTCATAAGGGACAGAGGTTTCTTGATTTCATGCACCCAATTTTCAATATAACTTTCGTAGTTGGCAACCTTTAACTGCTGTTCGTTCACATACCCCTCTTGCATTCTCAGATGATGGGCTAATTCATGGATATATGGGCGCATTGACGCGGGGGCACTTTCACACAACAGGTATTCGTTTGTGTCGTCCGGCTCTAACAGAAAGCGCCGAAAAGCGGCATCAATTTTACTGCGTTTATGAATTGAGATGACAAAGGGGATGACAAACGCGGCAAGTGATACAAATATCATTAGCCCCACAAGGCTCAAAAAATCCCCCGGATAAGCCACCCATGCCAGAAACGCAAAGAACAAATCCAAGCAGCCAAGAGTAATCAACCAAATACGATTGGACGATACATAGGTCAAGAGAGTATTAAATTTCTTCATACTTCCACCTGCTCTTTCAAACGGTAGCCTTGCCCGCGCACCGTTTCAATGCGATCATCAAGTCCAACTTCACGCAGCGTTTTCCGCAGTCGTGTAAAATTGACTTGCAGCGCATTTTCGTCTATAAACTCCGCTGTTCCCCAAAGCACATGAAACAGGTCGCTCTTTGATACAAGGTTCGGGCTGCTTTTCAAAAGGGTGAGAAGTATTTTCCCCTCATTCTGCGGAAGAACATAAGATTTCTTTCCTGCATAGAGCGTAAAAGTGTTTGGATCAAGCAGGAAGCCGCCCCCGTTAAGCAATCCCTGCTGCATCTGTTCTTCTTTGCGGCGCAAGAGGTTTTTAATGCGGGCAAGAAGCCGTTCCGTGTTGCATGGCTTTGTTAGGTAATCGTCCGCCCCTAATCCCAAAGCGTGAAGCTCGTCCTGTAATTTATCTCTTGCAGTTAATATCAGCACAGTCCCAAGCTGTTTGGCCTTTACCTCTTTGCAGATTTCAAAGCCGGAGTGAAAAGGAAGATTGATGTCGAGCAAAATCAAGTCCGGGGAAAGAGACATTATCTGTGATACGGCATTTTCAAAGTCAAGCAAAGGAACAGCGTCATATCCCGCTTTTTCCAACACATCAATCAATTCTTCCCGCATATATACATCATCTTCAACCACAATAATTTGCGCCAATATGAACACCTCCTTCCCGAATAAGCCCATTAAGCATTTGGCTTCCAATTTAATTTGCTGATTTCACGGTTTGCTGTCCGCGCAATAGCCACACCGTACAATGCAAGCATACAAACAACGACAAGCGCCATAACGAGCAGCATAGGATAAGACTGTTGCAGTTTTGCCATATTAGAGTATAGGTAATGCTGCATTGCGCAAATTCCGACTGTACCGCTGATACACGCAGGAAACAGCGGGAGCAGAAAATACCATAGCACCTGTTGGTTTATGGAACGCTTCATTTGTTCGCGTCGTGCGCCCAGAATAGAAAGTGTCGCATACCTTGCCTTTGTTTCTCGCATTTGGGTTAGGAATTGCAGGGCAAGTAGGGCGCAAGCGATAATTAGAAGCATAAAACCCATGTATAAGGTCGTGTAGCTGCCGGAAATGACATAAAATAGTTGCCGTCCGAAATTGTCCAAATAGCTTTCGCAGTACAGGCCAGAGGGCTTTAACAGGTCACGGGCTTCCATAATCGACACCATCAGGCCATCAGCTTCCACAGTTTCGCTCGGAATACAGAAATTGTGATAAACGGTAACGGTGTCTGGATTTACATATTCAGAATATACTTCATCGGAAACAATCAATGCGGTTATGATTTTTACGTTTTCATCCGCAGTCAAGCCTTTCATCGGCACAAACGGGATAAGCGTAATTGGCAGTCCGTCAATAGAAATCAAGACTTTACCATTAGCCCGTGCGTTCTCCGCAATCTGGTTCAACATGGTGGTGGTTTCTTCTTTTGTACTCCCCTGAAAATCCGGGTTAAGATAGAATACAGCTTCGTCGATTCCAAGAACGATAGTTTTTTCTCCAGCTGCTTCCAGCAATTCGTTATATGAAGATACGGGAATTAAAAATGGCGAAGCTCCCGTAGTATCAATACACCCTAAAAGGTTAAGCGCGGCTGGTTGATTGGGACTGAACTCATAGCTTGTAGCTCCTTGTGTGACGGGATCCTCTACTTCTGGCGGCAGATTCAAAACAACCTGTTCACGCAGCCCGGACCAATCTATAAAAGAGTTCGCTTTCACGGAAGCTGGGCGTTTCATTGTTCCTGTTTCCATGCGGCTCAAATCAGCCACATAGGGCTGCATTTGCTTACCCGAAAGGTATTTTTCAACAGTCGCTTCATTGCCCGTGACGGTAAAATCGTAAACAGAAGATCCCCGCGTCATTTGGTTCCCATACGACATAATGCGGGTTGATCCGTCCGCAATGAGCATGATAGTGAGCATAATCAAAATAGATGCAACACCGATTGAAATATACTTGTGGACTATATTTTCGTGTAACTGCCGCAGAGTGAAAATATATAGACCGTGTGTTGTGTTGCGTTTCACAGAAGCCGCCGCTGCGCTCAGCAAGCCTGCAAGCCCACGTATAAAAAGCATTGTTCCCACAATACCTAATATCACGGCAACAATTATCATCATACCGCCAGCAACCATGAAATACTTTAGGATTACCCAATATGCAAGCGTCAAAACTACCGCTCCGAGAATGAGGGAAAATAAGTTCCCACTCATTTTTCCAACTTGCTGTTTCTTCGCCATTTCTCCATAAAGGAGTTGGTGGATTTCTTTGTTGAATAGTTTTCCACAAAGGATGAACAACGCGACAACTTGAATCATTAGAAATCCAAGCGTTGTCAAGAGAACAGCGCTCACAGAAAAACTTGACTGATGTGCAATTATGCCGCGACCTACAAGCCGTGCCGTAGCAAGGCTGATTACCTCTGATAAAAAGCCGCCGCAGATCAGTCCGCCCAAAAGAGCCAGCAGTGATGTGATTAGCCCCTCTGCCATGATTTGAATAAACAAGTGTCGCTTTGTCATTCCAAACATCAGGTAAAGCCCTAATTCCCGGCTCCTACATTCAAGCTGATATTTGTTCGCAAAAATGACAAGGAAAAATACAAACAGCAGCGAAAAAAGATAAACCGTCGGCATTAGCATTGTCAGAAGTCGATTAACAGCGTCACTTTCGATTTCCTCCAAGAAGCGCATCACGTCCTGGCTTCCAAGGGAGAGGACGATATAAAATGTGGCTACAGCTGTAACCATAGTAAGAAAATAAATCAGGTTCTCACTACGGTTTCGTTTGGAGTTTCGCCACGCAAGGTTAAAGAACATTTGCACTCCCTCCTCCCATCTGTGCCATTACCTGTAAGATACGCGCATAAAATTCCTCCCGTGTTTCAGTCGGAATTTTCCGGCGCAGCTCATGGAAAATCACACCGTCCTGTATGAATAGGATTCTGGAACAAAAACTTGCAGCGTTCGGGTCGTGTGTTACCATCAAAATTGTGCGTCCGCGACCGTGATTGATCTCGCACAGTTTTTCCATAAGCAACCGCGCTGCCTTTGTATCCAATGCCCCAGTGGGCTGTGTTAAGTTAGTACAAAATAGAAAACCCCAGCAAGGCTGCTGCCTGCCGGGGTTTTATTTTACAGTCCATTTCCTTTGAACATTGCCCACCCGCCTTTTGAAAACGGGTTGTTTTTATCTTTTGGAAAGTCCTTTAGATATTGCTTGAATAAACTTGCTCTTATATGTTCATTATATTTCGTCAGTCCCAAGCATAGCCCTTTTATTATATATCCTTTAATTGGTGGGTGTATATCCTCCGGCATACCGCAGAAATTTATAATTGCAGTGTCCATTTTCCAGAACTTTTCCCCTATTTCCATATATTCTTCTTTTTTCAATTATTGCCCCTCCCCCTTTGTATTTTATGCGGTTGTGTTCCGTTTCGTATTGCGTTGTGCAGATATTCAAATTCTTTTATTGTCGCATCTCTTGTAATATATTCTTCCTTGCCTTTAATTTCTAATAAAATTTCTATTGTGTCTGGTTGTCCCTCGTACCAGCAGAATATCTTTGTTTCTCCTTCATTGGTTTGTACCATTCGCATATATTCTGGTTTCTTGTTCCGTCTTTTTATTCTCTTCTCTTTTTTCTCTTCTTCCGCTTTAAGCATTTTGTATATCTCATCTTCCGTCCACTCTTTTCCTCTTTCCATTTATAGCACCCCGTCTTTTATTTTCAGAATTATTTTGCACTGTTCTCATATAATCTGCCAGCGTGTATTCCCCGCTGCTGATAAAATACCTGTTTGCCCCGTACCCTTGTACTTCTTCCAGTGTCAGCGCTTTTTCCCCTTTATACATAAAGTTGTATATATTAGCAATCCCGTTTTCCGTCTGCCTGTCGTTCATCACTTCAAGCCAGCCGTCTTCCTGCTTCGGCGTGTCGTTTCCAACTATCATGCACCAGCAATTTTCAATCACCTTGTTTCTGGTTTCCAGATAGTTTTCTGCTATCCTCTCCCCTTTCTGCTGTGTCTTCCTTGTGTAGTGGTGGCAATGGTGGCACGGTGCTTCTGCGTCATTGTAATATAAGCACTTTTCGTCTGTATAATATATACATTCCGAACCGTCCCAGCCATGCAGAAAGCCCTCTTCAAATTCCTGTTCTTTTACTCTTTCTGCCACGTTAATTCCTCCCCGGTGTCCCTCTGGTACTTCTCTTTTACCGCTTCCACAACATAGTTATTCTGTGAGGAATAGCCCTGCTGCTTCGCAATTTCTTTTATGCGTGCTTTCATTCCTTTTGGCACCGCAAGTTCCATGCGGTCATAATTATTGTCACGGTATTTGTTCTTTGCTGCCGTGGCTGCTGGTCCTCTCGGTATGGTCTTCTTTTCTGTTGTATCTGGCATTTTCTGCACCTCCTGTGGTTTTTAATCAGTATATCACACTTTGTTTTCTTACGGAAGTATACATTTTATACAATCTTACGGAAGTATATTTGTATATTTTGCCGATTGTTTTTATACTTCCGTAAGTATATAATAAAGACAGTTAAGGAAATCAAACACACGGAGGTCAAACGATATGGGAAAAATCATTTACATGGAAGATAGAATAAACGGGCTGCACTGCTACACCCCAGAAATGGGACAGCGCAAGCCAGAAGTTAAGATGGAAGCCAGCCTTTCATATTATGGCAAACATTATTTTGTTGATACCCCGCTTGAATTAAAAGGCAGGGGCATTACAGAAATTGAAGCCCACTGGATTGATGGTTGCCAGAAGAAAATTGAAAACTGGCGCAGCTACCGTGTCACAAAGGCTGCTTTTGAAAAATTAAAAGCGCAATATCCAATTTCAATGGAATGTTGCCTTGACTAATAACTACACGGGCGGCACTGCTGCCGCCCAGAAAGAAAAGGTGAAATAATATGGCAAAATCTTATAATAGACGCTTTAGAAAGAACGGGCTTTCATTCATGGTGCAGGACACGCACCCGGCAGACCGTAAAACTGATACCGATAAATATTATCTGACAGTCAATCAGAATGGCATATACAAAATTGTGTACGATAATATCACATGGGAAATTCCAAAGTTCCCAACTATCCACGCTGCGCAGTTCTGGGCGCTTACCAGTTCTGATTTTATCGGCACTATGTAAAATGCTTTTATCTTACGGAAGTATACATATTATACAATTATACTTCCGTAAGTTTGTGCATTGTGTCTATTGCTTTTATACTTCCGTAAGTATATAATAAAGACAGTTAAAGAAATACAGAACACGGAGGGCAAAGCAATGACAGTAAAACTTCAAGGAATATATAACAAGCAGGAAGCAAAGGCAGCAAAAGAATTAAAGACCGGGGACGTTATCATGTGGAACTACGGATATACAAGCACCGTGGTTGACCTTATCCCAAGCAAGACCGGAAAGACAATCACTTGTCTTCTGAAAAGCAATCAAGATGGCGTTGTCCGTGAAAGAAAAATGGGTGCAGAAAGACTGGTTGCTATTGCATAGCAGCCAGCCGGAAAGAAAGGTGGAATGAATGATGGAAGCAAAAATGATGATAGCTGGAAGCTTTGATGAATTTGTGGAAAAGATAACGCAGGCAGAACGCAAAGCGCTTAACACTCCTTTTGGGCAGGAAATAACAGAACGGCTTCTGAAAATGAAGCTGGAAGAAAACCCAGATATGACAGCGGAAGAATGGCAGGACACAAAAAGCCAGTTCTTGACTTTCCTTTTCGCAATGTTCGTGAAAGAAACGCCGCAGGCTATGGCAGAACTTGCCCAGCATACATGGGACGAATTGCAAGCAAAAGAAGTATAATGCAACCGGGCGGCATTGCTGCCGCCCAGAAAGAATGGTGAATGACTATGAAAACAGATATTGTTATTTGCAGCAAGTGCAATGGTTCCGGCAAATTCATTTATAAATCCGGCATGACTGGTCCTTGCTACCAGTGCAACGGCAAAGGCTCTGTGAAGCGCATACCTCACAAGTCTTTTCAAATCTCCATTGTGGACAATGACGGTGTGCGCATTGATTGGCTGAATGTTAATGCAGGAAGTGAAAATGCAGCTGTCAGCAAAGCCCGTATGATTGCTGCCCGTGGCTGCTATAAAGACCAGATAGACAGTATCAAAGCTGTTGAAAACGGCATTGATTACACATATAAACCGATATAACGCCGCATTTGCCCCGTAAACGTAAAAAGACCGTAAGTGGTGTATTTATCCACTTACGGTCTTTTCTTCCCATTCTGGCTTATTCTGCAAAGCGTCAGCGGCATTATTTAAGGTCTGCCAGCGTGTTTCCCTCTTCGTCAACAATCTTTGTGACTTCTGCCGCCATCTTCTCTGCTTCTTCCTTTGTCACGCTCCCGGTAATGTTCCCGGCTGCGTCGTAAAGGTTCACTGTGCCGTCTGCGTTGGTTTCCGTGGCGCCCTCCGGCACATTGTCTGTGGCAATAGCCACTTTCTCTGTTGTTGTCACTGGCGCCGTGGTGTTAATCACTACCGTTGCAGCTGGTGTGGCTGTGAGTGCTTCCAGCGGTTCTGCGGTGTTGCTTTCTTTCTCTCCGGCTTTCATGGCATTGTATGCCGCCTGCGCAATGGCTTTCAGCTGGTCTTCTGTGACATTCAGCCCGGCTTCATCAGCAATCTTCTTCAACTGCTCCACAACTGCTGCCATCTTCTCTTCCCCGGTCTTATCCTTTTTGAACTCTTTTGCCCATTCCACAAACTTTGCTGCCCACTCTGACAATTCGCCCAGCTTATCTGTTACAGTCTTTGGAATGTTTGGGCAAACGTACTTTCCAATCAAGAACGCCCCCAGTGTTACGGCAAAATATACAGCTGCATAAATTACATTATCCATTGTTTTTTCCTCCTGTTGATTATGCAGGCAGCTTCAATGTCTGCCCAGCGTAAATGGTGTTGCTTGTAAGACCGTTCATGGTCTTAATTTCATTGTATCTGGAACCGTCGCCCAGCTGCTTTGCTGCGATTGCCCAAAGGCTGTCACCGCTCTTCACGGTGTATGTACGCACGCCGCTTCCCGGAATTTTGATTTTCTGCCCAACGCTAATGACGTTAGGGTTTGCAATTCCGTTGTAGCTTGCTAACTTCTGGTATGTTGTGCCATACTTTGCAGCAATGCCAGAAAGTGTGTCACCTCTCTGCACGGTGTATACCTGTTCCCCGGCTGTTCCCTGTGCAGGCTGTGCAGGTGCCGCAGGCTTTGCAGGTTCGCTGGTTGCTTTCTTTGAGAAGTCCGGCACGCCATAACCTCTGATATAACGCCCGTTGACTTCCAGTGTTCTTCTTCCAACGGCATTGGACTTGTTGCCCTCAACAACTGTGATAGTGTCACCGTTGCAGCTTTCTACAACGCCCACATGGTCTGAACTGCCTGTGCAGTCACCAGTGCCGTTGTCGTCCCAGTCATAATAGATATAGTCGCCCGGTTCCGGCACCTTTGCGTCATTCTCGCACCAGCGCCCCATCTGCTGCCACAACTTAATCTGACGGTCACAGCTGCACTCCGTAGGGATAATGTCTGTGTAGCCCGCTTCAATGGCAATCTTTGAACCAAAGGTTGCGCACCATGCGTCACTGTATGTCACTTTGTACCCCTGCGCTAACGGCTTGTGGTTGTTGTAGGCGTCAATGATTGCGTGGTGTGCTGCTGTACCCTCTTTCACTCCCACATATGCTGCCGCCCTTGCTGCAAATTTCTTTCTTACTTCTGATACATTCATATTGCTTGTACCTCCATTTTTTTTATTGCTAACGGCTCCGGCTGCGTACTGGTCATAGTATTTCTGCCCATATCCTGCACGCTTTGTCTTCACCGTGTCGCTCTGGTCTGCCGGGCGCTCAAACTGTGTCAGCACTGCGTTTGAAGCAGCAATGACGGTCTGTGCGCTCTTCAATACTGACAATGTGGCTTTGTAGCCCTCTGTCAATTCTTTCATAAGGAACCCCAGTTGTGTTTCAAGGTCGCCAATAGACTTCCCGGCTGCTTTTGCATATTCCAGCAAAGCGGCTTTTCTGGTGTGGTATGTCCACTGCGCCAGTCCATAGCCTGCGCCGTCCCTTGCAAAGTTTCCATAGCTGCCGTTGTCCACGGCTGCTGTGTAGCTTGCGTCAGTGTGCCCCAGCTTCTTTTCATAGCTGTTCTGCAAGTTCTGCGGGTTCAGCCCGCTTTCTGCATATAGGTTCCCCATCAATCCGGCTGCCCCACAACTGGACAGCCCTTTTGATTTCAGAAAGTTCCAAATCTTTTCTGGTGTTGTTTCTCCTATTAGTCCCATGTCTTATGCCTCCCCGGCGCTACTGCGTCATACTTGAAAAGTCAGACAGCGTGCCGGACAACTCCGGGTATGCAGCTTTGATTTTCAGCAGGTTTTCTGCCTTTGCTTTCCAGCAATAGAACGCTACTGCGGCAGCAGTTACCCCGCCAACGAACGTCAAAAGGACTGATAACTGGTAAAAATCCTTTGTGACCACTACCCACACGCCCACGGCAAATGCTATGTAGTAAGTCGCCAGAATTGAAAAGATAATGATTTTTGTTGCGCTGGTCTTTCTTTCCGGGTGTTCCTGCAACTCTTCTTTTCTCTTCTTCCTGCGCTGTCTGAAATACTGTAAATTCCATAAAAAAAGCACTGCTAATGCCAGTGCAAATCCAATGATAAAAAATATTAAACTTTTCATGTTACTGTTTTGTACCTCCTATGGTTTTTCTTCCGGCTTTGTCAAAGCAAAGTCGTTTGTGCACATACATTCTTTGTAAATATCCACTATGTACTCATGCGCAACGTCAACTTGTCCGTTTGTCAACTTGTGGTCCTTAATATACTTGTCATACTTCGCCAATGTATCAATAACATGGTCAAACTCTTCTTTTGTATGGCGTTCATGGTTTATGCAACTGCTCTGGAATGATAGTATCTCCGTGCGCCAGCTATCAACCTTGTGTTCTATAAAGTCATTTTCAAGCTGGTTCAGCTGCTCTTTCAAGTCGTGGTTCATAAGATTTCCCAGCTGTTTAATCAACCAGCGAACGGGCTGTATTTTAATTCCCGGCGTTAAGTCAATAACAATCCCAATCCCCGCAAGCCATACAATAGCTTTTTGCACCATGTCCCAGACGTCCGCTGGGTTAAGCGTCTGCATTGCTTCCACTGTCCGTCACCTCCTTTTCTTCTGGCTGCTTGATGTAATCATCAGTGCTGCCGTAATATCCGCAGAATAGACCGCATTTACTTGCTGGCTTCTTCTCCGGCTCTGGATATGGCTTGCCCATTTCCTGCAAGTACAGTTCGTTTAGGCTCTGGCGCATACCGTAACTGTTGAAATGCTGTAATATGCCCCGGTATGAAGCAACGGACCTATCCAGTGTATCTTTGTCAATCTCTCCTGCGTGATATGCTGCAAACATATATTTCAATCTACGTTTCAGCTTCTTTGCCGTCTTCTTGCGCAATTTTATGTGTGTTGACCAAATGCGGAACCCTACAAACTCAATACCCATGCTGGTTGGTCTTATGCAGGTTTTCTTGTTAAGCTGCAACCGCAGTTCTTTTCCCAGAAAGTCCGCAATTTTGTTCTTTATCTTTTCCAGATACTTTTTATCTGGGTGCAGAATTATAATGTCGTCCATGTAACGTATGTAATAATGCAGGTGCAGTTTGTGTTTGCAGAACTGGTCAAGTTCATTCAAATACAAATTCGCAAACATTTGTGAAGTCAAATTGCCAATAGGCAGCCCAACTTCTCCCAGCAATTCATCAAACGCCACGTCGCCAATATCTGCGCCCAGCGGCAGACCAAAGTTTGTGTCTTCGCAGTTTATAATCACTGACAAGACGTGCAACAAATCTTCATCAGCAATCTTTTTCTGCAAAATGTCCATCAATACTTCATGGTCTATCCGGTAAAAATACTTTGCAATATCCAGTTTCAAATAATAGAAACGCTGCGGCTTCCGGTCTGTCTGCTTCAACCAGTTATGCAGGCGGTTGACTGCTTTGTGTGTTCCCTTGCCTACTCTGCAAGCGTAGCTGTCATTTATAAACTGCTTTTCAAAGTGCGGGTTCAGCTGGCTATATATAGCGTGCTGCGCCACCCGGTCTTTGAATTGCAATGACATAATCATGCGCTTTTTCGGTTCGTAAACATAAAATATGTTGTAGCGCCCCACGGTGTAGGTCTGCCAGATAAATTCATTCTGTAATTCAATCAAGTTTTCTTCCAGCTTATCCGTGTACGCCATCACATCTGGTCTGTACCTCTTGCACTTTATCCCGGCTTTATACGCATTGAAAAGATTTTCAAAGTCGTAAATCATAGGGAAAATGTTTTTGATTTTGTGCAATTCCCTTTTCCCTCCTGTTGTTAAAATTTCGCCGTACAAATCAAACTGCGGTTCTTCCGCAGCCCAAACGTGATATATACATTCAGCGCCAGTGTTCCGGCTCTGACTTTCAGCCTGTGGTTTACTAACTATCTTTACGGCAATTCAATATTTTTCCTACGGCTCCCGGCTGGTAGCCTTTGGAATGGAAATAAACCCCTTTAACCCAAATGCACTGGACGTGTCCACTTGTGGGCATGACTACGGGCAAATATGGGGTGAAGCGGAACGGAACGAAACGTTGTTGTTGACGTTAGAACGAGGGTTGTTCAAGTTCAGCGCACCAGCACCACCGTTGGAAGTGTTGTTGAAACTCGAACCCCGGATAGGCACGGCAAGTCCTCTATTAACGGCTTATTCCCATAATATAAAAAGCAGGTGTTACCCTGCTATTTACCATCTTTCTTCTTTGTGGTTTCACTGCCGTTTATTGAGTTGAAATAACCGCCTATCATGCGTCCTATTTCATTTATTTTTCTTGACATTATTTCATACTTTTTCATTGGCAAACATGGTTTCTTGCTTCTTGTATATTCTGGGTCAGCTGCAAGCCTTACCAAATGTCTTAATGTATCAACTTCGTTGTCAAGTTCTCCCAGCGTCGTTTTCTTGTAGTGTTTGTTTTCAAGCGCCACAACCAGACGCAGGACATCAAGCATTGAACTGTCAATTTTCTTTGCAAGTTCTCTTTTCGCTCTCGGAAATTCTTCAAGCTGTGGTCCTGCATATAATAACAATTCATATACTTTATTTTTCATTTTGAAGTCTTCCTGCGTCGCATTGTCCCGCACGTTGTCCAGCTGTGGCATTTGCTCTGCTGTGTTTTCCGGCATTTTTATTCCACCTTTGTTGTATTTTCAAAATAGGGGCTTACTGCCGTAAGCCCCACAGTATAACAGTTCCCAGTTTCCAGTTATTCCACAAAAGCGGAACGGAACGAAACGCTGCTGCCGACGTGCGAACGAGGGTAGCCCAAGTACAGCGCACCAGCACCACCGTAGGAAGTGTCGCCGAAACTCGAACCCCGGAAAGGCAGTCTTTCGCCGTTATTTCTTGCCCAAAATCTACCCGGTGTTGTCTGCGCACTGTCTGGGAATAATCCTGCTGCAATTAAAATCTGCGGAATACTTACGCCGCTTGCTGCCTTTACGTCCTTGAAAGGCTGGCTTGTATCGTTGCTGTCGGTTGTCTGTGTCGTAACTGACGTGTTAATGCGCAGTGTTGCGTCACTGGCGCTGGTTCTGTCAATCTTTAATGTTCCGACTGTCCCCGGTGCAACAAGTGTGCCGTCCGGCTTAATTGCTTTCCACTCTGTACTATTTGCACCCATGTTGCAATCAGACTTCATGGCGTTTCCGTATGGTATAATCTGGATTTCACCATCTACGCAGCGCAGACCAGATACCCACTCCCAGCAGTTGCCGCAAAGGTCAGCAATTCCAGCCGGGCTGCCGTCATGGTTCCAAGTTACCGGACCAGAACCAGTTGCAGTTCTGCCGCCGCCGTGTGAACCGTCAATATATGTGTTGATACCCTTTTCATAGCCCTTTTCATAGCTTCTGTCCCAGTTTGTGTTTCCACGGGGCGTGAAGCCGTTTTTCATACACCAAAGGTTGATTGCGGCAAATACGCCGTTCTGGTTAAGGTGCCAACCCTCGCCCTTTCTGCGGCATACTGCAAGTGCTGTGTCAAAGTCAATGTATGCTTTAGGGTCTTTCAGTGCTAAAGAATATGCACGGTCATTGACTACGGTGTTAATGTACTTAGACACCCAGATAACTTCTTTCTCTACCCCGTCAATTTTCCACCACGGCAATACTTCCTGTGTGCCGCCTGTGATTAAGTCGGAATATTTCATTTTTGGAATACCCACCATAATTGACGGCATACCCAAATCATCAAACTTTACTGCATTGTTGCCACCAAAGGAAGCAACCGCCATGCTTAAATCATCAAAATTAGACATAATGTTTTATACCTCCAATCCCCAAAGAATAAGTGTGCAAAGCGACATATCAAACGGAATAGGCACCGGGATTTCCTTTGGCTCTCCGTTTTCGTCCTCTCCGTCTTCGATAACGTCATAGCGTCTGGCTGGAATAACAACCTGCGCAGCGTACTTCTGCGCCTTGCCGCCAGTTCCAATCACCACGCCGTCTTCTTCGTCAATGCAAATGTCCAGTGATACTTCATAATCTCTTTCACGGCTTGCAAGGTTGATTGTCAATTCATCATCACCAAAAGTGATTTTTTTACCGCCAGACAGTGCATATTCAATGTGTGTGCCCGGCGTCTTCTCAACTACGTTGATTTTATTAGTAGCCATAATACTTTTTACCTCCATTCTGACTTCTTGCAACTTCGTTGCTTCTTGCTGCGATAACTTCCGCTGCTTCTCTCTGGGCTGCCGTTCCGCTGCCCTGTACGCCAAAAGAACGCATTACAGCTTCTTCATGCTGTCTGCGTTCCTCTGTCTTAATAATCACGCCTGCTGCCATCAATAAAACCCGCCTTTCACATAGATTTTTACTGTCACGCTTTTTGCGCTTCCTGTGTGTGCCATCTTGAAACCATTCAGCAACTTGTCTGAAATAACAATGTCACCCGGAAAACCGCCCGTATAGTCCACAATTTCTGCGTCCACGGTGTAGTCCATGTGGTTTCTTTCTGTCGCCAGTGCCACGGACTGTTGGGAATTATTGAACGGGTATGACTGCGTATTTTTCAAAGTCACTGTCTTTGTTTCTCCCTGCAAGTCTGCTATTGCCTGCTGGTGATGAACCGCTGAAAGTGCCATAAGTGCTGCCACCTCTGTTGCGTTTGAAATTCCATTTTCCATGTGGTTGAAATTGGTTGCGTTCTGCGGCGTTCCCTGCTGGATAATTTCGCCCTCAACTGGTGTGTGGGTGATTGTTCCATCATCATTCCTGCTTTCCGTGTATCTGTCTTCAAATTCAGTTACATGGTCCTGCCACAAAGTCTGTTCGTACATCTGTTACACCTCCTTTTCTGTGAAATCAAATGTAAAACGGTATAACACGCCCTCTTGCACATTCTTCAAAGGAATGTTCACCGCTTTGTCTGCCCACAACTTATTGTTTTTGTTGTAAAGCTGCACCCGCTGCACAGTAGCGGTTCCGCTTACCTGCGGGGTAATCTGTACATATACAGCAACCCTGCCGTCTTTTAGACGTTCCCTGCGGTGTATCACCTTTTTTTCAGAAACGCCGTTGACCGTTACTTTTGCATAGGCAATGATGTTGTCAATGAAATCTTTGAAATCATTGATTGCGTCTGTTGTCAACATGGCTTTTCACCTCCTTTTATAGCTTCCGGGTGCTTCCACACGGCTTGACGCCGTATGAATACCCCATTGCCTGCGTGTTGGTTCCCACGGTGCCGCCCTGTGTCTTCTGCACCGTGCTTCTTTCTGGGACGGTTCCTGCTGCCGGAACCGTGAAGCCGTATGCTTCCACCGTGTCAGCCATTGTGACTGCTGCCCCGTCTGTTTGCCCTCTGGTGTTTCTCTGTGGCTCTTCTCCGGCTCTTATTCGTCCGGCTGGTGTATTTGTATACCCAAACACGTTCAATGCCGTGTCTGCGTCAATATGCGCTGTCTGCTGCGCAAATACAGTGCTTCTATATGGCACCGTGCCTGCTGCTGGCGCCGTGAATATGAACCCGGCTGCTTCTGTACCCACAATGAATGTGTCCGCACCTATGCCGCCCCGTGTGTTCCTCTGTGGGTGTGTTCCGGCTTTTAGTCTTCCGGTCATTGGTGTTTTGTACTTGAAATATTCGCCGTGGGTGTATATGACCCCGTGGACCTGCCCTTGATAGGTTAATTCGTCCATGTGTGCTGATAATCTCTTGTACATTTTCACTGCCCGGATAATTGCTGCATAATCTGCCGTGATTTTCTGGTTTGTCACGTCAAGAATAATATGAAAGTGTCCGGGTTCTCCCTCATACTGGAACCACTCTTCAACTTCACTTTCTGGAAACAAGCTGCCCAGCGCTGTTTCAATGGCGTATTTCGTGCCCATCTTCTTATGAACCTTGACACTGTTTTTCACCAAATCCCGTTTCGCTTCCAGCGGGTAATTGTAGTCGTACCAGTCAACGTGCATATCGTATGCCAGAATGTCCACCAGTTCTTCCGGCAGTTCGTCAAATCTGGAATAAATCAAAACTGTGTCCATTATCCCGGAAGTGTCCAGAAGCGCAGCCGCCGTGGCGTTTGCCAATGCAACCATTTTGGGGTCCTTTTTCAGCGCTTCTGGCAGGCAGTCTGAATAGTCGGCATTGTAAATTGTATTAGACATTTTCAATACCTCCATTCAGAATGTTTTGATTTCCAAGTTTCGCAACCTTTATATCATCAACCACCGCAAATGCTGGCTTTCTGACTTCAACACGTTTCACGCCTGCTTCCATCAGCTTTGCTGTAAGATATGACGGGTTAATGTCACGCCCCATCTTGCTTGTTTGCCACTCCACATACTCTTCAACCGCCTGTTTTGCCGCCGCTGCAATTACCGTGGCGCTGGCTGCGTCCGGCTGTGGAATATAAAAGGTCACGTCAATATCAAACGGCACTGTTTCCGGTACTGATACTGTCACTTTGTCTGTAAGTGGTCGAACGTCGGAAGCGTTCAGCGCTGTTTCAATTTCTTTCAGAACTGCTTCTGTTGCCTGCTGTCCTTTCTGCAAAAGCACCCGGACGTCTACCACGCAGGCTTCCGGGCTTGTCACTGCCACGTCTGCCACTGCTGGTGATACAGACTTTGTAAAATAGATATATCCGTTGATAGGTCCAGCCGTGCTGAAACTCTCCATGCTCTCACGCATACGCTCATAATAACTGGCGTCGTCCTCTTCTTCCGCTCCACCGCTTGTGGCTGTTATGTTCTCCGCTTTCTGGTAGTAGTCGTATAAGTCAACCAGTTCTTTGACCTGTCCCGCTGCCAGATTGTTTCCAACCTCTCCGGCAGTAGTGCAAACGCCCTCAACGTCCCCGTATGTCTGCCCGGCTTTGATTTCCAGATTTTCTTTTGTTTCAAACAATATTGCGCCGTCAAAAGAAATTCTGGTGCCCGCAGGAATAATCACTGATTGTTTCTGCGCCTGTGATATGTAAAAGCGGAACATTGCAGACGCCGGGCTTGCTGGCAATCTTTCCAAATCCTTGAATAATTCTGCCAGACTGTCCAAGTATTCACCGTCTGCATATCGTGGCACGTTCTTTTTTGCTGTTTCATTGATTATTACACGCTGCTGCACAATGATATTTGCAACCCATGATATGAAAAGTCTTTCCGGTGACGCTGGGTACACTTTGTAGCGTTCACGCCCCGGCACCTGCTGTACAAAGTTTTCATATAGTGCAATCAAGTTGCTTTCTATGGTTTCCGTGTCTGTTTCCACAAAATCAACGTCCGGGTATTTTCTGTCACTCATCTTCTGTCACCTCCTCCAAATAGATAATAGGTATTGTGCGCCCTGTGGCTGCGTCGTGTTCAAACTGAATGTCTGCCACCCGTGCCCGTGGCTCAAATTCTTCTATCTGGTCATATAAGTAACCAACCATTATATTTTCAACCACTGGCTGTGGTCTTCCGTATAAACTGCCCGGCAATCCAAAATCACGGAACATGGGGCAGGACCCCTGCACTGTGTCCAGAATAACTGCTATATTCTGCAAGACGGCTTGATGTACATTTGCTGGTGCAAGGTCAATTTCTTTCAGCAAACTTCCGTCACCTCTTATCACGTCCATGCTTTGTCACCTCTTTGGATATTCTTTCAATGTTACGTCTGCCGTGGCAGCCCAGCAGTTGCCCGCATTGTCATATTTGCTTAAAGTGTTGCTAATGCCCGTTATAACCCACTTATAAGACCCGTATTTTCTGCCACCCAGAACCAGTGTTGAAATTTCGCCGTTGTGACACATTTTGTTCAGCTTCTTGACTTCGTTTAGTGGGTTTACTCCGTGAAAAACACTAAATGCCATCTTGAAGCTGATTGCGTCCGGCTCCGGTCCTAAAAACTCCAATACGTCCCGTTTGATATGCCTATCATGTGTCGCATACTTTGAAGACACTTTCCAGCTTAGTTCATTAAACGTGCGCACCGTATTTTCTGACACTGAAAAAACCAGATTTCCCAGACTTCCTATTTTTGCCATGCGCTACACCTCCCCAATAATGAACCCGTCACCGTCACCATCTGGAAGCATTATGCAAAGCACCATATCATTGACGCCCGGAACCCATGCGGACACAAAGGCTTCATGGCTATGGCTTACTTTCTTTAGCAGTTCGCCGCCGTAGTCGTATTTTAGTTCTGTTTTTGCTGTCTGCCCCTCTGTCCCGCTTTCCATTGCTGGCAGGACGTACACCGGGCGTTTGATAATGTGCAAATCACCGGACGTTATGCCGCCTTTGTCTTTGAACTTCACACGGGCTGTCATTTTTTTGGCGTCCACACTCTGCACCGTTCCAATTCTTATGGCGTTTTTCATTTCTGTTAAGTCTGCCATTTAATAGCCCTCCAATACCTGTTTTAATTCAATCTGTGTTGTATAACCTCCGGTCAATTTATGTGTGGCTTTTGTTATCTTGTACTTGCGGTCAAACTGCTGGAAGCCCTTTAATTTAACCGTTGCGCCAGCCACCAGCTGCACGTCACCAAGCATGGTGAAACTGGCTGTGAACTGCTGTGTGTTCTTTTCACGCAACCGTTTTTTTGCCAGTTCGTATGCTTCGCTTGTGCTGCTCACCTTTTCGTTGACTTCAAGTTTCTGCCCGGTTCCCTCTGTGCTATCTGCCGTGTATGTACTTTCAATAGTTTCTTTGCTGTCCGGGTCTGTATATGAAACATGGCAGCTGGTGTATGCTGTATCATGCAGGCTGGTTCCCAGCTTGTATGAAATATAATCACCGCTGCCATATTTTATAGTTTTGATAGGGGGCTTGTTGTCGTACTCTTCGGCGTCATAAATAACAATATTTAATGTGGTTACTTTCAGCGCCAGCCCTGCTGCTTTGCATAGTTTCTGTAAGAAAACAATATCTGACGTTTGCACCTGTTCTTTTCGCTTGTACTTTGGTACGTTTGCCGCAAGATACATCATTTTCAAACTGCTTTCTTTCGCTACCTGTCCGGCAATCACTTTCAAATCCGTGTTTTCCCACGCCCTTGATTTTCTTTCAACCCTCAATGTTGATGTATAAGGAATTGAAGTGCCTTTCAGCGTGATTTTCGTTGGCGGTCCGCTGGCGTCTACGCTGTCCAGTTCAAAGGTTCCGCAGTCAAGCACTGCGTCTTTTCCGTTGTCGTGCCAGTTCTTCTGCACAATCGTTGCTGAAATCAACTTCGGGTCTGATACTTTCTTTGTGGTTTCCTTTGTTTCTGTCACTGTCTGCGTCGCTGTACCGCCTGTTGTGATTTTGAAAACCTGCCCCGGATATATCAAGTTAGGGTTTTTGATATTGTTTTCAGAAGCAATCTGCGGGTATTTCGTACCGCTCCCCAGATACTTTTTGGCAATAGCCCAAAGGGTATCACCTTTCTTTACAACATAATTGACAGTTGCCGCAGTTTCTACCTGCTTTTGCACTGTCGTTGTGGTCTTGATATACGTTGGCTTTACTTCCAGCCAGCTTCCCAGCCACTTTCTTTCTCTATCATCAAACGCAAGCTGCAAGTCGTCTGCGTTGTCTTCTTCTTCATCAGTGAAAGTAAGGCTGCTTAAATATTTGTTAATGTCTGCCGGAACTTTTACGTTCTGAAACTTCAAGCGCAGTTCCACCCGGCGTGCCATGTTTTTATCACTCACGCTACGTCAGCAACCCCCTTTTCCATGGTGGCAATTCCAAGTCTTCTTCGTCTTCCACCTCCGGGATTGTTAATACAACCCCGGCTGGGAAAACGTAGGTGCTGGCGTACTTGACATTAGCTTTCATCAGTTTGTCTGTGTGCAGGGCGCTTCCCATCTGTTCAAATGCGATTTTGTCCCACATATCCCCAGAAATTGTTGTATAGCTTTTAGTCATATTTCTGCCGCTTCTCCTTGTCCTCTTTTTCGTCCAACAAGTCTTCAACGTCACGCAGCAACTTTCTGTTGTTCTCTTCCAGTTTTGCGTCCAAGTCTTCCGGCTTGTCCCCGTTTACCACTATTGTTGGACTGTTGTTGATAGTTACATTGTTCGCACTTCCACCGCTGCTTCCGGCTCCCGGTGTCACTTCCGGCGCCGTGTTGTAGTTGTTCACTGTCTGCGCTGTGGTCTGTGTTGTTGGCGCTACTGCCGCCGTTGTTGCGGCTGCTGTATTCTGCGCAGCCAGAATGTTTCTTGTCTGGCTTGCTGTAAACACCGTGCGCCCCGGTGCGTTTGTGATTAACTCTGGTCCTGCTTCACCAGCAATGAACGTGTCTGGTGTATTCTTTGAACCTTTCGCAAGCATTGGTATTAGTGGTATGTTTATACCCTTTCCACCAAGCCCCGGCACCCAGTCTGGTATCTTTAGTTTGTTAAGACCTCCGATAATGCCATTTACAATGCTAACAATTCCATTGACAGCGCCTTTTGCAACTGCCTTGATTGCTTCCCAAATTCCAGAAAAGATTGACTTCACGCCCTCCCAAGCCTGCCGCCAATTTCCGGTAAATACTCCGGTTAAAAACGTGATAATACCGCCCAGAACCGTTGACAATCCGCTAATTACACCGCTTATGGCATTAACCACAGCCGTGACCACGGCTTGTATTGTCGGCATGGCGGCTTGTACGGCTGCCAAAATTCCTTGAATTATAGGTGAAACAATATTCCAGATGGTTGTCAGTGCCGTTTGTATTGCTGGTAAAAGCGTTTGCAATACCGTTGTTACCACTGGCAAAATTGCTTGAATTGCTGCTGAAATTGCCGGAAGAACCGTGCTGCAAACAAAACTGAACAATTCTGAAATAATCGGTAAAACGTATGTTGAAATAAACGTGATTATTTCTGAAATAATCGGCATAAGCCCAGCAATAAAACTTCCTATCACCGGAATAATTGCACCGATAAAATCAGCTATGCTTTGCACAATCTGCATGATTGTTGGGGCTGCCGCTTGAATAAAGCTGACAATTCCCGGTATTACCTGCGTAACAATAACCTGCAATACCTGTTCTGCAACTGGCACAACGTATGTTGTAATAAATCCCACAATGTCTGAAACTGCGTTCTTGACTGTTCCAAGCACATTCACGAACGTGTCAAAGACTGCTGCGCCTTTATCTCCGAACAATTCCTGTATTTTGTCACGGGCTGCACCTATGTTTCCGTCAGAAAACACATTTTTTATGGTGTCGCCAATATTGGTGAATACTGCAACAATCTTGTCAAAGACTGCCAGCGCTTCATCACCAAATGTGCGCTGTATAAAACTTCTGATTTCTTCAAGATGGTTTTTCACCAACTGAATAACCGTAATAATTGTTGTGATAACGCCCACAACTGGCAATATCTTTCCTGCAATACCTCCAAGCGGTCCCAGTGCGGTTTTTGCAAGGTTTCCAATCGGTCCCAGTACTGTTTTTACCGCATTTCCAAGCGGCGCAATCAGTGTTGTTGCCTTGCTAAATGCTCCGGTTATGCCCTTTGTTATAAAGCCGCCTACTTTTCCAAGTGGGCTGTTTGCAATCGCAGTTCCTACGGTTCCAAGTATCGGACCCAGCTTGCCGCCAATCAGTGAAAATGGTTTGAGGAAAAGCCCCAGCATTTTTGTTCCGGCACCCGTAAGCGCCCCGCCTGCTTTCCCGGCAATGCCTAAAAATCCATTTGTGATGGACGTTTTCACGCCGCCCATGAAGCCCGTTACAGCCCCAATGACTTTGTTTCCGCTAAATATATTACCTATTGCAGAACCTACGCCACCCATGGCGCCTTTTACATTGCCAAAGTATGACAGTATGCCGCTTCCTGCTGTTTTTAGCTTTGCTGCAAATCCGGCGCTTGTTGCTGCGTTTTCAATGAACCCGGCACGTAATCCAATCAGCTTTTTTGCAAGCGACAATATGCCGTCTTCTGCTGATAGACTTACCAGCTTCGTTGTCAACATTCCCACTTTGAGTGCCGCCAGTCCTGCTGCTACTTTCAAAACTGTTTGCACTAACTTTGGGTTTGCTGCTGCAAATTCTGAAACTTTAGTGACCACAACCGCCACTTTGTCTGCCAGATTTCCTACAATCGGCAGTAGATTTTGACCAAGAACAATACCCAAGTTTGCTATACTGTTCTTTGCCTTTTCCATTTTAGCTTCTGTGGTGTCTTCCATTTTGGCAAATGCGCTGTCTGTTGCCCCAACGCTGTTCACCATGTCTTGTACGCTTGAATTGAAGCCGTCAACTCCGTTTGACAGAAGCGACATTGCCGCTTTTCCGGCTTCTGAACTGCTGAACATATCAGATAGGGCAAGACCAGACTTGCTGGCTTCTTCTTGTATACCTCCCAGAATTTCCCCAAGTGATTTACCGCTTGCCATCAATTCTGCAAAGCTGCCGCCCATCTTCTGCCGCAATAGCTTGTCTGTCGTACTTCCAGACTTTGACAACTCATTCAACATACTGTTCATGTATGTTGTTGTTTCTGCTGCCGCAATACCTTTGCTGGTCATTATTGCGTAACCAGCGCAAAGCTGTTCCAGTGAAACATTGCTGGCGTTTGCTGTCGGTATGATTTTACCCATACTGCTTGCCAGTTCGCCTACTGTCACTTTACCTTTATTCTGTGTTTGCACCAGCATATCTGATACCGTGCTTACTTTGTCTGCGCTCATTCCGTAGGCATTTAACACGGTTGTTAATACATCAAGCGTCTGTGAACTTTCCGCAAATCCGGCTTTTGCTAACTTTGTACTGTTTGTTACAAAGTTTACGGCGTCACCCGTCTTCTGCCCGGCAGATATTGCATTGTAAACATCATCAGCAATGGCGCTGGCAGCAATTCCCGTTTTGTTTGACAACTCCATTACCTGTTGTGATAATGTGCTTAGTGGTACTTCCTGTGTATCTGCGATAGTTCCAACTTTCGCTATTGCTGTTTCGTACTTTTGCGCCGCTTGAACCGGTCCCGCATATACTGCGGCAGCCACGGCGCTAATAGCACCGATTGTTCCCACCAGTTGTCCTTTTGTCTTTGAAATGCTCTGTTCTACCTGCCGTTGCTTGTCGTTTAGCTTCTGCAACGTCTGCTGTGAAGTCTGTAACTTTTCATAAGACTTTTGCAGTCTTCCGTTTGCTTCTTCCAGATTGTCCGTGTTTACTCCGGCTGCTTTCAGTTCGTCTGCATAACTGTTTAATTGTTTTTCCTGTTCTTCGATTTTGGCAGTGGTCTGTTGTATCTGGTTTTCATTCTTTTCAAGCTTCTTCCGCAGTGCTTCTGTGGGTTCGCCTGTCTGCTGCAATTCCTGCTGCAATCTGTCATGTTCTGCGTTAAGCTGTGCCAGCCGTTCTTTGTTCTTGTCGATAGCGGCAGACTGCTTTGTATATCCGTCAATCTTTGATTGCATGGAATTGACATTTTTTAAGCTGTCCCGTAACTGGTTGTTGGTGTTAATAGCGCTTTTGAATGTACTATTGAAATTGCCACCCAGCGACGCTTTCAGCTTAAAAAGCAGTTCAAATTCCTTTTGTGACCCTGCCAAGCTGTTTCACCTCCCTACGCATTGTTGTTCTGTTGTCGCTCTTCCGCTTCTTCCTTTTCCACTTCATTGATTGTGTCAATCCATGAAAAAAGCCTGCGTATGGGCATTTGCAGCCAGAACGGGACGGGCGTATGTGAAGCCCTTGACATTTTGTATATCTGCTTTCTTATGAACTTTGCGGGGTTCTTGACTTTTAATAACCCGCAGAAATTAAAAAATCCCTTGCTTTGTTCTTAATTTTCATGTAATCAGCCACCGGAAGACGTCTGATTTCGTCTGCCGGAACCTTTGCAGCCCTTGCCGCAAGAATACACTGGAACGCAGAAGAAATTTCCGGTGAAAGAACGTATTTGTTCTGGTCCTGCAACTCTGTTTCAACTGCTTCTATGTCCTCACCTGTGAGATTGTCAAAGTAGAATGTTAATTTTGTGTACTTCTTCCCCTCAATCTCTCTGGGTTCATTGAAAGTGTGTGTATAATTCAAGCTGGCTGCTTTCTCTTTCTTCTTGTCCTCAAGATTTACAACGCCGCTTGCCTGCGCTTCCTGCATTTCCTGTGCCTGCTCTGTTACCTGCTCCATGTTTTCAGTATTTGTTGTATCTGCCATTGTGTTTTCCTCCATATCTTTGATTTATTGCAGGAAAAAACCAGCGGTCTTCCCGCTGGCTCCTGCTTTTTCTTCTTTTACTTTCCTAACGCTTTTCTAACGTCCTTTAAGTAGTCCTTGCCATTGATAATGCAAATAAAGTTCAGCGGGTCAATCTCTGTCACCTTTTTGCCGTCCATATACATTGCGTAATATGACACGGCGTATTCACCGCTTACATCAGCTGTGGAAGCTGCCGCAACTTTGCCCAGTGCGGTTTTCTTCGGCTTCACTTTCATAATGTGTTTTACGCCTGCCACTTCATTTGCGCTGGTGCGCATATTCATTCGCTGCTGTGCTACACGCAGGTCAATTCTATGCACCCGTGGTTCCATCAATGTGACCGCTGCCGCTGTAACTGTGCGGAAGTTGAAAGTTGTTGACATTGCATTTAAGTGACCAATAATGATTTCTTCAATATTGCCCGCAATGCCTGCGCCGCTCAACTCTTCCGTCATGTACTCTAAGTCTGGCAGTGTCACTTCTGTGGTTCCCAGATACTCTACGGCGTCTTCGTAAATCGCATAGTTAATAACTAATTCGTCAACTTTTGACATTCTGTTTCACCTCCTGTTATGCTGCCACCAGTGCTGCAAGATATGACAAGTCATATTCAAGCACAAAGTCCATCTTCTGCATTGGTGATGGCGGCGTCATGTAAATGTGAAAACGTACAATGCCCGCTTTAAGCTGGCTTTCGCTGTTCTCGCTTGCGTTGAACTCTACACGCCCACCAATGATTTTTTCATCAGTTGTAAGACTTGCCAGCCAATCATTGATTGACTGCACAATAGCGTCAATTAGACGCCTTTTAGTCCCTCTGTCAATGTAGTTCCAGTATGTCAAAATAAGTGTCTTTGCAACCCACTTGAACATACGGTTGATACAGTAGAAATAGTCCGTCACGTCTGTGTTGGCAGGATAACAAGCTGTATAATTTCCCCAGCTTACAAAGCCATTAAAGAAATTAAGTGCTGTCACAACGCCGTTTTCATTCAAGTAGTTTGCCTGCTGAATATCCATGACTACTTCCGAACCGTCCGCAGTAACCATTCTGTCTGCCTGTATGCCCTTGTTTGAAGCACTTTCGCAAGGTGTGCCGCCGCCGTATTCTTCCGCATTGTCTACGGCTGACATACTGGCTGCAAGCTGTGTTGAAAGATTGAAAACTCTATCCCCCAGCGCAACTTTAGGAAAGCAGACAATTTCTGTTCTTTTTGTGAAGTTTTTCTGTTTCTTCCATGCTGGCACTTCCGTGTAGTATGTCGCCCCTGTTTCTGCCGTGCAGTCAATATCCAGAATTGCTTCGCCCTCAAACAGTCCGTTGATATTCTCTGCTTTTGCAGACATTACAGCTGCAACCTCTGCGTCATGTGACCAATTCGGACACAAAATAAGGTCTGGAACCTTTGTGTAAAGCGGAAATACATAGTTAATCAGCTCAAGTCCGGTTGTCTTGTGTGTGCTTACGCTGTAACCACCGATAATATCACTTTTTGTGACCTGTGAAGCGTCCACGGCGTCATATTTCACGGTAAGTTTGCCTGTGGTTTCTTTTAAGAACTCCACAACGCAGTTTGTGTCGCTGTAAAATACTTCATAATCTTCCCCGGCTGTCTTTCCTGTGATTTCCACACTGCCTGCGATTGCTTCCGCAGGTAATACAATCTGACCGTCTACAACGTCTATCTGTGTTTCATCAACTGTTTTCTTGTGCTTCTTAGGGTCAAGAACATTTACAAAGAACACCTGCGCAGAATTGAACAATGTAAACGCTGTGTAAATCTCTTCACAAAGACTGTATTTCTTCCAGTCGTCGGAATATCCCAACGCCTGCACTGCTTCTTTGTAGCTTGAAGCCATAATGACTTCATTTACTTTTCCGTTTACCATCTGCACGGGTGCTGTTCCAACCACAAAATGCACGCCAGTATCTACGGACACGGGCGTGATTGCGCCATTGTTTGTCTTGCTGGCGTTTACTCCATGTGATACGTCACTCATTTGTTATACCTCCTGTTCTGCGTATGCAAGGGCGGCAGCCTTTAAGTCTGAATAATACTTGTTGTATACATTCCCGGTTGTCTTCACCTTGTCTTTCTTGTCTGCCAGTTCGGAAATAGGAACCAGCATTTTTCTTACAAGTGGGAACTTTTCAAGAATGAAAGAAAGTTCTTCTTCAATCTCTTTGTCTGTTCCCTCAAAAATCTTGTTGCATGGCAGCATTGCTTTTGGCAGGTTCGGTCCAATGTAAATCAGCTTTACTGTTTCCGACTGCGTATCTGCCGTTTTTACGGCTTTTTCTTCTGTTGTGGTATTTTCTACCGCCTGCACCTTTTCAGCGTCCTTTTCGGCTGCTGTGGCGCTTGCTGTGGTCGCTTTTGCCATTTCGTCTTCCTCCTGTCTATAAATTGTGTAAAACCTCTGCCACATCACGTTGCGTGACTGGCATACTCCAATTTGTCACCATTTCGCCCATGTAATATGGTGGTGTGGTGTCTTGATATACGATATATTCCAGCGGCAGTTTCAAAGCAAATTGACCGCCGCCGATTGTCCCGGCTTTCTTCAATTCGCTGCGCACTCTCAAAATCAGATTAAGAAGTGCCAGTGGTCCGTCCTGCCCGTCTTCTGAATACGTCGCAAAAATTATTCTTACTTTGCAGCTGTCTTCTTCTGGTTCGTTCGCTGCTTTTTCGTCTGTCCCTGTTAGGAACTTGACCAGAATATATGGTACTTTCTGTTGCACGTCGTCCGGTTCTGGCAGTCCCATTTTGTATACCTCAACCGCCCTTTCTTTTGCTTCGTTGCTCCCTGTCCTTGTCCGCACTGGCAAAATCATGTCAGACGTGCTTTCTTTTATGAACTGCTGCAAATTTTCCAATAAAAAAACTGGTGTCATGCCTTACCTCCATAACCATTCAAAATTCTGTTCATTTCATGGATTATTCTTTCATTTACCAGTTCTTGTACCTCTTCTTGCAAGTCGTCCATAACTTCTGTGTTTCCCACCATCTGTGCCGCTGAAAGACCCATCAGCTGTTCTGTCGGAACACGCTTTCTTGTAAGTCGTTCATATACTCCCATGCCGTTTCTCATGTTTGCAACAAATGCGTCCTCAAACGGTGTGGCGCTGCCGCCTTTTTTCACCTGTGCCCGCACCTGTTTTCCGGTTCCAGACTTTGTGGGTGTCACCTTGAATTGATACAGTGGTAATTTTGTTCCAGCAAAAGAAACAAAGCCCGCAAGGTTTCCCGTGCTGGCTTTGTCCACTCTCATTGTCGTTCTTGCTGTCAGTGCGCTATTGTTTACCGTGTACACCTGCTTTGTTCGCTTCAATGCCTGTGTTTTTGCTCTGGAAATTCCACGGTTCAAAGCGTTGGCAAATACCCTTTCCGCACCTTTTGGAATACCTGCCAGCAGGGTTCCGGCTCTTTCGATTGCGTCAGAAGTTATTTCAATCATTCGTCCACCATCTCCAATTCCAGAATTATTTCCCCGTCCTCGCAATCTGCTTTTGCGATACGGTAAAGGTTGACTGCTCCGGCTTCGTCAATTTCTATCTGTCGCCCCCTCTTTGGTACACAGCCAAAGTCATACAAAGACATATAGACCAGACAAGAAACACGGTTGAACCCCTCTGAATTGTCCCCATTTCCTCTTTGCCGTTCGTCGGCTGCCGTATGGTCAATTATCACGGGTACATAGTGTTGTTTGCCTTGATACCAAATATCAGTCATTGTTGCCATTTCGCCGCAGTTGTGAAACACTTTCATGTCACTGGCAAGCTGGGCTTTGAAATCCATTAAATAGGTGTAGCCACAAACCAGCTGTCTACATCATGCGGAACGCATAAAGGTGCGGAAGACAGATTGAGAAATCTTCTTGCAGGCTTGCGCTTCGTCCATGTGTCCGGTACGTACTTACCCTCAACCGTCATAAAGTTGCCGTCCGGCTCCTTAATAAGTGTGATTGCTCCATAGTACATGGAATAATCAGCGTTTGTGCTTAACAGTGCTAAACTGTCAGCAGGTACAAGCGGCTTGTCCTCTGGTGCGTCCGGGTTTGTCCAGTCGTCAAGATACCATTCATTGTACTTGTAAATATCAAGTCCAAGTTCGTGAATGGTTCCAAGATATGTCACGCCGTTTGGAAGCTGCTTCGGCTGGATAACTGCAAGGTTGTAATTCCTTACGTCAAGCTGCTTCTGTACTTTTGGGTGATTTACAAATGCGTTTGCAACATCACCGCCCATAACGCAAATATCGCAATTTACAAATCCGGTCTTCTGTACGGTTTCATGCCAGCGCTTCAAATCTGCGATAGGGTCGGAAGTATCAGCAGTCCACTTCTTCGCTGCTGTTGTGATTTTCTCTTTGTTTGTAAAAGAGAAGTCAATTTCTTCATTCACTCCGTCGCCAATGATAGGAATTTTGCCAGTAAAAATGGTCTGTACGCACATTAACTCTTCACGGCGTAAAATCATTTCTCGCAGTTCCTTGAAATCATCAGACATTTTAAGCACTGCACGTTCCGCAGGTGTTCTGCCGGAATAAAGGCTTTCGCCCGGTCTGCGCTGTAAAAGGTCGTCAACTGTTGTGACCTTTTCCGGTGCAACTAAAGGCGGTGTGTAGGTCTTTGTTTCATAGCCAGTGTTTGGCACTACCTTTCCACCAACCACACGGCTGACAAACGGTGCAACCTTTCTGCTGCCTTTCTTGAAATCAACATCAACATTCTTTGTCACAAATGTTTCTTCATGTTTGAAAAATGTACTTCTGAAAAAAGTACGCACGGGCGGTAACTTCTGAACCACTCTGCCCATTGTTCGTGGTTCGTAAATAGATACTTCATTTGCCATGATTGTTTTATCCTCCTTACTTCAAAAAGATTGATACTTTTCGCAGTGCTTCTTTGATTTTTGCTAAATCTGCGCTTGCTTCAAGGTGTAATGCGTCAGCGAAAAACTCACCTGTCAGATAGTATGTGACTGGTTCGCCGTTTCCTGCTGCCGCAGCCGCAATTCCTATTGCGTTTGCTTCTTTTGTTGCCGCAACCGGAATGATTTTGTTGTCATTCTCTGTGTCAATCATTACTGGTGCGTACTCTTTAATTGCTGCGCCTGCAACTCCTGTTTCTGGTACAGTCGGAAAGTCGCCAGCAAAGAAATTCTTTGGCGCTGTTTCTCTCTTCTCTACTGCATATTCACTCATTTTGCGCTACCTCCTTATTTTGTATCTGGAAACAACTTGTCAATAGCGGCGTTGAACGGGTCTTTTCCGTCACCGCCTGCGTTGTCTTCCGGTGTTACGCCAGACACGTTATTTGCCCCGCCGTCCTGTGCGTCCTGCTGGCGGTTCTGAATGTAAGTTCCACCCGCTTTGTTCTGCTCTGCAATGATTTTCACTGCAAGTTCCTGTGCAGAAATAGGGTTTTCAAACTTTGCGTCTGTCGCAAGTGCTGCATAGTTGCCGTTTGCCAAGTCTTCAATACCTTTAATTCTGGCACGTTCTGTGGCTGCGGCTTCGTTCTGGATTGTCGCTACTAAATCCGGGTATGCGGCTTTTAGTGCGTCAACCGTTGTGATTTTGTTTTCTGGTGCTGCCATTTCTGGTTCCTCCTTTTCTTTTGGCTTGTTGATAGGTTCTGTTGCACTATTTACTAAACTACCCGGATTTTGATTGTGCGGGCTGTTTAATAACTGGGTTGGAATACTCTTGAACATGGAAACGTCAATGGGTACTGAATTAACCACAATTTTTGAAGAATTTTCAACAACTGTGCTGCTTTCTTCAAACATCAATTCGTCGCAGAAGCCGTTTTCAACCGCTGTGTCGCCCGTCCACCATGTTTCATTTGACATAAGCTGTTCTATGTCCTCTGTATTTCTGCCAGTCTTGCTGGCGTATGTGTTTACTATGCTTTGCTTAATCACTTTCAGTTCATCAGCCATCTTCAAGAAGTCTTCTGCCTTGAAAGTGTCCCAGACTGTCATTGCCGGGTCATGTATCATAAATACACCGTTTCTGGCAATCTTGATTGTGTCGCCAGCCATAGCAATGATTGTGGCTGCGGAAGCTGCCCAGCCATCAATTTTGACTGTCACTTTCGCTGAACAATCTTTCAGTCTTGTAAAAATTGCATTGGCTGCGAACACGTCACCGCCGCCGCTGTTGATACGCACGATAATTTCCGGCACATCACCCAGCGCCGCAAGTTCTTGATTGAACTGTTGTGGTGTCACTCTGTCTTCCCACCATGACTGCTGGCTGCTAATTGCTCCGTATAAAAGCAGTTCTGGTGGTTTGTCGCCTGTTGCTGGAATAAAATTCCAGAATTTATTCGTCGTCACTCCGTATGGATTGCCCGGCGTCCTGTTGTCCTGCTGCTGGTTCATTCCCTGCGCCCGCTGCGGCTGCTGGGGATTTTGGCTTGTTTGCATTGGCATTGGCAATTTTCTTCACCTCTCTTAACTCTTTTTCTTCATGTTTCAGCTGTTCAATATTGTTGTAGTAGCTTGTGCCCGTCATTTGCATTGTTTCGTCGCTTCGTGTGCTAAAGCCATTCTGCACCCGCTTTTCTGCTGCTGTCGCTTCTTTTACTGGGTCCAACATACCCTTTGCAGGTCCGTTCCATTTCGCCCCGCAATACGCTTTTCTAATCACTGGGTCAGTAAAGAAGCCCGGTGCCTTGATACGTCCTTTTGCAACCGCTTCTGTCAACCACTCTTCGTATACTGGCTGGCAAAAGTCTGTTGCTAACCAGTCCCGGTACATATTAAACATTTTCCACGCTTCTTCCAGTGCGCCTTTGCTGGCTGTATAACTGGAATTAAAGCGCTTCATAAGCAATTCATAAGGTATTTCAAGGCTGGCGCCTATCTGCTGGCATATAGCTTCTACAAAGCCGCCAAAATTGGCGTTTGGTCTGCCGGGGTTCATGTCATGTGCCTTTTCGCCCTCGTTTAAGTCGATAACGGCACCCGGCGCAAGTTCAATGGTGGTTTCGTCCTCTGCGTCCACCTGCACTTCTTCCGGTATAATGCTTCCTATTGCGTCCTCGCTGCTTGCGTCCGCCTTTTCGATAAACACCGTGAACATACCAGACACAACCGCTGCCACCAGTTCAGCGTCTGTGTATCTTCCAAGCTGTTTCAGACTTTCAATGACCGGGGCAAGGAACGGAACGCCCCGGCGCTGTCCTATTCGTTCACGGTTCATAAGGTGCAGCACGTTTCTTCTTCCTGTTGTTTTTCCGAACGCTTCCACCCTTTGCCAGCTAATATCTGCATAAGCATAAGACAACGGGTGGTGGTCTGCTATGTGATACGCTACAACTTCCCCGGACTGGTCAACCTCCACACCTCCAACAATTTTGTTGTCTATTGTGTCGCAGTTGTCCGGGCTGCATAGCCTGTCTGCTTCTATCAGCTGCACACGCAGGTCATACGGCTGGTTTAGTCGTGGCTTGACCGGAAGCACTGCCAGACAGTCCCCAGAAATAAGCCAGTTCAAAAAAGCCAACTGCTGCAACTCGTAAAAGTTGTCAATTCGTGCCATGTCACAATCTGTACTTTCTGCCCAGATATTCCATTCACGTTCAATCTGTTTTTCAAGCGTTCTTCTTTCTTCTGGTGATATGCCCAGCAATTCTGCGTCAATGTTCGGCTTCAAACGTAGCCCACGCCCAACAATGTTGGTTCGCATGGTTTTGACAGCGCCGTTTGCAATAGGCACGCCCATGTATAAATCACGGGTGCGCTGCCGCAGTATTGAAACATTGTCTTCTATGTCTTCACGGCTGCTGCCGCCTGCATGAAGCCACCCTGCAAGTGATTTTTTCACTACGCTGGCACCATAATTGCTGTACCCGCTGTTCAAAATCTGCAATTTTTGTCTTGCCGCAGTACGTTTCAGTGCTGTTTGTGGCGCCACAACTGCTATTGCTTTGTCAATTCCCGCTGCAATTCCCACGTTTTCACCTCCTTTATTGCATGAAAAAAGCAGCTTTTCACGGCTGCTTTTCGTCTTTTCTTACTTTTCCACGCTATAATATTACCCCATTTTTGCAGGCAATGGGGGGAAATAAACCCCAAAAACGGGCAATGGCGGGCAATCTTTTATAAATCACGGGGCACAAATCGTCTTGCCCGGTTTCTGCCGCCTGTCTTTGCTACGTTCTCCAATACGGCAACTTTTCCTTGCCAATATTCAATAGCACGTCTAATTTCTCCTAAATCCGCTTTTGTCATGGTCCTGCTACCTATTGTGTATGACTGGGCGTTCGTCACCGCCAGTTCTGCTTCCAGCCATGCGTCAAGGTGTCGTTGTGCTGTTTCCAGTGTAATTCCTGCCATTTATAATATACCTCCACTTCTTCTTCTGCCCCGCTTGACAACTCGTTTCACTGTCTGCGGTGTTTCTTCTTTCTTTTTCGGTTTCTTCAATGGTACGTTCGCAATTTCAATGGCTGCCGTGGCGTAATTCCGGCAGTCCAGTGCTTCATTTCGCTTGTGTTCGCCTTTGTCTTTTAGTTCCCACGCAAAATACGGGCGTCCCATCTTGTAGCGCATAACCTTTTTTTCCGACGTCAAGCCCTTGAAGTACTTTTCGTCATATCCTTTGCCCTCTTCTTTTGGAAAATGGCAAAATCCCGGTCCCTCATCTTCCACCTTTAGTCTGTCCATAAGCAGGCTTTTTCCAGTGTCAACGCCCAGCGTAAACAGATATGCGCCCTCACGGTTGTTTTTTGACGGCTTCTGGATATATGCGGCGGCGCTATCGTTTGAACCTTTGATTGCAAACACCCTGCGACTAAACCGGGCTTTGCAGAATTTATATACTTGATTGGTTCTGTGTCCTCCACTATCTATGCAGACGCAGGACAGCTTCATTTTTGTGCCGTCCGGCTTTTCAAACGTCTGCTGCAAGAACGTGTCAAGGTCGTTCCAGACTTGATTGTTAATGTCTGAATTGTCCCCATATATTGCCGCATATTTTATGCCCCAGCTTTCATATTCTGGACCCCAGCCCACCACTTCAACTTCAAATCTGTCGTCCTGTGTATCAACGCCCGCTGTTAAGTACAGTACTTCTTCCGGTACTTCGCAGTTGTATTTCTCACGGCGTTTCAATAACTCGTCGTCTTCTATGGTTTCGCCGTCCTCTTCCCACGTCTGCCCCATTTCCGTATTGGTCCATACTTTCATCAGTTCCACATTGCCTTTTTTCATTTCTGCATTGGCAATGATGAACTTTTCAACAACTTCTTGCCATGTGGTCAGTGTTGAAGCAAGCGTGTTCAAATGGAACCCACGCACCGGGTTTTCTGGGTCTTCATGCACAAAGGTTCCGTCAATAAAATGTTCTTTCCATTCTGCTTCACTGGATATGACGCCACACTTGCTGCAAGCGTATCTGATTTCTGTTAGGTCTTCTTTGTCAAAAACCACATTTGACCAGACCAGCGGTTGCAATTCTCCGCAGCATGGGCAAGGCGTGTTCCATTCTCCCCGGCTGCTGTTTTCGTACTCCACTTCTATTCTGGACGCACCCTTGACCGTCGGTGTGGAAATGTCCACCTGCTTTTTGTTCCAGAACGTAGTCTGACGCTTTGAAGCCAGCAAAAGCGGGTCTCCCTCTTTTCCGGCACTGGCTGGGTATGCGTCTATTTCGTCTGCAAGCAATATTCTTATGGTGTGGCTTCGTAGACCTGTTGGGCTGTTTGCTCCGGCAATGGTGATGAAGCCGCCCGGAAATATCTTTTGCATGATTGTGTTACCACTGTTTCTTGACTTCTCGTTTATCCGGTCTGCAAGTACGGGTGTATCACGCAGCATGGGGGATAGCTTTTCTTTTGAAAACTTTTCTGCCATGTCAATAGTTGGCTGAATAACCATAATCGGTGACGGGTCATAGTGGACGTAATAGCCAATAGGGTTCAGCACCATTGCGTCAGTCTTTCCAACCTGTGCAGCTGACATTATCACCACTTTTTTGATGGTAATATCTGTTATGGCGTCCATGATTTCTTTTTGATACGGTGCCTTTGCTGTTTTCCAGCGCCCCGGCTCCGCAGAAGACCCGGCAGACAGCCTGCGGAATTTATCTGCCCACTGTGAAAGCGTCATTTCCGGCGGCGGCTGCAATACTTTGAAAATACGTGTGAACATATCAACTGTGTTTTTCTTCATTGTCCACACCATACCCAAACACTGTCTGGAAGTCTGAAAGTTCTTCCAGCACTTCATCAATAGCCGTCTTTAATAGCTTGAAAATTTCTGTCTGGTCCTTTTTCTTTGATAGTATAGGGCTTAATTTTGCAGGTATAGCCATCAATCTTGTTTTGAACCTAACAAGCGTGTCTGTCATTACCTGTTCCACGTCTTCTGTGGTATGTACTTCATTTCTGCGCAACTGCAATTCCAGTTCTTGTGCTTCTCGTTTTGCCCTAACCAGCTTCGCACGTTCTGCGTTGTAGTCCACAGCGCTTTCACTTTCCGGGTTGTTCTTTCGCAGATAATTTATGTACTGGTGGTTTACGGTCTTCAAGTCGTACAACCCCGGTCTGATTTCCGTTATAACCTTTTCGTCACGCAGCTGGCGCACTCTGCGTTCTGAAATATCCAGCCAAGTAGCAACTGCCTTTGATGTGTACGCTTTCAAAAACCGCACCCCCTTTCTTTTTTCTGGCTCCGGAAACGGAAGTGAAATTTTTCAATTTATATCTGGGCACCTTTTGGGCGTCGGCGTACCCGCAGTGCTTCCAGACCGCCGGAAGAACCTATCAAACGTCGTCCACAACGTCTGTGATTTCGTCGTTTTCTGTGCTTCCGTCCGGGTCAATCTCAAATTCTCCCGTTAGCTTCTGTTTGTTCAATTCAAGTTGCTTTTCCGCAAGCTGTAAGCGTCTGTCCTCTAACTCATACGCCTTGATACTGTCCAGCTGCTTGATGATACGCCCATGTAGCTTGTTCAGTTCGGCTTCCACTTTCATTGCTCTATCAAATGGGCTTGACTTGATAATAGATTTCATTGCTGTTTTATATATCTCTTTGCCGCCCTCTGGGTCTGTTGCCTGCCCCTGCTCCATGCCGCAGTCCTCTTCTTCCCTGCGCTCTTCCATGCTCTTTGGCACAATCATGTGCACTATTTTATCAGTGTAAAAGCCGCCTGCTTCTTTGCTCTCATACTCTTTCAGTAGGCTTTCCAGATAGGCTTTGCGGACGTATAGTGCCTGCAATTCCTCCATCATTTGAGATAGTGCGGACGGTGTGCCCATGTTCTTTATTGCTGCCGCCTGCTCTGGGTCTATGTCTTCATAGCCTGCCTGTGCAAAGGCTCCGTGTGTGACGGCGTTTTTATTCCCCTTTTTTGCCGGGGTTTTCCCAGCAGCATTTTTATTGCCTTTTTGTCCACCCCTTTTTTTTGGCTTCTTTTTCAAGGCTTCGTCCCAGCCGTCTTCTGACTTCCATTTTCTTATTCTTACTTCTGGCACCCCTGCCAGCTTTGCCAGTTCTGCTGTTTCAATCTTGCCGTCTGCGTCCAGATAGCGTTGCATTGACTTGTCCCGCTCCGGGTTCCGTGGTCTTCCCATCTTCTCACCTCTTTTCGTTTGTTTTCATTCTTTCCAACTCTTCCGGTTTACGGAAGTATAAAAAAATATGGGCTTTGTAATTTCAAAAAATCACCAAAGCCCACTATTGCCAACGTGCAAATATAACGGCGTAAAGCCTGCTTTGCTGATATAAATTATACCAGTGAAACGCAGGCAATGGCGGGCAATGATTGCTTATGCAATCTTCTTGAATTGTGAAATTATCTGGTTTTTTTCAAACCTCTGTGACAGCGTAGCAAGTGCGTTATCTCTAATGTTCTTGCACTGCCGCTCACTGTATGAATTGCGTACCGCTACTTGTTCCCATTTGAGGTTGTGAATGTAAAAATCGAAAATAATACGCTTTTCTTTCAGTTTCAGTCTTGAAATCTCCTGCAAAAGCTGTGCTTTCAAACTCTGTAACTGCTGCACCTTTGCTTCATAGTCTTTAATTTCTCCACTGACAAAATCTGGAATGTTCAGTGCCATATTTTCTGTTTGTCGTGATATATTGTTTTTTCCTTTTGGTAGACCGTCGCACTGTATAGCGCCAATGGGGTTGTAGTATTGGTCCGTCAAGTCATTTATAATCTTTCTGTATATGCTCACCTCCCCGTCTATGTCTTTGTAATATTCCAGCAATTCAATTACCTTGCTTCTTTCCATTGCCTGCGCCATTTGCTGTTCCTCCATTTCATTTATTGCCAGTCTTTCCCGGCTGTCAGCCTTGCACGTCAACTTTCTGTTTGCCTGCTGCCTGCTGCCGCTCTTTGTAACCCATACACTTCATGTATCTTTCCGGCTTTCCGCAGTTTTCGTAATATTCGCAAGACTTGCATACGTTTTCTTGCGTCATTTCCTTTTCCTCCGTGATATGTACCCTGCACACTCCGGCTGTCCTCTTAATAGCTGCATAGAACACGCCCCGCCGCACTCATAAGCCTTTGTGATATGCTTTGCACATTTTGTATTTGCACACTGATTGCGGCAAAATACGGGCATATTGTCTGTATTAAGCATTATTATTGGTCTTTCCATCTGCTGCACCTCCGTTTCTTCTCACAAACTGAAAGCACCACGCTTCATCACGTATGGTTTTTATTGTTCCGTCTTCGTCAATGTATACTGCGTCAATAAACTTTGGCTTTGGTGGTTTCCCATCTTCTACCGGTCCTGTAAAATCAATCATAATTTGCAAGACGTTGTATACTCTTTCGTTGATAATCATTCTATAATCTGTCATGTTTATTGGCATTTTCTGCACCTCCTATGCTGTTTCGTGTAGAATTATCTTTCTGAACATACTTTCAAATATCGGAACCGCAATACTGTTCCCAGCCTGCTTGTATAATGCCATTCTGTATCTTCCAGAACGCTTCTGGACTGCTTTTGCCCTTTCGTAGTCCTCGTCTGTATATCCTTGTAGGCGCCAGCACTCCCGTTCTGTCAAATACCTATAACGCCCATTTCCGCAGTCAATCACCTGCGCTGGTGTTCTGTCCTGTCTGGTCGTGATTGTGTATGCAAAATCTTTTATTACTGTCGCACGTTTTATCCCGGTGCAGCCAATCACATTGTATACGCTCGGTTGTGTCACGTCGTACACTGGCGGCACTTCGTTGTTATTCAGAAGAAATTCTGATATATCTTTCATTGGTGTTCTGATTAAGTCTGAAAAGTCAAATCTTTCACCATTCAGCACCGATACTGTGAAAACTCTTTCTCGTGCTTGTGGCAGCCCAAAGTCCCTTGCGTCTAATATCTCATAGCTGTTTGAATATCCCAGCTTTTCCATTTCTGATTGATACCGCTTAAAATTTGCAACCATGTGCTTTGATAACACATTCTTGACATTCTCCCAGATAACGTATTTCGGTTTCCATTCGCCCATATTTTGAATGATATGTATTGTTTCCCACATTAGACTTGAACGTGTTTCGCTTCCCTCTTCTGCGCCTTTCTGCTGTCCAGCTATGGAAAAATCTTGACACGGGCTGCCATGTATCAGAATATCTGGTTTGAGGTTCCAGCCCACCACTGATTGTGTTTTATACTCTAATTCTTCCGCAAACATTGCATTGTATGACCTTACGGCGTTTTCGTCTATTTCCACATAGTCAATGGCTTTTGTTGGAATGTTCAAATTTCGCAAAGCACATCTGGGGGAACCAATTCCCCCAAATAATTCTAAAATCTGTACCACGTCTACATCTCCCGCAGCGCTATTACACAATAGCCCTCTTCAAGTGCGCTGCTGGTCGTGTCGTCGTCCATGCAGATAATTTTCATGTCAGCCGTATTTCCGGTTGCTCTACCCTCTGCAAACTCAATCAGCTTCACTGTGTCGCCCTCTCTGTAATCGTCATTTTTCAAAATCATGTATGGTCTTGTATGGTCGATTGCAACGGCTTTCATTTTGTCCGGTGATACTCTGATTGTTTTTTCTTTTCTTTCATCAGACGGCAAGTGCTGCATTTTCTCTTCCTGCTGCATTTCACGCAGTTTCTTTTGTGTTTCCCGGTCAATAGCTGCCTGCTCTTCGTTGTACCGCTCTTCGTCCGTTTTCTGGGCCTCTCTGCGGTTTTCATAGGCATTGCAGTTTGTCACGGTCGCTGTCTTGTCGTGGCACTCCTCATAGTGCGTGCAGCTGTAACAAAGTGAAGTCATGCTTTCTGGCTGTGGGTCAACATATTCTGGCTGCTGCTCTGTGGCTTCTCCTGCTCCCTCTGCGGCTGTTTCTTCCTGCTGCACGTCTGTTTCACCATCTGTTGTGCTTTCCTGCGTCTGCGGCTCTTCCGGCTGCTCCTGCAACTGGTTTATGTCCATCTGCCCCGGTATCTGCTGTGACGCTTCATAGTTCTTTTTCAACTGCTTAACGTCTGCCAGCGTCAGCACTTCATTTTCCCGGAATATCTCTGCTGCCTGCTTCTGGTAATCTTCCGGCAACCCGGACGCTTCATAAATGACAGATACAACAATTCTGTTTGCCTTAAATTCTGCCATCAGTTCTGCAATGATGTTGTTATATATTGCCTTGTATCTTCCAAGTTGTGCCGGGGACGTTTCTATAATTTCCGCTAACAAATCACGGGTTCTGCCGGGAATGTTCATGCTGTCTTTTAATTCAAGCACCAGTTTTTCTGTTTCCAGTGCTTCTGTCATGCGTTCCCAGTCTGTCTTCTCTCTGAAACGGTTTGCCATAATCAATGCCAGTCTGTCTATAATGGCGTTTTTCTTTGGCTTGATTAAGATTGGAACCCGTCTGAAACGCTCTTTTCCCTCGTCCACCAGCTGCATGACCGCCAGCCGTCTTCTGTGTCCTGCAATGATACGGCGCTTGCCGTTCTCTTCCTCTTCTGTTACCAGAAGCGGTTGCAGCACTCCCAGAAGTTCAATGGACTGTTTCAAGTCCTGCACGTCCTCCACGCTGTAAAAGTTGCCCTTTGATGGTATGAGGTCGTATATATCAGCTGTACTGCTCACGCCCTCTTCCGGCGTGGCAATCTCTGCTGTTTTCTCTCCCTGTGGTGCTGCTTCTGCGGTTTCCTTTGACCGCTGGTTTAATAACTCTGTCAGATTGAATTTCTTTGCTGCTCCTGCCATGTTCTTATCCTCCTAACGTGTCCGAATTGGTCACATTCTCAACCATTCTTCCACTAACGCTTTATAGTCAGCCGTTGCGCCGCAGCGTGGGGAATATAGAATGATTGGCAATCTTGCAAATGTGCTGGGTTTCATTTTTGGTGTCTTTCTAATGTGTGTATTGAATACCGGATATTCAAGCGTTTTCAAGAACTCTTCGCCCTGCGTGTCCGCTTCATTGGTTCTGTCGTACTGTGTCACGAAACAACCGCAGAAGCGCAACTGTGGGTTCAAGTCCTCACGGGTGTTGTCAATCTGTTCTTTCAGTTCTGCCAGACCGTCTATTGCAAAATCATCAATGGTTATAGGCACCATGACGTCTTGTGAAGCCACCAGCGCATTTATGGTTGAAATGTTAATGTCTGGGGCGTTGTCAATAATGCAGTAGTCATATTCCTGCTGCAAGCCGTCCAGAAACTTCTTGAAGCGTGTTTGCTGCGGTCTTGACTGGTCCAGCATGACTTCCAGATTGGCTGTAAGCAAATTCATGTTTGCTGTGATAATGTCCAGCCCGTCAAAATCCGTGTGCTGGATAACCTCTGCCGGGTCAATGCCCCGCTGTGTCATTACCTCTGCCGTGCCCTTGTGGTCATAGCTGTGGCGGTTCAAAATCTTGCTGGCGTTGCCCTGCTTGTCATTGTCAATCAATAAGACTTTGCAGCCTTTAACTGCTGCCAGAATGTGTGCCATGTTTACACTGGAAATGGTCTTTGCCACTCCCCCTTTAAGGTTGATAATTGATAATACTTTCATGTGGTATTCCTCCTTGTATCTGGTATGAATTTATAGTTGCTTTCCCAGTAATGCGGCAGGCTGGATTTGAACCAGCGACATCATAGACACGGACTGACAACGGCTGCTGCCGTTTTATTTCACCGTGCCCGTCTCTCTACCAGCTGGGGTACTGCCGCCCGTTTCCGGGCGCTTGTCCCGGTCTTTTACGCTTCTACTGTTTCACTGCCTGCGAAAAATACTTCTCTGCTTCCCCAGTCGTGAACTTTCACCCGCTTTTCTTCTCTGCGGCTCTCGTTGTATCTTCCGGCGTGGTGTATTGCTGCGTATGTGACAGTTTTTGCAGTTCTTTTTGTTATCTCAAATACAACTGCGCTTTCTCCGTATCTCTTGCCAACTTCAAATGTTCTCATGTTTTATACCTCCGTTTGCTTTACTTCTTCAACTGTCTTTATTATATACTTACGGAAGTATAAAGTCTATTGACATTCTTCACAATCTTACGGAAGTATATTTGTATATTTTGTATACTTCCGTAAGTATTTGTTATTATCTGCCCCGGCGTTTCAGTTCGTCTGCAAATTCTCTGACCGGAACTTTCACGGTCAATGGTTCATACTTCCCGCAGCCGTCCAGTTCATACAAGAACTGTGTTTCGCCTTTTTTCAGATAGTGAAGCGTCGCAATGTCTGTGACCTTATGCAGCGCAACTGCTGCCGTTGTAATCACTGTGCAGCCCTGCGGCAAGTAAAGCGCTTCTTTTGTTTCCCCGTCCTTTGATACCTTGATTGCTACTGTGTCCCCAATCTCTAACGGACACACCGCCTTGAAAAATTCTGCTTTCATTCCTCTTTGTCCTCCTGTTCATATTTCTTCCGGTTCTCATGTTTTACAACCCAAGCTGCTTCCCTTACTACTACATAAACCAGAAATAAAATTCCCAGCCCCACGCATACCGCAAAGAATGTGATTATTGCTTTTACAATCTCAATCAAGAACGCTATCATTGTTTTTGCCCTCCCGCATTTTCTGTTTTGCCCAGCCAATAGCCCGGCGGCTGGCGTTTATCTGGTGCAGCTGGCGCACTCTTATGTTGTTTGTCTTCTCTGCTGCTTCTTCCTGCTGCCGTGCCAGCTGTCGGCGGTAAATCAGTTCTTTTCCGCTGTAATGCTTTTTACCTTTTGCCATGTCCTATTCCTCCATCAAAAGAACTTTCTATGGTATCTGCTGCCCTTGCTTGCCTGTTTGCGTCGCTGGCGCTGTTTTCTTCTCTTCTGGTACTGGGCGTCTTCTGCTGCTGCCACCTGTCTTTTGACTGCTTCGTGGTCTATGTTGTCCACCTCTTCTTGCAGTACTTCCAGCACTTCAACTTCACTGTCCTTGAAAGCGAACGTCATACCGGGGTCATATTCTCCACTTGTCCAGTCTTTCTGGAACTTCTCAAAATTATCTCTGTATCTATACGGCGCCTGCGGGTGGTACTGTTCGGCTTCATATATGCCCAGCATAACTTCTTTGTCGTCCTTGTCGTCCCAGTTGTAAAGGTGCCAGCTTTCGTGGTTGTCCCAGTTCCACTTTGACAAATACAGCACTATTCCGTCAAAGTAGTTGCCCTCACGCACCATTCTTTTCATTTGCTTGCAGGTGAAGCCCTGTCCCTTTAATTCCTCTTTGATTTTCTCATAGTCCCTGCCGCCAGTATGTAACTTTGCTTTTACTATTAACGGCAAATACTGTGGCTGTTTATCTTCTTTTCTTGCCATTGCTTGTCCTTTCCAGTCTGTCTGCAATCCTCAATATGCTTTCCATTGACTTTTTAATGTTCGTGTCTGTGCCCTCTGTGATTTTCAGCACGTCTGCTACGTCCCGTAGTTCCTGCGCTGCTTCTTCTAAATCGTCCGGCGGCTCAATGTTGTATTTTTTACGGCAGGCGGTGCAGACCTGCGAACCCTCCGGGATAATCTCGCCACATACTAAGCAGCGTTCAGCGTCAATCATTCTTCCCAGCTTTCGTATTTCTTCACACGCCTTGTCAAGTTCTGCACCTGCTCAACAAGGTTTGCAACCTCATGTGGTGACAACCCGGTTTGTTCATAGTCATACAGCTTCTTTGCGGCTTGATTGACTGTGACGTGCGGTTTCAATACTGCTTTCTGCCCGTTCTGGCTGTATTCTGTCAGCGTCGTTCTTTTCTGCCGCTTCCGTGGCTCCTGCTGCTTAAATGCTCCGGCACGCTTCATGGTGCTGTAATATGGCACCGTCTTTTTCAATGTGTGGTCCATGTAGCCCATTACAATTCCACCTTTCTTCCCGTCTGCTCCATAACTCCCAGATAACCTGCTATTGTGTCCATTGCTTCTTCTGCGGACCAGCAAACCGCCGTTTCATATCCCTGCTGCCGCAGCTGTTCCAGCCACCAGTCCTGCTTCTCTGTGGTCTTGTTATTCTGCCACTTCATTTCCACATACAGTCCGTGTTTGCCGTTTCTGGCTACTGGCAAGCATAAGTCCGGCACCCCGGCTTTCACGCCCTGTCTTTTAAGGTTCGCCGCTTCCAGCTGGTTTCTGCTGCCGCCGTTTGGTATGTGGTGCAGCAAGTCCAATTCCGGGAAGTCCTTTGCGTAGAACCTCGCCCAGTTTATAACTCTTTCCTGCTCCGTCGCTTCACTGCGTTTTCTGTAATATGCTCTACTCATGGGCGTTTGTCCTTTCGTCAAGGTGTGTTGCCATCATATCTGCAATGTGAAGCATGGCTGCAAGCCTGCTGCCTGCAAAAGCATTGTTCATGTCATAGCTGCCGCCCTTTACTGCGCTATCAAAAGCGCCCATGTGCCATCTGATAGCCAGCATTTCTTCTTCCGTAAGCTGCATATATCGCATAATCTGGATAATTGACTTTTCACCGTGTCCCAGCGGCAGGCTGTTTGTATATCCGTACACCTCAACTTCTTTCCAGCTGCCGTCTTTCTGCTTCTGGTTCTTCTTTTCCACCTTGTAGGCGTCCACCTTGCAAACATCATGTAGAAGCGCTGCAACTGCGATTGTGTCCACTGTGTATTCCGGGTACGTTCTGCCCTGTCTTTTGTTCTCTGCGTCTGCCAGCTGAACCAATCTGCGGTATACATAGTTTGTATGCTCTACCAGTCCCCCTGCGTATGCGCCGTGATACTTTGTACTTGCCGGGGCTGTGAAAAATCCCGCTTCTTCCAGCCATGCAAGCAGTTTGTCTGCTCCCGGTCTGCCTATGTACGAAAAGTAATTCTTAAACTTCTCAACCTCTGCCATTCTCTGTGCTTCATTCATTGTCTTGTCCTCCGTTTTTCTCTGCTGCTATAATTCCTGCAAACACTCTGTCTGCGCACGGAACCGCAATGCTGTTTCCCAGTGCTTCATATCTTGTCTTGTCTGACATTTCTTTGCCGCTTGCGCCGTACTCTGTCCAATTATCTGGGAAGCCGTCAAGTCTTTCACATTCAAGCGGTGTCAGCCTGCGTACTCTGTACCGAACCATTTTTGTGACCTTTTGCAATAACTCTTTTGCTATTTTCCAAAAGTTCTGTCCCTCTTTCGGTTCTTCCATCTGTGGAAAATCTATATAATAATCAGCTTCGTTCCAGCAGCCCGCAACACTGCAAGTCCCCTGTCCTGCGTCGTCCAGTAGGTTTTCTGAAATATTGTGTTTCTTCACGCAGTCTTTGCAAATGCAAGCCCAATATCCACCGTCTTCATTTTTTACAACATCATCAAAGCACACCACATTGTTTTCAATTACAAAACTTGTGTCACCTCTTACGCTTGAATTGGCACCAGCTGTCATTGTATTTGCTGTTTTGCTCATTCTATATCCGTGGTGCTGGTAGGCTTCCGCAAACTGTAAATTCTTTTCTACAATCATTGTTTCACTGCCCCCCCATTATCACCGCCGCTGGCTCTCAATGTTCCCACACCCTCTGCGAACCCTCCAAAGCTGGAAAGTCTGAACGCTTCTGGTGCTGCTATTGCGTGCCGGTCCGCTGCTGTCAGCGTGTAGCTAATATCTTGACCAACTCCCAGTTGATTTCCACCGTTTCTTCCCATTCTTCCAATGGCGTTTCCTGCTATTGTGTAAACTGTCGCTGGTGGGTTTTTCGTAAGCGTCGGGCTTTTCTCGTCCTCATATCCCACCCCATTTGCTCTTCCGCTGTTTAGTGGCAAGAAGCCTGCTGCTGTTCCTGTGCCTGTTGCTTCAACGCTGTTTCCAGCACTTCCGGCAATGTTCTTCCCCTCTGTTCTGCCCTGCGCAGTATACCCAAGCACGCTTTCGCACTCAAATAATATTTCTGGGGCACGTTCTCCGTTAAAATCGTGTACAAGGTAGATACGTTTTCTACGCTGGGGCACTCCCCGGTATTGAGCGTCCAGCTGTCGCCAAGCTGTACTGCCTGCGGCGCTTCTAACCATTCCGCTTGTTGCCCATCTTCGACTATTAGGCATTGGAATGTAGGTTTTTGTGATTTCTTCAAGCACTCTGCGGAAATCCTGCCCTTTATTACTCGAAAAAGCCCCTGCCACGTTTTCCCAGATAATGTATTTTGGATATTTCCCATTTGTTGCACCTCGCATTTCGTAGATTATTCTTATTGCTTCAAAAAATAGCTGTGACTTTTCGCCGTCAAGTCCCTTTTGATTTCCTGCTGTTGATAAATTCTGGCACGGTGAGCCAAAACTAATGATGTCTACTGGTGGTATCTCTCCACCGTTTATTTTTGTAATATCTCCCAAGTGTTGAATTTCTGGAAAATGCTTTTTCACAATGTCAATACAATCTCCCACAATTTCACTTGCCCATATTGTTTTTATTCCGTTCTGTGCTGCTGCCAGTGGAAAACCTGCTATTCCATCAAACAAACTGCCCAGCGTCATTTCTTTTTCCATCTGCTACACCTCCGTTGCTGCCTTTATCAATCTTTGCTGTATTGCTTCAAAATCAAGCCGCAAGTCCCGCATATTCCAGTATGTGCCGCAGCCCGTGCATTGTTCGTCCGTGTATGTGTACGGGCAGGCAGTGCAAATGTCCGTTTCTTCCTGCAATGTCTTTGCGACTGCTGCCAGTTGAAAAGCTATGCCCCAGAATTTCTTCAAGTCAATTTCTGAAATGTCCACCGGAACCGCTGCCGCCTTTTCAATCTCTGCGTCTGTGACTTTGTATTTCTCTTTCAACGTGGTATACATCACCTGCGCTGTCTGCTGTTCACCGCCTATGCCACGTTCTGCCAGTGCTTTTATTTTCACCAGCTTTGCAATTATCTTCTGTCTGTCCTGTTGTATCTGGTTCATGTTCTCACCTCATATACTGCCACGACTGCGGCGCACGCTTCATTCCCAGTTCTTCCAGCGTCACTGTTCGTGGATATTCTTTCACGGCTGTTATTTCCCAGCCATATACCTTGTTTCTGCTTCCTGCTGCATAATTGTGAATATCATGTGCAGGAACCTTGCTTTTTCTCTCTGCTTCTTCAAAGTTCTTGATTTCCAGAACTTCCGGGCAAATAAATTCACCAACTATTCCCACGCCGCCTGTGACATACACCAGCACCCGGAATGGTGCTTTGCATTGTGGCTTTGTCTTCCGCAGTTCCAGAACTTTTTCACCTGCTGCCATCTTCTGCCACCATTTCTGGTGCAGTGATAATATGACTATTGGCATTTCTTCCAGTTCTGGTGGTTCCCATTGCTGCTTCATGCTCTTTTCCTCCTAAATCTTCAATACTTGCCCCGGATATATCAAATCCGGGTTCTTAATGCCGTTTCTACGTGCCAGCGCATAGCAGGCGGCGCCTTTTCCGTAAAATCTCCATGCAATTTCCCAAAGATTGTCACCCTTTTGCACTGTGTATTCCGTTTCTTTCTGTGGTTCCTGCTCCTTTTTCTCTGGGTTTACGCCGTAGTAGAACGGTTCTGCTATTGACCCGCAGTATTCACACCGCTTGCCCAGTTCAACTTCTGCGCCACACCATTTGCACTTCATGCCCGTTACCTCTCAAACTCGCTCTTTAGTTCAATTCTGATATACAGAATGTGTTGCAGGTCTTCCACCCGGTATTGTGTGAATTGCTCAACTGGCACCTGCTCCGGCAGGCTGTCTGTTTTCGCCCAGTCCCACATTTGTTCCGTGGCTCTGTATGTTTCCATACCCAGTCCCATTTTCTTAATGCGTCGCTGCGGGTTCAATGCTCCATGCACTGCGTTTGCAGCATATCCACGGTATACAACCTGTCCGGCTGCGTTATATATCACCACTCTGTCACTGGGCGTCAGCTTGTCCAGAATGTCGCCCAGTCTGATTTCATTTTCCATCACCATTCACCCCTCATTCTTCTTTCAATTCTTTCTTTCGCCTGCTGCACCTCTCTTGAATACTCTGTTTCTGTCAATCCTTTGTTCCATACGTGTTCATAAGCACCAGCAACACCGTAGTTGTAGGCTGTCAGCACTTCCGCTTCTGTGTCGAACCTTTCTTGCAGTTCTGCCAGATAATCTACGCCGACAAGCACGTTGAAATATGGGTTTTTCACATTATCAACATTCAGCCTGCGCATACGTTCTTTGTGCCACTTTGGCAATACCTGCATATATCCGGTTGAACCCTCTTTGCAGCTGGCGTCCCATCTGTACCCGCTTTCTATCTCGATAATTGCCAGCGCCAGCGTATATTCAACGCCATACTGCTTGCAGATTATGTATGTGTACTGCTGCATACATTCCGGTAAATACCCGCCGTTGTCTGCGTAGTCCTCCGGTACTTCATAGCGTGTCCAGCCGTCCAGTGCTTCCCCGTCCCAGTCAAATGACATAAGGTTGAACGGGTACGCTTCCGCTTCTTCTGCGGTGCTTTCTGTCGGCTGTGTGGTCTGTACTGGTTCCGGTGTGTTCTTCGGCAGCGTGCTTGCTGTTGGCTTTACTGCTGCGCCTACCACAGCCACGCACACAACAAATACCAGCACGCCTGCTGCAATGTAATTTCCGTATGCCTTAATTACTCTTTTTGTTCTCTTACGCCTTAATATCCGGCGCAGCCTTGTTTTTCTTCCTGTTCCCACTTCGTTTTCCTCCTTGTCCTGCCTTTTTTTGGCTCTTTTTTCCACATTTTCAAGTAAATATGCCACCCGGTCTGTTCATAAAAGACCGCTTCACATGACACAATGTTGTAGTTGCTATATATCTTTCTGAACTCTTCCAGCCCTGCGTCCGGTGACTTTGCCAGCTGTTCCACTTTCCTTTTGCTGTACTTAAAATCATTGCACTTTTCTTCCGGTGCGTTCAGATTTCGGCTGTACTTCCAGTGGTTCTGGTCACGCTGCTGTTTCTCCCCTCCGTCCTCTCTGGTTGTTTCCGGGCGGTCAAGGTTTCTGCTGCTGGAATAGCGTTTCTTTCCCTGCGGGTCCTTGACAATATACTTGCAAAGTCCCTCTATTCCGTTTTCATTCATTTGCAGTCTGTCTGCATTTACCCAGCCCAGCTGTTTTATACTGGCTCTGTATTCCGGGTCACTGGTCTTCTTCCAGTTGATACGGTCTTTTGTCCACATTAGTTCCACGTCGTCACGGTCAAGCCCACCATTCATAATGATGTGGTGATGTATACGCTTTAGGCACTGCCCGTCCTTGCTGTATTTGTATTCCGTGACAAGTATGTATTTCAAAGGGTCAAGCCCCAGTTTCTTTCTGCGGTATGCTATGCGCCGCAGGTAGTTTGTCACAATGTTTTCTGCTTCTTCTACTGTGCCCGGCAGGTTCTCTTCACTGTATGTGCATGACGTGTGCAGGTCCCCTATGTGAAAGTTGCCATTTCCCAGCTGCACCAGATACCGTTTGGCGTTCTTGTCGTTAAGGTCTTTTTGCTTTGGGGCATTGACTTTTCTTTTCTTACCCCTCTTCCCTCTGGCTGCCTGCTCTGCTGCTTCTGTTCGTGGTATTATGTCCACTTCTCTATAATTGGCACAGTCTGTCTTCTTCTCTCTGATAAACACCACTGCACTTCCTTTTCTGTCTGATACCTTTTTCAGCGTATAAGGGTATACCAGAAGTGGGGTGGTTCTATCCTCCATCAATCCTGTTTATTATCCATACAGCGTATATATAAATTTATATATTTCGTAGGAATGTTAATACCCCATACAAGCCCGTTTAGCAGGGATAAAACCCGCTATTTTCAAGGACTTTTCAGCCCTAAAATGTTTGACTTGTAACCGCCAATATGGTATAATAAACGTGTATTGAATTATTAACATATTGACTTTTGAAAAGCCTTTGATTTTGTGTTTCCGGCACAGCTTCAAAGGCTTTTTGCTTGCCATTTTTACAATGCTCTGTATAACTCTTTGCGGCTCTCACCGCACCAGATTTTCTGCCCATCTTCCGTCTGTACGGTCACTATTCCGTCCCTAAATCTGTACCCGGCAATTATCTTGCCCCGGTGCCATTTACCGTCAAAATAGATTTCCGCTGGCTGTCCCTCGACGTATGGGAAATTATCTGCGCTCATTCGTCCTGCGCTCCTGCGTGTGCTTCCGCACCCGCTTTCAGTAAATCAGTTACCAGTTGCCAGCTTTCCAAGAACAAAGCGGAACGGAACGAAACGCTGATGTAGACGCCAGAACGAGGGTAGAGCAAGTTCAGCGCACCAGCACCACCGTTGGAAGCGTAGTCGAAACTCGAACCCCGGACAGGCACGGCTTCTTCAAGTTCGCTGTCTGCCCATATTCCGGCTGTTTCGTTCTTCCAATCGTGCGGTACAATTCCCAGCTTGTACGCAATTTCCGGCACGTCTTCCAACTCTTCCAGCTGCAATTCTGCAATGTGGCAGCCGTCCCAGTCCTTTTCTATCTTTTCTGCGGTTGACATAACCACGCCGCCGTCACTGCTGCCATACAGCTTCAATGGCTTTCCGTTTACCTCTGCAACGGTCCAGTCCGGAGCTTCGTCCTTGTAGCCCTCAACTGCTGCGTCATTGTCCTTTGTGTACTCCACAACACCTTTATGCAGGCGTAAGCCCGTTACAAATTCCCAGAAGTTGCCGCAGATACCGAACACGCCGCCTGCGGTTCCGTCATGTGACCATGTAAGCGGGTCACACCCGGTCAGTGTTCTTCCGGCGCTGTCGTATACAACGCCCTTTTCCTGCGGGTTGTCTGCATTGCTTCCGTGGTTCGTGTTGCCGCCTATTATGCGCCCCAGTTCTTCCGCTTCATGTAGCAGATAGACAAATTCCGTGTTTGTCATAAGGTGCCAGCCCTCACCCTTTCTGGCGCAGGCTGCCGCCGCTTCATCAAGTGTGATTGTGTGGCGTGGCTGCTGGTACGGCAGTGACACTGCAACGTCACCGCCCATACTCTTAATGGTTGTGTTGTGGTACTGTGAAATCAGAATTGCCGGGACAATCTTGTTTCTGATTTTGAACATTTCCGGCACGTCCTCCGGGTTGTACGTCCCCGGCTCCATGTAAAACATGGTCATGTAGTTTGGCAGTCCCAGTCTGTCTTTTACAATGACCGCTTTTTTCTTCACAAATTCTTTCATTTGCGTTTTTCCTCCTTGTATCTGGTATGATTTATCTTGAATAGCTTTTCGCTACTATTCACATTTTGACTATTGAAAAACCTTTGCTTTTCGCCCAGCGCCTATGCTGACCGCTGCTTTTTCTCTTCCGGCTCCGGCTGCTTCACAGTCACGGTGACTTTTACGCCCTCCCGCTGTGAAATAATCATTGCCAAAGTGTCAAAGAAGCGCTGGGCATTGAATGTTCCTTGCACTTCCATTCCTGCCACCTCCTATGCCGTCTGTGGCTGCGGTGTGGTTCTCTGGCGCTCCTGCTGAATACCCAGCATATAGCCCAGAATGAACATCTGATTGTCGCCATTTAACTTCTGGAACTCCTGTGCGGTCTTCTCAATTATTTCTTTTTTCTTGTCTTTCATTTCAACTGCTGCCATGTCTGCTTCCTCCTTTTCTGTGTTGTGGTCCTCTGCTATAATTGGATTGTCAGCCAGTGCAGGGCTGGCAATCCATAGCAAAGGGGGTGTGAATATGTCTTTACATCAATATGAAATTGATTTTTCGCCGCTTTCACTTGATGAAAAAACCGCTTTGATTGACCGTATAAAAAACAACGCTTTTACCGGTCCAGACTTCAAACAAGGTTTTCAGTCCGCTACATTCTGTATTGAAGAAAGTAATATTAAACTTCTGAATGTTCCTGCTGACTGTCCGATTGTTCTTTTGCAGTAGGTGTATATATTGCAAATGTGGTTTTTTTGGCTTCCGCATTGTAGTTAATTTCAATGCGGAAGTTTTTTTCTTTGAGCATTTCACGCATTGTCATTTCTGCCCAGCATTTCAGAAGCACCACTGCTTTTTCAAAACCCTCTGTATTTACCAAGTTGAAGTTTTCCGCTTTCAGTTCTTCGTTTGGAAAAACTGCTGCCTGCGCTCTTCCCAGTATGTCAAAGTACGGCATATCCGGTTCGTGCTTGTTCATCACCGCTGCCACCTCCGTTCTTTGTGCTTTTAACTCATTTTCAAGCATTTGTCCTGTGCTTGTATACTCACTATATACCATTGTTTTGAGTATGTCAACTCTATTTTGCATTTTTTATATTATTTTTGTGTTGACTTACTCAATTTGTTGTTGTATAGTGAACTCATAAAACAAAAGAAAGGGGGTATCTGCTCAATGGAAGTTTACGAACGTATTAGATTTTTAAGAAAAGATACTTTGAAAATGTCGCAGACTGCTTTCGGTGAACGTCTGGGCGTCAATCGTGATGTTATCAATAATATTGAAAACAACCGACTTTCAAAGCCGGACCAGAAATTGTCATTATATAAATTGATATGTAGTGAATTTAATATCAGTGAAGAATGGCTGCTGAATGGCACTGGTGATATGTACGCCAGCAATGAAGCTGAATACAGCGCACTTATTGACCGGGTAATGACCGGGCAGAATGAATTTGCAAAGAACATTTTCAAGACGTTTGCGCTTTTTGATGAAGCAGACTGGGAAGCGCTGCGGCGTATGATTGAAAAATACATAGACGTTGCAAACGCAGAAGACGTGCCGGAAGAAAAGCCGTTGTATGACGACGTACCGGACACACCGGAAGAGTTAGAAAAGCAATACCCGCCAGTTGACAACGGCGGCAATAGTGACGTTGGGTAGTCCCCCTAAAGGGACGCCCAGCGGTCCCGCTTTACTTTTTAATGATTAGTTGTGTCGTTCCTGTGAAGTTAAGATTGATATACATTGTGTTGTTGCTGCTGTAATAAATAGCAAATATATTATGGTTGCTATGATATATGTATTTCTTTTTCATTATCTCCCACGACCTTTCTTTTATCGGAAAAGCTGGGCGCTTTTCAATTATAAAGGTCTGGCAGGTTCACAACTACTGTTAAAAATTGGCAATAAAAACACCCGCAGTGCTGGGAACACTCCGGGTGCGGTGCAAAGATATATCATACCAGATACAACATACCGTCTGCATTTATTATATTATCACGGCATGACGGGAAATAAAAGGAAATTGACAAGAATTGTGGTGATATTATGAGAAACAAGGAAATTGCCCCGGCGCTTGTCCGGGTTGCTCTATATATAAGGGTTTCCGGTGAAGAACAAAAGATAAAAGGCTTGTCACTGGAAGCCCAGCAAGAACGGCTGGAAGCATACGCAAGGGAACGTGGCTGGGTCATTGTTGGAATTTATATTGACGCCGCAAAGACCGCCAGAAAGAACATTCACAAAAGAACTGAATTTCAACGCATGATGGACAGCGTGAAGCGTGATGAAGTGGACATTTTGCTTTTTGCCCGCCTTGACCGCTGGTTTCGTTCCGTTGCTGATTATTACAAAGTCATGGAAATATTGCAGGCGCACAACTGCGACTGGAAGACCACTGATGAAGAGTACGACACAACAACCGCAAACGGGCGTCTGTATATCAATGTGAAGCTGTCCATTGCGCAGAATGAAGCCGACATAGACGGTGAAAGAATAGACGTGGTGTTTGACAGTAAGATTGCACACGGCACCGTTGTTTCCGGTTCTGCTCCGTTCGGTTTCCGTGTGAATGAAGAAAAGCGGCTGGAAGTCGTACCGGAAGACGCAGCCATTGTGCAAGACGCTTTTAATTATTTTGAAAACACAGTTTCCCAGCGGGCTACTGTCCGTTATGTCCGGGAAACATACGGCGTGAACTGGTGTGACGCCACGTTTCGGCGTATGCTGAAAGAAAAGCTGTACACTGGCGTGTATGACCGTGGCGGCAGATATAATGACCAATTCTGCCCGGCAATCATAAACAGACAGCAATTTGACCGGGTGCAAGCGCTTCTGACACGCAATGTGCGTTCTGCTCCATCTGGCAAGGTTTATATTTTCACTTCCATTCTGACTTGTGCTGAATGTGGGCACAAACTTGTTGGCTACAAATCCAGTGATTATTTTTATTACCGCTGCAACCAGCATTTCCAGCGTGGGCGCTGCTCTCATAATCATTCAGCCCGTGAAGACGTCGTGGAACAATGGTTGTTTGAACACTTAGGGGAAGAACTGGAACGCTGCCAGCTTGAATGGGACGTGGAAGCAGCCAAAAAGAAAGCGTCCGTTGCCCGGACTGACAAAGCCGCATTGAAACGGAAGTTGACCAAATTAAAAGAACTGTATGTGAATGACCTTATCGACATTGAAGACTATAAAAAGGACTATCAAATATATGTTTCTGCACTGAACCAGATACCGGAACCAGCGCAGGAAGCGCCGCCAGACTTTGCAGCTGTGCGCAGGCTTCTTGATAATAGCTTTAGAACCATTTACGATACTTTGACCCGTGAGGAAAAACGCACGCTTTGGCGTTCGGTCATTAAAGAAATAAGAATTGACAATGACCAGAATATCACGGGTGTTGTTTTTGGGTAGTGTTGTACTAACTGAACACTACCCGTTGGCTCATCTGCCAAAATAATATCGGGGTCGGAAATCAAACTGCGGGCGGCAGCGACGCGCTGTTTTTGACCACCTGACATCTGCGCCGGAAATTTGGAGAGCACATCCGTGATTCCAAAAAGTCCTGCAATGTCATTCAACTTCTTCTCCGCAGCAGATATATCTACATTATGGATAGAAAGCGGCAGCAGGATATTTTCTCTGCCAGTCAAGTTGTCAAGCAAAGCAAAATCCTGAAACAGATAGCCTATTTTATTGCCCCGATACTCAGCCAGTTTTTCGCTATCAAAGGAACTCACATTTGCGCCGGAAAGCAGGACTTGCCCGGAGGTCGGTTTAATAACCGTAGCAATGCAATTTAGCAGGGTCGTTTTTCCTGATCCGCTTGCGCCCATGATCCCCAAAAATTCGCCATCAAGAACATCAAAGGTAATGCCATTAAGAGCTTTTGTAGGAACACCCTCTTTCGTATATACCTTGTGTATATCTCGGACTTCCAAAAGTTTTTCTTTGCAATTCATATTATCACCTTTTGCCTTTTCGCTTTTTGATTAGTTGTTGATTATATTTTACTGCATGGCAGGAAGATAAACCACTTACAGTTGATGTAAGGTTTCTATGCTAAATGCTAAAGGGCGGCGATGTGACGTTTGTGCCAGATCGCCGCTGCTTTTCTTTATATTTATTCTATCCGATGTGCTTGCCCGCTTCAAGGTAATAGTTATGAATTATTTTGGCTATCAAGTGGAACTATATAAACATATCCGAAAGAAACAAATTTTCTTGATAAAGATCATGTTTCTTCACTCAAAGATAGCTTTACAAAATACACCTCTAAGGCTACTACAATAGGTAGGGCGCAAGGTCTTATGCAGAAGCACTTTGAGACCTTGCGCCCTCTGTTATTCTACCCTAAAAATACTTTGCCAGCTGCTTCAGACCACGCCGGATGCTGTCACGGATACAGGTAAGTTTGCATCCTTCATTACTCTTTAATGGAATTTGTATTCTCAGTTTTATAATCGGTATAATCAAGCCCATTAACCGGCATAATAAGGTCATTCCATCACATAAACCGGAACGATACGATATTATTGAGGTGAACGATTATGCCGATTGATGATTTAACTGCTTTAGGGCAAAAAATGCGGGAAGCCCGAAAGAATAAAGAACTGACACAACAGGAACTTTCTGATCTGAGCCATGTTTC
>OLQK01000350.1_pt1 | contig 53212 bp, 49 predicted proteins | sample 1672501 | NCBI WGS metagenome assembly OLQK01 (sample SAMEA3136693, study PRJEB25190) | human gut metagenome | biome: human gut; feature: human-associated habitat; material: faeces | place: Austria | collected 2013
TGCTTCTTCTTCAGCCTTTCTTCTGGCCTCTTCTTCGGCTGCTTTTCTTGCTGCCTCTTCCTCGGCTTTTCTTCTGGCTTCTTCCTCGGCTGCTTTTCTTGCTGCCTCTTCCTCGGCTTTTCTTCTGGCTTCTTCCTCGGCTGCTTTTCTTGCTGCCTCTTCTTCAGCTTTTCTTCTAGCCTCTGCTTCAGCTGCTTTTCTTTCTACTTCTTTGCGCTCTTCTTCCTGACGGATTCTTGCCTGTTCTCTTTCCTTCTGGAGACGCTCCTCATCTTTGGCTTTCTGCTTTGCAATCGCCTCTTCATGATCTTTCTGTTTTGCTTCCCATTTCTGAAGGATATCATCGATCATCATCTGACCGTTTGCCAGGATTTCATCCTCGCGCTCTTTCATTGCTTCTTCTTCAATATTAATACCGCTTGCAACAGCAACACCCTGTGCCAGAGCTTCTTCTAATGTGGCCCCCGTAACTACCTGTTTGATCGCTGATGTATGCTCTTCAGGTGTCTCAACAGATGCTTCCGGTTCTTCTTCCCTATACATCGGAGTCTCTTCCACTGCTGCAGTTGCTTCCGGTACAACTTCCTCCGGTACGACATCTGCCTGTGTGACTTCCTCCGGTATTTCAAACTCTTCCTGCATCGGAACCGGCTCCGGCGGAATCTCCTGTACTTGTGCATCATCTATTCTCTGCACCGTACTTTCCTGTACCTCTTCCTCAGAACCTTCATCATATTCATTCTCATCGTCAACTTCTTCCAATGTTGACTCCGACTGTTTTACAGGTTCCGGCTGCTTCTTTACTGCTCCCGGACGGCTGTCATATTTTTCCTGCTGAAGCGGCGTCAGTGGCTTATACTTCATCTTAAGTTCCATCGCCAGGTATACATACTTTCCTTCGCTGAACCAAAGAATCAGGTCATCACATTCTTCCAGACATTCCGCAGTCATTCCCGCCTCATCATATAACTTGGCAAGTTCATATGCCCATTTTTCAATATATTCCGCTTTTTTAAATTCTTCCAACGCCGCAATCTGATCCGAAAGTGCTGCTCCCTGAGTTCTCAGGATCTTATACTTCAGGATATATTGATTCGGGTCTTTTGGCGCCAGCTTAACAAACTCTTCATAACAGTCTGTCGCTTCTCTGATATCCTTAATCTTTAATGCCAATGTACCTAATCGATATACGATTTTACGGCTTCCCGGTGCTCTGTCAAATGCCAGGAATAAGATATCTCTCCCTTTCTTAAATTCTCCGTTATATTCATAAATCTCACTTACCGTATTAAGCATAGAAGCGTTCTTTACTCTTCGCCAGTCTATACTTTCAGCTATATCCATTGCTTTCTGGTATTCCTTTTTTTCCAGATGATCAAGCATCTGCTCGGTCTTTACCCTATATTCATATTTATCCAATATTTCTCACCTCAAATATTTATTTTAAAAAAGCGTATTTCCCTACAATTTTACTTATATAAGTTTATCATATGACCTGTCTATTGTCAAAATATCCGGTTAAATATGTTAAAAAAATATTACAAAAGTTACAAAAGTTTATAATTTATTGTCGGCAGCTTCTTCCGAATGCATGGCAATGCCGAAAACCTGCCACTGGCAGCTCCTTACGAACGCATGGCGATAAAAAAACAGCCATCATAATTCTTTTTATTATGATGGCTGTTACATATTCAATTTTATCATATACTTTTCATTTGTTTCGGAGAATTAATTATTATTTTATTCCCTGACGCCTTTTTATGTATTTCAATGATCTTTTACTCATTGTCCTACATGTTCATTCAAATCTACTATTCATGTTTCTTTACACATTTTAATAATATATTTAAATATATGGTATTATGTTCAATATGTTTACAGTTTTTTTATTTTTATTATCCGGTTTTATTTTCTCCGTTTATTTTTATTATTATCTGAATCTCCTCTACCGGCCTTTTTATCTATTATTATAAAGGCTTACTCTATGGGAATTTTTAACTGTCATACCACTAACATATTGATTCGATGATTCTACTGTGTCCATTGGATTAAGCCTCCTTTTCATAAATTTCCAATCAACATATCTCACCGACATATGAAATATTTTTTATCCTTATAAACTTTTTTCATTCTTTATACACATAAGATATAAATGATATTTATTACCTTGTCTCTTTCATTAAGATTATTCCTATATCCCCGTGATATCATTTTATAATCTTACTTCATCCATTCTCTATCTTTACAATATACTTTACGATATCTAATATTCGATGCATTACCAAATACTTTATACCTATATATGCATTTTAGATTTCTAAATGAATCGAAACTCTGATAATAAAAATTCTCTTATAAAATATATGCTATAGAATTTTCAAGATTCCCTTTCTCGTCAGGAGTCCTTTTTGTTTATTTCGGATTTCCTTTGGATTGATTACATAATATCATCCGCATTTTGTTTTGTCAATACTTTTTGCGATTATTTTCTTTTATTTTTCATTATTTTATTTTTTACGTTAAATTGTCTGATTTCTATATATTTATTTTAATGTTTGCACAATACTATACAGTTTCTCTGTAACCATATTTGTCAACATATCACCTTTTCAATTGTTAACCGCACCAAACACATAGTTGACATTTTGCACATTTCATTTTATACTGCTTTTATATTTTGATATGAATCTAAAGGAAAGGAGTTCTGCCAGCCGGCAGACAATTACTACTATGAATAACACAGCAAACAGCACAACAACGAAAAGACTCTCCACCCGTAAACTGGTTCTGATCGCCCTGATGACTGCGATCACCTGTATCTTCGCTCCTATGGCGATTCCGATCCCTGTCAGTCCGGTACCGATCAGTCTTACCAACCTGGTGATCATGATCAGTATCTATGTACTTGGATTTAAAGATGCAACGATCAGCTATATCGTATATCTGTTACTTGGCCTTGTCGGTCTTCCTGTATTCTCTGGTTTCACCGGCGGATTAGGTAAGCTTGCAGGTCCTACCGGCGGATATCTGATTGGTTTTATCTTCCTCGCACTGATCGCAGGACTGTTCGTTGACAAATTTCCAAAGAACAGAATCCTGGCCGTTGTCGGTATGCTCATCGGTATGGCGATCACTTATATCTTCGGTACAGAATGGCTTGCAATTCAGTTAAAAATGTCCTTTGTTGCAGCACTTTCTGTCGGAGTTATCCCTTATCTTGCCGGTGACGCAGTGAAGATTATCATTGCGATCATTGTCGGACCTGTGCTTCGCAGCCGTCTGAGTCATATGCAGTAACAGTTACATCTACAGAACTTGCCACTGGCAGCTTCTCTTGCATACTTTGGTATCTAAAAAACACACAATACCGATTATATGATTCCTTCTGTTTCGGTATTGTGTGTTTTATTTTCCCTTCTGGAACCTCGACTATAAAACTTCCGGTTTTACAATATAATATCTCCCATTTTCTTGCCGGTATCCATATCATAAGCCTCGATAATATTTCCACTGATCACGTATAATGTATCTTCTATATAAATCCCCCGGATACCTTGCGAAGTATTTCCATTAATCTCTTCTTTCAGGATTGTTTCAAACTTTTTCTCTTTTCCATTATAAGTCAGCAGGCAGTACGTTTCCCCATTCTGGCTGTAGCCGGAGAACCCGATCCTATTTTTCTGCTGATCGGCAAGAACGGATTTGTAATCGTATGCTGCATTTGTTCCATACAGATCATCCAATACAAGGGTTGATTCTTCTTTTACATCCGTTCTGTCTGTAATATCGAACATGGTGATTTTTACACCTTCCGACACCCCTGATTCTTCATCGGTTGACATGCCGATTCCAAGTAATTTATCTTCTCCATAGAAATGCAGATATTCTGAAAATCCCGGGATTTTTAATTTGCCGAGGATCTTTGGTTTCTCCGGATTGGCCAGATCCACGCTGAACAACGGGTCTACCTGCTCATATGTCACGAAATATCCTGCCTCTTTCATGAATCTTGCAGAATAGATGGATTCCCCTTTTGCCAGATTCTCGATAGAACTGATCTTATCCAATTTCTTATCTAAGATTGTTACCAGATTTTCATCATCATTGGTTGTAAATAATCTTAAGTTTCCTTTATATTCATCCAGTGAAAATGTATCATTCAGATATCCTTTTACTTTTCCCTGAGCTACGGCCTTTAGCTTGCCCTTTCTATAAGAAATCTTGCGAAGTGTCGTCACAGTCTGATTATCCTGCTGCCATTCTGATTCATAATAGTAGATATTTTTTCCACTTACATACATTTGACCGCCTTCGGAGAGAATTGCCTTATTATCCACTGTTTTATCAGGTTTGCTGATGTCCACGGAACTGATCACTTCATACATTGTTCCACAATTCACCGGCGGCAGACAGATACTGGTCTGGCTCATCTTTTTGCCATTCACCAGAGGCACATAGGTGACCGGTTTATCTTTGACCACGTCGCCACCTGTATAGTATTCACTGAACAGATACAGATATCCGTCTGCCATACGAGACGAATTGTAAGTACCACTCTGTGTTACCTCGCCTTCTTTTACCGGCTTTTTAATATCACGGATGTCATAAGTGACCGCCGCTGTTTTAGTCTGATTCCAGGTATCTGTGTTCGTCTGCTTTTTGTTACTTTTATCTGCACATTCTTTCTGACATACAGCCACCAGTTTCTTTTGATCTGCATTTACATAAAACTCCTGTATTGTGTATTCTTTTCCAAGCGTAATCTCGCTGTATTTTTCTATATTCGTTCCGCTGTTTCCTACGTCTACAATATCGATGGTCCGGCCATTATCTTCCCGCACATATAGATAAGTCCCGTCTGTTTTGGCAATATCCCCTTCATCTACACCGGACTGTCGTACATTGGTCTGTGAATAACTGCCATCTGCTGTTGCCACACCGGTATCTGCCGAGGCCGTTTCCGTTGAAGACGCCGTTGATCTTCCTGTTGAAGCCGAATCCTCTACGGCTGCTGTTTCATTTACATTTCTTGCATACATTGCAATGCCGGAGTTATCTTGTGAACGTTTGATATATTTATAGATTTCGTCATAACTTTGGGCTGTCCTGATCTTCTTACTGTCGCTGATCTTCTTTACTGTATTACTATTTCCTGCACTGCTGCCTGCATTGCCACCTGACACATCCGGAGAATTTATCGCTCCTTCATGCATCCTTCCATACTGCCACACTACAGTTCCCGCCACAACTGCCACGCAGGCCGCCGCTACAAGCCCGATTTGATACGGGCGGAAATGTTTCTTCTGTTTTTTCTTTTCCAATAATTTATCTATATTCTCCGATCTCAGACTATCCGGGACTTCTGTATCTTCTGACATTCTTGAAATCTGATCTAGGATGTCCTGTTCACAATATTCTTTATGTTCATTCTCGCGCTTCATACCTTCTCACTCCCTTCTTTCCTTCTCATCTTCGCCGTAACTGCCCAGCACACATTCCATCTTCTTAAGTGCCCGGCTCCGCTTCGACCGTACCGTGTTCGGATTCAGCCTCATCATCTCACCGATCTCCTGACTGCAATACCCGCCAAATACGGATAATCCGACTAATATCTGTTCCTCTTCCGACAGCACAAAGAATGCTTTCTTAACATCGATTGCAAGATCATAATCCGGTGCTGTCGCTTGTTCCGGAAGTTCTTCTTCTCTTCCCGGTGTTTCTTTTAACGCTTTCTTCAATCTCTTCTTACATTTATTCGTAAGAATTGTAAATATCCAGCTTTTGAATGCTTCTTCTTTTTTTAATTTATGTATGTTCTCGTATGCTGCGATAACCGCCTCACTCACCGCATCTTCGGCTTCCTGCGGATTCTTCATCAGGCACAGTGCGTAACGGTACAGATCACGGTAGACAGTCTCGTACATTTCCGAGAATTTCTTTATACTGCATTTCATATCGTGTCCTCCCTCAGATATGAGTTTTCATGGTTTTTCTTTCTTTTCTCTATCATCTACATATATAAGAGTCTTTTACTCCAGATTCTGTTGCACTAAATTGAAAGTTTTTCTATCTTACATTCATGTTCCTTTGAGTCCTTCCAATAACCGATTCCAATTGCCAGAATGTCACCCGTGTATATTTCGTCATCACCCAGTTTTCCCTGAAAACGTAACGCATAACCCTTTTCTTTGATCTGACGCACTGCTGATTCTGCCGTATCATCAACCTTTAGATCTCATCATATGGACCAGAATTTGTCCAATAATTTCCCATTCGGATTCACCGTATCCACAAGATACTTCTCATATAGCCCGTCTACTTCCTCTTCTATAAATCCAAATATTTTTTCCAGCATCAATGTCTTATCAATAAAATATCGTGACTTCGTCTCCCCTTCGTACAAAACATATGGTGCTCTACTGTTAAGATAAAATCTCATCTTTGTGTCTCTTTCCGGTAACACTGCTTTTTTCCATCGTTCTCTTTTGTTTTCTTCCATCCATTATCCTCCACTTGCAATTCAGGAGGATCTATACTTTTTCAGAAATCCTCCCGCTCATTTTAATATGTTGTGAATCTTAAGCATTGAAAATCTCTGATATGTATTTCGCTTGAATATAGAAACAGTTTTTCTGCTTTAGAAAATATAGAAATATAATGCTTGGATATATTCTAGCATAAGGCACTCAGGTTGTATATAGTAAATTTAATTTTATTTTTCATCTACCTATTTTATTATGACGTCAAAAAACTCCTCAAAATCCCGACAAATCTTTCATGTCTCAGAATTCTGAAGAGTTTTTATTTGTTTATATTGGAGAGAAAAAAGGTTATTAAAATAATTCTAATTTATTTGTTCACTTTTTTATAAAGTTCGATCATTTCTTCTGCCAAAACCTTGAATACTTCCGTACTCATCTTCGCGTCTTCACCGGCCGCTTCTTTCTGCACCAGATCTGTATGTGGTCCATGTCCCTGGCTTAAGAGTTCATCGCCCGGCACATTGACAAAAAATCGCTTTCTTCCATAATATTCTTCCAGATATCCGCTTGGTCCTTTCTTCAATACATTCGTAACTTTCTGTACATCGTCCTGTCCCAGGAACATTCCGACTTCTACGATTGGTACAGGAATCTCCTTGGTAATCGGCACTGTCGTAAATACATAATGGACTTTTGAAAAATCAAAACTTTCCGGGCTGTCTATCAGACCTCCCGGAGTGTTTCTATCTGTCTTATTTTCTGTCTTTCTTATTCTCTATCTACCTTATTCTCTATCTACCTTATTCTCTATCCTCTATAATAATTGATCAGGCATCCTTTTAAGATAATCTCTCTCTCCGCATCCGTCATATCACCGAGCTTCAGAGTGATCTCTTTCAAAGTATCTCCAACCACATACGCCTTAATTTCAGCACTCTTATCCTCGATTGCTTTTCTGATCTCCGGCACGAAGATATAATCACCGTTCTTGAAGCTTAAGTTCTCATGATCTTCCTCTGTAATAAATGGAAGCATCCCCCAGTTGATCAGGTTCGAACGGTATCTCTTGGTTGCGTATTCGTTCGCAATATTTGCCCAGCCGCCGAGTACCTTCTGGCAGGATGCTGCCTGTTCTCTTGCGGAACCGTCTCCCGGTTTTACTGCGAAGATCGTGCTTCCGATTCCAAGGTTGCCTTCTCCTGCTTCCGGATACGTCTTGCGTACTTTGGCCATAACTGGTTTCAGTTCGTCTAATACTTCTAACGGACACTGTCCTGCCTCGATTGCTTTCTCAGCTTTCTGCACTTCTTTTGCACGGCCTACATAAGCAGGGTCTTTTCTGGATAATGCAAATTCTGCAAGTCCCAGAGGATTTGATCTATAAGAAGATGTCTCTCCTGACGGAATCAATTCGTCTGTTGTTGTAACCGGATCGTGGATCTCGGATACTACTTTCAGGAGTAAGTTCTCCGGAAGTGCTGCCATTGCCGGCCAGTCTTTGATGTTCGGTCCGAATTTGATCTCTACAGATGGATCTGCTACGCCATGGCTGTCGAAGACACGGTTTGCGTAAATATTTTTGTCAAAGTGATATTTCTGTCCTTTGTATTCCACATCCATGTCAGTTGCAGGTGTAAGGAATCCCTTATTTGCTGCTGTTGCTGCGATGGAACGTGCATCCATAAGTGCAACGGATGCGATCTGTCCGCTCTGAAGCTTAGAGCCTTCACGGTTCGGGAAGTTTCTGGTTGAGTGACGGATAGAGAACGCATTATTGGCAGGTGTATCTCCGGCACCGAAGCAAGGTCCGCAGAATGCTGTCTTCACGATCGTTCCCGCTTCCATAAGGTCAGCAACTGCACCGTTCTTTACAAGTTCCATGTAAATCGGTGTACTTGCCGGATATACGCTGAATGTAAATTCATCAGAACCAATGTAATGTCCTTTGATAATGTCTGCTGCAGCACAGATATTTTCAAATCCACCACCGGCACATCCTGCGATGATTCCCTGATCCACATATAACTGTCCGTTCACAATCTTATCCTGCAGAGAATAATTAACTGCTCCGTCCAGGCTTACGAGAGCTTTCTGCTCTACATCGTGAAGGATGTCTTTTAAGTTCGTTCTTACTTCGTCAATCGTGTACACATTAGACGGATGGAACGGCATTGCGATCATTGGCTTGATCTCACTTAAGTTCACATATACCATACCGTCATAGTAAGCAACAGCTCCAGGATTCAGCTCTTTATAATCTTCGCTTCTTCCGTGAATGTCGTAAAATTCTTTGATCTTGTCGTCGGTCTTCCAGATAGATGACAGACAGGTCGTCTCTGTCGTCATAACATCGATACCGATACGGAAGTCCGCACTTAACTTACTCACACCAGGTCCTACGAATTCCATCACTTTATTGTTAACATAGCCATTGCCGAATGTCGCACCGATGATCGCAAGTGCCACGTCCTGTGGTCCGACACCTTTCATTGGTTCGCCGTCTAAGTAGATTCCGACTATGCCCGGCATCTTGATATCATAAGTCTTATTCAGAAGCTGTTTTACAAGCTCCGGTCCGCCTTCTCCCATAGCCATGGTTCCGAGTGCTCCGTAACGGGTGTGGCTGTCTGATCCTAAGATCATCTTGCCGCCGCCGGCTAACATCTCACGAGCAAATTGATGGATGACTGCCTGATGAGGCGGTACATAGACTCCACCGTATTTCTTCGCGCAGGTAAGACCAAACATGTGGTCATCTTCGTTGATGGTTCCTCCAACCGCACAAAGTGAGTTATGACAGTTCGTAAGTACATAAGGAATCGGGAATTTTTCAAGTCCGGATGCTCTGGCCGTCTGAATAATTCCGACAAATGTAATGTCATGGGACGTCAGCTTATCGAACTTGATCTGCAGACGATCCGTATTTCCTGAGGTATTATGCGCTGCCAGAATGTTATATGCCATCGTATTCTTTGCAGCTTCCTGTGGAGTCACATCTTTACCTGTCTTTGCAGCAACTGCTTCTTTTTCTTCCACAATCTCTGTTCCATTCAGTAAATAGACTCCCTTGTCATATAATTTCAGCATGTTTTGTCCTCCTACTATCGTGTTATAAATATATTGAAATGTCTGAATTCAGACACTTTCTAACAAAATTACTGTTTCATATATTTCATATGATCCGCTACCATCATAGCAATCTTGAATGTCAGTGCATCATCAAATACACGAACATCCAGTCCAGTCTTCTTCTGAATCTTCTCCAGACGGTACACCAGTGTATTTCTATGCACATACAGGCGCCTTGCCGTCTCTGATATATTCAGATTATTATCAAAAAATGTATAAACAGTCGTCAGTTCTTCTTCTTCGAAAATGTCTGCTTTGCCATCTTCGAACACTTCATTCAGGAACATCTCACAGAGTGATGCCGGAAGCTGATGGATCAGACGCCCGATCCCGAGTTCATTGTATGCAAGAATTTTCTTCTCTACATAGAATACTCTTCCAACCTCCAGTGCCATATCTGCTTCCTTATATGATCTGGATACATCCTTTAACTCCTCTACAATTGTTCCATATGCTGCTCTTACACTTACCATAGCTTCCATGTTCAGTGTTGTGACCAGCTCTTTGGCGATCTGTTCTACCTGCGGATAGTCATCGGTCGACTGCAATGATTTTACCAGAATGATATGTTTTTCATCAATTGCGGTTACGAAATCCTTCGTTCCCGTCGCATACAGACCTTTCAGTGTTTCCTGTACCAGAATGTCTCCTTCATTCTTCGGTTCGATTACAAATACAACCCTCTTAATTTCTGCCGGAATCTTCATCTTCTTTGCCTGATTATAGATATCGACCAGAAGCAGGTTATCCAGAAGCAGATTCTGAATGAACCGGTTCTTATCCATCCGTTCTTTGTATGCATAAAGAAGATTCCTAAGCTGGCTTGCTCCCATGCGCCCCGCCAGTTCCATACCATCTGCATTTCCCTTCAGCATCAGTATATAAGTCGGATCACTGTCCTCATAGATGCGGAACATTCCCATCTCATCCAGGATCATCTCATCCGGCTCTTCTTCATCATCACGGAAATCCTGAATCTGAAGCTCATACTCTGTCAGATTCTCATTCGTCCTTACAAGACAAAGTCCCTGCATATCCCATATTGCACAGTCAAATCCGGTGATCTCCCTGATATCCTGCGCTGTTTTGTGTAATATCTGATTTGATAACACTCATTGTCCTCCATTTCCTGTCCGCAATACTGTTCTTTGTGTCCTCTTGCATACTTGTATACATTTTAACACGCTAACGAACTGCATTACGAATACATTATAACAGATAATAACGCTTTAACAAAGTAAAATTTTATTGTCTGCATAAAAAATGCAAAAGACCGGACGCTGTCTCACGCCCGGCCCCTCTTATATTCATCTGTTCCCCACGATTACCGCGGTCTTTATTCCTATCTGTAATTACAGACTAGTTAGTGATTGTAACCTGTGTCTCTTTATCAAATACGTGAATCTTCTCAGCATCCAGAGCAAATTTCACATGGTCACCTGTTCTTGCTGTTGTTCTAGGATCAACTCTTGCTGTCATGCTTGATCCTTCATAGTCAAAGTATAAGAATACTTCTGCACCAAGCATCTCATATACACGGATCTTAGCTTCGATCACTGTATTAGGAGAAGTTTCGATGAACATCTGCTCATCATGTACATCTTCCGGACGGATTCCGAGAACAACTGTCTTTCCTGCATATCCACCTTCGATCAGCTTCTTAGCTTTTGCCGGTGGAAGTTCGATCTCTGAAGGTCCTGCTACTAAGTATACTTTATCTCCGACAACTTTACATGTAGCGTCAACAAAGTTCATCTGTGGTGATCCGATGAATCCGGCTACGAACTGGTTGCATGGATGATCGTACAGAGTCTGTGGTGTATCTACCTGCTGAACGATACCTGCGTTCATAACTACGATTCTGGTTCCCAGTGTCATAGCTTCTGTCTGGTCATGTGTTACGTAGATGATAGTTGTACCTAATCTCTGATGTAATTTAGAGATCTCGATACGCATCTGTCCACGAAGTTTTGCATCCAGGTTTGAGAGAGGCTCGTCCATAAGGAATACCTTAGGATTACGAACGATCGCACGTCCCATTGCAACACGCTGTCTCTGTCCACCTGAAAGAGCCTTTGGTTTACGGTCAAGCAGTGGTTCCAGATCAAGGATCTTAGCTGCTTCACGAACCATTTTGTCAATCTGGTCTTTTGGTACTTTTCTTAATTTCAGCCCAAATGCCATGTTATCGTATACTGTCATATGTGGGTACAGAGCATAGTTCTGGAATACCATTGCGATATCTCTGTCTTTTGGCTCTACGTCATTTACCACTCTGTCTCCGATCTTTAATTCTCCGGAAGTGATATCTTCCAGACCGGCAATCATACGAAGTGTTGTAGATTTACCACATCCTGAAGGTCCTACGAAGATGATGAATTCTTTATCTTCAATCTCAAGGTTGAAGTCTTTCACTGCTTCAAATCCATTTGGATATGTTTTGTTAATGTGTTTCAATGATAAACTTGCCATTGCTATAATTCCTCCTGATTTATAATCATTTTTATTCCAGTCGTTATCTGTTTCGTTCTGATAAAAGTATATAAAAAAAGTTCAACCCGGGTAATGCCCAAGTTGAACAATCTTTTTCTCTTTTTCTATACAAGTTGACGAACAGCCTATAAAAGTGCCTGGTAAATATCTCTTTTTCCTACACCTCTGTCTTTTGCCACCTGTTTCATCGCAGACTTTTTGTCCATTCCCTGTCCGAGATAAAGTTCCATATGTTCTTCGATACTCATCTCTTCCCATCTGGCTTTTTCCTCATTGCGGATCTCTTCTCTGCTCTTTCCTTCGATCACCATGACACATTCACCCTTCGGCTCCTGTACATCATAATATGCCAGCGCATCTTCGATCGTTGTGGCAAATACGGTCTCGTGCTTCTTCGTAAGTTCTCTGCAGATGCTGATACGTCTGTTACCGAGAGTCTCCTGAAGCGTCTTCAATGTACGGACCAGTCTGTGCGGTGCTTCATAGATGACCATAGTTCTCGTCTCATCTTTCAGTTCCTCCAGAACGGCCTGTCTTTCTTTCTTATCCGTTGGAAGAAATGCCTCAAATGCGAACCTTCTCGTTCCAAGTCCGGATATCGTAAGCGCCGTGACACATGCACAGGCTCCCGGAACAGCTGTAACCGTGATCCCTGCTTCCTGACACATCTTCACCAGTTCTTCGCCCGGATCAGAGATTCCTGGCATCCCGGCATCCGTGATCACTGCAATGTTCTCACCGCCTTGCAGACGTTCTACAAGTTTGTGTCCTTTTTCTATCTTATTATATTCATGATAGCTGGTCATCGGTGTCTTAATCTCAAAATGATTCAGAAGCTTGATACTGTTTCTGGTATCTTCTGCTGCGATCAGATCCACTTCTTTTAATATCCTCACCGCCCGGAATGTCATATCTTCCAGATTCCCTATCGGTGTTGCACATAAGTACAATGTTCCTGCCATCTCATACTCCTCCATCTTATGTTTGGTGCCTGCTCTGTATCTATCTGCCCGGTCCATCTGCTGCCATGGACTTTGCGTCGTGATATTTTCCTTACTTACGACGGACTCATTCCGTAGAGTGCAAGCAGTTCCTCCGTATAACTTCCATCTTTCTGATATACAACCAACGGCGGTTCTACCTGCATCCTCGGATTGCCGCCCTTCATTCCTTCGATCAGAACCATATTCGGTTCTTTATCTATATACGGATATACCAGCCGCATACGCTTCGGCTCAATTCCATACGCACACATCTTTGTCATGATCTCCGGAAGCCTGAACGGTCTGTGGACCATATAGAATCTTCCTTTAACTTTCAGTATCTTCGCACTCTCTCTTAAGATATCATCCAGTGTACAAAGTGCCTCATGTCTTGCAATATACAATGCTTCATTCTGATTCTTCAGTCCGTGGTCTCCGATCATATACGGGGGATTGGTTGTAATAACCCCAAAAGAGGCGGCTCCGAATATGGATGCTGCCTCCTTGATATCTCCCGTTACAATGTCGATCCGTTCTTCCAGCCCGTTATAACTGACACTGCGCCTTGCCATATCTGCACTCTCTTCCTGGATCTCCAGTCCCGTATAATGCAGTCCCGGATATTTTGCCTCCAGAAGTATCGGAAGAATTCCTGTTCCCGTTCCGAGATCCAGTGCTTTTTCATTCTTCTTTACTCTGGCAAATGCTGACAAAAGCACTGCATCCATTCCAAAACAGAAACGGCCCGGACTTTGAATGATCTCATATCCTTTGATCTGCAGATCATCCAGTCTTTCATTCGGAAGTAATTTAGTTATCATCTAATTTTGACGCTCCGTTCTTTTCTTCTAACGCCTTCAGTTCCTTCATCTCTTCTTTCGAAAGTCTTACGTCTTTCTTCTTACGTCTTGGTTTGAACTTCAGTTCTGCTGCCGGATATTCACGGATCTCTTTCTCGTCATTATCCAGCGTCACAACAACCTTAACCAGCTGGCGGAGCACGTTAACTGACTGTACATCTCCTCTTAATCCTTCCGGTGTCGTCACATGATCTCCGTTCGCCGGAAGATGGCTGTTCAGTTCTTCATATGTCTCTTCTTCATTCGTCAGACAGCACATCAGTCTTCCGCAGACTCCGGATATCTTTGTCGGGTTCAGTGAAAGATTCTGTTCTTTCGCCATCTTGATCGATACCGGTGCGAACTCGGATAAATACGTGTGGCAGCAAAGTGGTCTTCCACAGATACCGATCCCGCCGCGGATCTTCGTCTCATCACGTACTCCGATCTGTCTTAACTCGATTCTGGTACGGAACACACTCGCCAGATCCTTTACAAGCTCACGGAAATCAATTCGTCCGTCTGCCGTAAAGTAAAACAGCACTTTATTATTATCAAATGTATATTCCGCATCGATCAGTTTCATCTCAAGGCCGTGTTTGTGGATCTTGTCTAAACAAATCTTGAATGCTTCTTTTTCTTTTTCTTTATTCTTCTCTTCTTTTTTCTTATCGTCCTCTGTCGCAAGACGGATCACGTATTTGAGTGGCTGTGTGATCTTGTCATCTTCCACTTCTTTCGGTCCGGTTACTACGGAACCAAATTCCACACCTCTTGCAGTCTCAACGATTACCTTATCACCGGTCTTGATCTCAAGTTTTCCCGGTGAAAAGAAATATATTTTTCCGGCAGTTCTGAATCTAACGCCTATTACCTTCGTCATATGATTAGTTCTCCTTTATGGTCAGGAACAAAAGCTCCATAACCAGATCGAAGTTAACATTCGCTTTCAGTCTGGCTTTCGCTTTCTCAAGGCTCTCCAGGATCAGTTCGATTCCTTCATAAGAGCTCTTTCTCGCCTGTTCTTTTATACTCTGTAACTGGTCTTTGAATACGACCTTATCAATCTCTTTTGTTGCTTTATATAATAAGACATCCCTGTACCAGATCATGATAATGTCCAGGTAGTCTGTGATCTCTAATTTATATACGGATATATTCTTAACCGCAGCAACGATTTCATTTAATTCCATCTCACTGATATGCTTCAGAAGCTGTACCGCTTCTTCTCTGATCTCGTTAAAATGATCGGAATTGGCCAGCATGATCGCACGTCCCATATTACCCTGTGCAAATGCCGTGCACATATCTGCTTTATAATCCGGGATCTCCAGATTCTCCATCAGATACTTTTTGATCAGTGTATCTTTGATATTACGCAGCTTTAACATTACACATCTGGAATTGATCGTCGGAAGTAATGTCTCCGCATTCTCCGTCAGCAGCAAGAAAACTGCATATGACGGCGGTTCCTCGATCGTCTTCAGGATCGCATTCTGTGCCTGCGGTGTCATCATATCTGCCTGTGGGATAATGTAGACTTTGTACGGTCCCTGATATGGTTTGATATCCACAGTGTTATTCACCTGTGTACGGATATCATCTACGCTGATGCTGTTCGGCTTTTCATGTGTCACACGGATAATGTCCGGATGATTGCCACTCTCTGCCTGCTTGCAGGAATGACATTTTCCACACGGTTCATTGTCCCCGGTCTCACACAAAAGCGTCATGGCGAACAGATTCGCCAGCATCTTCTTACCGGAACCTCTCTCCCCGTTCAGAATATATGCATGAGAGACCCTGTTATTCTCTACTGCACTGCTGATATATTTTAATATGTCTTTGTGGCCAACCACATCTTTAAAGCTTCCCATCTCGTATTACCTCTACTATTTCTTCTTTGCATCGTACTTTATCATCATTCTGATATCTTCTTGTAATTCCTGCTTTCTTCAGATTATCCTCCGAAAAATCTTTCTGATCAGCCAGAAATCTTCTGCAGACTTCTTCATAGCCCGGATGATCCTGCTGCTGTTCTCGCACGATCGCGCGCATCAGGCGTTCTTTGTCCTCCACTTCGATATAAAGCGGGATCAGGTTCTCATTTCCATAGTACTCTTTTGTCTTTATATAAGACTCCAGTGTACCGATCATGAGATAATCATTTTCATCCAGATTAATCTGTCCATCATCTATTGTAGCATATTTCCAGTCCCCATACACGGTTTGATAGGTGCGAAGTTCAATTATTTTACCCTCTTCACGGTATTTTTCAAGTATTTCATCCGTTACGAAGTAATATTCCACTCCATCTTTCTCGCCTTCACGCATCGGTCTGGTCGTATATAAAGTTAAAGTCTTAAGTTCCGGAAGATCCTTTCTGATATCTTTGTAAATCGTATCCTTTCCCGAAGAACTTTTACCCATCATGTAGTATATCTTACCCATCTATCCACACCTCTATGCCATCTTCCGCTTGAAGTCCCTCAATCGAAAAATCATGTTCCTGATACCAGTGAAGTATCTCTACCGCTTCTTTTGTAATACGCTCACCCGGTACGATCAGCGGGCTTCCCGGCGGATAGAGGTATGCGTATTCCACGGAAATGCATCCGATACTGTCTTCAAAGCTTCGTTTTTGTATCTTATCCCTGCGGTTCACTGCCTCTGCGATCGTCCACACTTTTTCAAGTGCCGGCTGTCTGCCGGAAAGTGGGAGGTCGGTTTCAATAGCAGCCGGCCGGCCCTGCCTGGTATCTATCTCTTTATCAATCTCTAGCAACGCATCTCTCAACCGGTCCAGACCTTCCTGCGTATCTCCCACAGTTGTCATAGCCAGAACATAGGTCCCTGCCAGCATTTCCATCTGCAAATGATATCTATGAAGTAATATCTCATACAGCTCGTGACTGGACATCGGTGCGTGTTTTACGGAGATCACGAATTTGGATCTGTCATAGCGGTCTGTATTATCAGTCTGGATAATTTTCAGATACTTAAGCCGTTTCAGATCTTTGCGAAGTGCTTCAATGCGATTGGCATACTCAGAAAAAATATTTTTATATTTATAATCTGATCTTGCATCCGAATGCGTTTCAAGTGTCTCTTCCAGCATTCCGATACACGCATCGATGCTCGCCATCAATATATACGACGGACTGCTCGTCTGCAGCATATCCAGATACTGTTTCACTTTTCTTCGCTTCACCATGTCCCCGTTCACATGCAGAAGCGCCGTCTGTGTCAGCGCCGGAAGCGTCTTATGAAGACTGTTGATCACCAGATCCGCACCATATATATTCGCACTCTTTGGGAAATACGGATCAAATCCGAAATGCGCACCGTGTGCTTCATCCACGATCAGCGGACACCCTTTTGCATGCACAATCTCTGCAATCTTTTCGATGTCCGACACCACACCATCATATGTCGGTGACACGATCATCACCGCGCAGATCTTCGGATGTTCTTCCAGTGCTTTCTGTACATCCGCAGCATCAATCTCTGTGCTCAGTCCCTGTTCCGTATCGAATTTCGGATAGAGATAGACCGGATCCAGTTCATTCAGATATATCGCATGATACACAGACTTGTGGCAATTTCTTGCCACAAGTATGGAATCTCCTTTTTCAGTTGTTCCTAATATTGCACTTAAGATTCCAACCGTACTTCCATTCACCAGAAAATGTGTCTCGTCCGCATGGTAAACTCTTGCTGCTCTTTCCTGCGCATCTCTTAGAATTCCCTCTGCATGATGCAGATCATCAAAGCCATCAATCTCTGTAATATCGATCCGGTACGGAGATGTCCCGTCCATCAGATCCAGATTTCTCTTGTGCCCCGGCATATGGAATGCATAGTAGTCAGAATCGCTGTAATTCTTTAATTTATCAAATATATTATTCATGCGTATATTTTAGCAAAATAACATTATATTATCAAGCCATAAACTCCCGCAGGATCTGGCGGATCATCTCATCCTTTGGAAGCTCACGTATGGTGTCTTCTTTCGGTATTTCTTCCTGTACATCTTCCTGTGCAGACTCCTTATCGGCATTTCCTTTAATCTCCATTGCCTGCGCATTACCGGCCAGAGTCCCGGTACTTTGTACCTCTTCTTGCAATATATCTTCTGTCCTTTTACTCCCGTCTGTACCGGCAAGCCGCGCCGATGCTTTTGCCAGGTTCCTGGCGTTCTCCTTTACTCTTTCTTTTCTGCGGCTCTCACGCTGCATCTGCACAACACCGGAGCCGGATACCGGAACAGATTCTTCTTTTTCTTCTTGCTCCGTTTTGTCCTCTTTTTCTGCCTTTTCTTCTTTTGTATCATTTGTCTCGTCTTTTTTGATCACACTGTCTCTTCGTCCGGTGCGTTCTTTCTGATTTGCCTTTTCATACTTGTGGAGACATACATTTTCCAGATAATCTACCATATAGTTCTTTGCCATCTGCATGCAATAATTCTCATCCGTTGTCAGATGGAACAGCCATACCAGGATTCCAAGTCCTGCGCCACATGCACCCATCCGCAGGACAGCATCTCCCATGCCATATACCTGATAACTCAGTCCCGCACCGACAAGTCCGGTTACGATAAGCAGTCCCGCACATATCTTCTCCAGTCTGCGCAGCGTGTGAAGTCGTAATCCACAGACTTTATACTCATACAGATACTTATCCACAAATACCCCTACGTTTTCCACCGTATCGCTGATCATACATGCGTGTTCGAATTTCGCACGGACCAGGCGCATCAGCGGGTGGTTACTCTTACTCATACTTCCCGCCGCCTCCACCATACGTTTCATCGTCATACTCACGATACACTTGTCCACCACACCAAGTCCGGTCAGGATCCCCATGAGTACGAACAGTAACTTCTTGTCCAATAACATTTCCAGCATAATAAAAGCCCTCCTTTTGATTTGCATTATACTGTAAATCAAACAGGAGGGCGCTTAATTTCGTTCCTCATATTTCGCACAGAAAACCACATATCATGTCGGTTCCGGGCACATTCTATGATATTTTAAATTGTATGCCTTTTCACTTATACCTAGATCATCGGCAGTAATTCCTTCATAAGTCTTACACTGTGGGCAATTGCCTTCTTTTCAAACGTTGGATAATCCATAGTCGCGCTGTTGTCAGCTTTATCCGAAATTGCACGAATGATGACATACGAAACTTTGTTCAGGTAAGCTGCCTGGGCAATTCCCGCACCTTCCATCTCTACACACATCGGATGGAATAATGATGAGATTCTTTCCTTCACATCTTTATCCGAAATAAACTGATCGCCGCTTACCACTCTTCCGGTAAATGTGTGAATATCCGGATTGGCTTTCTCATTTGCTGCTACTGCCTTCTTGACCAGTTTTTCATCTGCCGGGAATGACAGTGTGTCCATTCTTGGGATCTGTCCTGCCGGATCTCCGAATATCGTCGCATCCATATCGTGATGCAGTGCATCTGTCGAGATCACCATATCTCCGATATCGATCTGTGCATCCAGTGAACCCGCAATACCGGTATTAATCAATGTATCCACACCAAATCTGTCCACCAGGATCTGTGCACAGATTCCTGCATTCACCTTACCGATACCACTTCTTACAATAACAACATCTTTGCCGCCCAATGAACCTTTGCAGAATACCATCCCTGCCTGTTCTATAGTCTCATCGATCTGCATATCTTTTTTAAGTTCTGCCACTTCTTCTTCCATTGCTCCGATAATACCTATCATAGCTCTATATCCTCCTGTTATTACGATATTTTCTATATTAATTCGTCTATGCCCTATTATATCTTATAGAAAATTCGATTTCAACCGGCGAAATAAGTAGCAAACAGACAGAATCTCTGTTATAATCTGAGACGTATGACAATAAAACAATTATTTACAAAAGCAACAGGAGGTAATAGATATGGATTACAAACCATCAGGAGTCTGTTCTCGACTGATCCATGTAGAACTTGACGGAGATAAAATCGCAAATGTAGAATTCGTAGGCGGATGTGCCGGAAATACAGCCGGAATCAGCAGCCTTGTAAAAGGAATGGACGCTCACGAAGTGATCAAACGTCTGGAAGGAACAAAATGTGGTGCAAGACCAACATCCTGCCCTGACCAGTTATCCAAAGCTTTAAAACAGGCTCTTGGAGAATAATTTTCTGCGAATTTTACAACTACAGAGAAAGGCTACTTGTCCTCCCTTATCAGGGAAGACTTGTAGCCTTTTTTGGATGTCTTCTTTATACTTTCATACTGCAAGATTTCGATCTTTATTCAGTGTTTCGTCTACTTGTTACAATTATTACTTTTTAATTTTACATTAAGTTTTTAATTGTTTTTCGTTCACTAGTATTGATGCATTACTTATCTTTAATTTGTTTTATGGATATTTGCCTTTATTAGTTTATGGTTTTTTTGTTATACATTATAATTACATATTTTTACGTCTTTGCCTTGTTATAAACTACCTTATTTTTCAATCCCTGCCAACTACATCTTTTGCCACTGCTTTATAATCTTCTGCTTGCATCGGACCTTCGGTCCTTTAATTACCTCGAGTTATTCCGTCCTATTGTTCTACTTTAAACATTCATCGTCGTTTTTTTAACTTTACTGTTTTTTTGCTTCTTGTGTTGTGTTTTTTGCTTCTATGCTCTTTTAAGGATTGTGCTATTCAACATAAACGCCATTTGTAAAAGAACTGCTCACGTCGCTGTTAGCTGCATGTGTGCAACGTACACGGTAATAATAATCACCTTCGACGTATAACGTCCTGTTAGAAGTTACACGATTCATATTCAGGTTTTCTTTCTGCCATCCGTCGTAGTAAGACCATTCTGTATCTTCTTCTTTGGCGCGTTCTACAAGTACACCTATTTGTACGCTGTCAACTACATGTGCTGCGATTGTCGTTCCACCAGCATAAATTTTTCCTTCTCCAAGTTTTGTACACTTAGAGTATCCGGCCATTAAGTCAACACCTCTGGTAATCTTGGTATCATAACCAATTGATTCATTTTCGTGCGTTAATTCCGAACCATCTATTACTTTATTTTCCGCAGCCTTCACTTCCAGCATCGATGTAAGCGATAATCCTCCGACCAGCATTACTGCCAGACACATAGACACTAATCTCCTCTTCATATTTCACCTCCATTCGTACTTATTTTTTCGCCCTCATATATTAATACACATAACTTTCAAAAAACTGTCGCATTTATTTTGGAAAAAATAAATTTTTTAATATTTTTTCAAAATTTTGTTCACTCATTGTTCCCATCAGCATATATTCTATATTCCCATATTTAAATTTAGCAACGCATTTAGGGACATTGCTATCTTCTATTTCATATAGTGTTATGTTTATCTTACATTTATGAATTTCTTTTGAATATTTCTTTTCTACCGAATCTTCAAAATCCACTCCCCATGAGCTATCTCTATATGGCATATTAATTATATATCCTATTGTTTCTCCATCATAACTATAATACATCTCCGCAACTTGCTTACTCTCATCCAGATTCATTGTATCGAACTTCATATCCGGTAAACAAACAAATACCTTAACTACATCTGTGTCAAATGTATCACGTATTTTCTGATATGCCTCTTCTTCTGCTTCACCCTCAATTATCTTATTTTGCTTATCTGTCTTATTCGAATCTACCTGTTCTACATCTCTATCTCCAACAGCCTGTCTCACCATCCGTACAACTCTTTCCGGTCCTCCCATGCTGGTGATTCCCATTGCCAGTACGCATACGATAACAGCGGCCAGTGCCAGATATATCTTCAGAGGTTTTCTGCGATAATGAACTTTCTTTTCTGATGTATCTGCCGTTCCAACTTCAGCCTTCAGCATCTTTCTTCCGAGTTCCAGTGCTTTGCGGTCTTCTTCAGACAGGTTATTGATGGCTTCTTCTCTTTCTCTGGCTTCATTTTCCGCCTGTTCGCGCTGATATTCTCTCATCTGTTCTTTTAATCTTGCAAAGACAGCCTCCTTCGTTCCCTCAGGCACAACAAGACTCGTATCCTTTTCAAGGGACTCTTCTTCCTCTTTTGCAATCTCCTCAAATTCTCTGGCAATGCATTCTTTCAATTCATCTTTCTCATTATTCATTTTGCTACCCTCAAATTTTTGACTGGTCTTCAAATTTCTCCATAGTTTTGCCACTTGACCTATTTCTTTCAGAAAGTATAATATAGGTATAATCTTTATTATATTATTGATTCGAAAATAATACATATTCAAGTCTGGAGGTAATTATGAAACGTATTATCTTAACCGGTGGCGGTACTGCCGGGCATGTTACACCTAACATCGCTCTTCTGCCACGCCTGAAAGAATTAAACTATGATATTCACTATATAGGTTCTTACAACGGAATTGAAAAAGAACTGATTGAACAGTTCGGTATCCCGTATCATGGAATCTCAACCGGTAAACTTCGCCGCTATTTCAGCGTTCAGAACTTTACAGATCCATTCCGTGTAATCAAAGGACTCGGCGAAGCGAAAAAACTTGTAAAGATTCTTCATCCTGATGTAATCTTTTCCAAAGGTGGCTTCGTATCCGTTCCTGTTGTTCTTGCCGGTAAAAGCCGTCATGTTCCGACCATTATCCATGAGTCAGACATGACACCGGGACTTGCTAATAAGATTTCTATGCCATCGGCATCAAAAATCTGCTGTAATTTCCCGGAAACCATCGAGCATCTTCCTGCTGGAAAGGCTGTTCTGACAGGCTCTCCTATTCGTCAGGAACTGTTATCCGGTGATAAATATAAAGCTTTAGAATTTTTGCACTTCACACAGGACAAACCGGTAATCATGGTAGTCGGTGGAAGTCTTGGTTCAGTTGCCGTCAACGATGCAGTCCGCAGTGTCCTTCCTGAACTGCTTCAGTCTTTCCAGGTTGTTCATCTCTGTGGTAAGGGCAAAGTTGATGAATCTCTGAAAGGCCTTCAGGGTTATGCACAATTCGAATATATCAAAGACGAATTAAAAGACCTCTTTGCTCTGACGGATCTCGTTATCTCAAGAGCCGGAGCCAATGCGATCTGCGAACTTCTTGCACTGCACAAACCGAATCTTCTGATTCCACTTTCTGCAAATGCAAGTCGTGGAGACCAGATCTTAAATGCCCGTTCTTTCGAACGTCAGGGCTACAGTGTCGTTCTTGAAGAGGAAGAGCTTAATCATGATGTTCTTCTTGATGCGATCATGAACCTGTATCAGAATCGTGAAACATACATTCAGACCATGAAGAATTCTCCTCAGCAGAATTCTATCGACACCATCATTGATCTGATCGAGGCTGCTGCCAGGCACTAATCCAGAAGCATTCTCATTCATTGATCTTATATGCAGAGAACCTGCCACTGGTAGTTTCTCTTGCATACTTTGGTATAAAAAACAGGTGGCTGTACATCCCACCTGTTTTTTATATATCGTGTAAGCGGTCATACTGATCTTTATACCTTTTTATCATCCATTTTCTTGCTCTCTTTAATATGCCTTCTAATGCATTTAATGTAATGCCCATTCTCTTTGCGACTTCTTTCTGTGGCATATCCGCATAATATACAAGAGTCACAGCTTTGTACCATCTCGCATTCTTCTGATACAGTTCCTGAAAAATATCAATTCCAAGTTCACGAAAGCATTTTTCTTTCAGCAGTGCAACCACCTGATCTTCCGAACTGTCATCGATCAATGAATTCGGATATCTGTCCTCTGACATCGTAATCTCTGCCAATGGAACTTCTCGCTTATGATCTCTTATATAATTCATCGCTCTGTATCTTGCGAACATAAGCATCCATGTTTTTATCTGCTGTTTTGATTCACTTCCACACTGTATATATGCGGTGAAAAAGGCATCCTGAGCAATCTCTTCTGCTATGTGATGGTTTCCAGAGTATTTTAATGCCTCTTTGTATACAACACCGAAGTATTCGCTGTATGCAGCCACAAAGGCATCTCCCTCTGTAAACTCTTTTTCCACTTTACGCTCCTATCTTTTATCTGTTAAATTTTCGATAAAACATCTTCTTTTTCTTCTTCTGTAAGTTCATGCATTGTCCATCCAAGTCCCACTTTATCATCTTTGTGTCTTGGAATCATATGTACATGATAATGAAATACTGTCTGTCCGGCTGCTTCACCATTGTTTTGGACGATATTATAGCCATCACAGTCCAGTGCTTTTGTAAGCTTTGTAATCATCTTCTTTGCAAGAATCATTGATTTTCCCGCAAGCTCATCATCCAGCTCATAAAGATTGGCATAATGTTCTTTCGGAAGGATGAGTGCATGTCCCTTAGCTGCCGGATTTGCATCCAGAATCACACGAAAATCTTCATCTTCATAAATAGTAGCTGTAGGAATCTCTCCATTTGCAAGTTTACAAAAAATGCAGTTATTGTCTTTCATAATATTATCCTTCTTTCTCTGAAAATAAATGATTGATTATTTAAACCACCAATGCTAAACTGATACCTCAGAAAGGGGCGGTAGTTATTATGTTATCATCGACAGACCATGACAAATTACAACAGATTATACAGGAACATCCTGAAACAGAAGAACTTTTTAATCGGATTTTTAAGTCTCATCAGATGGATATCAGCACCATCAGTCACGAAATCCGTAATCCTCTGACCCTCGTTTACAGCACGCTTCAACTTATCGAATCACAACATCCCGAAGTACTGGAATTCGCTCACTGGTCAGAGTTTCACCAGGACATCGAATATATGAAACTGTTATTAGAAGATCTGTCTTCTTATAACAACGGTGAACGGCTGGATCTTGCTCCGTTAAGTACCGGCAGCTTTTTCCGCAGAATTGCTCTGTCCTTTGCTTCTTCTATTATAGATACAGATATTGAATTCACTTCATACATACCGGAAGATCTGCCAGTTCTATCTGCCGATTCTGTAAAACTTCGTCAGGCACTGCTCAATCTTCTTCGCAATGCCACTGATGCGGTCCGTACCGAATCACCTTCTCAGGATCAGCACGATATGCCGGCACACTCCCCACAGATCTCATTGTCCGTAACCGCCGATGCAGATTTACTTCATATCGAAATCTCTGACAACGGCTGTGGTATTGCTCCTAAAGATCAGGAACACATCTTTGAACCATTCATCACTCACAAAGTTGATGGAACCGGACTTGGTCTTGCAATCACACGCCGCATCATCCAGGCTCATCACGGTACAATTACACTTAGATCAGCACGATATGCCGGTACGGTATTTATCCTTACGCTTCCGATAGAGAAGAACTCCTGATAAAAAGCCGGCAAGCAGGCCTCCTATGTGTGCCATATTATCAACACCACCACTGGTAAATCCATAATACAATGTCAGTACGATCATAAAGACCAGGCCTCTGCCGGATATGTCTCCAATCCGTCCTCTGTTACGGATTACCACATACAGAAGTGCTCCAATGATCCCAAAGATAGCACCGGACGCTCCCGCCGATATAGCCATACTTCCGGTCTGTATATCCCACCATGCCGACAGAACATTCCCCGCCAGTCCACTTACGAAATACACAATGAGAAACTTTACTTTTCCTATGTCAAGTTCAAGATTCCATCCCATAGCTACAAGCACAATCATATTATTGACAAGATGATCATACCCAAAGTGAAGAAACATACTGGAAAATAGCCTGTAGTACTCTCCTCTTTGTATCAGATATGGAACATACATGGCTCCGTGCTTCAACATGAATTCACCATCTTCTGTCATCCCCAGAAAAGACAGGACCAGAAATACAATGACATTCACTGCTGCCAGTAATATCGTACATGGCGCTTTAATCGTATTCTTGTTCATTTATACGCTTCATTACCTTTCGCTTTGTTCATCTTCTGTCTCTTTTAGTATAACATAGATTACCTGAATTCTTAATCATTTTATTCTATATTTAACTGAATTTTATCACAGCTCTTCTTCCTCTATATGCAGTCCGTCCCAGTCACCCCATTTTGACTTCTTGTGTTTATTCAGGAAGCGCTTTACCGGCATCCATAGATTATCCGTCTCTCTCATGATCGAACTCCCCATCTCCTGCTCCGATATCCAGTCATGTTCTCTGGTATCATAATATGATGTCTTTTCCCTTCGTTCCTCCAGCAATTCATCGATCATCGTTTCTTTTCTTATATCTCTTATATCCGGAATCTTCGTTTCTTCTTTTTTCTTTTCTTCACATGCTGCAATTAGTTTTTCCAGACTGTAATTATCCTCCATTGTCTCTTTATGCAATAAAAATGCCAGACGGACACATTCTTCTTCCTGATAATCCGCAACTTTTACCATATACTCCGTCAATATATGAAACTTTTCCCATATATCCTGTTTTGCCAAAGGATAATAACAAAAGTAATATCTGCCCTCTTCATAGAAAATGTATTCCGGATCCATCAGGATACAATGAATATCCAGAAGATAACGTTCCGCTTCCTTAAGTACATTTCCTAACTGTTCCATAAAGTGCCTTATATCTTCTGCTTTTAATTTCGCTCTGGCATACATCGCCTGCATTGATACCTTACCACTTACATCATAATCATAATAACTGCTGCCATTAACACCTCTTCCTCCTACATGCAAAAAGCCCTCCGGCGAATTTGCTTTTAACATTTTCATCTGGTAATCCTCTTTATATAATACGTGTTCTTCTATCGTTATCTTTCGTTCCATTATCTGATCCTTCTTATTTTTTAATCCTTCTGATATCCCGGATATATTTCTCCGGTTCCGTCACCGCTGCACGGCTTTCTACAGATATTGCCATTTTCTTTCGTCTTGCAGCTGCCTGTACTTTAATTTCATCTTTTCCCACACTGCTTTGTACTCTTATTCTTGAAAATAAGATACACTTCCTTCCCACCCTTTCTTTGAATAACGCATTTAATTCACTCTCGCTGATTCCATCCTTTTCTCTCACCTTTGTACTTCCCGTAACAGCCGTTTCATATGCGGCTCCTGCAATAATATTCTTGTCATGATAATAAAAAGATATCCTTATACATCCCATGATCAGAAATAATATCATTGGCATCAGAAAAGCCATCTCCACGGTAAAACTACCCTTTAACCACCTTTGCTTTCTTTCCTCCATCTCAGATTCCTCCTATACATACCCCAAGCAGATATCCCACTGTCAGAAATGGATAAAAAGGAAAAGCAAGTCCTTTCTTTTTTCTTTTTATTACCACACAGATCAATCCGATAATTCCAAGGATGAAAAATGCCGTCATAAGCACTTCCAAAAGTCCCCAGATTCCCAGATATATCCCCAGGATCAGAATTGCCAGGCTGTCCCCATACCCAATCGCTTCATTGGTAATTTTACTGATCCATAAAAATAATATGCCGCTTAATCCACCGGCCACCGACAATTTCCAGTCTACATTTCCCGTCAGTACCTGATAGATGATCACCCCTGCCATACATAGCAGAAGTACATCCCGCGGAACTTTCCGTATTCTATAATCCATCACTGACAGTCCTGTTAATACAGCCATTGCCAGCACCTTGCTTATTGTCCACATCTGGAACAGGCCCCCTTTCCTGCCGCCTCCGATATCGGTATTGCATATATCGTCCGTTTTAAACCACTGCACGACAGCGAACTGTGATACCGGTCTCCCGAATTCGTAATATAAATGTTTCCCCCGTTTCCTTTTACACAGTGTTCACATGGATAGTATTTGCCTCCGTTTTCATTGCGAAGTCCCTCTACCAGTTCCAAATGAGTCATGCGGATCGACAGATCCAGATGCGAACAATGATAATCTTTATGATATACAAGTCCTGTTTCCGTTACATACACCGTATCATTTCCCGTATCCATCCACCCTTCCCGTTCATATCCGCTCCACGCCTTTATTTTCATTGTCTCACTGCATTTTACCGGGGCAATCCCAAATAGCGGCACCGGAATGACTACCTGATACTCTGCCGTTAATTTACCGATCCCGGTTCGGGCCGACATCTTCGACCGTGAACAGTCTATTCCACTGCTCCCGCCTCTTACAATACTTCTTCCAAGCCGTTCTTCACCCACTGCATACACCAAATCATTCTCTATCCTTGACGGCATCAGCATCTGCGTCACACAACTTTCTTTAGCTGTTTTTTTTCCTGCATATTGAAGACCGCTTCTCACTGCCGTATGTACTGCCATCATCTCCAGAAGATACAACATCGTAACGACTGCCAGAAAGAACACCGGTACAGCAACCGCTGCCTCTGCCGTCACGCTTCCTTTCTGTCTGTCATCGGAAAATCTGCGCAATAGTTGTGAGACGGATAAAGATACCCTTTCAAGGCCTGAATAACAGATAGGTTGTGAGGGGAGTAAATTGTTACTCATAATGCGAATCCTGCTCCTTTCTTTGTTTTTTTATTATAATTTTGGGATATTTTTGATGCCTGAAAGGGCATCTTTATCCGCCTCATACTATTACATCTTGTTCTCTGATTCTTTCTACTGATAACCGTAATATGTCCGGTACTGATACTTTATTCCTCTTCTTAGATTACACACTGTACGGATCTCCATTCTTCCTGCACAGTAATCGATCCGGAACGCCGGCTGTCCGTAAATGCTCTGCATGTTTTTCTCAATGATGCCCATTGCCCGCATAGACATGCGTTCCTTTCCTTCCAGAAATAAGAGCATCCTCATATAGTCTTTGTATCCCATACCATCCTGCATATCCATGCCGGTTCCTGTATCTTCATCTGTTCCAAGTTTCATAAGACCGGACAACGATAACTGCCAATTCGTATCATCTTTGGTAATTGCGGCCTTTTGCCCGTCTAAAAGTGATCTGACATCCATAACAGATTCTCCATATGCCCAGGCAAGCAGGATTCCCTGCGCCGCTGCCTCTGTAACAGCCGGGACTGCCAGGAGTGTACATAAAGTCCCGGCCGCCGCCCTTGCTTCCGCCTGTTTTGTACTGCTCGTCTGAAGATAAATATAATTCGGCACAAATCTCAACATCACAAGCTTCTTTGCCACCGTTTCCAGATTTCCTTTGTCACTTTCCCGGCCCGCCAGAATATATTCCAGTTCATAATCAAGTTCTCCTCCTTTCGGTCCATCGGTAAAATCTGTAAAATGATCTATCACATATTCTCCGAGCAAAACGGACGTCAACGTTCCATCCTCCGGTTCCACATCTGAAAAAGTCCCATATCCGGTATGATTTTCTCTTTTTTCCGGCATCTCCTGTAATGATATCTGTTTCTCCGATATTGTCTTATCTTTCGGAAGCACAAGTTCTAAGATTGGTGAACGTTTCAATTCTGCTACATGCTGCATCGGATTTTCCTCTTCCGGAAGTTCTGCTTCCTGTTCTCCTAAAAGATCCTTAAGCTGATCATTTTGCTTTTCCTCTTCCTCAGTAAATTCATCCGCTTTCTCTTCCTGGTTCTTCCAGAGAGAGACATTTCCCAGATATTTATCCGCCCACGCGATCCCGTACTTATGTTTCATGTATTTTCCGACCTGATCACGAAATAACTCTCCGCTATTATCTGTAAACAACTGTATCCGCTCTATCTCATTTTCCATATCTGCACCGTAATAAGAAAGACGATCCAGAATATTCTGTTCCGTGTAAGTCCCGGTCTCATAACCGCATTCAATGGCAAATACGTCATAATTTTCCAGTAATTCTTTCTGATATTCTGCAAATACACATTCCAATGCCCGGTTCATATCTGCCCGCCTGTAATTCTTTGCCATCTGCACCGACGCACTTTCCACAAGAGCCAGTATCAAAGAAACAAACAGAACAAAAGTCAACGTCAGATAGACTGTAACTTCTCCATTCAAACAGTCCCTATCCTGCCGCTTTTCCTGCACTCTTCGGTATCTGCATAATCTGCAGCCGGCCGCTTCTTTCGAATGCATAATAACTTAAATTCCCGAACTTTCACTGGTGATTTTTTCAAAGATTGTCTGCACCAGACTTGTAAGCTGGGATTTGAAGATGATAACAAGCCCAATGAGAACCACCAGGATCAATATCACTTCCACTACTCCGATTCCCCTGTCATCTTTTAATACCTGTAATGCATATCGTATTCTCCACATAACATCTCTTCCTTTCTTATCCTTTATATCTGCATGGTCAAAAAAGCCGGGACTATAACAATGATCAATACCACTACCAGCATCAGAAACATTGGCAAAAGCAGCTTCGTTCCTGCTTCTTCACCCAGTCTTTTCGCCCGCGCCTTCCGTTCTTCAAAAGCCTGTATGGATTCCAGCTTTAAAAGTTCTGATAATCCCTTCGTTCCTTTTCTTAAATTTTGTGACAATAGTGCTCCTAGCCTTATATAAATCTGCAGATCACATCGTCTTCCAAAATTTTCATAGCCTTCAGCTTCTGTTACGCCGCTGTCCATTTCATGGCAGGTCTGTCTCATTTCTTCATATACGTATCTTTCATTTTTGTCTTCTTTTTCCTTCATGTATCCTTCGGTTATCTTTCTCCATGCTTTCTTTACCGTCATTCCTGCACCAAGATACAATGTCAGTTTGCTGATGACTTCCGGATAATCTTCGATCATCTGCTTTTTTCTTTCTTCTTCTGCCTTTCGGATATTCTGTTTTTGTAATGCATACAGAAGTATCCCTATCATCATTCCCATTACCGTTATAACCGGTCCGCGTTCATTAAAGGGCTGATAATATCTGAGTTCATTTGTGTCCAGCATCTCTGGCAGAATTAGTTTTTTCTTTTCTTTTGTTGCTGTATCTGCTTTTTTTATTGCTTCTTCAACGTCCTTTTTTGTGCTTTCTTCTCCGCTTAGTTTTTTCGGATATACACATGCCACGCACTGATAAGAAGCCTGCTCTTTTTCGTTTGCCGTATAGGTAAGGACTGCATTCAGTTTTACAAGAACTCCTTTTTCAGAGATATTCTGCTCCTTAAGTTTGCCCTGGATATCCATTACGTCATACCGGTCCAGTTCCCAGGAGACCTTCACAGGCTCCCCCGGAATATCTGTGACCAAATCCAGGTCCTCATCCACACGATCCAATGTCTCATTACCGGCCAATATCAGCCTGTCCATTTTCCTGATGATCCTTGAGAATAATTCCTGTACCTCCTTCGCAGAATACTGTCGCTCTGATACCTCTACCGAAGTCCGGACCTTTTTCTTTTTATTTGCGATCTGCACATCCAGTTCTTCCACTTTTTTCCCTTTTCCGTAGTCATTTCTCTCTATGGATGGTGTCATCTGTATCCTGGAACATGCCATATCCGCTCCCGTCACTAATATCCCCAAAGCAATGATCAGGCCTGCTGCCTTCACTATACGTCGATTCTCAGGAGCCTTACTCCAAGATAATAAGCACCCACGTAGATTCCGAGACATAGCGTCATCACCCCTATTCCTGTTACATTCCCATACAATTCTTCCATGAAATCAGAAAAACTAAGTGACATATAAGCAATAATCCCATACGGAACCATCGACATGATCTGAAATTCATATTTCTTTGCGGCAAGTAGTGTATCAATCTCTCTTTTTACCTCTATCTTATCGCCGATCTGACTGGTTGTATTACGGATAATCCCGATCATATCCCCACCACTTTTCTTTGCTGTTACAAATACTGTCACAAAGCTTTTTACATCCTCTGACGGAACCCTCTCTGCAAATTCTTCCAGGACCTGTTCAACCGGAATATGCATTCTTAATTTCCTTGTAATGAGAAGTAATTCTCTGGAAATCCTCGCTTCTTCAGGATATTGTATTTTAAGTTCTTTTTGCGTTTCATAAAATGCATTTTCCACCGAATATCCTGTATTAAGCGCCGACGACAATGTCTGTATCATCTCCCGGAACTGTTTTTGAAATTCCTGTTCCTTCTTTTTACTTTCTTCTTCCAGGAATTCCCTGTACAGCCAGATTCCCGGCAGTATCAAAAAAATAGCGGCCCACACTCTTCGATAATAAAGCCAGGCTGTAATGCCGATCATTCCGGCCGTCTTCATCCCCGCTTTTGTGCGTTCTTTAAATGTAATATCCTGCTGCCACAAGTTTTTCGCGGTGAAAAAGTTCCGCAACTTTTTTCCATTCTCCATGGACTTTATTTTCCTGATCCTTTTTTTCATTTTCTGTTACATTTTCATCCTCCTTACGAATCTCTTCATACCGGTAAATCGTCTGCAAATGGATCTGTCCATCCCAATATCCTAATACCTCTGTTACTTCCAGCACCTTCCTGCTTTTATCCCGAAGCCTTCCAAGATGTACAATGATATCCAGTCCTGACGCGATCTGACGCTCAATTGCAGGGAGGGGAAGGTCCATTCCCATCAGTACCATAGTTTCCAGACGGCTTATCATGTCCTTCGGACTGTTCGCATGCCCCGTACTGAGACTTCCGTCGTGTCCTGTATTAAGTGCCTGAAGCATATCAATTGCTTCCGCCGAGCGCACTTCTCCTACGATGATACGGTCCGGCCTCATACGAAGCGCCGATTTGATCAGATCTCTGATCGTGACCTCCCCGGTTCCTTCTACGTTCGCGTTCCTTGCCTCCAGTCTTACAAGATTCTTTATATTCTGAATCTGCAATTCTGCATTGTCTTCAATTGTGATGATGCGTTCATTTTTTGGAATGTACTGCGATAATGCATTTAAGAATGTGGTTTTCCCGGATCCGGTTCCACCACTGATGAATATATTGTATCCGGCGGCTACTAATGAAGCCAGAAATCCCGATACTTCTGAATTGATTGACTGCCATTCCATCAGTTTATTCATTGTAATTACTTCTTTTGCAAATTTTCGGATTGTAACGATCGGTCCGTTCAGCGCTACCGGTGGCAGCACAACATTTACACGAGATCCGTCCGCAAGTCTGGCATCCACTATCGGTGATGCCTCATTTACCAGTCTGTTAGATCCTGCCACGATCTGCTGGATCACATCTTCCAGCTTGTCCGCCGACAAGAATCTTTTATCTGACTGGGATATCCTCCCTGCCTTTTCAATAAAAATATTTTGTGTTCCATTGATCATAATCTCTGTAATATCATCATCTTCCAGAAATTCCTGCAACAGATCCAGTTTCCGAAATGCATTGAAAAGTTCTTTTCCAAGCATTGTCTTCTGATCAAGCGGCAGATATTCTTCCTGTGAGACTTCCTGAAGTACTTCATAGATCAATTCTGTCAGCTCTTCATCCTCCATGTCCCTTGTCATATCTAATCTGGCCAGGATTCTTGCATGGAGCTGCTCTGCTTCTATCATTCTTTATCATCCTTCCAGTTCTTTTTTTATCATCTTATGTCTGACATCATCGTATCCCATCAGATGTAACTCCTCTTCAAACTGGAACATCTTTGCCTGCGCCACCTCCTCTTTTATTACTGCTACATGTATCTCTGTACACATCCTCAGAAGTTCATATACACCCCGGATTCCTTCATCGATATCCAATATCAGCACTTCATATATGCTCTGGCTGGCAATCTGCTCTATGAATCTCATCCATTCTTCTATCTTTACTGCCTTCAGATCTTCCGACATCCTCATTGGCAGAAGATAGTCAAGCGGCCCCATATGCTTTACCATACCCGCAAGTGCTGCTCTTAAATGCTTCTTTTCCTGTCTCGAATAATAGAGTGCATCTGCGACTGTCTGTCCAATCTCAGGAAAATGACCGCCGATACCTCCATACATCTCAAGATTCAGATACAATACATTATATGTTTTGGCCAGATCTTTCCCCAGTCTCAATGCATATCCGGTCTTCCTGCTTCGATGAACAGGGGAAAATATTCCGATGATCCGAACCTTTTCTTTCTTCACCGTGCCAAGAAAGAAATTCCCCGGTTCTACCGACTCCTGGCACTGTTCGATCACATCTCTTAAGATGGCCTCTCCGGACTGATATTTATTAATAAGTTTCTCATGCATCTCATGTGCCACGTCTTCCGATTGTGTCAGAACAAACACACTTTCTGCCCGTACTTTTTGCCGCTCTTCCTGTGGATAACCGCTGCCGATCAGAAGAATATCAATCGGTGATTCCTCCTGCAGTCTCAGGGCCTGCGCAACACTGTTACACACCTGCACTCCAAGCGCCAATTCCTTGGTCTTCATAAAAAAATGTGCAAGCGCCGCCGCATATCTCTCTTCCTGGTCGCAAATTACCAGATTTCTGCTTACCACATACTATCCCTCCTTCAATACATTATAAAAATGTCTGAAACGTCTTGCCGATATGGCACTGAATTCATTGAATCTTTTGAATCTAACAATTAGAACTACAAATCAGATACAAGCTACTTCGTAACTTGTAGGCTGATTATATACCTGATAATTTATATTTGTCTATGGTATTTTTAAAAATTTTTAATCTTTGTGCAATGTTCACATAATTTGATAGAAAGTTATACCGTAAAGCATGGCAACCCCAGGAAATCCAAGGATTCCCGATGTCAAAAATGTGACAGGATTCATTCCCACACACGCAGAAATCCCCTGTCCGTCAAGAAATCCGTTTACAAAAAATATAATTGCGAAACTAACAATTCCTCGAACCAGGAAATTTACTGCAATTTTTGTTCCCCATTTTTTCATAATTGTTCTTATTTCTTTTTACTTTTTTTAATTATATGTCCTTTTATCCATACTTTATTCCACTCTTTTATATACTTTGGTATCTACAGAACCCGCCACCGGCAGTTTCTTCCGAACGCATGACGATACAAAAAAACAGGTCCGGAATTCCTTTTCCAAACCTGTTTTTCATATCTTATAACAAAATCTTAATTTCCCTGTCCGTGCGGTGATACTTATGATAGTTTACTCCTGCCGCATCAAACATCTTCATGGAAGCCATTACCGCAGCTGTACCCTCGTATTTATTGCAATCATAGATAACCTCTTTAATCCCGCTTTGAATGATTGCTTTGGCACATTCATTGCATGGGAATAAGGATACATATAATTTGGCTCCTTCAAGACTACCGCCTCGGTAATTCAGGATCGCATTCAGCTCACTGTGAACCGTATATACATATTTGGTCTCCAAAGGATCGTCCCCTTCTCTTCCCCATGGAAATACATCGTCCGAGCAGCCTGTCGGCAGACCATTATATCCCATTGACAGAATCTTATTATCCTGACTGACTATACAACATCCAACCTGCGTATTTGGATCTTTAGAACGCATTCCCGAAAGTTTGGCAACTCCCATGAAATATTCATCCCAGCTTATATAATCCTTTCTTTTATCTCCCATATGTTTCTCCTCGTCACTATTTTGTTCCGAAAATACGGTCTCCTGCGTCACCAAGTCCCGGAACGATATATTTATGTTCATTCAAATGATCGTCCAGTGCACCGATATATACATCTACATCCGGATGTGCTTCCTGCAGATGTTTTACACCTTCCGGTGCTGCAATGATACACATAAAGCGCAGATGCTTTACACCTTTATCTTTCAGCATCTGAAGTGCTGCTATACATGATCCACCGGTTGCCAGCATTGGATCTACGACAAATACTTCTCTTTCATCGCAGTCAGATGGCAGTTTGCAGTAATATTCCACCGGTTCGTATGTCTGCGGATCTCTGTAAAGACCGATATGTCCAACCTTTGCAGATGGGATCATATTTAACATTCCATCTACCATTCCAAGGCCTGCTCTTAAGATCGGAACTACAGCCAGTTTCTTACCACTTAACTGCTTACCTGTCATCTCGCAGATTGGTGTTTTTATCTTAACATCTTCCATCTTCAGATCTCTTGTTGCTTCATAACACATCAATGATGCGATCTCCCCAACGATTTCTCTGAATTCTTTTGATCCTACTTCCTCATTGCGGATGTAGTTGATTTTGTGCTGAATCAGCGGATGATCCATAACCTGTACTTTCGACATTGTTCTCCTCCTTGTTGTGCAATGTATCATACCAATTTTTCTATATGATGTCCTGCAGCCTTCAGAAGACGGTTCATGATCGCACTTCCGATTCCCGCAGTATCAAACGACTCACTGTAGATATAATCTACCTGGTCGTCATCAAACTCTCTTAATATCCGGAACAGATTCGCAGCAATCGTAGACTCATCGGCTCTTGTTCCGATACATTTTACATCACCGGATTTGTAATCAGCTACGGTTTCTTCTGTTCCGATCACTCCTACCTTATAGCCTGCTTCGGATTTTTCCTTTGCGCGCTTATTAATCTCTTTTACTACTTTTTCAAGCGGTCCTTCTATGATCGTCAGATCTGCTTTTGGTGCATAATGACGGTACTTCATTCCCGGTGCTTTCGGCACCTGTTTGCTGTCCGGTCTGATCAGTGTCCGGTCAACTGTAACCTCCCCGATTACTTCTTCGAACATTTCTTTTGTGATCGCTCCGGGTCTTAAGATCATCGGCGGCTCTACTGTCACATCCAGTATCGTTGATTCCACGCCAATCTCCACAGCACCACCGTCTACGATCATATCCACTCTGCCTGTCAGATCCTCTGCCACATGCTGTGCAGTCGTCGGGCTTGGTCTTCCCGATGTATTGGCACTTGGTGCGGCGATATAACCGCCACCCGCATCTATTACTTCTCTTGCGATCTCGTCTACCGGCATTCTGACAGCAACCGTATCAAGACCTCCCGTCGTTCCATACGGCACAATATCACTCTTATTAAAGATCATTGTAAGCGGTCCCGGCCAGTATTTTTCTGCAACTTTAACAGCTTTCTCCGGAACTTCTGAGACAATTTTATCCAGTGCTTTCATATTCGTGATATGGATGATCAAAGGGTTATCGGACGGTCTTCCTTTTGCGGCATATATCTTCTTTGCCGCATCTTCATTCAATGCATCGGCTCCCAGACCATATACAGTCTCTGTGGGAAATGCAACCAGACCTCCTTCTTTTAAGATCCGTCCTGCTTCTCTTATAATATTTGTATTTTTTTGATTTTTATCTATTTTCTCTATTATTGTTTTCATGATTTTCATTATACTACACTCTAGTTTTCCACACAAGCAATGATTCCTTTCGTAATTGCATCTGCCATCTTCTTCTGATACTTCGCATCGGTCAGCTTCGCGGCCTCTTCCGGATTACTTAAGAAGCCACACTCAACGATAATCGTCGGTACTTCCGTACGTTTGAGCAGATAGTATGTATCATTTGCTTTTGCCTGTCTTGTATTCGTCTCATCCACTGTAAGAAGGGCTTTTTGCATCTGCTCCGCCATTCTCTTTCCTTCTTCCGAATGAGAATAATAAAAGACCTGTGCACCCCGTATCTGTTCATCCTGATAACTGTTCTGGTGTATACTTACCGCTGCCTGCGGCATTGTTTTATTGATGATCTCTACTCTTGCTTTCATATCATGGATCTTATTATTTCCGGCCTGTGGATCGCCGAGCATCTCATCTTTTTCTCTTGTCATTACAACTTCCCAGCCTTTTTTCTCCAGTCTTTTTTTAATTTTTCTGGCGATCTCAAGATTGACATCCTTTTCTTTTGCCTGATTCACACCGATCTTTCCCGGATCATCCCCGCCGTGTCCGCTGTCAAGAACGATTATCTTATTTTTCGCTGTTACATTTCCGCTGGATACAAGTTTTTGCAGATTCTTACTGAGCAGCACAAGTACCGCCAGAAAAAGTAACAGTACTGCCAGTTCTATTTTTTTTCGCAAATAAAAATACCTCCTGCAATTCATATATTCTACTATATGACTGCAAGAGGTATTTTATCTGTTATTTAGTTTTGATTAATTTACATATTTTTGAATCAGATTCCAGATATCCGTGCTTTCCTGTCCCAAAGACCACTCAGCGGTACCTGCAAGCTTATACTTCTGCATGAGCTTAAGTTTTGGTTCGATGGATTTGGCATCTTCCAGCCAGATCTCGTATTTTGCTCCGTCTGCTTCCCATGTTGCATAATTCTGTCCGGCCTTCTTGTCCCATGTCGTCTCAACCCCAGCCTGCTTAATCTGCGCCTGGGCATTATCCATACCATATGCCACACTTTCTACATTGACAGAATACTCTGCCGCATCTGTTCCCTTTTCACTTGCCAGCTCTTCTTCTGTCTTCGGTGTTTCTTTCCACAGACGTGTAAAGAACGGAATTCCACTGATAACTTTTTTAGCCGGAACTTCTTTTAATGTCTCCTCAATACCTTCTTTTACATAATTATATGAGGATACCGGTCCTGCCTCAGGGGAACCCGCATAATATTCATCATAGCCCATGATCACTACATAATCTGCTACAATTCCCTGCTCCTTACGGTCATACTGCGTATTAAAACTCTTCGGAACATAATTGTCCACCGATAATACCAGACCATTCTGTCTGCACTTCACCGATAATTCACGAATGAATTCTATATAATGTTCTCCGCATTTATCAGATATCTTCTCGAAATCTACATTAATACCGTCTACCCCAACACGCAGCGCTTCAGCGATCAGCTGTGTGATCAGCGTTTCACGTCTTGATGTATAACTAAGCAATTCGTAAGATTCCTGTTCTGAACTGATTCCTCCGTCAAAGTCTCTGACGGTCATCCACACTTCGATATTCTGCTGATGTGCATAACTTACATAATCAGATGATGCAATAGATGTAATATTGCCGCTGGTATCTGCCACATGCACCCATGTCGGTGCCAGTGTCGTAAGACCTTTGGTCTGTGCGATCTTCTGTGCCACTCCCTTATTAGCATCCTGATTTGTTACATTATGCCATGCCATATTAATGGTGTAATCCTTTGAAATGCTTGAATAGTTCTGCTCATCGAATTTTCTTGTAATGTTCTTCTTCTCTTCATTCTTCAGAGCATTGTTCTTAACATATCCGATCACACCTTCTTTTGTGCGGATCTTCTTCCAGTTTTCTTCACTTTCGATGATTGTTACTTCATCTTTTTTCTTGAGTTCTGCCAGTACAGGGCTCTTTACTCCACCCTGATAACGCACCTGTGTATTCTTCTTTACAGTTGCCACATCCGTTTTGCCCCATTTGGTTCTGATCATTACATGATCCGGATTACTTGACACTTCATAATCAATATTGGTGTACTGCTGGACAAAATCCAACGCGATATATGCTGTGTTTCCTTCTGTTTTTAAAATGACGTAATCTTCGCTCTTTTTCTCTCTGAATACCGAATAATCCTTACTGCCCACATCTACCGATATCATATCCTTCGGAAGCATATACAACAGTACATTCTCATTCGAATCCCAGTAAAAACGGCTGTTAATGTAATCTCTTACGACATCATACGCAACATAAGCCTTTCCGTCCGACAATTTGCCCTTGGCCTCTACGACCTTGTTATCTACAGTGATTCCAAGCTGTCCGTCTTTTTCAATTCCATAATATTTCTTCATATCATATTGCTCTTTTGACGGGCTGTATCGTTTCCATATAACAATCCCTGCTATTGCTGCAATTACTAATATTATTAACAGGACAAGCTGGATCATGCGGTTTCTCTGTCGTCTTCTTCTCATGCGCGCTCTGTCCGCAGAACTTCTCCTACCTGTCGGTCTTCTTCCAGGCGTCTGTCCGGATGTCCTTCTGTTTCTGCTCTGCGAAGCCGGTCTTCCGGATGGTCTTGCACTTGTTTTTTTTCTGTTATTATATGTGCGGCTATTTCTTCCTCTGTCTTCCATGCTGCACCTCCTACAGAAGACATTATAGCAAAACGTTAGATACACGTCATTATATTTCGACATTTTCATCAAAACTTTCGTTCTGATCTGCGGGGTATTTACATATTTTCTTCCATTAAATTGTTATATTCTGGAACCACACTTCTTTCACATCGCCTTTGTCATTCAGCACATAATCCCTCATATAGGACTGGTGTTCACACATTGTATGCGCCTGTACGATCTGCATAGGACTGGCCGGTACCCCATTGATCCTGAGGCTTATATTTTTCTTTTCAAAACCAGTCAGTTCCTGAAACATCTCTTTCATTTCTTCTTTCTCCCCCATACTGCTTCCTCCTCTTTACCGGATGATAACCGTGGTTGTCACGCATATTTTACGGTCAGGGAGATGCTTGTGATACAATACTGTCCTTCTATGCAGCAACTGATAAATATAACTGGAAAACAGTTCCGGCAATTATGTAATTGTAAAAATAAATTGTTAACGTGAAATATCTGCCTGAAACGGCTGTAATTAATCTGATTTGTCATTGATAGATTCATTCCACCCGGAATGTGGAATTGAAATAAAATTCAGGAAATTCTTTTCCTGATGTTCTAATAACACAGTTATCAGGGAAAACTATCTTCCAGTAGGGCCATTATATCCGATTCATTTTGAAGAATCAAGTCTTTTTTATTTTTATATTCCACTTTGTTTATATTAAATTTATTGAACATCCAACATTTTGTATGATATACTATTTTAGAAGGAAGTGATGATTATGAAGATTGAAAAAATCAGTGACAACCAGATCCGTTGTACTCTGACACGTGCCGATCTTGCTGACCGTCAGTTACAGCTCAGTGAACTGGCATACGGAACCGAGAAAGCCAAATCACTTTTCCGCGATATGATGCAACAGGCAGCCTTCGAATTTGGTTTTGAAGCAGAAGATATTCCTCTTATGATCGAGGCCATCCCTTCTGCAGATTCGATCGTGCTGATAATTACGAAAGTCGAGGACCCAGAAGAACTCGATACTAGATTTTCAAAATTTGCACCTTCTTCCATAGCTGACGCCAAGAAGAAGAATACTCCAGGCAAGCTGGAAGGAGCAGAAGGTTTACTTGATCTGCTCGGAAAGGTTCAGGAATCTTTTGAAGCACAGGCAGCACAGACTCCAAAAGCAGCTTCTGAGACTTCAGATGATAATACAGATAAGAAGGATTCCGGTAACAATATCCGGCTCTTTTCTTTCCCTGTAATGGAGAATGTACTGAAGGCCGCTCATCTGCTGGCTCCGATGTACCACGGTTCCAATACATTATACAAAGATGATCAGGAAGAGATGTATCTGCTGGCACTTGCACAGTCAGACCATTCCACCGCAGATTTTAACCGTATCTGTAATATGTTATCCGAATACGGTGCATTAGAAAGTGCATCCGGTGCAACATTTGCATTTTTAGAAGAGCACTGTGAGACATTCCTTTCCGGGAATGCGGTTCAGCAGCTTGCGAATATTTAATCTGCATACTCTGGTATACTAAAAAGGCTCTACGGGATAATTCCCCGTAGAGCTTTTTTATACTCATTTTATATTATGCCTGGCTTGCTTCCAGTGTTGCATTTAACTTTGCAACTAAAAGGTCTGGATCGATTCCATGTCCCATAGCGCCTTCTTCGATAGATTCCATCTGAGAATGTGGGCATCCGATGCAACCCATTCCTGCTTCCATCAGATCGTCAACAAGCTTTGGACATGTAGAATAGTATTTGGAAAGCAGCTCACCAAATGTCATGTCTTTTGTAATCTGTGCCATCTTATCGCCTCCTTTTTATTTCAGTGTTTCCATTATAGTAGCTTTTTACCATTGTGTAAACATTTTCTGTAAATTTATTCTTAATATTTGACTACTTAAAAGTCAATACGAATTCCTTTTTTTTTCGACAAAACGTCATTTTTATAACAAGTCTACAAAACGTTCGTTCTTTTTCTATCCCCGAGTAATCCCCCGTTTTTCCCACTTTGGGTGTGGATAACGTGGATAACTTTGTGGAAATCCCCATTTTTCTACATTTTTCCTGTTTTTTTGTGTGGATAACTTTTTCCACCATATTTTTTAAGATTTTTTACGTTCGATGAAAAGTGTCGATTTTTGTGGATTTTGTACATTGTGGATAACTCTAAATTTATGTGGATAGTGTGGATAACCAAAAAGGGACGAAAGATTCGCAAAAATATTTTAAAATCTCCCGTCCGTTTCTGTTATACCAGCCGTCTCACCGTAACAATATTCGTATATGTTGCCGGCAAAATTCCTATCCCTTTTGCACTGTTAATTGCATTTACGATCTGCCCATTTCCCATATAAATTCCAACATGTCCGTCATATAGAATAATGTCTCCCGCAACAGCCTGATCGTAACTTACCGCAGTTCCTACATTCTCCATATCCCACGTCGTACGCGGAAGAGAAATTCCAAAGTGTGCAAATACCGACTGTACGAATCCCGAACAATCCGCTCCGTTTGTCAGGCTTGTACCTCCCCATACATACGGATTACCGATAAACTGGCATGCATAATCTACAATAGCCTGTCCGGTCTGTGCCGCCTGCGTTTGTTGTTCTTCCTGTTGTTTGGCCGCTTCTTCTGCTGCCTTTTTCTCCTCCTCGGCTTTTTGTTCTGCCTCTTTTTGAAGCCTTGCGGCCTCTTCTTCTTTTGATTCTGCATACGTAAATGCTTCCTTAGCATTTTCCGTATCCTTCTTCTGCACAAGTTCTTCTGCTTTTTTCTGTGCTTCATTTCCTACTGTTATATACTCGGAATATACATATCCGGTGACATTACCCGACTGCACTTTCGTCCATTCTCCTACCGGGCCTATGATTTTTGCCGCGTAATCCGGATATAATTTTCCGACCCATTCGCTTTCTGTCGTCGGTTCACTTCTTATATAAAGAAATGACTGTACATTGGCGAATGCCATATCTAAATACTCTCCCTTTTGTGTCGGTACAAGGTAATCCTTTACCGAAATTGTCTTCTCTGACGTGTAACATTCTCCAAGTACCTGCTCAATTCCTGCTGTCGGCATATCCTGCGTATCATCTATATCTGCAGCCTGCGCCATAATCGGAAACGCCGTTATGGCTCCTGTCACAGTAACCAGGAACAATCCTTTTTTAAGAATAGAATCCATAAACTCCCTCCTTTATGTTTTCTTATCTTTTGTAATTGTTACAGAATTGTTACATATGTTACGTTTGTTATTATAACATTGCAACACGTTTTGTCAAGGTTTTCTTTGATTATAATACATTTAATATTCGATTTATATTTATTATTTGTTACATTTTGTTACATTCATTCTTTTATATTGACAAAATATATCATCCGAATTATACTAAAGATATATCAATTATAGTAATTATTATCATTATTGAAAGGAGGATTTATGGCCGGTTTAAAATATAGTAAGCAAAGGGCCTCTATAAAAGATTACCTGATGCACACGACTTCTCATCCGACTGCTGATACCGTATATCTTCATATTAAAGAAGAATTTCCTAATATCAGCCTCGGAACTGTATACCGCAACCTGAACCTGCTTGCAGATATCGGAGAAGCGCTTCGGATTCCGACACCGGATGGCGGCGATCGTTTTGATGGACGCTGCGAACCTCATTATCATGTAGTATGCACCAATTGCGGAAATGTATTCGATCTGGAAATGGATGATTCCTATATCCAGAAGATTAATGAAGATGCGAATAAATATTTCGATGGAATCATCGAATCACACACCACACTTTTCCACGGTCTCTGTGGCGAATGTGCCAAAAAATTAAACGAGAATAAATAATAAAATTTATCAAAAACTAATTGACAAACACATAAGATTATGCTAAATTAATATAAGTAACAATTACTAATATTAATTTAGCGCAACTTAAGAGATTATAACTACTCTCTTATCAATCAATAACAAAAAAATTATTATAAAAGAAAAGGAGAACAACACTATGAAAAAATTTGTATGTACAGTATGCGGATATGTTTATGAAGGAGAAGCTGCACCGGAGAAATGTCCAGTATGTGGCGTAGGCGCTGACAAGTTCAAAGAGCAGACAGGTGAAAGAGAATGGGCTGCTGAGCACGTTGTAGGTGTGGCAAAAGGTGTAAGCGAAGACATCTTAGCTGACTTAAGAGCTAACTTCGAAGGAGAATGTTCAGAGGTTGGAATGTATCTTGCAATGGCAAGAGTTGCTCACAGAGAAGGATATCCTGAAGTTGGATTATACTATGAAAAAGCTGCATGGGAAGAAGCTGAGCACGCTGCTAAATTCGCAGAACTTCTTGGCGAAGTTGTTACAGACAGCACAAAGAAGAACCTTGAGATGCGTGTAGACGCTGAGAACGGCGCTACAGCTGGTAAGTTCGACCTTGCAAAACGTGCAAAAGCTGCTAACCTGGATGCAATCCATGACACAGTTCATGAGATGGCAAGAGATGAGGCACGTCACGGAAGAGCATTCGAAGGACTTCTTAAGAGATATTTTGGATAGGAACGATCTGATATAACAAGAATTTTTATTCCGATATCTTCCGGATGAAATAATGATTCAGAATCGCAAAAGGCAGATACACCACTTAAGGTATATCTGCCTTTTTATATCACCATACTTCATAAGTATCTGCCAATTCCCAAAGGAAAAAGTCTGTGATATCCCCTTCTATGCCATGCGCACATAGATCTTTTTCACCGGCTGATACAGAATCGCAATTGCGATCACCATAAATACTGCATTGATCACAGTCGCCGGAAGTGATGTGAATGCTGCCACTGCAGCTGCTGCAAATCCACTTCCTACCATCATCATTGCGATCGTGCTCATAGTAAATTCCATGATTACGTTGATACATCCATAGATAAATGCGCAGACAACTGCTGCTCCGTATTCTTTCTTCTTATCTCCGTCTGCTTTCTTCTTAAGCATCATGAAAAGTGCTCCGACGATCAGACATTTTACTGCTGTCTCCACAAATGTCTTCGGCGCATCCTGCATGTAACCATTCAGCATATCAAAGATTGTAAGTCCAAGTGTCCCTGATACAGCTCCTCTCTTGCCACCCTGAAGTAACAGTCCCATTACGACAAATATATGTCCAAAATGGAGAAATGGTGTTCCGACTGCTGCCGGAAGTGGAATCCTAAACGACTGAATTCCAAGAAATGTAATTGCGGTAAAGAATGCCGTGATCACAAGGTTCTTTACTTTATTATCATTCATTGTCCTGCCTGCTGTTATATTTGTACTCATTGTACTCTCCCTTCCTGCACACTTCCATCGTGTGTATAACAGATGAATCCCTCATCTGCCATAATTTAATACCGCATAATATATTATCACGAAAGTGGATGTGTCCATACAGCCAGTTGTTCTATTTTCGCACAGGCCAGTTTATATAATACTTTGATTTTAAAAATATTTTTGTTTTTCTACTTGATTTTTTTCAGTTTCGGGTATAATATACACATATAGCAAACATAGTATTGAAAACTACATGTCATATTTTCGACATTCAGGAGGTGCATGATTATGGCAAAGCAGTTAAAAGAACACATTAAAGATCCGGGAAGCGCGATCACACATTTTATTGGAATGTTAATGGCAATCTTCGCAGCAATTCCATTGCTTTTAAAAGCGGCGCGCGAACCGAGTAAAATTTACATTATCGCAATTGCTGTATATGCGGCAAGCCTGATCTTACTGTACGCCGCAAGCACAACTTACCATACATTCGATAAATCCAGAAAAGTAAATACAATCCTTAAAAAAATCGACCACATGATGATCAGCGTACTCATTGCCGGAAGTTACACTCCGATCTGTCTGCTGGTACTTGGCGGCAGAACCGGACTCATCCTTCTGGCAATCGTATGGGCATTTGCCATTGCCGGAATCCTGATCAAAGCATTCTGGGTATTCTGTCCGAAATGGGTTTCTTCCGTGCTCTATATCGGCATGGGCTGGACCTGTGTCCTGGCATTTACACAGTTACTGAATTCCTTAAGCCCGGCAGCTTTCGGATGGCTGCTGGCCGGTGGTATCATCTACACCGTTGGCGGCGTGATCTATGCTTTGAAGCTTCCAATCTTTAACAATAAGCACAAATATTTCGGAAGCCATGAGATCTTTCATCTGTTTGTAATGGCCGGAAGTGCCTGCCACTTCGTAGTGATGTATGCATTTGTACTTTAAATAATATCCATTTATCCTTATATTTCCGGTATACAGAGAACTTGCTGCCGGCAACATCTCTTGCATACTTTAGCAGCTTTTTTCGAACACATGGCGATAAAAAAGAGCCCGCATCACACACGGGATATTAAATAATATCTCTCCCGACTTGATGCGAGCTCTTTTTTCATTTATTCTGCCAGTTCTTTTGCTTCCCGTGTAAGTTTCTTAATCTTCTCAAATTCACCGGCTTTAATCATATCTCCCTTTACCATCCAGCTTCCGCATAAGTTTCCATTACCCTTGATCAATATCTCTTTTTCTTTCCTGGTCAAATGCTTGATCGCATATTCCCGGCTCATTGCCTCATTTTTTGTCTCATGCTCTTCATAATACACAAGCTTCACCGGTCTTCTGGTCTTTGTATACTTTGCGCCTTTTCCACTGTTATGTGCTTTTATCCGCTTATCCAGATCATTTGTCCACCCTGTGTATAACGTGCTGTCCGCACACTTTACGATGTATGTATAATTCATGTAGTTGTCCCCACTTATCCACAATCGGTCCGATTTTTCCTGTAATAATCCACTTTATTTTATCCATTATCCCACGGAAAGTCAATTTTATCCCCTGTTCATAGATTTTTCCGCATACTTTGATATCGGCAGAACGCTAAAAAAGACCGGAAAATTTCTTAAGAATCTCCGGTCCCTTTCTGTTAATCCTGATCCGCCGTATACTCCACCGGATTCACCGGCTGTCCGTCTTTTCGCATCTCAAAATACACATTACAGCCTTCTTTGCTGTAATACTTTGTCGGCTGACTCACATAACCAAGCACACTCTTTGCTTCCACATAATCCCCAACTTTCACCGGGACTTCTTTCAACTGTCCATATAACAGCTCATATCCATTTCCGATATCTACGTTAACCGTTGTTCCGGTCTGTGCACTGACATCGATCGACTTGACGATTCCGGGCGCACCGCAGAGTACCTGGTCGCCTTCTGCGCCTTCGATGATCACAGCCGGATTATACTTGTACTGATCCAGCGTCTGGAAATATACTGTCTTATCCATGCTGTAGCTCATGATCACAGCTCCATTCACCGGCCACAGGATGTAACTGTCTTCCGTAAAGTTGATATTGTGACTTTTTCCTGCCGTTGCCTGGGTTCCGGTCTGACCTGATGATCCGGATGTTCCGGTTCCTTCTGATCCTGAAGTTCCGGTTGTCCCGGAATCTGTTGTCCCAGAGCCCGTTGTTGTTCCGCCTTTCCCGGTTCCGTTACTGTCACTTTCATCCGTATCACTTGTCATATCTTCGTTTTTAATCTTGGATGTTCCGGTTTCTTTTGCCGCTTCGCTGTCTTGTTTCGCCTTTTCTTCCGCCTTCGCCAATTCATTTTTCTGCGTTTTTCTGTAATCATTAAATGTATATGTTCCTGCTATTGCAATCGCTGCCACAAAACATAATACTGCTGCTACGGTAGCACGCCGTTTTGACATTGACGGTTTCTGATTTTTATTCATTTCATCACCACCTCTGACCATATTTTTGCCAGATTGTGATATAGTTATACACCTTTTACGATTTCTGTCACTTCTTTTATCTCCGTTCCATTAAAAAAATATTTTAAAATATTTTTATAGCTTTTTTTCTTCTTCGCCATCTCATTTGCCGTATACTGGCTCATTCCGATCCCATGTCCGGTTCCTCTTGTTGTCACCCGCAATTTGCCGTTATAACGCTGCAGGGTAAAACAGCTGGATGCCAGGTTATATTTATTTCGGAATTCTTCCCCGCTGATGGTATTATCTCCCACACGGATCTTTAATACATATCCTACAGAATCTGTTTCCACTACCTCCACATCCATCGTCCCTATATCTTTTTCTCCCAATACAACCGTCTGTATCTCATCTTCTGCATTCACATCCTCCGGGCATTCCACAATCTTCAGATAAGGATACTCCTCCTTTCCAAGAACCTCTTTCGCATCCCTGGTATATCCATTACTCAGATTAAAAAATGGTGTCATCGCCAGACCGTCTTCATAGAATAGCACTTGTCCTGCCGTGGATTCCAGCGCATTTTTTAACTTGCGGTAATTTTCTGCATATCGCATCCCCCACGCCAACTTCATCTGTTTCTCGGTCCAGAATTCTTTCTCAAGCTTCTGTCCTTCCCCCGCATCCCGGATTGCCCGGTAGACTTCTGTCCGCACCAGAATTGCCTGGGCCTTCAATGCTTCTTCTTCATATTCTGCCGGCATGTCCCTCGCCAATATTCCAATGCAATATTTTTCCACCGGCATCTTCCCACCGCCCTTTACATCTATTGTCATCTCATCCACTTTCGATGCAGTTACAATCTTTGGACCATTTACAAATACGGTTACAATATACGGCAATAATATTATGATAAGCGCCCAGCAGGCTGCTTTTTTTATTTTTTCTCTATAATAATACCTTCTGTTCCACATAAAAAAGCCCTCCCATACCTCAATGTATGAGAGAGCTTCTCTTATTATTCATATACAAAAGAACTTGCCACTGACAACTTCTCTTAATATTCTAATTCATCCTCATCGATCACAACATGATCCAGATGCCAGATATCATCTACATATTCCTGGATTGTTCTGTCGGCAGAGAATTTACCACAACAAGCAGTGTTCTTAAGAGCCATCTTAGCCCATTTTTCTTTATCTTTGTAAGCTTCCATTGCACGAGCCTGAGCATCTGCATAAGAACGGAAGTCCTTTAAGATAAAGTACATATCTGCTCTTGACCCCCCCTGATTATTCAGAAGGCTGTTGTAAAGGTCACGATACATCTCTGTATCGCCGTTAGAATATGTTCCGTCTACCAGCTGGTCTACCACTCTGTGGATATCCGGATCATTGTTGTAAATGTCATATGGATTATATCCGCCGTTCTGCTCGTAGTTGATAACTTCGTCGGCACTCAGTCCGAAGATAAATGCATTGTCGATTCCAACTTCGTCTACGATCTCTACGTTTGCTCCGTCCATTGTTCCGAGAGTCGGTGCACCGTTCATCATGAACTTCATGTTACCTGTTCCGGAAGCTTCTTTGGAAGCTGTAGAAATCTGCTCACTGATGTCTGCTGCCGCGAAGATAAGCTCTGCGTTGGATACGCGGTAATCTTCGATGAAGACAACTTTCAGTTTGCCGTTGATGCTGCGGTCATTGTTGATCACATCCGCAACAGAGTTGATCAGTTTGATAATCTCTTTAGCACGGATATATCCTGCAGAAGCCTTTGCTCCGAAGATATATGTCTTAGGATAGAAGGACATTTCCGGATGTTCTTTGATCTGGTTGTACAGATACATTACATGCAGGATGTTCAGTAACTGACGTTTGTACTCGTGCAGACGTTTTACCTGTACGTCGAAGATCGATCTTGGATCTACTTCTACACCGTTGTGCTCTTTGATGTAAGCTGCAAGACGCTCTTTGTTCTTGAACTTGATCGTCATGAATTCTTTCAGAGCCTCTTCGTCATCCAGCCATTCCTTTAATCCGCTCATCTTGGACAAGTCTGTAATCCACTCTTTTGTGCCGAGCTTCTCTGTTACCCAGTCAGCAAGCAGCGGGTTCGCATGCATGAGGAAACGTCTCTGTGTGATACCATTTGTCTTGTTGTTGAACTTCTCCGGCATCATCTGATAGAAGTCTTTCAGTTCCTGATTCTTCAGAATCTCTGTATGCAGCTTTGCAACACCATTGACAGAATAACCTGCAACGATTGCAAGGTGTGCCATCTTCACCTGGCCGTCCATCAGGATTGCCATCTTCTTAACCTTTTCTTCATTACCAGGATACTGTGCTCTTACCTGCGCGATGAAACGGCGGTCGATTTCCTGGATGATCTGGTAAATACGCGGAAGCAGTCTTGAGAACAGGTCGATCGGCCATTTCTCAAGTGCTTCTGCCATGATCGTATGGTTCGTATATGCACAGCATTTTGTTGTGATATCCCATGCTTCATTCCATCCGAGATTCTCCTCATCAAGAAGAATACGCATCAGCTCTGCTACTGCTACTGTCGGATGTGTATCATTCATCTGGAATGTTACTTTCTCCGGCAGTTTGCTGATATCACCATGTTTCTTTTTAAACTTTGTAATTGCAGCCTGGATACTTGCTGATACGAAGAAATACTGCTGTTTCAGTCTCAGTTCTTTTCCTGCGATGTGGTTATCATTTGGATAAAGCACTTCTACGATGTTCTTCGCAAGGTTCTCCTGCTCAACGGCTTTGTGATAATCTCCACGGTCAAAAGAATCTAACTGGAAGTCTACGATCGCTTCTGCATCCCAGATACGAAGTGTATTCACGATATGGTTGCCGTATCCTACGATCGGATAATCATAAGGGATCGCCATTACAGATTCATAGTTCTCCTGAACGAAGTGTGTCTTTCCTGTCTCATCGTATTCCACACGGATATTTCCGCCAAAACGTACTTCTTTCGCATATTCCGGTCTGCGAAGCTCAAACGGGTTACCATCTTTCAGCCAGTTATCCGGTGCTTCTACCTGATAGCCGTCTCTGATCTTCTGCTTGAACATACCATAACGGTAACGGATACCGCATCCATAAGATGCATATCCCAGTGTTGCAAGAGAATCCAGGAAACATGCTGCCAGACGTCCGAGTCCACCGTTACCAAGTGCCGGATCCGGCTCCTGATCCTCGATCACGTTCAGGTCGATTCCCATCTCTTCCAGAGCTTCTTTTACTTCCTTATATGCCGTCATGTTGATCAGGTTGTTTCCGAGAGCTCTTCCGAGCAGGAATTCCATGGACATGTAATATACGGTCTTCGGATCGTCTTTCTCATACTGTTTCTGTGTTGCAAGCCAGTCATCGATGATGGCTTCCTTTACAGCATAAGAAACTGCCTGGAACAACTGCTGTGGAGTTGCCTCTTCTACTTCCTTACGGAACAATGTCTTCACATTGTTCCGCACATCTCTTTTAAATACGTCTTTTTCAAATCTTGGATTATACATTTTCTACTTCCCTTCTTAAAAACTGGGCTTTGATTATCTCTTCTCTACACCAATCGTTACGGCTTCACCATTGATCTTCCACTCTTTTGTGTAGCCGGCAGGTGCTGCCTTTGTAACTTCCAGTGCCAGTGTCTCATCTGCGATCGTAGATGCATTGTCTGCAAATACTTTCTCTGCTTTCTCTGTTCCTTCGTAAGTTACCGCGATCTTATCCATAACTTCGAATCCGGCTTCCTTACGCATGGTCTGTACTTTACTGATGATCTCACGAACAAATCCTTCTTCCAGAAGTTCTTCGGAAAGGTTTGTATCCATAACAACTGTGATTCCGTTGTCATTCTCAGATACATATCCCGGCATCTGAGCGGATTCGATCAGCAGGTCCTCACGGAACAGTGTCACTTCCTGTCCATTGATATCAAGCTTCAGGGCATCTGTAGCATTTAACTCATCCATTGCTGCATTTCCTTCGAGGTTTTCGAGTGCTGCTTTAATACCTCCTAACATTTTACCATATTTTGGTCCGACTGTCTTTAACTGAGGTTTAAAAGTATATGAAGTAAAGTCACGAACATCTTGTGTAAATGTTACATTCTTTACATTTAATTCATCTTTTACAATGTCTTTGTAAAATTCCGGAATTTCGAAATCAGCTTTTACATACATCTGTCCGATTGGCTGACGGTTCTTGATGTTGGCTGTATTTCTGCATGCACGTCCCATAACAACCAGTTTCAGAACGTTGTCCATGTTAGCTTCCAACTCTGTATCGATATGTGCTTCATTTACAACAGGGAAGTCACACAGGTGGATACTTTCCGGTGCGCTTTCATCAACGCTTCTTACCAGGTTCTGGTAGATCTCTTCTGTCATGAACGGGATCATCGGAGCTGCTGTCTTGCAGATCTCAACCAGTGCTGTGTACAGAGTCATGTAAGCATTGATCTTATCCTGCTCCATTCCCTTAGCCCAGAAACGTTCACGGCTTCGTCTTACATACCAGTTACTCATGTCGTCTACGAAGCTCTGAAGTGCCTTTGCAGCCTCTGGAATCTTGTAGTTGGACAGATCATAGTCTACTGCCTTGATTGCTGAATTCAGCTTAGACAGAAGCCATTTATCCATAACAGACAGTTTGTCGTAGTCTAATGTATATTTTGTTGCATCGAAATCATCGATATTTGCATACAGTACGAAGAACGCATATGTGTTCCACAATGTTCCCATGAACTTTCTCTGTCCTTCTACAACGGCTTTTCCGTGGAAACGGTTCGGCAGCCACGGTGCACTGTTGACATAGAAGTACCAGCGGATCGCATCTGCGCCGTATTTCTCCAGTGCATCGAATGGATCAACTGCATTTCCTTTGGACTTACTCATCTTCTGACCGTTCTCATCCTGCACGTGTCCAAGTACGATAACGTTCTTGTATGGCGCTTTGTTGAAGATCAGTGTTGAGATTGCAAGCAGTGAGTAGAACCATCCACGGGTCTGGTCAACAGCCTCGGAAATGAAGTCTGCAGGGAACTGCTTTTCAAATAATTCTTTATTCTCAAATGGATAGTGGTGCTGTGCAAATGGCATAGATCCACTGTCGAACCAGCAGTCGATAACTTCCGGTACTCTGTGCATCTGTTTGCCGCAGCATGGGCACTTGATCGTTACATCGTCGATGTATGGACGATGAAGTTCGATATCATCCGGGCAGTTGTCAGACATTTCTTTCAGCTCTTCGATGCTTCCGATCGAATGCTGGTGTCCGCACTCACATTCCCAGATATTCAGTGGAGTTCCCCAGTAACGGTTACGGCTGATACCCCAGTCCTGAACATTCTCAATCCAGTCGCCGAAACGTCCTTTACCGATACTTTCCGGGATCCAGTTGATTGTGTTGTTGTTAGCGATCAGGTCATCTTTTACTTCTGTCATCTTGATGAACCATGATTCACGAGCGTAGTAGATAAGTGGTGTATCACATCTCCAGCAGTGTGGATAGCTGTGCTCGAACTTCGGTGCATCGTAGAGAAGTCCACGTCCGTCGAGGTCTTTTAATACTTCCGGGTCAGCCTTCTTAACGAATAATCCGGCAAATGGAGTCGTCTCTCCCATGTTACCTTTTTCGTCTACTAACTGTACGAATGGCATGTCATACTTACGTCCAACCTTGGCATCGTCTTCACCAAATGCAGGCGCGATATGAACAACACCGGTACCATCTGTCAGTGTTACATAAGTATCGCATGTAA
>OLQK01000352.1_pt1 | contig 53097 bp, 45 predicted proteins | sample 1672501 | NCBI WGS metagenome assembly OLQK01 (sample SAMEA3136693, study PRJEB25190) | human gut metagenome | biome: human gut; feature: human-associated habitat; material: faeces | place: Austria | collected 2013
AGGCGGTTGGGACTGGCGGCGTAGGCCGCTGTCCAAGTAACTGTCCGCACCCCCTACTTCAGGAACAAATTTCTCGTTGCTCTTCTTCGGCGAGCACCCACTGCACAAGATCCGCACATTCACGGCATTCCACGCAATTGCTCTGAAAGATATCTGGATCCGCAGCGGGGTGCGCTCGACGAAGCTTGCGGCGCGGCGCGAGCAGCAAGGCGCGCAGGGCTCGACGAGACACAAGAGGAGCGCGCCCGGCAATATATGCAGCAGAGCGCGACCGACAAATCAGGATCCTCTGGTGCGCCTCATGAATTCTTTTGGCCAAAAATGCCACGCTAGCTGGCAGCTATCGCCCTTATTTTGCCCACTACCTTGTTTTTTCGAAAAGAGCTCTATAGCAGATTGGAGTTTTCCCTGTTCAGGAGCGCGCAGTTAGTACTCCGATTGAGCCCAGCGTGAAGCTGATGCAGCCAGCGGCTCCTTTTTGGCCAGAACCTGCCCCCAAGCCTCCGCAAAAGCAGTTTCCGCCACTTTTTTGACCAGCATTGGGAACAAAGTCGAGCAGCCGGCCGGGGGCGGAACCGCTGCAGCTAGTCGATGATGTCGGTGTTGGAGGGGTGGCTGCGCTCGTAGTAGCGGAGGATCTCCTGGGCGGTTTCCTCCACGGCGCGGCCCTCGGTGTGCACGACGATGCAGCCGAGTCGGCGCATGAGGGCGCGGCTGGCTTCCAGGTCGCGGTAGATGTACTCGGGATCGGCGTAGTTCTTCGCGAGCATGGCGAACTGGCCGCCTCCGGCCTTCCCCGCCGCCTTCTTGATGCGCCTGCGGCGGATGTCCAGCAGCACCTCCGGCGTGATCATGAGCCCGAACAGGCGCGTGCGATCGACATCGAAGATCTGCGAGGGCGGCTCGGTGGTGGGGTCCAGCGGCACATTGGCGACGCGCAGCCCCTGCTGAGCCAGGTAGATGGAAAGCGGCGTCTTGGAAGAGCGCGAGACCCCCAAAAGCACGATGTCGGCCTTCGTGAGGTCCTCGGGATTCTGGCCGTCGTCGTGGGCGATGGTGAACTCCAAGGCGCCGATGCGCTTGAAGTAGTTGTGGTCGACCACGCGCAGCATACCGGGCTTGCCCACCGGCTCCATGCCGCTCATCTCGGAGACGGCGGCGACGGCGGCCGTGAGCACGTCCACGGCCACGATATGGGGATGCTCGGCCAAAAAGCCCTGCAACGGCTCGCGAATGTCGGCATTGACCAGCGTGTACATGACGAGCATGCGGTCGTCGCCGAGCACCTCCTCGTGGTGCCGCGCATGTTCCAGCAGGTATCCGCGCACCTCCTCGAAGCTCTTCACCTTCGAGAAGATCTCGAGGTGCGGGCTCGTGACGCCGAACTGGGCCGCGGCAGCGCGCGCCACCACCTGGGCCGTCTCGCCGATGGAATCGGAGATGATGTGAATGGTGGGCACGCGAGCCGCGCGCTCAGCCGGCGTTTTATTGTGCATTATTTTTTCGCCATCTGGGAGAAGTCGGCCACGTGGGCGAAGACGTTGGCGAAGCGGTTCAAGAGCTTCAGGCGGTTCGCGCGAACCTCCGGATCCTCGTCCATGACCATGGTGGTGTCGAAGAACTCGTCCACCGGCGCGCGCAGGGCCGCCAGGGCCACGAGGGCGTCGGCGTAACGGTCGTCGGCGAGAGCGGCGGCCACGTTGCCCTCGGCGGTGGCCACGGCCTCGGCGAGCGCCGTTTCCACCGCGGTGAGCTCGGCCTTCTTGTAGCCGGTGCCCAGACCGATCTCACGCAGGTTGTTCGCGCGGGCAAAGGCGGTGGCCAAGTCGTCGAAGACCTGCGGGTTCTCGGTGCGAGCGGCCTCCAGAGCGCGGGCGCGGCGAGCGAGCACGATCGGCTCCTCGATGCCGCAGGCGAGCACGGCGTCGATGGTGTCGGCCTTCACGCCGGCATCGCGCAGGGCCACCTTCTCGCGGGTGATGAAGAAGTCGATGATCTCGCGGCGCACCTCGGCGTTGTCGAACTGAAGCCCGGCCTCGCGGTAGATGATGAGCGAGCCGTCGATGGTCTCCACCAGGCTGATCGGCAGGCCCGTCTCCTCCAGGATGGCCAGCACGCCCAAGGCGGCGCGGCGCAGGGCGAAGGGGTCGGAGGAGCCGGTGGGCGCCTGGCCCACGGCGAACAGGCCGCAGATGGTGTCGATCTTGTCGGAGAGCGCCACCACCTGGCCGATGATGTCGGTGGGGATGGCGTCGCCGGAGAAGCGCGGGCGGTAGTGCTCGGCGATGGCGCGGGCCACGCGAGGCGCCTCGCCGGCGGCGGTGGCGTAGTAGCTGCCCATGATGCCCTGGACGCTCGTGAACTCGATGACAGCGCTCGTCACCAGGTCGGCCTTGGCCAGGTAGGCCGATCGCGCGATGTCGCGCATCTCGGCGGCCTCGATGCCGGCGGCCGACGTGATGCGGGCCGACAGCTTCACCACGCGGGCGGTCTTGTCGCGCATGGTGCCCAGCGCCTCCTGGAAGACCACTTCATCGAGGCGATCGACGTAGGCATCCAGCGGCATCTTCAAGTCCTCGTCGTAGAAGAACTTCGCGTCGTAGAGGCGGGCGGCCACCACGCGCTCGTTGCCGTCGACGATGGTGTCCTCGTGGGCCGGGTCGCCGTTGGAGACGATGATGAACTTGTTGGTGAGCTTGCCCGCCTCGTCGTACAGCGGGAAGTAGCGCTGGTGCATGAGCATGGCGTCGACGATGATCTCCTCGGGAACCTTCAGGAACTCCTCGTCGAAGGTGCCCACCATGGGGGTGGGGTACTCGGAGAGGTTGATGACCTCGGTGAGCGTCTTGGCCGGCAGATCGGCGGTGAAGCCGGTAGCCGCCTCGATGGCCGCCACGCCCTTGCGGATGACCGCCTCGCGGGCCTCTTGGGTGGGCACGACGAAGGCGCCCTCCACCACGGACACGAGGTCGTCGGCCGAGGCCACGGTGTGCGGGCCGGGGGCCAGGAAGCGATGGCCGCGCGTCTCGCGATCGGCCACGAGCCCCGCGTACTCCACGGGAATCACCGTGTTACCCAGAAGCGCCACCAGCCAGCGCACCGGGCGCGAGAACATCTCGGTCGTGGTGCCCCAGCGGCAGGACTTCGGCCAGGAGATGCCGTCGATGACGGCGCGCAGCACCTCGGGCAGCAGGGCCGCCACATCCTGGGAGGGAACCTGGCGCACGGCGTAGACGTACTCGGTGCCGTTCTCGTCGCGGCGCTCGAGCGCGTCCACGTCGAGCCCCTTGCCGCGGGCGAAGCCGATGGCGGCCTTGGTGGGGTTGCCCGCGTCATCGAAGGCGATCTTGGCGGCGGGCCCGCGGAAGACCTCTTCCAAAGCCTCGGTTCGGGCGGCCACGTCGGCCACGATGGCGATGAGGCGCCGCGGGCTCGTGTAGATGGCCACCTCCCCGTGGGGGATGCGCACGGCATCCAGGGCCGCGGGCACCAGCTCGGCCAGCTGCTCGGTGGCGCGCTTCAAATCGAAGGCGGGGATCTCCTCGGTGCCGATCTCGAAGGCGAGGGTTGCGGTATCGGACATCTTCTAGGCCTCCTTCTCGGACGGATCGGACGGATCGGACGTCTCGGACGGGGCGGAGACGGCGTCATCGGCGATGGTCACGAACTCGAAGGCGCGCTCGGAGTGATCGCCCGAAGCGGCCGCGGCGCCGGGACACCCGCCGCCAGAGGCGGGCTCGGGGCACGCCGGCACGACGTTGGCGGCTTCCTCGACAGCCGGCTTCGCCAGCGGGTCGGGCACGTCGGCGAGCAGGGCGTCCAAATCGGAGGTGTCCACGTCCATTCCCACGACGTTCTTCATGTAGGACGCGCAGCAAGCCTTGGCGAGCGTGCGCACGCGCAGGATGTAGGCCATGCGCTCGGTGGCGGAGATGACGCCGCGGGCATCGAGCAGGTTGAAGGCGTGGCAGCACTTCAGCACCGAGTCGTAGGCCGGCAGCGGGAGCGACGCCTTCAGGGTGCGCAGGCACTCCACCTCGCGATCGGCGAACTCCTGGAAGAGGAACTCGGTGTCGGCCACCTCGAAGTTGAACGCGGAGTACTCGCGCTCGTTCTCCAGGTACACGTCGCCGTAGGTGAACACCACGCCGTCGTCGCCGCGGGCCCACACGATGTCGTACATGTTGTCGACGCCCTGGACGAACATGGTGAGGCGCTCCAGGCCGTAGGCGATCTCCACGGGCACCGGGTCGCACCCGAAGCCGCCCACCTGCTGGAAGTAGGTGAACTGGGTCACTTCCATGCCGTCGATCCAGATCTCCCAGCCCAGGCCCCAGGCGCCCAGCGTCGGGCTTTCCCAGTCGTCTTCCACGAAGCGCACGTCGTGGGCCGAGATATCGATGCCGATGGCCTCGAGGCTTCCCAGGTACAGATCCTGGATGTTGTCCGGCGAGGGCTTGATGAGCACCTGGAACTGGTAGTAGAACTGCCCGCGGTTGGGGTTCTCGCCGTAGCGGCCGTCGGTGGGACGGCGGCAGCCCTGCACGTAGCAGGTGCGCCAGGTGTCGGGCCCCAGCGAGCGCAGCGTGGTGGCCGGGGCGTTCGTGCCGGCGCCCACCTCGTTGTCGTAGGGCTGCAGCACCACGCAACCGGTGCTCGCCCAGTAGCGCTGCAGGTTCATGATGACGTCTTGGAAGGTGGGGGGCGTCGCCTTCCCGACCTTCTCGGCAGTGTCTGGTGCCATGGGTCTCCTTTGCTCGAATTACAGCGGGCCGACGTCGGTCAGCGGCCAGTAGATGAATATCGCCTTTCCCGTGACGCTCGACTCCTTGATGGCGCCGAAGTAACGGGAATCCTGGGAATTGGTGCGGTTGTCCCCCATGACCCACAGGCCGCCGGCGGGCACCGTGTAGGGGTACTCGATGGTAAGCCCGTAGTAGGGCGTCAGCGGGTAGGACGGCTCGCCGCGGGTGTAGGGCTCGTCCTGCAGCACGCCATCTACATAGACGCGGCCGTCGCGCAGATCGACGGTCTGGCCGCCCACGGCGATGACGCGCTTGATGAGGATGCGGCCGCCCTGCTCCGGATCGGGGTCTTGGAAGGTGACGATGTCGCCGGGCGCCGGGTCGCTGCCGTAGTAGGTGATCTTCTCGGAGAAGACCATGTCGCCGGGCATGATGGTCTCCTCCATGGAGCCGGAGGGGATTTCGTAGGCTTGGAAGACGAAGGTGCGCAGCCCCCAGGAGAGCAGCACCACGAGAACCACGAGCACGAGCACGGAGAGCACCGTGCGCAGAAAGCTCGAGGCGCGCGAAGGACGGGGCTGGGGCTGCGGCTGGTAGGCGTAAGGATCGGTCCCATAGCCGTTGTCGTACATCTTCGGGATGCCCCTTCCACGTCTGCGCTCACAATTGTCGGAAACGCTATGATACCCCTTCGGCCGCGCCCGTCGGCGCTGGTTCCAACAACTTCAAAAATTTCTGGTCAGCGGGGGTAAGGCGGCCCGCGGCCTCGGCGGCGGCGATGAGGTCGGGGCGGGCGGCGGCCGTGCGGGCGAGGGACTGCTCGCGGCGCCAACGCGCGATGGCGGCGTGGTTGCCGCTCGTGAGCAGCTCGGGCACCGCCATGCCGCGAAAGTCGGCGGGGCGTGTGTACTGGGGATATTCCAGAAGGCCGCTGGTGAAGGACTCGTCCACGGGGCCTTCGGCCGCCCCCAGCACGCCGGGCAGCTTGCGCACCGCGGCATCGATGACCACCATGGAGGCCAGCTCGCCGGAAGTGAGCACGTAGTCCCCCAGCGAGATGACGTGGTCGGCCAGGGTGTAGACGCGCTCGTCGATGCCCTCGTAGTGGCCGCAGATGAACAGCAGGTGGTCGGCGGCGGCGAGCTTATCGGCGTAGGCGTCGTCGAAGGGGCGGCCCTGGGGGGCTAAGAAGACGATTTGAGGGGCCTGCTGGGAGTCTGCCTGGGGCGGGGCTGCAGCAAGTTTCGCTTCCACGAACTCTTTTCCCAGAATGGCTTCTACCGCTTCGAAGATGGGGTCGCACTTCATGACGAGGCCGGCGCCGCCGCCGTAGGGGTCGTCGTCGGTGGTGCGGTGGCGGTCGTGAGTCCAGTCGCGCAGGTCGTGGGCACGAAATTCCAAGATGCCCTTCTCCTGGGCGCGCTTCATCATGGACTCGCCCATGACCGAGTCGTACATATGCGGGAACGTGGAGAGGGTTTCGATGAGCATAGGATCCCTTGTCAATGGGTGGCGCGGACGGGCGGAAAAGACGACGCGCGGGGCGTCCTACAGATCGAGCAGGCCGGCGGGCAGGGACACGTCGATGCGGCGGCTGTCCTCGTCCACATCGACGATGAACTCGTCCACCAGCGGGATGAGCGCCTCTCCCCCCTCGGCGCGGCGCACCGTGAGCAAAGGCTGGGTCGCGCGCTCGGCGACTTCCACGACCTCGCCCACGTATCCCGCGCGCTCGTCGTGCACCGACCAGCCCTCCCAGGCGGGCAGCGCCTCGGCCTCTTCCAGCACCGAGGCGTCTATGTCCTCCTCGCGGGCCAGAAGCTCGCAGCCGGCCAAAAGCTCGGCGCTGCTCAGATCGGACACCTCATCGAAGAAGACGAGCGCCTCGTTCTCGGCCCGCTCCGTCACCTCGCGCACGGTGAGCGTGCGAGGCGCATCCAGCTGAGGCGGCACGACGGCGAGCGTGAGACCGGGGTGCAGCGCAAAGGGAAGGCCCGACGCACCGCGTGCGACGAGCCCTCCGTTCAAATTCTTCGGTTTCGCCAGATAGGCGATGGACATCCAGCCGCGCATTTAGTCGATGAGCTCCACATCGACCAGCTTGCCCGACTTCGACGCGGCGGCGCGGGCCAAGGTGCGGATGGACTTGATGACCCGGCCCTGACGGCCGATGACCTTGCCGGCATCGTCGGCGGCCACGCGGATCTCCACCATGATGTTGCCGTCCTCGGTCTCGGCGGCCGTGATGTCCAGGGCATCGGGCTCGTCGATGAGCGGACGGACGATGGCGTCGGTAAGGCCGGCGAGGTCTTCCGTGAGATCGGCCATGGTGCTAGGCGTTCTCGCGGGCGATCGTCAGCAGCTTCGCGACGCGATCGGTGGGCTGGGCGCCGTCGGCGATCCAGCGGTCGACCTTCTCCATGTCGAACTGGATCAGGTGCGGATGGGTGCAGGGGTTGTAGCGGCCCACTTCCTCGATGAAGCGGCCGTCGCGCGGAGAGCGGGAATCGGCGACGACGATGCGGTAGTACGGGCGCTTCTTGGCGCCGTGGCGAGCGAGGCGAATCTTGACTGCCATGAAATGGAACTCCTTCTTGTACTTTCATTCTCTATACGCAAGCACTGCTCGCACAGTGCGGCGAAAACAGCAATTGCTTATATTACGGCTTGAGCGCAGGAAAGGCAAGCGCCCATCCACGAACTATCCACGGACGGCGCCCGGAACGGCTGGCAACTCCACCACGCGGGTGGCGAGGCGGGCGGCCAGGGCCGGGGAATGGGAGACGAAGATGAGGCCCATGGCGCGCGCCTCGGCCTCGGCGACGAGCGCCTGCCAGATCTGCGCCTGGGTCACGGCGTCCAGCATGGTGGAGACCTCGTCGGCGATGAGGTAGCTCGGGTGCGCGCCAAGGGCCCGGGCGATGCAGAAGCGCTGCAGCTCGCCGCCGGAGAGCTCGTGGGGATAGCGCGAAAGCCATGCGCCGCGGATGCCCAGAAGTTCCCGCAGACGGTCCAGCTCCTCCTCGCTTGCGCCGCATTCGGCGAGGCTCGCCGCCATGCGCATGCGCGGATCCAACGTCAGCTCCGGATGCTGCCCGATGAGCTGCACCGGGCACGGGCCGCGTTTGGGGAGCGGCTCGCCATCGACGAGCACGTCGCCCGCCCGGGGCGCCAGATAGCCCGCCAGCACGCGGCACAGCGTCGTCTTGCCGGTGCCGGAGGGCGCGGCCAGCTGCACGCGCTCGCCGGGGGCAACGGCGAGGGAGATGTCGTCGAGAACGGGGCGACCGTCGAAGGCGACGGAGAGGTGGCGGCCTTCTAGCATAGCGGACCTCCTTCGGTGGACACGACAAACCCGTGCTCGGGCAGGGCGTGCCAGAGCTGGCGGGTAAAGGGGTGGGCGAGCGTGTCAGGCGAGGCGAAAGCAGCGACCGAGGTCTCCTCCACCACGGTGCCGTCGCGGAAGACGGCGACGCGATCGGCCACGGTGAGCGCCAGCTCGATGTCGTGGGTAATGAGCATGACACCGCCCCCATCATCGGCAAAGGCGCGGAAATCCGCGAGCGCCGCCTGGGCCAACGGCAGATCGAGTCCCGGGGTGGGCTCGTCGGCGATGATGAGCTTCGGCGCGTCCATGAGCGCGCAGCACAGAAGCACACGCCGGGCCATGCCGCCGGACAGCTCGTGGGGGTAAAGCCGCGCGACCTCTTCGGCAAGGCCGTAGCGGGCGAACAGTTCCGCGCACCGGGCGCGGCGGCGGGCGGCGTCGGCGCGACGGGCCGCACCGCGTCCCCGCGGCATGCCTTCCACTTGGCGCCCCACCCGCATGAGCGGGTCGAGGCTCGCCACCGATTGGGGCACAAGGGCAATGCCGCGCCCGCGCTCGGCGGCCAGGGCCGCCGCGTCCATGGGACGGCCGTCGAACCAGATGCGCCCGCGCACGAGGGCGTTGGGCTCGAACAGGCCCAGCACCGCGTCGGCTAGAAGCGTCTTGCCCGAGCCCGAGGCGCCCACCACGGCGACGATCTCCCCCTCGTGCACGGAAAGGCTCAGGGAGCGGATGACCTCCACCTCCCGCTGGGGCGCGTCCAAATAGCGCCCCAGCCGTCCCCGATCTGCGCGCGAATCCCCTTGCGCCCGCGTCGCCGCCGCTTCCTCATCGTACATGAGAAACGACACGGAGAGGTCCTCCACCGTCAGCAGGTGATGGCCGTGCCTGTGGCGCGACGTGGCCGCATGGGAGTGGTGATGATGCACCGGCTGAGCGCCGTGATCGACGGCCTCGTGGGCGATGGCAGGCTTCTCTTCCATACTCCCCTCCTATTCCTGGGCGTAGGCCGGATCGACGAGCTTGCGCAGGCTCGTTCCCACCACATCGAACAACATGACGCAGATGACAAGCGCCAGCCCCGGGAACACCGCGAGCCACCACAGCCCCGCCGACAGGTAGCCCATGGCCTCGGAGAGGATGATGCCGATGGCCGGCATCTCCGGCGGTAGCCCGAAGCCGAGGAAGGTGATGGCCGCCTCGTGAAGGATGGCGTGGGGAAACAGCAGCACGAGCCCCACGACGAACTGCGGCAGGACATAGGGCACCATGTGCCGTGCGGCGATGGCGAGCCGGCCCGCACCGAGACGGGCGGCGGCCGCGACGAAATCGGAGGATGCGCACTGGAGTATTTCCGCGCGCAGGATGCGGGCGAGGCTCGGCCAGTGCGTGAGGGCCACGCCGATGGTGACGCCCCAGAACCCCTTGCCCAAAGCGTAGGAGATGAGGATGAGCAGCACGATGTGGGGAATGCCCATCATGAGATCGATGAGCCAGCTGACCGCGGCATCGGCCCAGCGGGGGCCCAGCGCCGCCGCGGCGGCCAGCGCGAGCGCGATGAGCGATGAGGCCACAGCCGCCATGAGGCCCACAAGTACGCTGGTGGAGAGGCCGGCCACGGTGCGCAGGAGCATGTCGCGGCCCATCCAGTCGGTGCCGAACGGGTGGATGAGCGACGGGGGCAGGCTCTTGGCGGCGAAATCGGTGGCCTGGGCAGCGGGACCGGCGAGAAGGCCGGCCGCGACGACGGCGATCAGCAGCAGAGCCCCGCCCAAGGCGAGCGCGAAGGCGCAGCGGCGGTTGGGCAGCCGGCGGCGCCGCGGCGCCGAGAGCACGGGAGCTTCGGGGTTGACGGAAACCGCATCAGTCATCAGCGACCTCCTTCTGCCGACGCACCGGGCGCATACGGGGATCCACCAGGCCGTAGATGAGGTTCGCGGCCAAGTTCCCCGCGAACACGAGCGCCGCCGACACAAGTGCGATGCCGGCGAGCAGGGCCACGTCTCCCCCGAGACCGGCCGTGACGGCGGCCTGGCCGAGACCGGGATAGCTGAACACCTCTTCCACGAGCACCGAGCCGCCGAAGATCTCAGCGATCTGGGAGAACTGGAGCGTGATGGCCGGGAGCGCCAGATTGCGCAGGCCGTGGCGGACGAGCGCCTCGCGCCGCGTGAGGCCGCGGGCCCGGGCGAAGCGAATATAGTCGCTGTTCAGCACATCGACGGCTTTGGCCCGGGTGTGCAGCGCCACGTTGGCCACCCCCACAACCGACAGCGTGATGGCCGGAAGCGCCATATGGTGCAGCGCGTCGGCGAAGGTGACATCGGCCGCGGCCACACCCACAGGCACCGAGAACCCCAGCGGGAACCAGCCGAGCCATACGGAGAACACCATGAGCAAAAGCAGCCCCACCCAGAACGTAGGCGAAGCGGCGAGCACGAAGCAGTAGGCCCGCACGGCACGATCCAGCAGGCGCCCCTCGCGCAGAGCCGCCGCCACGCCCAAAGCGAAGCCAAGCACGCCGGAGACGACCCAGGCCACCCCCATGAGCGCGAGCGAGTTGGCCGCCCGCGAGGCGATGACCTCGGCCACGGGAGCGTTGTAGCGCAGCGACATTCCCATATCGCCGTGCAGAAGGTCGCCGGCCCAAGCGAGGAAGCGCTCGAACATGGGAGTGTCGGCTCCCCAATAGGCCGCCAGCGCCGCCCGCTTCTCCTCGCTCATGGAAAGCAGCGCCGCCTGCCCCACGTTCGCTTGCAGAGGATCCACCGGCGAGAGGCTGACCAGCGTGAACGTCACCACCGCCACCGCCGCCATCAACAGCAGGAACCGCCCGAATTGCGACGCGATGTACCTAGCCATGGCGCAGCCCCGTCAATCTCGCAGCAGCGAGCTTTGGGCGGTGCTCACCAAGCGAGTTCCGCAGATGGTATCGAAGGCGCAGCGACCAGGGGACGAGGCGCTCGCGCAGCCTTCGATACCAGCGAGGACTGTCTGAGCGACTGAGCACTGCTCGAAGCTCGCGTCCGGCGATGCTCAACATTCTTAGCTCCAAGACCACTGATCGATGTTGTTCACCAAAGACCACCCGTGCCCGTGGGGATGCGGCTTCTGCTCGGCCACCTTCAAGCCCTCGCGCTCGAAGTACAAATGGTCCACATTGGCGAGCCACACCCAGGTGGCCGCCCCCTCCGGCGCCACACCGGTTCCCGTGGCCGCATCCCACTGGGCGGCCTGGTAGAAGGGATAGGACTCCTCTACGGTGCGCGCCGCCTGGGCCGCTTCCAAGTTCGCGTCCACCGTGTCGTTCATATACTGGGCGTAATTGCCCCAACCGGTGGAGTAAGTGAGCTCGAACAGCTCCACCGGCGAGTTGGAGCCCCAGCCCCACAGCACCGGGTCGGCGTACTGCCGCAGGTAGATGTCGTCCCAGCTGGCTCCCTTCGGCTCCACGGCGATGCCGAGGGCCGCCGCCTGGTCGGCAAAGTCGTAGGCCAAAGCCTGGCGCGTGGAATCGCCAGCGGCGTAGTACAGATCGAAGGCGCAGGGCAGCCCGTCCCGAGCGCGCATCCCGTCGTCGCCTCGTGCCCAGCCGGCCGCATCCAGCAGGCGCTCGGCCTCCGCGACGTCGGTTTCCACGCGCATGGCCTCGCTCGACCAGGGCATGCCGTCGCCCACCGAATAGGCCGCCCGGCCGAAGCCGGCCAGCACATGCTCGATCATCTGGTTGCGATCGATGCCGTAATTGAGCGCGCGCCGCACGGCGATATCGCTCGTGACGTCGTTACCGCCGGCATAGACCATGTCGCCTTCCACGGTCACATCGGTGCCCGCGGGGTTGCAGGGCAGCGAGATGCCGCGGGAATCCACCGAAGCGCAGTTGAGCAGCGTGTAACCCGCGGGAACCGCCCCGGCCAGCGCCGCCGAGGTGTAGGCCACGTCCGCCGTGCCCGACTGGGCGGCGGCCAATGACGCGTCCTCTTCCATGAACAGCACCACAACACGGTCCATGAGCGGCGCATCACCGTAATAGTCGGGGTTGGCGCGCAGGATCACCTGCTGGCCGCGATCCCATTGCTCCAGCATATAGCGGCCGCTGCCTATGGGGTGCTCACCGTAATCGGGCCCGTAGGCGTGGGCGGGCACGATGCCCACCACGGCGAGCGTGTACAAAAGCGCGTTGTTCGGGCGCTTCATGGCAATCTCGCAGGTTGTGGCGTCAACGGCCCGCGCCGCCTCAACCATGGACAGGTCGGCCTCAGCCGCTTCCCCATTCACGATACCGTTGATGGTGAAGGCCACGTCCTCGGCCGTGAGCGGCACGCCGTCGGTGAACATCACGTCATCCCGGATATGGAACGTCCAGGTGAGGCCGTCCTCGGAGCAGCTGTAATCGGTGGCGAGATCGTTCACGAACTCCAGATTGTTGTCGGTGGCGATGAGCGTCGATTGGATGAGCGGCTCGTGCACATGCTCGCCGGCCCCCCAGCCCACGAGCGGATCGAAGCCGGCCGCCGGCTCCGAGGAGGGCGTCATGGTGACCACCACCTGGCTTACGCCATCGGGCCCCACCCCAGACGCGCCGGCGACCGCAGGTTCGTTCGCGCCCGAGTCCGCCTCTCCCCGCGCGCACCCCGCCAAAAGCGCGACGCTCCCCGCCGCTCCGGCAAGTCCCGCTGCACGCACGAAGCTCCTTCTCGTCAGGGCCATAGCTTCTCCTCCTGTTGGTGTTACGTCTCTTCAATGCGTAACAATACCATAGGCAAGCCACCAGTGTTACGGAATTTCGATTCGTAAGACGAATGGCCGATGCGAAAGGTAAATAGACAAAGACGCCCAGGTGCGCCCAAGGAAGTCAGCGAGAGGCCGTCAGCAACAGCGGAACGAACTACTGTCCCATCATGTCCTGGATCTTCTTGAGGTCGCTCATGGACATGCCGCCCATGCCCGGAATACCCAGGCCGCGGCGGCGCTTGCCCTTCTTCCCCTTCTTGCCCTTGCGCGAGGCCTGCTGCTCCATACCGGCGGTGGCCTGCTTCACCATCTTCTTCGTCTCGTTGAACTTCTTCATCATCTGGTTCACGTCGGTGACGGTGACGCCAGCGCCCTTGGCAATGCGGGCGCGGCGGCTGCCATTCAGAAGCTCAGGCTTGACCCGCTCGGCCTTGGTCATGGAGTTGATGATGACCTCCATGGCATCGAGCGCCCCTTCATCCACCTGCCCCGAGCCGAGCGCCTTGTCGCCGCCGGGCAGCGCGCTGATGAGCTTGGAAACGCCGCCCATCTTGCGCACCTGCTTGTTCATCATGAGGAAGTCGTCCAAGGTGAGCTGGCCGCGCATCATGCGCTCGGCCTCCAGCTCCTCCTCTTCGGCCTGCTGCACGCGCACGGCGTTCTCGATGAGCGAGACGACGTCGCCCATGCCGAGGATGCGCTTGGCCATGCGGTCGGGGTGGAAGACCTCCAGGGAATCGGGCTTCTCGCCCGAGGAGATGAACTTGATGGGCTTGCCCGTGACCTCGCGGATGGAAAGGGCGCCGCCGCCGCGGGCGTCGCCGTCCATCTTCGACATGATGACGCCGTCGAAGTCGACCGACTCGGCGAAGGCCTCCACGACGTTCACGACGTCCTGGCCGGTCATGGCATCCACCACCATGAGGATCTGGTCGGGGTGCGTGGCGTCCTTGATGGCCTGGGCCTCCTCCATCATGTCGGCGTCCACGTGCAGACGGCCCGCCGTGTCGATGATGACCACGTCGCGCAGGTTGTCGATGGCGTCCTGGATGCCCTCGCGCGCGATGGCCACCGGATCGCGCCCGTCGCCGCGGTAGACCCGCACGCCGATCTCGTCGCCCAAAGTCTGCAGCTGGTCGGCCGCCGCGGGACGGTACACGTCGCCGGCGATGAGCAGAGGCGAGTGATTCTCCTGCTTCAGCCGGTAGGCGAGCTTGGCCGCCGCCGTGGTCTTGCCGGAGCCCTGCAGGCCCACGAGCATGATGACATTGGGGATGCGGCTTGAGAGCACGAGCCGGGAATCGGTGCGGCCGAGCAGCTCGGTCAGCTCGTCGAGCACGATCTTCACGACGTTCTGGGCCGGGGTGAGCGAGTCCAGCACGTCGGCGGACAGGCAGCGCTCCTTGGTGCGGGCGACGAAGTTCTTCACTACCTTGAAGTTGACATCGGCCTCCAAGAGTGCCAGGCGGATCTCGCGCATGGCGGCGTTGATGTCGTCCTCGGTCAGGCGGCCCTTGCTGCGCAGGCCGGAGAAGATGCCCTGAAGGCGTTCGGAGAGGTTCTCGAGCATGGGGATTCCTTATCTATTCAAACAGGCGCTTCCAGAAGCTTTTCTTTTCGGGCTCGGGGGCCGGCTCGGGCTCGGGCTCAGGCTCGCCCTCGGCGTTTTCATCGGCGGCGGCTATGGCGAGCTCGGCCAGCTCGTCGTCGGTGAAGGGGGCGTCGTCGAAGACGCCTTCCTCGGCCGCCTCCGCAACGGCCTCGGCGTTGCGGTCGAGCTCCGTCAGCTCGGCGGCCTCAAGACCGGCGGAGGTATCCTCCTCTGTTTCCAGGACGAGGGTGTCGTGGGTGCGGCGGCCCAAGGCGGCTTCCAGCAGATCGGCATTGTCGGGCTCGGCTGCCGCCTCCTCCGCGGCATCGGCGAAGGCCTCTTCCGCATCGCCCTGCGCGTCCACCACGGGCGCTTCGCCATCCTCGACCTCCGCGAGGGCCTCCACGGTCGCGTCCTCGACCGTCTCCTCGGCAGACCCCTCGACCGCCTCCTCGGCCTCGGCCGCGCACGTCGGCGCGCCCTCCAGCACGTCCCGGCGACGCTCGCCGGCCGTGACGGCCGCCTCCTTGGCGTTCTCGCCGCGCAGGCCGTCCTCGTCCGCATCGAAGCGCTCGTCGAAAGTGCCGACGAGCGCCGAGGCGAACTCGCGGGCGTCGAAGTCGCGCAAGTCGTCGATGCCCTCGCCTACGCCGATCTTCACGATGGGCAGCCCCAGCTCGTGGCTCACGGCCAGCGCGATGCCGCCTTTGGCCGTGCCATCGAGCTTCGTGACGATAAGGGCGTCCAAATCCAGCGCACGGTTGAACTCGCGGGCCTGCTGCAGGCCGTTCTGGCCCGTGGTGGCGTCGATGACGAGCACCGTGTACGCCGGCAGCTTCGAGCGCTTGCGCACCACGTTCACTACTTTCTCCAGCTCGCGCATGAGGTCGGCGGAGGTGTGCAGGCGCCCGGCCGTGTCGATGAGCACGAGCTCGGCACCGGTCGCTTCGGCGCGCTCCAGCGTGTCGTAGCACACGCTCGCCGGATCGGCCCCGCGCTCTCGGGTGACCATCTCCACCCCGGCGCGGCGCGCCCACACCTCAAGCTGCTCGATGGCGGCGGCGCGGAAGGTGTCGGCCGAGCCCAGGATGACCGCGCGACCCGCATCGGTTTCCGCCTTGGCGAGCTTGCCCACGGTGGTGGTCTTGCCCGTGCCGTTGATGCCCACGAATAGCACCACAGCCTCATCGCCACCGAAGATGTCGGCCCCGGGCTCCGTGAAGGCACCGGCGATCTCGTCGTTCAAGAGGTCGAGCACCGCATAGGCGTCGGGCAGCGCCTTACGGGTGGCTTGGTCGCGCAGGTTCTCCACGATGTCGCTGGCCGCCGCCCCGCCCACATCCGACAGGATGAGCGTCTCTTCCAAGCCCTCCCAGAACTCCTCGTCCAAATCGGGTCCACGGTCCAAAAGGACGTTCATCGACTCCTTGAACTTGTCGCGCGAGCGGGAAAGCCCCTCGCTGATGCGATCGAAAAAGCCCATCGGGCACTCCTTCAAAAATCAAAATGACGTTTTCCCCAGTTTACCCCATCGGGGGCCGGGCGAGGCGCACGGCGGCCAGGCGACAAATCACAACCACGAGCTGACGATGGGCACCCAGCCCATGATGAGGATTATGACCACGAGCACCGGCACGCCGAAGCGCATCCACGGGCGCAGCCACCGGGGGAACTTGAGCCCTTCGCCCTCGTTGGCCTCAGCAAGGAAGTTCTTCCAGCCCCAGCCGCGCCGGGACACGCAGAACAGCACGTAGACCAGCGAGCCCAAGGGCATGATGTTGCTGGACACAAGGAAGTCCTCCACCGTCTGGATGTCGCCCACTCCCGGCATGACCACATCCGAAAGCACGTTGAACCCGAGCGCACAGGGCAGCGACAGCAGCGGGATGGCAATGAGGTTCACCGTGACAGCCCGCTTGCGCGACCATCCCCATTGGTCCATCGAGAACCTCAGAATGCCCTCGAACACGGCGATGACCGTGGAAAGCGCTGCGAACGACATGAACACGAAGAACAGCGTGCCCCACACCTGTCCTCCCCACATCTGTTCGAACACGCTCGGCAGCGTGATGAACACAAGTCCGGGACCCGAGTCCGGCGCCACGCCGAAGGCGAAGCAGGCCGGGAAGATGATGAGCCCCGTGGCCAGGGCAACGCCGGTGTCGAGCACGCCGATCGTGGCCGCCTCGCCCATGAGCGAGCGGTGCTTGTCGATGTAGCTGCCGAAAATGGTCATGGAGCCCATGCCGATGGACAGGGTGAAGAAGGCCTGGCCCATGGCCGCGTAGGCCGCCTCGAAGAACATATCCGGGCTGCCGAAGACCTTCGAGAAGTCCGGCAGCAGGTAGAAGGCCACGCCGTCGGCCGCCCCCGGAAGGGTGAGCGCGCGCACCACGAGCACCCCCAAAATGGCGAGCAGGGCGAGCATCATGGCCTTGGTGATGCGCTCCACGCCCTTTTGCACCCCCAGCGAGCAGATGAGGATGGAGACGACGCACACCACTACCATCCAGAAGACGCATTCCACCGGCGAGGCCAGCATCGCGTCGAAGACGGCCGAGGTGGCCTGCGAGTCGGCCCCCACGAACTGCCCGGAGGCGAACTTCGGCACGTAGGCGAGCATCCACCCGGCCACCGTGGTGTAGAACATCATGAGCAGATAGCACCCGGCGATGCCCACCCACTTGTACTTGTGCCAGTGAGTGCCCGCCGGCTCCAGCACGTTGAAGGCGCGGGCGATGGAGCGCTGGGAACCGCGGCCCACAGCGAACTCCATGACCATGATGGGCAGGCCCAAGATCACCAGAAAGACCAGGTACATGACGAGGAAGGCCGCGCCTCCGTACTCGCCGGTGATGTAGGGGAAGCGCCAGACGTTGCCGAGGCCTATGGCGCAGCCGGCGGAGATGAGGATGAACCCCAGACGGCTGCCGAATCGCTCACGTTCCAATAACGTCTCCTTTAAACGAGCCGCGCCCCGACGAGCGCGACCGCTGATTTTTCACGAGAGATCATGCTAACAGAACAGAGAAGCCCGCTGCTCGGGGATTTCCAAGCAGCGGGCTTTCCCTTTTCCATCCAAGCGCCCCGAACACTGTGGCCCGGAGCGTCTGGCGCGTTACTTGTTCTCGGCGGCCTTCTTGGCGTCGTCAGCCTTGTCCTTGGCGGCATCGGCGGCATCGGCGGCCTTCTCCTTGGCGGTATCGGCCGCATCCTTGGCCTTTTCGGCGGCGTCGGCGGCGGCGTCCTTGGCCTTGGCGGCGGCATCGGCGGCGGCATCCTTCAGATCGCCGGCCTTCTCGGCGGCAGCATCCTTCAAGTCGGCGGCCTTCTCGGCAGCGGCGTCCTTCAGGTCGCCCGCCTTATCGGCCAAATCGTGGGCGCCGTCCTGGAACGCCTCCTTGATGTCCTCGCCGGCTTCCTTCATCTTATCGATGAAACTCATGGTGAATCTCCCTTCATCGGGTCTTGCGCGTGCATCCACCATACCGTGCCGCAGCCGTCGTCGCCTCGCGATGAGCCCATCCGACGATGACCCCTTGACGACCTGTTAAGCTGCGGTCATCTGCGCCAGACGCCCCTATTCTCTCCCCCCCCTTATTTGCAGATCACTGAAAAAAAGATGGCGTCCGCAAAGAACGGACGCCATCTGGGAGAGGTCAGTTAAGACGTGCTCCCTCTTGCTTATGCATTCACCTTCTTCGGCAGATACCACACCGACGGGTTCGTGCCCTCCTCGGACAATAGCTGGAAGCCCTCGGCTGCCTCGGCCTGGGAGCGAAGATCGTCAAGTTCTCCGAATACGCGAGCGCCAGCGGGACAAGCGGCAACACAAGCCTGAACGCGCCCGTCACCCGCATCGATGCGATCAGCGCAGAACGTGCACTTGTCAACGGTGCCCTTGGGCATCGTGGGATACATAACCTCCTCGTACTCGTTGAGCGTTTCACCAAAATACCCGTTCTCGTCCTCGCGGTAATAACGAGCTCCGTAGGGGCAAGCGCTCATGCACGACTTGCAGCCGATGCACTCGTCCTTGTTGATCGCGACAATGCCGTCCTCGCGCTTGAACGAGGCCCCCGTTGGGCACACCTCAACACACGGAGCGTTCTCGCAATGCATGCACAGCATGGGATAGGCCGTCATGCGAACGTCGGGATAGTTGCCGACGTACTCGATCTCCACATGGGCGCGCGTTACCTTGGGCGGTGTCCCATGGGCCTCTTTGCACGCAACGGCGCAGGCATGGCAGCCAATGCACTTCTTAAGATCGATGAGCATTCCATACGTCATAGCTTATCCCTCCCTAGGAAATCTTCTCAACTTTGACGCGAACCGTCTGATCGAGCGCCGAGCAAATGTAGTCAAAACGCTTGGGATCATGGCCTGGCGCGAGGTGGGCGATAGGCGTTCCCTTGCCCTTGCTGCTCGGAATAAACTCCGAATGGGAGCCCCATGATCCGCAGATGACGGCCATGCATTCGGGATGGATCTTCTCCGAAGTCATGAGGATGCCCTCAACGGAGGAACCGTGCTGGCTGACGAGACGAATCTTATCGCCATCGGCAAGCCCCTTTTCCGAAGCCACGGCAGCGTTCATTTCCACAGCGTAAGCGTAAGGGTTGGACTCGTTAACCTCGTTTATATAGGGATTGCCGAGGCCCCACGAGTCGACATTGATGGAATCGGTGTAGTAAATGGGGAACAAGGTGAAATCGGGATCGGTCACCTCCCATTCCGTGCACGGCTTCCAATCCGGGAACGGCTGATAGTCATCGGTTTCCCAATAGATACCGAGCTCCTCAACGGTCTTTTCAACCTTCTCCTTCGCTTCAAACATGAAATCCCAGTACAACGGAACTTTACCGGGCGCATTGTTAGCCCAAATGTACACCTCATCAACGTCGCGCGGATGCGTGTAGACGCCATGCTCTTTAAACCACTCGAAGTCATGCTCCTCGTCGACGAGGCTCTTGGCAACGGAATTCGCGAACGCCTCGAGGTCGAAGGGCTGATCCATGGGAACAGAGTATTCATCCTTAACCCGGTACACCATGTTCATAAGCCCAACGTAATTCGCGGTCATGCCCCTGCGATCGGCAAGATCGCCCATTATCTCGAAAATGGACTTCACGCCGTCCTTCGGCTCGACAACCGGCTGCATGATCGGATATGCCCACGGCACATCCAAGCCGCAGATCACCCGGTGGTTGAAGAACATGTGAGGCAAAGGATCGATTCGCTCGAGATAGTTCGCCTCAGGAAGGAACACATCATACAAGTAGGAGGATTCGTTGAGGAACAGGTCGACGCCCACGATGAAATCGAGATTCTTCAGCATTTCGATCTGCTCGTCATGGTTGCCCCACCATTTGATGGGATTGCAGCCGTAAACAAGCGCAGCCTTGATAGGCTGAGTGCCGTACAAATCGGGATCGCACTGGGCCAGGTTGAAGAAATGCGCGTCCTCTCCGAGCGGCTGGAGGGCGAGCATACTCATATCGGTCGGCTTGTACTCCTCAATCGGCTTGCGCACGCGCTCGTAGTACGAGCCGGGATAGGCCATGAGCAGCGAAACGTCGTTCATGAAGCCGTCTTCCTCCCAAATTGAGGGACGGAACTGAACAACGTTCTCAGGATCATCGGTAATGCCGTTGCAGGCGGGATCGAATCCGATAAGGCCTCCCACCGAGTTCGCGGCACCCACGATAACATTCAGCATGATGACAGACCAGCAGGCATGGTAAGCATGTTTGTGCCGCGTCAGACCGGAGAACAGATCGACGCAAACAGGGCGGTAAGGCATCGTCACCCCGCCGACCTCGATGGTCTCGCCGATATGGGCAGCCTCGCCAAACTCTTTGGCGATCTGACGAATAGTAGCGGCGGGAACCGTAGTGATCTCTTCTTGATATTCAGGTGTATAGCGCGAAATATGGGCCTTGTAAAGGGTAAACGCCGTTGTGCAAGCAGCGCCATCAACCTCAAACGTGCCTTCCAGCACTGGCTGCACGCACTCGTCGTAGGGCTTGGCAGTGTTGTCGGACGCATCCATGTAGAGCGCCTTGTTCGATTCGGGATGACGCAAGATGCGCTGCGTCTCATCGCTGACGAGAGCCGGGCCGTTCGTGCGGTTCGTTAGATACTCGGCATCGAAGATCCCCAGCTCGTTCACGAGGACGTTCGCCATTGCCAGCGCAGCAGCGGCGTCGGTGCTGGGACGTATCGGCACCCAAAGGTCAGCGGCTTCGGCGCCCGCCGACATATGAGGATCGAAGTTGACGAGACGCATCCCCTCCGCGCGACGCTTGGAGAAAAGCTCGGCCGTCATATTGAAGCCGTGACGCGTGGCAACGCCAGCATTGGTGCCGAACTGAATGAGGTAGTTGCAATACTCGTAATCGGGCTTCGCGTTGCCCGCCCCCGTATAGATGTAGCTTACCTGGTGAACGCCGGTGCCGCACAAATCGGCAATGGCATTAGCCGGCTCATAGGCGCCGTAGAGCGCACCGAGCGCCATGCCCTTGACCAAGCTGCCCGTTTGGCTAGCGACCATGGACATGCTCCCAAGAGCTCCGGGATATTCCGCAACTGCCTTCGAGAACGCCTCATCGACAAGATCGTACGCTTCGTCCCAGCTGATCTCGACCCAGCCCGGATCGATGTCGATCCCCTTTTCGGGATTCGTGCGCTTCATGGGTTTGGTGATACGGTTCGGATCGTACTGCTGCATGATGCCTGCGGCGCCTTTTCCACAAATGTGGCCATAGCCGATAGGGCTATCCGGATTGCCCGTCAACTCCACGATCACGCCATCGATAACATGCGCCTTGATCGAGCAGTTGTTGAAGCACATGTTGCAAGTGGTGGGAATCCATTCGCCCGCGTTCGGATCGTAAGCCGTCTTCTCCGGCGAAGTGCTCGCCAGATCAGTCCCCTCCTTCTCTGCCGTGCCCGACGCACATCCCGCCAGTCCCGCAGTGAGAGCCGCAGCGCCGGCTCCTGCCACGAACCCTCGGCGACTGACGTTCAAGCCGTTCTCGCTCATGGTGTACCTCCCTCAAAATATAAGGGATTCCCCTGCCCTCTGCAGAGGACATTCCCCTGGCACCCTCAAATGCCTATTGTCAGGGTACACTACTCAACTATGACAATCAATAACTTAGACTATCCTATTTAGGAAATAATGCATTTCTTTTCGAGACGATGCGCCTTCTCGCAGTTGAATGCGGGAAACTGCGGTGTTTGCACACGCCGTAAATCAAACATCGCACAGGACGCATCCAGTCCGTAACTCTGACACCGACGAAATTAGATCGGAACTGAACAACCGTGAGTTATTTCAAGAAACCATCGATGTTGTTGAAAGCCTCGCCGAAGGCACTTGGGGCGATAACAAGGCCGCCCTTTTCTTTCACCGATTCGTAAATAAGGTTCATCGTACGCAACTGAAGCGCCTTGTCATTACGCTCGTAAACAGCCGCCGCCTCTACAAACATCTCAGAGATGTCCTTTTCCACCTCGGCGAGGAGCAAACGCGAGTTACGCTCTCGCTCAGCCTGGGCCTCTTTAGATAAAGCATCCTGTAATTCTGACGGAACAGCGATATCGCGAATCTCCACCGAAACAACCGTGATGCCCCACGCACGCGTTTTCTCCTCGAGAATCTCTTTCACTTCGTTGTCCAATTGCTCGCGGCGCGTCGCCACCTCGGCGAGATTGATGCGACCCACCGCATCGCGCAGGGCGGTTTGAGCAGCCCACCATACCGCTGATGAATAATCTTCCACCTCCACGCAGGCGTCTTTGGGATCCCAAACCATCCAGAACAGCACCGCATCGATGCCCAGCGGCACAAGGTCGGCCGTCACAGCCTCCTCGGCCGAAAACGGTGTGGTGATAATGCGCTGGTCAACTCGCGCAGCCACTGATTCGACAATAGGAACAACCACATATAATCCTGGTCCATCGATGCGATTGAACTTCCCTAGGCGCAGAACCACGACACGCTCCCACTGCGGAGCGATGCGAACGGTACTCGAGGCCACCAGGCCCACTGCTACGCCGCCCAAAAGGGCCACGGGCAGCGATGCGTTCCACACAAGGAACGCGAACAGACCGCCGGAAGTCAAGAAGAGCGCTATAGCGAACAGGTAAACGCTGTTACGCGACGTCTTTTTAGCCGTCGGCGCCGCCATAGACCCCGTCAATGCCTTAACGCGCGCAGGAACCTGCTCGGCCTCTCGCGCCTGCTTCGCCTTACTTCTCACCCTTCTCCCCCTTGAACTGGTGCTAGGCTACTCCACCGAGCAGAATGAGCTGCTCGGACACAAGATCATGGATATCCTCCGCCGACATCCCTGCCGTGAGCGCCTGCTGGACAAAATCAACGGCGAGCGCTTCCACGTCGCCATCAACAACCGAAAGATGAGCGTTCTTGAGGTCGGAGACGTATGTTCCGCGGCCACGTTGGGTGTAGATGTAGCCATCGCGCTCAAGATCCTGGTACACCTTGTTCACAGTATTGTAATTGACTCCCAGCTGCACTGATAGCTCTCGAACCGATGGCAGTCTCTCACCTCGCTCGAACTTGCCTGACGATATCAAGTACACCAACCGCTTGCGAATTTGAATCCAGATAGGGACGACGCTCTTCTCGTTAATGCGAAAGTCGCTAATAGGATCGGCTTCCGCCTGTGCTGATATATTCGATGCTGTCTCCGCCATGCTCATGGTATCGTCCTTCTCTAAGTGATAGCGTCATAGTATCACAGAGGACGACGACAGCAAAGCACCCTCTCGGCCTCTATGGCGCCGAAGGAGAAAGCCCCGCTAGTTCCAAAAGCCCAGTGCGCTCATGAACACAAGATTGAATCTTTCGGTAGCCATGAGCAGCGCCACTCGAAGGCACAAACCTCCCACCAACGCACAAGCACTCCCCAGCACCACAGCCACCGGCGCGGGCAGACGGCGACAGACAGCATCAACGGAGAAAGGCGCAACAAGCCCCATCATCACTACCCCAGCCCAAAACAGCGGTGCTATGTTCCCGCTCATCAGCGACTGAGCCGAGGTGCCCGCTGGCCCATCCGAGGCAAAGCAGCTGGCAAGAAAACCCGCTAAAACAAGTGCTTCGACGACGACGAAGACCATATCGAGCGGCAGCAGCGCATTGGTAGCCAGCTGCATGCCAGGCGAAGCCAAGCGGAAAAACGCCGTCACTATGAGCGCCGCGAGCCCGCACGCCAACGCTGAAGCCACGAAAAGCACGGGAACCCATCCTGTGTGAAGAAAGGGGAGCGAAGGATACATGGCGAGAAAGATGCCAGAATACACCACCACGAACAATGCCATTCCCATGGCCACCAAACTGCAGGCAAACTCGCACACACGCAGAACAACCTTCCCTGGAGCAAGCTCGTATTCATAGCCATCCCCTTCGCCGTCAGCAAGTGACCCCAGGACCAATGCGAGCGTGGCCATCACGCAAAATACCAGAATAGCCCACGCACCCATGGAAAGAAGACTGGAGGTCGAAGCAAGAAAGAGGTGAAACACCCGATCGGGCACACCCAAGTCGAGAAAAAGAAAAAGCGCGCTCACCGCCACAAGCACCGGACCGAGGATCAAACCGGCATCGGTAACAGCGCTCACACGCTCAAACCATCCTCCCGCTGCACGAGGACGAAAGCGCAGAACCATATCGACGACGGCACCGATAAGAAACGCGCCGGCCCCCGTGCCAGCGAGAAACAGATACAGCGCGATGTAAATGCTTACCATACTCGATTTCCCTTCCCCCTCGCAGCTCCCTCAACAACCCCATCCCTCAGCATCTTCCGGCCAGCACGAACTCCAGGGAGGCGGTGGTCGCGTCGGCGCTCTTCAGCGTGACGGCGACGCGCTGGCCCAGCCGGTAGACCTTCCCCGACTCGTCGCCCACAAGCGTGTAGCGCACCGGGTCGAAGACGAAGTACTCGTCGCCCAAGGCCCGCACGGGAAGGACGCCCTCGGCCGTGCAATCGAGGCGCACGTAGAGCCCCCAGGCCGCCACGCCGGAGATCACGGCCGAGAAGGACTGGCCCACGAATGCGGCCAGGTACTCGACCATCTTCAGCTCCTGGGACTCGCGGGCCGCCGCCTCGGCCACCCGCTCCATGGCCGAGGAGTGCTCGGCGATCCAGGGAAGCGCCGCCACCTCCTGGTCGAATTTCTCCGGACGGCGCGTGAGCGCGGCGCGCAGCATACGGTGCACCACCAAATCGGGGTAGCGGCGGATGGGGCTCGTGAAATGGCAGTACGCCTCGCTGGCAAGCCCGTAATGGCCCTGGTTCTCGGGCCGGTAGTCGGCCCTTTTCATGGCTCGCAGCAGAAGCGAGCTGACGAGCTCCCCCTCGCTGCGGGGCGCGCTTGCCGTCAAAATCTCCTGGATGACCTTCGGATCTCCCGCCACCAGACGCGCCTCCATGGGCCTTTCGAACCAATCGAATTCCTGGAACACGGGAATGAGCGAGCCCAAGGCATCGGAGGCCGGAGGTTCGTGGACGCGGTACAGGCAGGGAAAGCCGCGCCGCTCCAGGTAGCCGGCCACTGTCTCGTTGGCCAGGATCATGGCCTCCTCCACCAGGCGCGTGGCGTCGGTCTTGCGGCGCAGCGCGATGTCGGTCGGCCGTCCCTCCGCATCGAGGACCACCTTGGCCTCGGTCGTGGCGAAGTCGATGCCGCCGGCCCGGGCGCGGGCCGCCTCCCGGGCGCGGGCGAGCCGCGAGCATTCCACGAGCCGCCAGGCAATATCGCCCCCCGCGGCGATGGCGGCCTTGTAGTCGATGAGGATGTCGTCGGCCTCGCTGTAGGAAAGGCGCGCGTCCGAGCGGATGAGGGCCGGGTACAGCGAGAAGCGCACGAGTTCTCCCTCATCGTTCAGGAACAGGTCGGCCGTCATGGAGCGCCGCTCGGCGCCGGGCGCGAGCGAGCACAGCTCGTCGGAAAGGGCCGGGGGCAGCATGGGGATGACGCGGTCGGCCAGATACACGCTCGTGGCGCGCCGACGCGCGTCCAAATCGACCGAGGAGCCCCAGGGCACGTAGTGGCTCACGTCGGCGATGTGCACGCCGAGCCGCCACAGCCCCTCTTCCTCCAAATAATCCAAGGACAGCGCATCGTCGAAATCTTTGGCGTCGGCCGGATCAATAGTGAAGGTGAAGCGGTCGCGCAAGTCGCGGTAACCGGCGGCCAGGGCCCCTTCCGCGTCCAAGGTCGCCGCGGACGCGTCGGCCAGGGCCCCTTCCGAGAACACCGTCTCCAGCTTGTGGCGACCGATGATGAGGTCGATGCCGGCCCCCGGCGCGTCGGAGGTATCGGCGAGCACCTCTTCCACAAAGCCCGTGGCGGCGCTGCGGCGCGTCGGGAACTGGGCGATGCGCACCCGCACGAGCGCCCCGTCGGGCACCTCGGGCGACTCGGCGCGCATGGTGAACACGTCGTAGGGAATGCGCGGATCGGCGGGAACCACCACTCCGAAGGGCTCGGCCACCTCGAAGCGCCCCACCAGCGTGTCGTGGGCCCGATCGACGACCGAGAGCACCCGGGCGGCGGGACGACCCGTCATATCCCCGTCGTCATCCGCGACTCGCCGCCCCTTCGATGCCCCGGCCCGCAGAGGCGCGATTTCCACCAGATCGCCGTCGAACGCGCCGGCGAGGCCCGAGGCGGGGATGAAGTACTCCCCCTCGGCCGTCTGCACGAAACCGAAGCCGCCGGCGCTCACGGTGAGAACGCCCCGGGGATTCGCCTTGGGGCGGCGGCGCGTGTGCTTCCTGTTACGGCTCACCCTATCTCCCTTCCCTTATGAGACGCGAAGGCGTCCGTGCGCGTTGCACGGCCGATCCTAGGCCGCCGGAATGAGCGAGCGGGCGATGTCGATGCCGGTGGCCAGCTGGGAGTCCGCTCCATCCTCCCCCTCGCCGTTTACCACCCCCACCTGGGGCGCGATGCCCACGTTGTCGATGGGCTCGCCTTGGGGCGTGAGGTAGTAGGCGGCGGTGTAGCGCACGGCCCCGCCGAAGTCCAGCTCGCGCACCACCTGCACCGAGCCCTTGCCCATGCTCGTCTCCCCCACCACGTCGGCCCGCTCGTTGTCCTGCAGCGACGCGGCGAGCACCTCGGCGGCGGCGGCCGTGTAGCGGTTCACCACCACGACAAGCGGCACGTCCTTGTACGGCGCGTCGCCCGCGGCCGATTTGGTGGTGGCCGGCCCGTCGTTGCCCTGAATCTGCACGAGGACGCCGGAGTTCACGAATAGGCTCGCGATATCGACGGCCTGGGTGAGGTATCCGCCGGCGTTGTCCCGCAGATCGAGCACGATGGCCCCGGCCCCCTGCTCGATGAGCGATTTCGTCGCCTGGTCCACCAACTCCGCGGCATTGCTCGAGATCTGGCGCACCTTCACGACGCCCACGCCGTCGGAAAGCGCGGTGGTGAGGTTCGCCTCCTCGTAGACCTTGCAGGTGAGCGTCGTGGTGAACTGCTCGCCGGTCTGGGCGTCCAGGCTCGCCGGGCGCATCCAGGTCACCGACACCGTCGCGCCCTCGTCTTTGGCCAGCGCGTTCACCACCTCGGTCATCGACCAGGCCGATACGTCCTCGCTGTCGATGGAGGTGAGGAAGTCTCCCTGTTGCACGCCTTTGGCCTCGGCCTCGGAGCCCTCGAAGACATCCGACACGTAGGCGCGCCCGTTGTAGTCGGCGAACACCACCCCGATGCCGGCGTAGCTGCGCTCGGTGGTCTCCTTGATGTAGGTGTTGTACAGATCGGGGTTGTAGTAGGTGGCATAGGGGTCGCCTGTGGACTTCATCAAGTCGTCGAGCATGGAATAGGTGGCCGATGTAAGGTCGATCTCGTCCATGGAGTACGTGGAGAGGATGTCCTCCACATCGCCCACCCGGGCCGAGACGGACTCGAAGGTGTTGTTGGCCGCCGCGGCCGCAAGCGCCTCCCGCTCGCCATCGGAAACCGGGATGCCCCAGCTCGCCACCAGTTCGGTCTGGCTGCGCAGGGCGAAGCCCCCGACGAAGGAGACGGCGACGAGGATGACCGCGAGGAACACGCGGAGCAGCCCGTGGCTCGTCGCCTGATCAACCCGCCGCTCGCTGCGGGCCCGGGGGTTGGGGGTGAGATGCCGCCCGTTGCGTTCTTTGGCCATGGCCGCTCCTTGCACGTGACTCCGTCAATCTGAAAAGCGCGACCCCCTCGGCTCATCAGTGCCGCGGGGGTCGCGCCGACGTTCCAAACCTTTAAGACAAGATTCTACACCTTCAGGTACCGCCTCATGGCGAAAGCGGAGCCGAGAAGGCCGATTACGAGACCGGCTACCACCAGCACGATGTAGATCATGATGTAGGTGTTGCCCGAGACGTCCAGCGAGAGGAAGGACAGGGCGCTTTGCAGCTTCGGGATGCCGTACATGCGCAGCACCTGCAGGACGCCCACGGCCAGAAGCGAGCCGATAAGGGCGTGCAGGGCGCCCTCCATGAGGAAGGGCCCGCGGATGAACCCGTTGGACGCGCCCACCAGGCGCATGATGGCGATCTCCTTGCGCCGGGCCATGATGGCCAGGCGGATGGTGTTGTTGATGAACACGAGCGCGATGAACACGAGCAGCAGCACCAGGGCCACGCCCAAATAGCGCACGTACTTGGTCACCGAGAACAGGCGATCCACCGTCTTCTGGCCGTACTTCAGCGAATCGGCCGGGTTGTCGGGCTCGTCGCAGATGGAGCGGAACGTCTCGTCGGCCTCGATGGCGGAGGCGATCTCGTCGACCTTCTGCGGATCGGCCAGGCTCACGTCGATGGAGGCGGGCAGCGGGTTCGTGCCGTCCAGCTGCTCGATGATCTCGGGGTTGGTGGTCATGGAGTTGCTGAAGTTCTCCAGCGCCTGCTCCTTGGTGGTGAAGCCGACGCTTTCCACGCCGTCCATGCCCTGGATCATCGCGGTGACGGCGTCGATGGACTCCTGCGGCGCATCGTCGGCCACGTAGGCGGTGATGGAGACCTCGTCCTCGATGGAGGACACAAGGCGCTCCACAATGGTGCCGCCCACGAGGAACACACCGATGATGAGCAGCGACAGGAAGATGGTGATGATGGAGCCGAGCGTCGTGGAGAGATTGCGCGCGAAGCCCTGGAGCGACTCCTTGAAGAAGTAGAAGAGACTAGACATCGAAGCCGTACACCCCCCGGTCCTGGTCGCGGGTGAGATGCCCGCGGTCGAGCGCGATGACGCGACGGCGCATGTTGTCAACCATCTCGCGGTCGTGAGTGGCCACGAGCACCGTGGTGCCCGTGCGGTTGATGCGCTCGAGCAGATCCATAATGCCGCGGGAGGTCTGCGGATCCAGATTTCCCGTGGGCTCGTCGCAGATGAGCAGAGGCGGCCGGTTCACGATGGCGCGCGCAATGGAGACGCGCTGCTGCTGGCCGCCGGAAAGCTGATCGGGATAGCTGTTCAGCTTGTCGGAGAGGCCCACGAGGCGCAGCACCTCGGGCACTTGCGTCTTGATGACATGCCGGCTCTTGCCGATAACCTCCAGGGCGAAGGCGACGTTCTCGAAGACCGTCTTGTTCGGCAGGAGCTTGAAGTCCTGGAACACGCAGCCGATATTGCGCCGCAGGTAGGGCACGCGCCAGTTGCGCATGGTGGTCAGATCCTCGTCAGCCACGTAGATCTTGCCCGAGGTGGGCTTGATCTCGCGGGTGAGCAGGCGGATGAAGGTGGATTTGCCAGATCCGGAGTGACCCACGAGGAAGATGAACTCGCCGGCGAAGATCTGCAGGGTCACATCGCTTAAGGCGGGCTTCTTCGGCTGGGCCGGGTAGGTCTTGGTCACATGATCGAAGGTGATGACCGGCGCGCCCATGGGGGCGGCCATCTCGTCCACTTCAAGCATGGGCAAAGCCTGGGACAGCTGGGAGGTCATCGACGCCTTCTGGGCGTGGCCGGGCTGGGGCGCCGCCGCGCGGGCGCGCGGGTTGTTGCCCTGGGCCGGCGCGCCGGCGTGACGGCCGGCATGACCAGGAATTCCCTGGTTCCGTTCGTTCGTCACAGCTTGCTCCGTTCAGGTTGTTCGTTACTGAGACTGAAGTATTTTAGCAAAGGCCCGCGCGCTCACGAACCTTTTTCACAGCTTCAACAATGGCCGTAGCGTCAATGTTGAAATAGCCGAGCAGTTCCTCGAACTCGCCGGACTTGCCGAAACGATCGCGCACGGCCACGCATTCCACGCACACGGGGTCGGCGCCGGCCAGAAGCTCGCAGACCGCCGAGCCCAAGCCTCCGATGACGGAATGCTCCTCGGCCGTCACGACGCAACGGGTCTTCGCCACCGATTCGAGAATGGTCGCCCCATCGAGCGGCTTCACCGAGAACGCGTCGATGACCTCGGCGGAGATGCCCTCTTCGGCCAGCGCGTCGGCGGCGGCGAGCGCCTCGCGGATCTCCACGCCGTTGGCCACGATGGTGACATCGCTCCCCTCGCGCAGCACGTAGGCGCGCCCGATTTCCAGCTCCACCTCGTCGTCGTAGACGCAGGGCACGGCGGCGCGGCCCATGCGCACGTAGACGGGGCCCGGCGTGGCGGCAGCGAGGCGCAGGGCAGCGCGGGCGGCGGCGTAGTCGGCGGGCACGAGCACGCGCATGCCGGGAAGGCCGCGCATGAGGGAGACGTCCTCGAGCATCTGGTGCGAGCCGCCGTCGGGGCCCACGGAGATGCCCGCATGGGTGGGGGCGATCTTCACGTTCAGGTTCGAGTAGCACACGGTGTTGCGGATCTGGTCGTAGGCGCGCCCGGTGCCGAACACGGCGAAGGAGCCCGTGAACGCGATGTTGCCGGCCAGCGAGAGGCCCGCGGCCACGTCGATCATGTTCTGCTCGGCGATGCCGCAGTTGAACAGGCGCCCGGCGTATCCCGCGTCGGCGAGCTTCTTGGTGGTGGTCGAGCCGGTCAGGTCGGCGTCCACGGCCACGACGGGCACGCCCTCGGCGGCGAGCTCCGCGAGCGTGGCGCCGTACGCGGCGCGCGTGGCCTTCTTCTGGGCAGCGGTCTCGGTGTTTGCGAGTTTCACCATGACGGGCCTCCTATTCCGCGTCGGCGGACAGCTCCGCCAGGGCCTTCTCAAGTTCCTCGGGCTTCGGCGCCTTGCCGTGCCAGCCGGCCTGGTTCTCCATGAAGGAGACGCCCTTGCCCTTCACCGTGCGCGCGATCACGCACACCGGACGGGCCGTATCGGCCGCCTCGGCCTTGATGCGGCCGAAAAGCTCGATGAGCGCGGGAATGTCGTGGCCACATACCCGCTGCACATTCCAGCCGAAGGCGGCGAACTTCTCGCCCAAATCCCCCGGATCGCACACGTCGTGGATGCAGCCGTCGATCTGCAGCTCGTTGTTGTCGATGATGGCCACGAGGCGCCCGAGCTTCTGATGGGCGGCGAACATGGCCGCCTCCCACACCTGGCCCTCCTCGCACTCGCCATCGCCGAGCACCGTGAAGACGAGGCCGTCCTCGCCGGTCAGGCGCAGGCCGGCCGCAAGGCCCGCGGCCACGGAAAGCCCCTGGCCGAGCGAGCCGGTGGACACCTCCACGCCGGGCAGCAGGTTGGAATCGGGATGCCCCTGCAGGCGCGTGCCGAGCTTGCGCAGGGTGTGCAGCTCGTCGGTCGGGAAGAAGCCGGCGTGGGCCAGCGTCGCGTAGAGCGCCGGGGCCGCATGCCCCTTGGCCAGGATGAACCGGTCGCGGCCGGGCTTGTGCGGGTCGGCCGGGTTGTAGTCCATGACGCCGCCGAAGTACAGCGCCGTGAGGATATCGGTGCAGGAGAGCGACCCGCCCGGGTGCCCGCTGCCCGCTTCCGTGATCATGGTCAGAATATCCTTGCGAATGTCGGTGGCCTTCGCCTGCAAGGCGGCAGTATCCATAAGCTTCCCTTTCCCGTTCGCTGCTAGGAGTTGGCTACTCTCCACGTATGATACCCGATGACGAAAGGTTCTAAGGCGCCGGAAAGGACGGCGTCCACATTTCCCGTCTCAACGCCGCTTCGGAGATCCTTCACGAGCTGGTACGGGAAGAGCACGTAGTTGCGAATCTGGCTGCCGAAGGAGTTGTCCATGCGCTCGCCGCGCAGCTCGTCCAGCTCCTCGGCCCGCTTGCGCTCCTCCAGCTCGTAGAGCTTGGCACGCAGCACGCGGAAGGCCGCCTCCTTGTTCTGCAGCTGGCTCTTCTCGTTCTGGCAGGTCACCACGATGCCCGTGGGCTCGTGGGTGAGGCGCACGGCCGAGTCGGTGGTGTTCACGCACTGGCCGCCCGGACCGCTGGAGCGGTACACGTCCACCCGCACGTCGGCGGGGTTCAAGTCGACCTCGATGTCGTCGGCGATGACCGGCAGCACCTCCACCGAGGCGAAGGTGGTCTGGCGGCGCTTCTTGGCGTCGGTGGGGCTGATGCGCACGAGGCGGTGGATGCCGATCTCGCTGCGCAGCATGCCGTAGGCGTAGCGGCCCTCGATCTGGATCGTGGCCCGATCGAGCCCTATGCCCTCGCCGGGCACGAGATCGAGCACCGTCACCTTCCAGCCCTTGTCCTCGGCGTAGTGGACGTACATCTGGTAGAGCATGCGGGTCCAGTCCTGGGCCTCGAGGCCGCCCTGGCCGGGGTTCACCGTGAGGATGGCGTCGCCCTCGTCGAACTCGCCGGAGAACCAGGACTCGATCTCCAGCTGATCGAGCAGCGCCGTCAGCTCGGCGGCGGTGCGCTCGGCCTCCTCGGCGAAGGCCGCATCGTCGCCGGCCAGCTCGCACGCCGCCGCCGCGTCGTCCAGAAGACCGCAGGCCCGCTCGTAGTCCTCGATGGTGGCGCGAAGCCCCGCCGCCTTCTTCGAGACCGCCTGGGCCGCCGCCGCGTCGTTCCAAAAGTCCGGACGGGCCGTCTGCTCGTCCAGCGCGACCAGCTCGTCGCGCTTCTCGTCGATACGCAAGAACGAGAAGGCATCGGACAGCCGACCCTGCGCCTTCTCGATCTCCTTCTGAATATCTCTCAGTTCCATGCCTTGATCTAAATCTCCTCGAAACTCACCGGGGGCGGAAACGCCGGGTACCTTGATTCGCTCAGACAGTCCTCGCTGGTATCGAAGGCGGCGGGGCTATTCGATCCCCTTCGCTTACCGCCTTCGATACCATCTGCGGAACTCGCTCGGTCAAGGCACCCGGCGTTTCCGCTTAGCTCAACCACAGTTGAGCAGGCGCGAGATGCGGGGCGTGCCTCCCGCGCGCAGTTCATTGAAGTGCATGAGATAGACTCTGCGGCCCTCGGAGAGCCCTGCACTTCAATGCTGTTTGAGCACGGGAGGTATGCCCCGCAGCTCACGCCGGACAGATGCCGTCAAAGGTTCTGGCCGTGGCACTTCTTGAACTTCTTGCCGGAGCCGCAGGGGCAGGGGTCGTTGCGTCCCACGTTGGCGTAGGGGTCTTCCTTGTCCTTGACGTAGGTCTGGGGCTTGCCGGCGGCAGGGCGCGGGGGCGCGGCGGGAACACCGGAGGCGGCGCGGGCCGCGGCGGCGCGGCGACCGCGGATGCTCGACTCCTCCAGAGCCTGTTCCGGCGCCGAGTAGCTCATCTTGCGGGCCAGCGGATCCTCCTGCTCCGCCAGGGCCGCAGGGGCCGGGCGGCCGCCACCGGCGGGGGCGCCCTCCGCCGCGGGCTTCGCGGCGATCTCCAGGCGCAGCAACGTGCGCAGGTAGTCGTCGTACATCGAGCTCGTCAGGTTCTGGAAGGCGTTGTAGGCCTCGTTCTTGTATTCCACGAGCGGGTCGCGCTGGCCGAAGGCGCGCAGACCGATACCGGTCTTCAGGTAGTCCATCTCCTGCAGATGCGCCATCCAGCGCGTGTCGATGATGCGCAGCATCACCTGGGCGGAGAGGTTCTCCATGAGGTCGTGGCCCAGCTGCTCGCTCTTCTGCTCGTAAATCCAGGTGAGGAAGTCGTTCAAAGCCTCGGCGACGTTTTCCGCCTCGTCCTCGTGATCGACCTTCGCCACGGAGAAATCGTTGCAGCCGGTCATGTTCGCGGCCCACAGGTCGATGGCGCGCACGTCCCAGTCGTCGCTGGCGGAATTCCCGGGGCAGCACTCCCCCACGATGGCGTCCACGGCGTCGCGGATGATGCCGGGAATGCGCTCGGTCATGGACTTGCCGTCCAGGATGGCGTTGCGCTCCTCGTAGATGGCCTTGCGCTGGAGGTTCATGACGTCGTCGTATTCCAACACGTTCTTACGGGCGGCGAAGTGCATGGACTCCACCTGGCGCTGGGCGCTCTCGATGGACTTCGACACCATGCCGGCCTGGATGGGCATGTCGTCCTCTTGGTTGGTCTTCTCCATCATGTGCGCGATGGAGTCCATCTTCGAGCCGCCGAACAGGCGCATCAGATCGTCTTCCAGCGAGAGATAGAACTGGGTCACGCCCGGGTCGCCCTGACGGCCGGAACGGCCGCGCAGCTGGTTGTCGATGCGGCGGGACTCGTGGCGCTCGGTGCCGATGACGCAGAGTCCCCCGGCGGCGAGCACCTGCTCCTGCTCCGCGTCGCAGATCTCGCGGGCGCGGGTAAGGGCGTCGGCGCGGTCGGCCGCCGATGGGATGGGGCCGCGCGCCTCCTCGTCGCCCTCTTGGGCGTCCACGTCGAACCCGCGCTCGCGCAGCAGGTCCTCGGCGAGCATGTCCGGCTCGCCGCCCAAGCGGATGTCGGTACCGCGGCCGGCCATGTTGGTGGCGATGGTGACGGCGCCAAGGCGCCCGGCCTGGGCCACGATATGCGCCTCGCGCTCGTGGTGCTTGGCGTTCAGCGTCTCGTGCTTGATACCGCGCTTGTCCAGAAGCCGCGAGAGCTTCTCGGAGTTCTCGATGGACACGGTGCCGATCAGGCACGGCTGGCCCTTCGCGTGGCGCGCGGCGATGTCGTCGGCCACGGCGTTGAACTTGCCGTCGATGGTGCGGTACACCAGATCGTTCTCGTCGACGCGGATGACCGGCCTATTGGGGGGAATGGCCATGACCGGCAGCTTGTAGATCTGGCGGAACTCCGCGTCCTCGGTCATGGCGGTACCGGTCATGCCGGAGAGCTTGTCGTAGAGGCGGAAGTAGTTCTGCAGCGTGATGGTGGCCAGCGTCTGGTTCTCCTCGCGCACGAGCACGTGCTCCTTGGCCTCGAGCGCCTGGTGCAGGCCCTCGGAGTAGCGGCGCCCCTCCATGATGCGGCCGGTGAACTCGTCGACGATCTTCACCTCGCCGTCCATGACGACGTAGTCCACGTCGCGGTGGAAGAGGAACTGGGCCTTCAGCGCCTGCTGCAGGTGGTTCGCCAGCTGGCCGGACGGGTCGGCGTAGATGTTCTCGATGCCGAGCATGACCTCGATCTTCTCAAGGCCGCTCTCCGTGGCGTTGATGGTGCGCTTGGCCTCGTCCATGTCGAAGTCGACGCCCTCTTTGAGGCCGGGCATGACCCGGGCGAACTTCTTGTAGGTGTCGGCGGCCTGGGTGCCGGCGCCGGAGATGATGAGCGGGGTGCGGGCCTCGTCGATCAGGATGGAGTCCACCTCGTCGACGATGGCGAAGTGGTGCCCGCGCTGCACCCGCGAGCTGCCGCGCGTGACCATGTTGTCGCGCAGGTAGTCGAAGCCGAACTCGGAGTTAGTGCCGTAGGTGACGTCGGCCTCGTAGGCGGGCTTCTTCGCCGCCGGCGGCATGCCGTTCTGGATAAGGCCGGTCTTCATGCCGAGGAAGCGGTAGATCTGGCCCATCCACTCGCAGTCGCGCCGGGCCAGATAGTCGTTGACGGTCACGATGTGCACATTGTGCCCGGGAATGGCGTTCAAATAGCCGGCCAGGGTGGACACGAGCGTCTTGCCCTCGCCGGTCTTCATCTCGGCGATCTGTCCCTCGTTCAGGGCCATGCCGCCGATGAGCTGCACGTCGAAGTGGCGAAGCCCGATGGTGCGCACGGAAGCCTCGCGTACGGCGGCGAAGGCCTCGGGGAGCAAATCGTCCAGGCTCTCGCCGGCGGCGTAGCGCTCGCGGAACTCCTGCGTCTTAGCGGCCAGCTCCTCATCGGAAAGCGCCTGGAACTCCGGTTCCAGCGCGTTGATCTTATCGACTTTGGCCTGGTAGCGCTTCAGCTGCTTGCCCTCGCCCATCGTGAGCAGTTTGGAGAGAAATCCCATAGGTTGCGTCTTCTTTCTGTGGTCGGCGAGCGGTCATGGGGTCGGCGATCGCCTCCCCTTCAACAACTCCCGTCGCCTTCGTTGGGCGGCCGCACGGGCCGCCTCGGTGCAAATCTGCTTCACTCTACCACAGAGCGCAGGTGACGCGCCCAATTTCACAGGGTTTGCAAGGCGGCGAGACCCCCTTCTGTTCCCGGTTGCGCCCGGTTGCGCCCGGTTGCGCCCGGTTGCGCCCGGCTGCGCCCGCTTGCGCCCGGTTGTGCCGTCCAGTGCCGTCCCGCACCATCCTGCACCGTCCCGCACCGTCGCACCCGGTCCCTTTCGCGGCGCAGCCCCGTCGCGCTCCAGTCCCTTCGCACCCCAGCGCCATCGCACCCCGGCCCCTTCGCACTCCTGCACCGTCACACCCCGGCCCTTCGCACTCCTGCACCGTCACACCCCGGCCCTTCGCGTCACTTCTTCAATCGTTGCCACTGCTTTTCCCGACGGCATCTCCCTCGAAAGCCCACTCTCATACAGCCTTACAGTCTTCGCGGAAATCGCTGGAAATCGACCACCGGCCAATCTCTCCTAACCAGATGCTTCTTTTTTTCGAGTTGTTAGAGTTTAGAGCCAATTCACATCACTCTACCCCGTAGTGGTTTTGAGATTGATTGACGTGTTAAGATATTTTTTAAATACTTTAGCATATACAGTCGTTCAGATTTCAGATTTATGCGAGCGCCAGCTCCGCAAACGTCTAACAACTCAAAATTTTTGCCTCAAACCAAACCAGACATTGTCTCAGGTATGGCAAATGAACAAAGTCATGGCGTTAGTGCATTTGGTTCAGCCCCGCATCTCGGCCTTTCGCCTCGGCCGTCCGCTTCGCCCCACCTCCTCACACGCACTTGCGTAGTTCGCTGCGAAGCCTCATATGGCGATCGAGTTGCTTTCCGTTCAGCCGCTTGAAATCACAACCAGCTGCGCGAAATGCATGCAGAATTGTCTCTTGGAATTCGAAAACATTCTCAAGCTGACTCGCCGTGATTGATCTTATCTCCAATCCCTGAGCAGCCAGCGCGCTCCTGCGACGCGAATCACGGGAAAGGCGCAAGCTGCTCCCATGGAACTGCGAGCTATCGTATTCAAGTGCCACACCGCGCTCGGGCCATAGCACATCGCATACCAACGACGAGCCATGGGCAATGCGCTCCGCCTCTCGCCTCAACTTGACCGGCTCATTAAGACGCGCACCCCTCATGCCGAATCCGCCGTAATTACGCGGCGCAGTCGCTATGATTGCCAAGGACGTCTCAGCTGGCGAAGCCGACTTTGCCAGAACGTATCGCGCAGCCGTCTTCGCCGCCGCCGACCCTTTGAAGCCACGCAAATGGCTGCAGAAGGCAACCAGCCGATTCGGCGAGCAGAGCGGATGTCGCACAAGATACTCGCTGGCCTCGACAGGATAGCAACCGCATAGCTCATAGCCCAATGACAGAAGCGCGCCAAAGGGAAGCAACGATGCCATCTGGGCAAAAACGAGCTCCGGAACACAAACGTACACACCCCGCGCGATTTTCAGGAAAGACCCTTTCGGATATGTTGCCGAGCTGTGGTGATACGTCAACCCGTCCGCAGTACGCACCCCGGGCTTGCGATGTCCGAGCACATGGAGAACTTTTCCGGCACCACTCGAACTATCAGCGATTCCAGACTCTTCCGAGCGCTTCGACGAATGCGTCTCCGACAAGACAACGCGACAAGCGCCAAGCAGCTCAGCGAGTTCTTCCGGCACACCATCCTCTAGCGCACCATCAATGATTTCGACAACGGTGCGTTTTGCTGAGGACGAATCCACCAGAACGGCCGATGACGGAAAGACCCGAAAAGGCAGATCATCGGTCTGCATCGTCTTACGGCAATGGAAAAGATGCAAGGCAATGCCATTGCGAGCGGACCACAACCTCCAGAATTCCAAAGCAGTCTCATGACTTAAGCAGATGCACCGCATTTCCCCTCCTTTACTTAGTAGTGTATTACTGTATGCTATATCACAATCGAGCGAAATATACCAGAGGGAAATTCGTCTGCGAAAGATGCGATAGTCGAGCAATTGGTCACAGAGGCAAACTCAGGACAAGGACAAACGGAGGCCCACTCCGTCCGGGATCAAAGCACACAAGGGCAAGCGGAAGCCCATGCCATCTGGGCTCAAAGCATTTCAATCAGTGAACTAAAATGGCGCAAGATTTTCGAGTTGTTAGAGTTTCGCAGACAGCAGCCCCACCCCCTACGGTATCTCATTTTCCACATCACATCTCTGACCTGGGGGTATTCACCATGCTCGGACGCATTGATGAACGTCATGGCGACCTACCTCGGCATAGCGCCGAACAAAAGCCTAACAACTCGAAATTATCGTCCGAGAATTTGGCAAAGGTTGGCAGGAGCAAGACCGCCAGAGGCAAAATAGCCAACAGCGGGATCGGGGAGGCCCGGGCGCGGGTTGCAGGCAGATAGGCCAGAAGGATCCGGGCGCAAGCTGCAGGCAGGAGAAACCGGGGAGACCCGGGCGCAAACTGCAGACTGAGGGGGCCAGGCCAGGCCAAACGCAAGCTGCAGGCAAGTGCGAAGCAGCCCGGACAGAGCGGCGGAAAAACGGGGAGGGCCCGCCATAGCAGGTCCTCCCCGAAAGTACGTCAACAACGACGAAGCGTCCCGCGAGACCCAAGCATCATGGCGGCACCTCTCCTGACGAGACATCGCCGCCCACCAATGCGAGACTCACAAGGCCCGGGCATCGGGCCGCCCCCTCCCCCAGAAACATGATGGCGGAGACTTCGGCCCATGCAAGCGAGCACCCCGCAACGCCCCGGTAAATGCCGCGGAAGAGACTAGTACTCCTCCAGATCGGCGGGGTTCACGCGGCCGCGGAAGGTGCGGTAGATGACCACGTGGTACACGAGAACGAGCGGAAGCCCGATGCACAGGATGATGGTCATCCAGATGAGCGACAGCTCCGACGATGCGGCGTTGGCCAAGGTGATGGCCGGCCCCACGGAATCGGCCGTGGCGTTCACGAGCACGGGGAACATCGAACAGGCCAGAAGCGCCACGAGCGCGATCATGGACGCGGACTGAGCCAGAAACGCCTTCAGGTCGTCCCCGGACGTCTTGCCCACGACGAGCGAGGCCAGCAGCCCCACCACCACCAGCGCCGCGAACAGCCACCGCAGGATGCCCAAGTTCGGATCCATCTCGGGCCCGACAAGAACGAGGGCGTACACGGACACCACGGCGAACAGAACAAGCGCGATCACTTGCAGGGGCAGGCGCAGCCGTGCGGCGCGGGCCTGAAGGTAAGAGGGCAGCGGCGCCTTCAGCGCGGCCCAGCAGGCGCCGGCGGCCAAAAACATCACCAGGCCCAAAAGCCCCGTCAGCAGCGTGAAAGGCGTGATGAGGCCGATCAGAGGCACGCCGGCGTAATCGCCCGCGGCGTCCATGGGGATGCCGGCGAAGATGTTGCCCACCGCCACGCCGAGCAGCAGCGCCGGAAGCAGCGAGCCCACAAAGAAGCACGCGTCCCAGAGCTTTCCCCAGGACGGATCGCCAGCACGGAACTCGAAGGACACGGCGCGCACGATAAGGCCGAACAGCACCAGCATGACGGCCAGGTAGAACCCGGAGAACGTCGTGGCATAGGCGTCCGGAAAAGCGGCGAACAGCGCACCTCCCGCCGTGAGCAGCCACACCTCGTTGCCGTCCCACACAGGCCCTATGGCCCGGCGCAGCACCGCGCGCTCCTCGTCGTTTTTCGCGATGAAGGGCGACAGCACGCCGATGCCCAGATCGAACCCGTCAAGCACGAAATAGCCCGCGATGAGCACGAAGATGAGGAAGAACCACAGCACGCTTAAGAACTCCATCATGGCTACTCACCTTCCTTCTCGCTATCGCCCGCGGCGGCGACGGCCTCCGCAACGACGACATCGCCCTCGGCGTCGGCGGCGACCACGGCGACTGCGGCCGCATCGGCGGCAGCAGCGCCCTCGGCAACCGGCCCTTCCTTGATGAAGCGGCCGATGACCCGCGCCCACCCGATGAGCAGCACCAGATACACGAGCACGAACAGGCCCAGCGTCAGCCACAGCTCCGGCGCCGACACCGACATGGAGATGCCGTCGGCCGTCAGCAGCGACACGCCGTCGGGGCCGGTGACCGACGGGTACACCACCCAGGGCTGGCGCCCCACCTCGGCGGTGATCCAACCCGTCTGAATGGCGATGAACGGCCAGATGGGCGAAAGCACCGCCGCCCACTGCAGCCAGCGCATCTTCGCGATGCGGCCGCCCTTGAAGGTGAACACGAGCACGAGAATGCTCGTCAGCATGATGAGCCCGTACATGGCCACCATGAGGTGGTAGCTTTGGAACACGAGCCCCACGGGCATGTCCTCCACCACCATGTCGCCGTACTCCTCGGTCTGGGCGAGCTCGTTTAAGCCCGGATACTCCGTCTCGAAGTTGCCCGTGGCCAGAAAGCTCGTGCCGCCGGGAATGGCGAAGGGAGCGATGACCTCCTGGTTGTCCTCGTCCACAATGCCCACGGCGTACAGCGGGGGCACCTCGGAATCGTACATGCCCTCCATCATGGCGAGCTTGGTGGGCTGCTCGTTCCACACCACCACGGCGGAGGAATGGGCGAACACGATCATGGCGCAGGAGGTCACGATGCCCACCACGGCGGCGATGCGCATGGTCTTCATGGCGAACTCGGCGTTGCGGCCCTTAAGCATATACCAGCCGGCCACGGCCATGGCCACGAACGCGCCCATGATGAGCAGTGCGTCCACGGTATGGGTGTAGCGGGCGAAGATGGACGGGTTGAAGGCCGCCGAGAAGAAGTCGGTGATGACGGCCTCGGTGCCGTCGGCGTTAAGCTCCGCGCCGGCCGGCGTCTGCATCCAGGAGTTCGCGATGAGGATCCACAGCGCCGACAGGCACGACCCGGCCCACACGAGCCACGAGGACACCATGTAGAACTTCGGGCTCACCCTCTCGCGCCCGAACAGGAGCACGCCCAGAAAGACCGACTCCAGGAAAAAGGCGAACAGCGCCTCGGCGGCCAAGGGAGCTCCGAAGATATCGCCCACGAACCGCGAGTAGTTCGCCCAGTTGGTGCCGAAGGAGAACTCCATGGTGATGCCCGTGGCCACTCCGATGGCGAAAGTCGCGGTGAACACCTTCACCCAGAATTTCGTCGCCGCAGCGTCCTCGGGTTTGCGCGAGCGGTAATAGCGGGTCTCGTTGATGGCCAGAATGAGCCCGAGTCCGATGGACAGCGGCACGAACAGGAAGTGGTACGCCACCGTCAGCGCGAATTGAATGCGCGAGAGCATCGCCACATCAGCGAAAGCCTCCATTGCACACCCCCTTTCTCTGCGCGCCCGCGGCCGAGATGCGGCCGCCCCTGGGCGCAATCGAATACGTTCCCATTCCTAAGCGGAACGGTCAGGTTCCATAGTACTCCTTCTGTACGGAAGGCAGCGTGTCAACCTGGTGTCACTTCCTGCTCGTTTCGCCGCCTCGCCCGCCTCACCCCTAGGCGAAAGACAACTCGCCTTCCAACAGCTGCCGGTAGAGGGCGGCCAGCGCCGGCGAGGGATCGAGTCCCAGCGTTCGCGACAAGCGGTCGCGGCAGGCGAAGAACGTCTGTACGGCGGCCGAGCGCTGATCGGTGGCCATCTGCGCGCGCATGAGAGCCGCCGCCGCGTCCTCGCGCCCTGCATCGCGCTGAAAGGCCTCCCGAGCGAGCCACAGCGCCCCCTGGAGCTCCCCCCGGACAAGAAGACGCCGCGAAGCCGCCACCAGGCCGTCCACGAACTCCGCGTCGAGGCGATCGCGGAAGACGACGATGGCCTCGCACTTGCGCTCGGTGGGCAGAAGCACGCTGCCGAAGGAGCCTTGGATCGTGGCTATGGCCCTCTCCCAGGCCATATCGTCGGCAGGGCCGAACAGAAGGCAGCGAATCAGCTCCTCGAACTCGTCTAGGTCGCTCTCGAACAAATCGGGATCGAGCCGGCAGCCATAGCGGCTGCGGATGAGGTAGGGGCACGACCCCTGCTGGGAAAGGAGGGATCGCAGATCTCCCCACACGCGGTAGAAGCTCTTCGCCCCCGTGCGCTTGTCGGCGGCGGGCCACAACATGGAGACGATCTGGTCGCGTCCCAGCTCGCGCCCGCGGTGCAGGGCGAGCAGCGCCAGCAGAAGACGGGTCTTCGGGCGGCCCTCGAACTGATAGGTGATGTCGCGACGCCCCAAAGCGACTTCCATGGTGCCGAACAACTTCAGGCGCAGCGGCTCCACGGACACCTCGGGCGCGACGGCCATCGCCGTCCGGGGCGCGCTGGGCACCGGCAAACTGCGCCCGCGCTCGGGGTCCTCGACGACAGGGGCTCCGGAAGACTTCTCGCGGCGCGAGCGGGCCGCCCCCTTCTCGACATGGGCCGCAAATAATGCGGCGGACACGGGAGCGGAAAGCCGCGGCAGGCCGAGGCCCTCGAGCACCTCCCCCGCCCGCTCCAGTGCGGCGGCCGCCCGGTAGGCTCCGAATCCGAGGCTCCAGCCGCGCTCCACCAGCGCGTCCAGGGCGCGATGGCTGCAAGCGACGAGCCGCACCAGCTCGGGTCGGCCGGCAATGGCCGTATCGGCGCCGGCGCCCAGCGCCCCGGTCGCCTCCAGGCCCTCCAGCGCCGCCGCGGCGCCGAGCAGCCGGCGCTCCACGTCGATGCGCGAGCCGCTTCCCCAGTCCAGCGCTTCGCCGACCCGGGACGCCCAGACCGCCAGGACGTCGTCGCCGCGGCCCAGCGCCAGCACTCCATGCGCCACCACGACCAGCTCGGCCAGACCGTCCTCGCGCTCGACTCCCCCGGCGCCATCCAGTTCAGCCAGACAGGAGGCGACCGTCTCCTCCATGGCCCGGCGCGTGGCCGCGTTGCCCACCTCCCAGGCCGCCAATGCCGCGGAGAGGACTGTTCGCGGCGTGCTCCTCTCCGAGACAAGGCTGCGCTGGGCGAACTGAACGGCCCGCGCGCGATCGCCCCGCTGCGCCCAGGCCCAGGCGATCATGGCGTTGATGTCCGCCCGGGCTGCCATTTGGGTGCGGGTCGCCGAGTCGTAGAGCTCGCACACCTCGACGGCCGCGCCGCCCCACAGGGCCGCCCAGCCGTTCGCCGCCAGCCACCGGCCGTGGGCCCGCCGGCGCGCTAGCAGCGTCATCGCGCTCACGGCGCGTCCGCATTCCCCACGCTCCATCAAGCGCTCCGCCAAAACCTCCATCGCCTCCTCCCTACCGGCGAACCCGCAGGTCTCGGCGAGCGCCTGAAGACGCGCCCGCCCGTGATCCCTCACCTCCCCAAGGGACACGGAAAGCGCGGCGAAGCTCTCTTCGCCGGCGGAAATGCCCACAAGAGGGCAACGCGCGGCGAGAGCATCCCAGGCCTTCTCGGCCCGGCGCGCCCCGAGCAGCGCGCGCACGTCGTCTATCGTGCCCCTTCCGAGCACCGTCATGGCCCACAGGGCAAGCTCCTCTTCCGGAGTGCATCCCGCCCGGCTCGCGCCGAGTACCAGCTGGATCGGCGTCGCAGACCCCCATCGCAGGGCGGCAATGCGCTCGGCCAACCCTAAGGGGCGCCGATCCGTCACCCCTTCGGGCTCCTCCTCCAAATCCTCCCGCGCTACCAGCATCTCCGCGGCCCCGATGACGACGCGCCTGCCGAACAGCTCCATCGGCGCATCGGCCCGCGTTGTCGTGGCGATCACCTCGCAGTTCGCATCCGCCAAGCGCTCCACGACCTCCGCAAAGGCCTCGGCGCGATCATCGGTAAGGAGCGGAAGATCGGTCACCACCATCAGCGCGGCGTGCTCGTCGGCTTCAAGCACCGCCTCGGCCAGCACCCCCGCATCCAAATCCCGCAAGAAGCAGGGCGACGAGCCGCGCAGCCAGAATACGTGCTCGAACTGGAACATCACGGATGCGTACTCAAATGCGAGCGTCGCCTTCCCGAACCCCGGCGGCGCGACGACAAGGCGCAGGGCGCCGCGATCCTCGAGGAGCCGCGACAGGAGGCGCGGTCGGCTCCTCAGACGGTCGGGAACCACTCCGTGGGGGCGCCTTCCCTCGCAAGCGCTCTGTTGGATGAAACGGGTCATGGGCATCTCCTTCTTCTTTCGGCCCTCGCTAACAACAGGTCGCACCTTACGAGGCCCCGACTGTCCGGGCAACCAGCAAGGAACATAAGGCCGCCGATCCCCTTCCATTGCCGCCCGGACAAACCGCCCGCAACATACAGGCAGCCTCGCAAAAGGCACCCGCAAGCACAAGGAACGCGCGAGGAAGGCCCGCGGCAGGCGTCTCCAGTCATCTGCGGAAAAGCTCCAGCGCCATTCGCGCTCCATGCAAGCGACAAGCAGTCGAACGGCACCCGCGCGTCGGGCTCTCGCCGTCCTCTCGTGCCACCGGCAGAAAGCCGCCAGCGCCCGTTGCCGCCCCAGGAGGGACGGCGCCGACAAGAAACCGGGACGCCGCCACGGTTTCTCCACGGTTCGCGCGAGAGCATTTCCGCGAAACCGCGGCGGTCGGCGCGGGCGTCAGGCGAGAGCACTTCCGCGAAACCGCGGCGGTCGGCGCGGGCATAAGAAAAGACCCCTCCGCCGTTGCGGAGGGGTCTCTCTTCTTGGAATGCGCGCCTCGCGCCCCTTGCTTTTCTGCGCGCTGCCGCGCCGGCCCAATCGCCCGTCGGACGCCCTCGGAGCTTTAAGCCTCGTCGCCCTGGGTCGTTTCGCGGCCGAGCAGCTTGGCGATGCGATCGGAGTACTGCAGGTTCTCAAGCCCCGCCTCAGCGGCCAAGTCGATCACCGGCGCGTCGTTCCACAGCGCCTCCAGGCGGTAGTACTCGCGGGTCTCGGGCATAAACACGTGCACGACGATGTTGCCGTAATCCAGAAGCGACCAGCTTCCGTCGGCGGACATCTCGCGGTGGGTGGGCTTGATGGACGCCTCCTCGCGCAGCTTGTCCTCGATCTCGTCGATGATGGCGTCCACCTGGCGGGAGTTGGCGGCCGTGGCGATAACGAAGTAGTCGGTCACGCCGATGAGCTCGCGCACTTCCTGCACCATGATGTCGGTGGCCTTCTTCTCGTCGGCGGCCTTGGCGGCGACGAGCGCGCACTCGCGCGAGAAGGCGGCCTGCCGCTCTACAGCATCGGTCATAGCTATCCTCACTTTCGGGAACATCAGATTTTGCTTGCATACCTTAGCACAAGTCCCCCGGGAAGAGGCCCGGGAGGGGGCGCGCGGAGACCTCTGAGCGCCCCCTTCCGGAGCTCTTCCCTCCATTGCCTTTGTCGTGTTAAGGCCTACCGTAGGGAATGGGGTCGGGGTTGGCCTCGGCGCGGTAGACTTCCTGCTCGGGCATATAGAAGTTCCAAATTTCCGTGGTCTTGGAATAGATGGGGTGGCGGCGCTCCATGATGAGCTGGATCCAATAGGCGTACACCTCTAAGAACAGCTCGCGCAGCTCGATCTCGCCTATCTTCTCGCGCAGCTTTTCCACGACCTTGCCCTTGCGCCCCGGCTCCAGCGCATCGGCGATATAGACGATCATGTCCAAGTCGCTCATGCCCGCATCGCCCAGCGTATGGCGCTCGACGGCGGTGAGCACCTCGGGCGGCAGCTCCGGGAAGGCGCGCCCCAAGGCCACGGCGGCGGTGAGGCCATGCAGGACGCGGGGCATGGCGACAAGCTCGGCGTCCAGTTCCATCCCCAGCTCGTCGGCCCGCGCGAGAATGCCCGGGTCGTCATAGCCCTTGTCCCAGTCATGCAGAAGGCCGGCCACCCGGGCCGCCGTCTCGTCGGCGCCGTAGACGCGAGCCAGCTTTTCGGCCGTCTCGGACACGCCGAGGCTGTGCTTGAAGCGACGCGGGCCCACCCGCTTCTCCAGCTCGTCACGGCGCGCCTCGTAGAATGCATCGCTACGCCACCCGTCCACCATCGGTCTCCCTTCGGTACAACGACTCCTCTTCAATGATCTTTCGCACGGCCTCAGGCACCAGATAGCGGATGGTGCGCCCCGCGTACACGCGCCGCCGCAGCGCACTCGAGGAAATGTCGAGGCCCGGCACGGCGAAGGGACGCACATCGAATCCGTGCTCGCGCAGATCGCGCAAGGCCTGCTCCCCCAGTTCAAAACCGGGCCGTGTGGCCGCCGCGAACGCCGCGAGGTGTGCCAGTTCGGCGCTCTTTCGCCATCGGGGCAGCGTGAGGGCCGCGTCGGCGCCGACGATGAAGACGAGCTCCACCCCCGGAAGCTCCTCGCGCAGCTCGCGCAACGTGTCCACGGCGTAGGTGACGCCGGGGCGCTCTACCTCCAGGGCGCTCACGGCGAAGGCGGGGTTGCCAGCCACGGCGGCGGCCACCATGGCCAGCCGCACCTCGCCGGCGGTCACAAGACGATCCTGCTTGAAGGCGGGACGGCCCGTGGGCACGAACAGCACCGCATCGAGGTTCGCAGCCTCGAGGGCCTCCTCGGCACAGGCGAGATGCCCCAGGTGAGGGGGGTCGAAGGTGCCCCCCATGATACCCAGCCGCGCGAGCGCGCCCGCCCGTGCCCGCTGCGCCAGCGCGTCCACGGCGCCGTCCATCGCCCTTAGGCCCTCACCTGGCCCGCGCCGCGCAACACGTACTTGTAAGAGGTGAGCGCGTCGGCGGCAAAGGGCCCGCGGGCGTGGATCTTCTGGGTAGAGATGCCGATCTCGGCGCCGAGGCCGAACTGGCCGCCGTCGGTGAAGGCCGTGGAGGCGTTGGCGTACACCGCCGCCGCGTCCACCTGGGCGAGGAAGGCGTCCTGGGCCGCCTCGTCGGAGGCGACGATGGCCTCGGAGTGCTTCGTGCCGTAGCGGTTCACGTGGTCGATGGCCTCTTGCAGCCCTTCCACACACTTCACCGCCAGCTCCGGGCCCAAATACTCGGTCTCCCAGTCGGCCTCGCAGGCGAGCACGACATCGGGCGCGTCGCCGGCCGCGGAAAGCCCGGCCGCCTCGGCGATGGCGAGCACGCGCGCATCGCCGTGGACGAGCACACCGGCCTCCTTCATGTCCGTGAGAATGGGCGGCAGCACCGCATCAGCCACCGCTGCATCTACCAGCAATGTCTCGGCGGCGTTGCACACCCCGAAACGGCGGCACTTCGCGTTCTTGATGATGTCGCGGGCCATCGCGGGGTCGGCGGAGGCATGCACGTACACGTGGCAGTTGCCCGTGCCCGTCTCGATGACCGGTACTTTGGCATGCTCCACGCAATGGCGGATAAGCCCCGCGCCGCCGCGGGGGATGAGCACGTCCACCAGGCCGTGCAATCCCATGAGCACATCAGTGGCCGCCCGGTCGGTGGTGGTCACCGCGCAGATAGAGCCCTCCGGAAGCCCCGCTTCCACGGCAGCCGCGGCCAGCACGTCGGCGATGACCTCGTTGGAGCGGGCCGCAAGGCTGCCGCCCCGCAGGATGCACGCGTTGCCGGACTTCACACAGACCCCGGCAGCGTCGGCGGTCACGTTGGGCCGGGCCTCGTAGACCATGGCCACCACGCCGAGGGGCACCGACACGCGCCGAAGCTCGATGCCGTTGTAGAGGGTCGATTCCAGCGACACGACGCCGAGCGGATCGGGCAGCGCCGCCACCTCCTCCAAAGCGTCGGCCATAGCAAAGACGCGAGACTCGTCCAGCATGAGCCGGTCCAGCAGCGCCTCGGTGGTGCCGGCCGCCCGGGCCGCCTCCATGTCCTCGCCGTTGGCCTCCACGATGGCCGGCGCCTGCGCCCGCAGGGCCGCCGCCATGGCGAGCAGCGCCCCGTTGCGCTCCTCGGTCGTCGCCTGAGCCAACTTCACGCTCGCCGCTTTTGCGAATTTCGCCAGCTCGCGCACTTCCTCTTCCAAAGTCATGGGCCTCTCCTATTCGAATAGAACCAGTTCGTCGCGATGGATGACGGGGCGGTCGGCCAGCACGGCCAGGATGGCGTTGCTCGCCACCTCCTCGCGGCTGCGCCCGCAGGCCAGCTTCAGAAGGTCGCTCGCCGCCGCGGCACGGCCCCGCGCGAACACGTGCCCCGTCTCGTCGGCCACGTCCACGATGTCATCCAACCCGAAGTCGCCCTCCACGGCGCGAATGCCCACGGAAAGGAGCGACTTGCCGCGCATCACCAGAGCATCGCGGGCCCCCTCGTCCACGACGACGGTGCCGTGCACGGAGTCCCCGAGCGCGATCCACAGCTTCTTGGCCGTGATCTCGTGGGGGCGATCCGGCGCCGTGAACAGCGTGCCAACTGCCTCTCCGGCAGCGGCCTGAGCGATGCAATCCGCGCGCCTCCCCTGGCAGATGACCATGGGGATGCCTGCGGCCATGAGCACCCGGGCCGCCTTGATCTTCGTGATCATGCCGCCGCTTCCCACGCCGGACACCGCGCCGCCGGCCGCAGCCAGGATGTCGCGGCCGACGCGATCCACGACGGGAATGAGCGTGGCCGCCGGATCGATCTGCGGGTTCGCCGTGTACAGCCCGTCGATATCCGAGAGGATCACCATGAGGTCGGCGTCGATGAGGCAGGCAACGAGCGCCGCCAAGGTATCGTTGTCGCCGAAGCGGATCTGCTCGACGGACACCGTGTCGTTCTCGTTCACGATGGGCACCACGGACAGCTCCAGAAGCCGGTCAAGCGTATCCCGCGCGTGCAGGTAGGCCGAGCGGTCCGCCGTGTCGCGCCGGGTGAGCAGCACCACGCTCGTCAGCATGTCCTGCGCCCCGAAGGCCTCGGCATAGGCCGTGGAAAGGGCGCTCTGCCCCACGGAGGCCGCCGCCTGCAGGCTCGGCATGTCCGTCGGGCGCTTGGCGATGCCCAGTGCCTCCAGGCCGCAGGCAATGGCCGCCGACGTGACGATGACCACGTCCCATCCGGCCGCGCGAACCCGCGCCACCTGATCGGCCAGATCGTTCAGAAACCCGTAGTCGATGGAACTCTCGGAGGTGGTGAGGGTGGCCGAGCCGATCTTCACCACCAGGCGCTTGCGCCTGTGCGTCGCGTCACTCATCAGATATCCAGCTCCTGGTAGACGTCCACGGCACCGGCCGTGGGAGATTCGAAAGCAAACGAGAAGCCGAGGATGCGCACCTCGTCCCCGTCGCGGGCGCCGGCCTTCTCGAGGGCCGTATCGACCCCCATGCGCTTGAAGCGGTGCTGGAAGAAGGCCACGGCCTCCTCGTTCTCCCAGTCGGTCTGCACCACCATGCGCTCCACCTGCACGCCGGAAACGCGCCAGGCGCCGGGGCCCTCGGAGATGATGTCGAAGCGCTTCTCGCGGGCCTCGCGGCGCAGCTCCCACACGTGGTCGTACTGCATGTCGGATGCCGCCTGCTCGCGGGCCGCCTCGCGCAGGGCGTGCACCTTGGTGGCGATGGCGGCCTTCAGCGAATCCACGCCGGCGCCCGTCAGCGCGCTTATGCGGTAGAGCTTCGGATCGATGGGGCTTTCCACGAACTCGTTGCCCCCGGCCGCGGCAATGGAGTCCTCGCGCACCCGGGCGGCCAGCGCCTCGCAGGCCTCCTCGGTGCCGGGCACGTCGATCTTGTTGGCCACGACGATGCGGGGCCGCGCCGCCAGCTCGTCGGCGTACAGGGCCAACTCGTTCTTGATGATCTCGTAGTCCTCCAAAGGATCGCGGCCCTCCCAGTCGCCGGTCAAATCGACGACCTGCACGATGAGGGCCGTGCGCTCGATATGGCGCAGGAACTCGTGTCCCAGCCCGCGGCCCTCGGAGGCCCCTTCGATGAGCCCCGGGATATCGGCCACGACGAAGGAGAGGTCGCCCGAGGTGGCCACGCCGAGGTTGGGAACGAGCGTGGTGAACGGGTAGTCGGCGATCTTCGGCCGCGCGGCGCTCATCTTCGCGATGAGCGAGCTTTTGCCCGCCGACGGCATGCCCACCAAGGCCGCATCGGCCATGAGCTTCATTTCCAGCTCGATCCAGCGCTCCTCGGCCGGCTCGCCCAGCTCGGCGAAGGCCGGCGCGCGACGCGTGGAGGTGACGAAGTGGATGTTGCCGCGGCCGCCCATGCCGCCGCGCGCCACGGTGACCGACTCGCCGTCGTGGGTCAGATCGGCGATCATCTCGCCCACTTCCCCCTCTTCCTCGAAGTACTCGCGCACAACGGTGCCCACGGGCACCTTCAGCACGAGGTCCTCGCCGGTGGCGCCGTGCATGCGGCTGCCGCGGCCGTGGGTGCCGCGCTCGGCCTTGAAGTGGTGCTTGAAGCGGTACTCGATGAGCGAGGAGACCGAGGCGTCGGCCACAACGATGACATTGCCGCCGTGACCGCCGTCGCCGCCGTCGGGGCCGCCCTTGGGCACATGGGCCTCGCGCCGGAACGACATGCACCCGGCACCCCCGTTGCCGCCCTTCACATTGATGCGTACTTTATCGATAAACATAGGAGCCTTTCGAAAGCTAGTATGGTGAGTAGATGATACAACAATGCCCCCTGAAACTTCAGAGGGCATTGGGTTACCGTTGATGTTACGCAGTCGTTGAGACTTAAAGCGTTTAGGCGGTCTGCTCGGCCGGGATGACGTGAATCTTGCGCTTCTGGCCGCGCGTGAACTTCAGCGTGCCATCGCACAGGGCGAACAGGGTGTCGTCCTTGCCGCGGCCCACGTTCTCACCGGGATGGAAGTGGGTGCCGCGCTGGCGGACGATGATGTTGCCGGTCTTCACAGCCTCGCCAGCGAACTTCTTCACGCCCAGTCGCTGCGCGTGGGAGTCGCGACCGTTACGGGTAGAGCCCAAGCCTTTCTTGTGTGCCATGAGAGATTCCTCCTTAACCCGTTACTCGGCCTTGGCCGTACCGACGGATTCGATCTTCACGCGGGTCAGGTTCTGACGATGACCGCGCAGCTTCTTGTAGTTCTTGCGCTTCTTGAACTTGAAGACCAGCGCCTTGTCGCCCTTGAACTGCTCGAGCACGGTGGCCACAACCTTGGTCTTGGCGGCCTTCTCGGGGTCGGCCTCCACCTTGTCGCCGTCCACCACGCAGATGGCCTCAAGCTCCACCTTGTCGCCAGGCTCGACGTTGAGCTTCTCGATGTTGATCTTGTCTCCGGGGGCGACTTTGTACTGCTTGCCGCCCGTTTTCACGATTGCGTACATGTAAGTTTCTCCTTGAATGTGACTAAACGCAAGGCGATATCTTACCCGACACCCCCGCGCGAGTCAATGATTTTCTCCCGCAAAAACCCGCCGTTCACCGAGCATCTACATATGCAGGAAACGACGGAGTTGCCTTGCGACCCCCGCCGAGCTTCTTTCCTCACCCAGCAGCCCATCGGCCCATCGCGCGCAACTACCGAGCCGCGAGCTTTTCATCTGGAAAATGTGCTTTTTTGTTCAGGCCTCTGACCTGGGAAATCTGGAGTTATACCAGGTCAAACTAGGTGTTTCCCGAAAACAGAAAAGCACATTTTCCAAATTTCGCGAGCCAAAATAGCACGTTTTCCAGATTTGGGCCAAAATGGCACATTTTCCAAAACGAGGAAGAGCCAGGCGGAACACACGAGGAGGGCGCCCCGCGCAGGGGACGCCCTCCCGGAAGGATGACAGCCGGCAGGCTGTTATCGGTACATCCTAGGCTGCTCCAGGCAGAATGAGCATCGCAGCGGTAAGGATCACCATGCAGACGATGCCGAGGACCACGAACAGCTTCGCGCCGAACTTGAGCCAGGTCGAGTACTCGATCTTGGCGAGGGCCAAGCCGCCCATGATGGCGCCGGAGGTCGGCGTGAACAGGTTCACAAGGCCGTTGCCGGCGGAGTAGATCATGACCATGGTCTCGACCGAGAAGTTCAGCTGGCTGGCCAGACCGCCCATGATGGGCATGGACACGGTGGCCATGCCGGAGGAGGACGGGATCAGGAAGGACAGGACGATGTAGAGCAGGAAGGACAGCGGTGCGAAGATGATCGCCGACATGCCCGCGAGCGCGTTGGCCGCGTTGTTCAGGATCCACATGTCCAGACCGGTGGAGGCCATAAGCACGGTGATGGAGCGGGCCAGCGCGATGATGAGCACGACCGACATCATGTCGGCGGCGCCGTTGATGAACGCCTTCACGAAGCGGCTCTCGGACACGCCGCCGATGACGCCGATGATGAGCGCCATGAGCAGGAACCACGTGGAGGCCTCGTCGAAGTACCACTGGCCCAGAGGAATGCCGGTAAGGAAGCTCGACCAAGCCGGAGTGACCTCCTCCTCGGAGACGGAGACGGCCTCGACGGGCTCGGCGATGGTGGTCGTGGTGGCGCCGTCGTTGGCGTCGTCGATGAAGGTGGCGACCTCCTCGCCGGTCATCGTCGTCGACACTTCCTCATAGGACTGGCCGGCCACAAAGCCATCGAAGCCCAGATCCTCCCAGGGGATGAACGACACGATCATGATGACGAAGGTGAGCGCGAACACGACGAGGGTGGCCTTCTGGCGACCGGTCATCTTCGGAGCCATCTCCTGACCGTCAGCAGCCTCGGCCTCGGAGTCGGTCATGCCCCACTCGTTCATCATATCCTGCTGCTCCTGCAACGACAGGAAGGTGGAGCCCTTGTCGGCCTTCACCTTCTTGGCGTAGCGCATCACGAAGATGATGGAGATGATCGTCGTCGTGAGCCAGAGAATAGCGCCGAGCGCGATGATGATGCCCTGGTTGACGGCAATGCCGATACCGGAGAGCGCATCGACGGCCACGCCCACGGCGAACGGGTTCACAGTCGAGCCCAAAACGCCGCAGCCGGCGCCCAAAAGGACGACCGCCGCGCCGGTCAGGCTGTCGAAGCCGGCGGCCACCATGGTGGCGGCGAGCAGCAGGTAGAAGGGCACCGTTTCCTCGCACATGCCGTAGGTGGTGCCGCCGATGGAGAAGATGAACATCAAAATGGGGATGAGCACGAGCTCGTTGCCCTTGAGCTTGTGCACCAGCGCGGCGATGCCGGCATCGAGCGCGCCGGTCTCGGTGACGATACCGAGGAAACCGCCGAGGATCATAACGAACAGGCACACGCCGATGGCGTCCTGGAAGCCGAAGACCGGCGCGGTGAGCACGCCGGAGAGCGTGGCGCCCTCGATGCCCTCGACGCCGCAGGCGGCCATGATAACGGTAATGACCGCAAGCGCCACCAGGATGATCAGCAAAATAGTGAACGAAGAGAGGCTCGCGCGCTTCTTCTTTTTAGTATCAGCCATGGGAGTTTCTCCTTAAGGGAGAGGCGGCCGATAAGGGAGATCGGCCGCCGTTTGGACAGGAAGAAAGCCTAGATAGCCTCGCGCCAGGCCGGCATGGACATGCAGCGCGGGCCGCCACGGCCGCGGGAG
>OLQK01000358.1_pt1 | contig 52228 bp, 43 predicted proteins | sample 1672501 | NCBI WGS metagenome assembly OLQK01 (sample SAMEA3136693, study PRJEB25190) | human gut metagenome | biome: human gut; feature: human-associated habitat; material: faeces | place: Austria | collected 2013
CAGTATTATTACCATTTACGGCATTAAGCACAAGACTTCCGTTACTTGCACCTGTCTTGATCTTATATTCATTATTTCCAATAGACTCAATATAAAATTTCTGATTCTCAGAATCATTTTTCTTATATAATCTGAGGTTATTGTTCTTACCTGAACCATTTATATCAAGCACATATGACTCATCCTGTACACTTGCAAATGTATACCAGCCATCACTTACTGATACCTGCTTAAGATTTGATAATGTCTCCGCATATGTAGTTACAACGCTTGTACCCGTTGCTGCAGCTACACCTGTTACTGCAGTTCCTCCCGCCAAGCTGAGTGTGAGCCCGCGCTTTAAAGTGTTCTTAATCTTTTTACTCATATGTTCACCCTCAATCAAACATTAACTTAATCTGTTTATTTATTGTTTAATTGCTCTATTAACTCAGGTAATTCCTCTACTGAATCAATAATGTAATCCGCAATTTCTTCTAAATCTTTTTTTGAACTTACGCCTGATAAAACTCCTATTGAAGTTCCACCATTATTCTTTCCAAATAACATGTCATTGCATGTGTCTCCAACCACTGCAATTTCATCAGCTGAAAGTCCGGTTTTTTCCATAAATTCCACGTACATATCGGGAGCCGGCTTAGCCTGTTTTACTCCGTCATCTGCTCCGATATAGTCAAAATATTCAAATATTTCCAGTTCCTTAAGAGTTTTATTGGCCGACTCTTCAATATCAGATGTGGCAAGGCCTATTTTTAAGCCGTCTTCTCTTAAATCTCTCATCAGCTCAGGTGTGTCAGTAAATGTGATATATTTCATATTGGCATTTCTCATAGTGTCGTTAAACATATCCTTAATCTGCTGATATATTCCCCTTACAGTCATATTTATGCCATATCTGCCAAGACACTCACATATATCATCTGCTATTTCAGTATATGATTTATATGCAAACGCACCCTTAGGATCAACAATACCTTCATGAAGTCCGATACTTATAAAAAGGGCCTCTTCTATTTTTTTATCTTCTATTCCATTTAATGTAAGGAACGCAGGAATTACTCTCTTACCTATCTCCGGCCATATTGAAAAGAAGTCAATAAGAGTTCCGTCTTTATCAAATAATATACCTTTTATCATTACTTCTCCCATCCATAAGCATACATTGACATCTGACTAACATTAATTACAATAACCGTTCTCGATAAAGTATAATATATTTTTAAAAATTTATCCTTATTTACGGCAAATTTAATAATTACCGTATATATAATATATGTAATATATATAATACCCTATACTTTAATTATACATCTAATATAAGGGTATTAAATTAAAAAAAGCAAAAAAAAAGGAAGCCATAACTGGCTTCCCCTACCAAGCGGAGAAAGAGGGATTCGAACCCTCGCGCCGGTTTCCCGACCTATACCCTTAGCAGGGGCACCTCTTCGGCCTCTTGAGTATTTCTCCTTAAGAAATAGTGCATTTAAATGCAACATGATTATGCTATCAAAATGAATTTACTTTGTCAATCATTATTCATTAAATCAATCTAAAATACATTTTCATATATTTCCTTAATATCTCAGTCACAATAAATCATAAATGTGTTTACTGAAAACTTATTTGTGTTAAAATTTAATACATTAAGAATTTTATATATTTATAAAGTAAAGAAAGGACTTATTATGAAATTTTCAGATATCCCTTATAAGATTATTCTTGATGAAAAAGAAATTCCATCACAGTGGTACAATGTCCGCGCAGACATGAAAAATAAGCCGGCTCCACTCCTCAACCCCGGAACATTAAAGCCATTAACATTCGAGGAAATGCAGCCTATTTTCTGTGATGAGCCAAGCAGACAGGAATTAGATGATACAACACCATACTTCGACATTCCTACTCCTGTTCAGGATTTCTACAGAATGTATCGTCCATCACCACTTATTCATGCTGAATATTTAGAGAAGGCTCTCGATACACCTGCTAAGATTTTCTACAAGTATGAAGGATCTAATACTTCAGGAAGTCACAAGCTCAACTCTGCAATTGCTCAGGCATACTATGCAAAGGAGCAGGGACTTAAGGGCTTAACAACTGAGACAGGTGCAGGACAGTGGGGAACAGCTTTATCAATGGCTACAGCATTCTTCGGCCTTGACTGTAAGGTTTACATGGTTAAGGTTTCTTACGAGCAGAAGCCTTTCAGAAAAGAAGTTATGCGTACATATGGTGCAAGTGTAACTCCTTCTCCATCTATGGAAACAGAAGTAGGTAAGGCTATTAACGCAGCTCATCCTGGAACAACAGGTTCTCTTGGCTGTGCTATCTCAGAAGCTGTTGAAGTTGCAACGAAGACTGAAGGTTACAGATATGCACTTGGTAGTTTTCTTAACCAGGTTCTTCTTCACCAGACAGTTATCGGTCTTGAAACACTTACAGCCTGCAACAAGTACGACATTAAGCCTGATATTATTATCGGTTGTGCAGGTGGTGGTTCTAACTTAGGTGGTCTTATTTCTCCATTCGTAGGACAGAAGCTCCGTGGAGAAGCAGATTACAGAATCATCGCTGTTGAGCCTTCTTCATGTCCATCACTTACAAGAGGTAAGTATGCATATGACTTCGCTGATCTCGGTAAGGTTTGCCCAATGGCTAAGATGTATACTTTAGGTCATGAATTCATTCCATCAGCTAACCATGCAGGTGGTCTCCGTTACCACGGAATGAGCTCAATCATTTCACAGCTCTACCATGACGGTATTATCGAAGCTACATCTGTTGAGCAGACATCAGTATTTGAAGCAGCTACTCTCTTTGCACGTACAGAAGGAATTCTTCCAGCTCCAGAGTCAGGTCATGCAATCAGAACTGCTATTGATGAAGCACTTAAGTGTAAAGAAACAGGCGAAGAGAAGACTATTATCTTCGGTCTTACAGGTACAGGTTATTTCGATCTTGCTGCATATGCACAGTACAACAACGGTACAATGTCAGATTCAATTCCTACAGATAAGGATCTTGAAGAAGGCTTTGCAAGCATTCCTAACGTAGAGTTATAAAATAAAATAAAATAAAAAACGTAAATTCATAAAGATAAAATCATGAAAAAAAGTAAACCATTATACATAATTTCAGGATGTATATTTGCATTCTTTGTAATTTTCACAATCATGGTATCTAAAATTGGCATTAAGCCTCTTGGTGTAAATGGTACAGATATCGGATTTGCGGACATCAATGTTGATTTCCACAATAAGACAGGTCTTCATCTTGATATGTACGACCTCACAGATAAGTTAAGTATCATAATATACGCCCTTATGGCTATGTTTGCCGTAATCTGGGTAGTTAAGCTCTTTATGAAGAAGTTTGATAAAACAATATTTATGCTTGGCATATTATATATTTTATTATTCCTCTTCTACTTCTTATTTGAGCATCTTATTATTAACTACAGACCAGTACTTATTGAAGGCGTTATGGAAGCATCATATCCTTCCAGTACAACAATGCTTGCAACAACAGTACTTATTACGGCAGTAATCGCATTTTTTTACTTACTTAAATCAAAGTTTGCAAAGGCAATATTAACTATAATATTTGTTGCATTTGCGGCATATATGGTTTTTGTAAGAATGACATGCGGAGTACACTGGCTTACAGATATTATCGGTGGTCTTATTGCAAGTGCAGGCTTTATATTCCTCTACGGAGGCTTCTGCGCATCTGTTAATAAGCCTAAGAGAAGATACAACAGATACCGCAGATAATATGAATGATTATTATGGTCATTTAAGATTAATATGACTGGTCATTAAATATAAAAAAGGATTTGAAGTAAAAGTAACTTCAAATCCTTTTTTATTTATTCAGTTTTTTAATTAACAATAACAAATTATCCTTATCAGTCTTTGCAAATCCACATAATCATATTTATAACTTCTTCTGCGTTATACATTGCAATCTTATAAGCATCGCTTGAAACTGAAACTTTTTTATCTAATAAATATACAAGAATCTCAGGTCTTTCACTTAAATTAGTTTTTATTCTTACAAGGATTTCGCTACAACCTTTAATATCCTCACATTTACCCGGCATCTCGAGATAGTATGAAAATACACCCATATCAGCAGGCTTATTACCTCTTCCACCTTCAGAAATTACCTGTCCGTCTCTTGATAATGAATATCCCTGTACTGCGTCAAATGGAATTAAATCATCAGGATCTACATTTGCTTTGCTCTTTGTAAGGCCTGACATATATGGAACAGTAAGCTGCTTACTTTCTCTGTCTACAAATAAATATGAATCTGTATTATTTGTTAATTTAAATGTCGCTGCCTTATCTATCTTTTTCTTGATAAGTTCCTTTAATGCCTCATCAGAATAATTTTCAACATCCTTTTTATGGCGCATAACTGATGATTTTTCTGCACAGTCATCACATATATAGAAATCTCTCGTGATTTTATTCTTGTTAAATGCTCCAAGGCTTCCACCACATACACAGCAGTTTATCGTTTCTTTCAATTCAACTACTTCTCCAGTACTCGGATCTACAACTTCTGTTTTCTTCTTAGGACCAAATAAACCCATAGTTATCCTCCTTTTCTGAAATAAATGGAAGTTTTATCCACAATTTCACTACATAAATCACACTGTATTTGTATATTTTAACATCTTACAGGTTCTTTATGCATTCCTCATATAAATTTCTTCCATCTGAGTCTATTACAACAATAACAGGTAAATTCTCAACTGTAAGCTTTCTTATGGCTTCAGGTCCGAGGTCATCGTATGCAATAACTTCTGAAGCTTTAATGCACTTTGAAAGGAGAGCTCCTGCTCCTCCCACCGCGGCAAAGTAAATACATTTATTTCTCTTTATGGAGTCTATTACACCCTCAGATCTTCTTCCCTTTCCTATCATGCCGATAAGTCCGTTATCCAGAAGAGTCGGTGTATATTTATCCATTCTTCCACTTGTTGTAGGGCCTGCAGAGCCTATTATGGCACCTGGTCTTGCTGGAGTAGGTCCAAGATAATATACAGTCTGATTTTTTATGTCAAAAGGAAATGGCTCGCCATTTTCATATGCTTCTATCATTCTTTTGTGTGCTGCATCCCTGGCAGAATAAATTACTCCTGAAAGGTATACCACATCACCTGTTTCAAAGTCCTTTATGTCATCCTTTGAAAATGGAACATTTAAATGTCTCTCCATATCATATCTCCCTTGTCTTATGTCTGTTAACATGGCAGCACATATTTATTGCAAGAGGCATACCTGCAATATGTGTAGGATATGTTTCTATATTTATTCCAAGTGCTGTTTTTCTTCCGCCAAGTCCTGCAGGTCCGAGACCTATCTTATTGATTTCTTCAAGAAGTTCCTTTTCAAGCTCATCAAGATATGGCTTTCTGTATGGAGAAGCTGATTCTTCATCTAATCCTCTTGTTAATGCTCTTTTTGCAAGAATTGCAGACTTTTCAAAGTCTCCTCCAATTCCAACACCAACTATAAATGGTGGGCAGGCATTAGGTCCCGCTTCTCTTACAGTCTCTATTATTGCCTTCTTAATTCCATCAAGTCCGTCAGCAGGCTTAAGCATGAAAATACGGCTCATATTTTCACTGCCGAACCCCTTAGGAGAAACTGTAATCTTAACCTTATCTCCTGGAACAATATTCATATGAATTATTGCAGGAGTGTTGTCCTTTGTATTAACTCTTTCAACAGGATCTTCAACTACAGATTTACGAAGATAACCCTCTTCATATCCCTCTCTTACACCTCTGTTTACTGCATCAGTTAAGTCACCGCCCACAAAATGTACATCCTGTCCGATATCTAAAAATACAACAGCCATTCCCGTATCCTGGCAGATAGGTATCATTTCACTTTCTGCAATGTCCAGGTTCTGATGAAGCTGATTTAAAACAGATTTTCCAACCTCTGAAGTCTCTTCTTTTTCGGCCTTAAATAATGAATTTTTAATATCATCTTCAAGAAAATAATTTGCCTCTATACACATCTCTTTAATGTTTGAAGCAATGTCATTCACATTTATTTCTCTCATATTTCCCCCTAAAAAAGCTCCTCCCGGAAATCGGAAGGAGCTTTTTTATGTTTTATATTATTTCTGTTTCTTTATGATTCAGAATTTTCAGAGCCCTCTTCTTCTTCTTCTTCTTCTGCTGCTTCTTCTGCTTCTTCACTCATACCGTCAATTTTAGCAATTGCAGCTACCTTGATATCATTTTCCAAGTTGATAAGCTTTACGCCTGTAGTAACTCTGCCGTTGATTGAAATGTCGTCGCATTTAATCTTAATGATAATACCCTCATCAGTTATAATCATTAATCCCTGAGAGCTGTTTACTAACTTGAAGCCTACAAGGTTTCCACTCTTTTCAACAATCTTATAACACTTGATACCCTTACCGCCTCTTCTCTGAGGTGTGAATTCGCTTATCTGTGTTCTCTTTCCGAATCCATTTTCTGAAACAAGAAGTAAATAATCTTCTTCATTTCCGTCAGAAGCAACATTTGGTGTAATCTGCATGCCGATTACATGGTCATTTGCAGCAAGGTTAATACCCTTAACACCTCTTGCAGTTCTTCCCATTGAACGTACATCATTTTCATCAAATAAAATGCACTGTCCAAGCTTTGTAACAAGAATTATTTTCTTAGTTCCGTCTGTAACTCTTACTCCGATAAGCTCATCATCTTCATCAAGTGTAAGTGCTCTTAAACCATTCTTGTTAATATTGGAGAAATCCATAATGTTGGTTTTCTTTACAATACCGTTCTTTGTTGACATAAATAATTTATTTTCGTCACTGAGAACACCCTTAGTAACAGGAATAATTGCACTTATCTTCTCATCCGGCATAAGGTTAAGAAGATTGATTACAGCTGTACCTCTTGATGTTCTTGAACTTTCAGGAATCTGATAACCCTTTAACTTATATACTCTTCCCTGGTTAGTGAAGAATAATAATGAGTCGTGAGTCATAGTCGCAAATAACTCTTCAACATAGTCATCTTCAACAGTCTGCATTCCCTTAATGCCCTTACCGCCACGCTTCTGATCCTTGAAGTTATCAAGACTCTGTCTCTTGATATATCCGAGATTAGTTCTTGTAATAATAACTGGCTCGTTAGGAATAAGGTCCTCATCTGAGAAATCTGTAATGTCAGAATCAATAACTGTTCTTCTCTTATCTGCAAATTTTTCAGATATTTCAAGAATCTCTTTTCTGATTACGAGAAGAAGCTTCTTTCTGTCTCCTAAGATTTCCTTATATTCTTTAATCTTAGCCTCAAGCTCTTTTAACTCGTCCTCAATCTTCTCTCTTTCAAGACCTGTAAGAGCACGAAGTCTCATGTCTACAATGGCCTGAGCCTGAGCTTCACTTAAAGAAAATTCCTTAATAAGACTTTCCTTTGCGATTGCTACATTTGCAGAACCTCTGATAATAGTGATTACTCTGTCAATATTATCAAGGGCAATGATTAAGCCCTTTAAGATATGAGCTCTTTCTTCAGCCTTGTTAAGGTCGTACTTAGTTCTTCTTGTAATAACATCTTCCTGATGTGCTAAGTAATACTTAAGCATCTCAAGTAAGTTAAGAACCTTAGGCTCATTATTAACAAGTGAAAGCATAATTACGCCAAATGTATCCTGAAGCTGAGTATATTTGAATAATCGGTTGAGAATGACATTTGCATTAACGTCTCTTCTGAGCTCGATTACAATTCTCATACCAGTTCTGTCAGATTCATCTCTGAGAGCTGTAATTCCATCAATTCTCTTATTCTTTACAAGATCACCAATCTTGCCGATAAGACGCTCTTTGTTAACCATGTATGGAATCTCTGTAACAACGATTCTGTTCTTACCGTTGTCCATAGGTTCAATATCAGTTACGGCACGAACGATAATCTTTCCTCTACCTGTTCTGTATGCCTGCTCAATGCCTGAACGGCCTTTGATGATGGCTCCTGTAGGGAAATCCGGTCCCTTTACGATATCCATTACTTCATCGATTGTTGTATCGGCATCATTTTCAACGATGTTGTCGATGATCTTTACAACCGCACCAATAACCTCTCCTAAGTTGTGAGGAGGGATATTAGTTGCCATACCTACGGCAATACCTGAAGTTCCGTTAACAAGAAGGTTAGGATATCTTGCAGGAAGTACACTTGGTTCTCTTTCTGTCTCATCAAAGTTAGGAACAAAATCAACTGTATCCTTATTGATGTCAGAGAGCATTTCCATTGAAATCCTGCTTAATCTGGCCTCTGTGTATCGCATGGCCGCAGCTCCGTCACCGTCCACAGATCCGAAGTTACCGTGACCGTCAACTAATGGATATCTTGTTGAGAAATCCTGTGCAAGCTTTACAAGAGCATCGTATATAGATAAGTCACCATGAGGGTGATATTTACCCATTGTATCACCGACGATACGGGCACATTTTCTATGTGGTTTATCAGGACCGTTATTAAGCTCAATCATTGAGAATAATATTCTACGCTGAACAGGCTTAAGACCGTCTCTTACATCTGGAAGAGCTCTCTGAGCTATTACACTCATGGAATAATCGATGTAGTACTCTTCCATGGTTTTCTTTATATCTACATCACTTATTTTATCAAAAATGTGTTCATCCATAGTAATCTCCGTTAAATATCCAGGTTCTTAACAAACTTGGCATTAGCCTCAATAAATTCTCTTCTTGGCTCTACCTCGTCACCCATAAGAGTTGAGAATGTAATATCTACATCGGATTCATTATCTTCATCCATGTTAACTCTTAAAAGAACTCTTCTTTCAGGATCCATAGTTGTCTCCCAAAGCTGTTCTGCATCCATCTCGCCAAGACCTTTATATCTCTGAATCTTATTATTCTGATCTCTTCCGAGCTCTTCTAAAATACTGTCGAGCTCCTTGTCATCATAGGCATATCTTACCTTCTTGTTACGTTCAACCTTGTATAAAGGTGGCTGAGCAAGATATACATGTCCCTGTTTAATAAGTTCCGGCATAAATCTATAGAAGAATGTTAATAACAGTGTGGCAATATGAGCACCGTCAACATCCGCATCAGTCATGATAATGATTTTCCAGTACTTAAGCTTGGAAATATCGAAATCTTCATGAATACCTGTACCAAATGCAGTAATCATTGTGAGAATTTCCTGATTCTCCAGTACCTTATCAAGTCTTGCCTTTTCTACGTTAAGGATCTTACCTCTGAGTGGGAGAATAGCCTGTGTTGCTCTTGTTCTCGCACTCTTGGCTGAACCACCCGCAGAATCACCCTCAACAAGGAAAATTTCGCAGTTTTCAGGATTTCTGTCTGAACAGTCTGCAAGCTTACCAGGAAGTCCGCCACCGTCAAGAGCACTCTTTCTTCTTGTAAGGTCTCTTGCCTTTCTCGCAGCCTCTCTTGCTCTCTGAGCAAGGAGTGACTTCTCGCAGATAAGTTTTGCAATATTAGGATTCTGCTCAAGGTATAAAGTAAGTGATTCAGTAACTACAGAATCAACTGCACTTCTCGCCTCTGTATTACCAAGCTTATCCTTTGTCTGACCTTCAAACTGAGGATTCTCAATCTTTACACTGATTATGGCTGTAATACCTTCTCTTATATCTTCGCCTGAAAGAGATGCATCGTTGTCCTTAAGGATTTTATTCTTCTTTGCATAGTCATTAAATGTCTTTGTAAGAGCATTTTTAAATCCTGTAAGGTGCATACCACCACCAGGTGTATTAATGTTGTTTGCGAAGCATTCAACATTTTCTGTATATCCGTCATTGTGCTGGAAAGCTACTTCTACCTGAAGAGGTACCTCTACCTTTTCATCTTCCTTAACAACTTCAAAATACTTTGTTCCCTCAAAGTAAATTACATCGTCATATAAAGGCTTCTTACTTCTGTTGAGATAGCTTACGAATTCCTTAATACCACCCTCAAAGTGGAATACTTCATATCTGTATCCATCAGACTCAGCAGCTTCAGCTTCATTTGCAGCTGTATCAGCAGCTAATTCAGATGCGGCCTCTCCACTGTTAAGCTCAATAAGAACTTCTCTTCCCTGCTCATCAGTATTTTCCTGAGAAATAACTATATCTGCTTCTTCAGTGTGCTCTAATGCATCTATATCTACGTATGTATTATTTTCTTTATCAAGAGCCGCCTTAATTTCATCTTCAGATCTTAAATCCTTAAGAGTAATCTTAAGACCCTTAGTTAAGAAAGCCATCTCTCTTAAACGACGGCGGAGTGTGTCGTACTTGTACACTGTAGTTTCTGTAAAAATAGTCTTATCCGGTAAGAACATTACCTTTGTTCCTGTATCTTCAGGATTACATTCGCCAATTACAGTAAGCTCAGTCTGGATTTTACCTTTGGCATACTTCTGCTCGTAAACCTTACCGCCTCTTTTTACATTTACCACAAGCCAGTCAGACAATGCATTAACAACAGATGCACCTACACCGTGGAGACCACCGGATACCTTGTATCCGCCGCCTCCGAACTTACCGCCTGCATGGAGCTCTGTATATACAAGTTCAATGGCAGGTCTTCCTGTTTTATGATTAATGTCTACAGGTACGCCTCGTCCGTTATCAATTACAGTTATGGAGTTGTCTTTATTAATAATTACATTTATCTCTGTACAATAACCTGCAAGAGCCTCATCTACAGAGTTATCTACAATTTCATAAACTAAGTGGTGTAATCCTCGTTCGGATGTACTTCCAATATACATTCCTGGTCTTTTTCTTACAGCTTCAAGTCCCTCAAGAACATCAATCTGATCACCGCCATATTTTTGTTCAGCATTATTTGCCAATATTAACACCTCCTATAATGGACTTCGTTTTACAACATTGCCATTATTAACCTCATAAATAGTACCTTCTGACATATCAGATATATTAAGCTCATCATATCCTGTACATGTTATGATTGTCTGAATATCCTTAATGTTAGAAAATAACAATCTTTGTCTGTTCACATCTAATTCTGACAAAACATCATCAAGAAGGAGAACCGGATCATCTCCTGTCTCCTCCCTGATCATGCTTATCTCAGCAAGCTTAGTACTTATAGCCGCTGTCCTCTTCTGCCCCTGGGATCCGAATGTTTTGACATCCATATCATTTATATAAAATGTTATGTCATCTCTGTGAGGTCCATAGGATGTTACTCCATATCTCAGATCTCTCTGTCTGCTTTCAGATATCTTTTCAGACAGCTCATCCGCTCCCGTATTAGGGTTGTATTCTATGCGAAGGTTCTCTTTTCCACCTGTAATATTATAATGTATTTTGGACACAATTTGTGATAATTTTTCAATATAAATGACTCTGTCTCTTATGATATTTTTTGCATATTCAATAAACTGCTCATCTAAAACATCCAAAAGTGTAAGGTCACCTTTTCCGGTAAAATCTGCATTTTTAAGATATTTATTTCTGCTGTCCAGAATCTTATTAAAATTAACTAAGTTATTATAATATATTTTGCTGACAGAGATTAATTCATTATCTATAAAATCCCTTCTTACGCTTGGACCCATTCTTATAATATCCAGATTTTCCGGGGAAAATACCACGACATTTAATATCCCGATAAGTTCTCCAAGATTCTTAACCGGAAATTTATCTACGGCAATCCCTTTTCTTGCGGATTTCTTAATATGTACGTCTATTCTGTTGGTAGTATATTTTTTTTCGACTATCAGCTTAATATGTGCGTCATCACATTGATTTGAAACGTCAGTAAATCTTAACAGCTCCTTATCCTTTGCACCTCTGTGTGACTTTGCTGCAGCACACATATATATGGCTTCCAGAATATTGGTTTTACCCTGGGCATTGCTGCCATATAAAACATTTATACCGTCATTTAATTCTAATTTTAAATATGGATAATTACGAAAATCTTTTAATTCGATTTCTTTAATCTTCATCCCTAATAACCTTAAAAACAGATCCGTTAAATTCCACTACTTCACCGCCGTATAACTTAGCTCCTCTTCTGGTATCAACTTCACCATTTAATTTAACATTGCCGGACTGTATCTCTATCTTTGATTCGGCTCCGTTATATACAAGTCCTGCAAGCTTAAGAGCCTGTCCGAGTTTTATAAACTCACCTGTAAAATGTACTTCTTCCATAAAATTAATCCTCTACAAAGTTAACAGGTAAAATTAAGTAAATGTATGAGCCTTCTCCATCTCTGATAAAGCAAGGAGACATTGCATTAACAAATGTTAATGTAACTGTTTCGTCATCAATTACCTTAAGTGCATCAAGTAAGAATTTAGGGTTAAATCCAATCTTGATATCCTTACCCTCTTTTTCAACTTCAACCTCTTCCTTACCTTCACCAAGAGTTGATTTAACGCTTAAAAGAATGTTGTTATCAGTTATGTTAAGGATAACAGGTCTCTTATCACTTTCCTTAATGAAGATCATTTCAGTATCAATTGCATCGATAAGATCTTTTCTGTTAACTTCGAGCTTTGTCTCATAGTCATTAGAGATCATCTTATTGATATTGAAGTAATCTCCCTGGATAAGTCTTGAAACAACTCTTGTGCTGTTAAATTCAAACATTGCGTGGTTGTCTGAGAAGTAGATTGTAACCTTCTTATCATTATCAGCTTCTAAGATTCTCTCAATTTCTGTAAGAGATTTTCCAGGAATAATTACGTAAATGTTGCCATCATAATCAACATTGAGATTTCTGATTGCAATTCTGTGACTGTCTAATGCAACTACCTTAAGGTTATTATTTTTAACTTCGAATAATTCACCAGTCATTATAGGATTGTTGTCATTAGGTGATAATGAGAACTTAGTCTGCTTAATAATATCTTTTAATTCTAACTGTGAAACAGTTATGCTTACATTTTTCTCTACTTCTGTTAAATATGAGAATTCTTCAGCAGGTAAACCGTTTAATCTGTAATTTTTCTTTTCACATGTAACAGTAACGATGTTTTTATCATCAGCTTCAATTGTTATAGGCATATCAGGAAGCTTCTTAACTAAATCAGAAATGATTTTAGCGTCGATTGCCACACTTCCTTTTTCAATGATTTCACCTTCTAGAGTAGTTTCAATACCGAGATCTAAGTCATTACCTGTTAATTTAATACAATTAGATTCAGCATCTATGAGGATACATTCAAGAATGTTCATAGTTGTTCTTACTGTTACGGCCTTCTGAACAATATCAACAGCTTTTACAAGATTGTTTTTCTCAAAAACTAATTTCATTGTGAATAACTCCTTTCGTTGTAAACAGACAATAATTTATATGTATATATATATTATTTTTCGTAGTCGTAGTAATAGTGTGTGTGAATTTGTGGATAAGTACCGCAAATGTAGATATTATGCACATTTCCTAAAAGAATAACTGTGTTTATTCACATTGAATAGATTGTGGATAAGTGTGAACAAAAAATTCGATAAAAATTATCCACAAAAGTTATCCCCAGTTATCCACACTAAATCACAAGTTATTCACATATTTATTGGAATAACTTTTAAATAGTCACCAGATTAATTTGGATCTATCTTCTTTATTAGTATGTTGATGGTATTTTTAAGATTTTCATCAGTAAGAAGCTCTTCAGTAATGGCTTTTGCTCCGTGAATTACAGTAGAATGGTCTTTCTTACCAAGTTTTTTGGCGATATTAAGAGCGGACTCCTGTGTCATCTGTCTGCATAAGTACATAACTATCTGACGTGGCTTGGATATGCTGGCATTTCTTTTTGATGAAACAAGATCATTTATGGAAATATGAAAATGTTCCGCAACTATTTCCATAATAAGTTCAACATTTACTTCTCTCTTATTATTAGAAGAAATAAGATCCTTTAATGCTTCCTGTGCAAGGGATAATGTAATTGGTGATCCGCTTAATGAAGCAAATGCAGAAAGGTTGTTGATTGCACCTTCAAGCTCACGGATTGAAGATTTAACATTACTTGCAATGTAATCCTTAACATCCTCAGGAATATCAAGTCCCTTCTTCTTTTCAATCTTATTGTCAAGAATTGCTCTGATTGTCTCATATGTAGGAACCTGAATGTCGCAAATAAGACCTTCTGAAAATCTTGTTCTTAATCTATCTTCCAGAGTTGCCATTTCACTTGGCGGCTTATCAGATGTAATAACAATCTGCTTGTTATGCTGGTAGAGATCGTTAAATGTATGGAAAAATTCTTCCTGTGTAGATTCTTTACCGATAACGAACTGGATATCATCTATAAGGAGAACATCTACATTTCTGTATTTTTCTCTGAATTTTTCTACATTTCTGTCTCCGATGGCCTTGATGATTTCATTTGTAAATGTTTCAGAAGTAACATATAAAACCTTGAAATCAGGTCTTGTATCAATAATATGATGTGCAATCGCCTGCATTAAGTGAGTTTTTCCAAGTCCGGCACCACCGTGAATAAACAGAGGATTGTATTCTGTAGCAGGTTCTTCCGCAACAGATACTGATGCAGCATGGGCAAATCTGTTATTTGTTCCTACTATAAAGTTATCAAATGTATAGTTAGGATTGAGATTTCTTGCATATTCGCTGTTGTTTACTGCAGGTTTAGTCTCATTTGGAGTACTTTTTTCCTGATTTTCCACTTCTGATGCAGATAATATTCTTAAGGTATAATTTTTACCAAGAGTATCATTTATGCTGAACTGCAAAGGAGTGAGATATTTTTTCTTAATGATGTTGATTCCGACTGATTCGGTTTCCTTACTTACTATGGTAACAACATCATTTTCAACGCTGTGGATTTCGAGAGGTTTTATCCAGGTGTTATAAGATAAGGAACCTATTTCGAAATCTTTTTTGAAATTTTCAATAATTTCATCCCATTTAGACAATAATTCATCCATTAATTTAATTCCTTAAAAGCCGTAAAATGGCTAAATTGAATATAAATAGCAACGTAACAGGGTTAAAAAATGCATATATGCTACATATAAAAAGAAAATATATGCAGAAATATGCACAAAAAAGACTGTATTATACTTTTTTATAAAAAAAACCTGTGTGAAATAAAAAAATTTTCAACAGAAAAATTGTGAATAACATCACATAATACTGCCTAAAAATAAAATAAATCACATTTTTACACAATGTGGATAACTATATATTCACACTAATTGAACTTATCCACAAAATGCAGGTAAAGAGTTAAAAAGTAATTATTTTAAGAAAAATATACTTAAAAACTCTAAATAAAAATGGCTTATTTACATAGTTATTGTATAATAACACCTATAAATTTATAAAATTTATTTTGTGTTAATAATACATTAGTAAACAACATTTTTCAACGATATTCACATAATTCACACAACTATTCACACAGTTATCCACAAAAAAGGCGAAAATGTGAATAACTATGTGAATAATTGTGATTAGATGTGATTTACTGTGAATAGAGAAATATATGTAGAAAAACGGTTGACTACAGGCCGTTATTTCCTTATAATACAACACGGTATTCTCTAAAAGTGTGTAATTTATTACAATGCGTATGATTCAGATAGCCTTTATAATAAGTTGGTTATCATCCGCAATATATTCTGTAAATGGAGGTGAATTTAGTAATGAAGATGACATTTCAGCCAAACAAGAGAAAGAGATCTAAGGTTCATGGTTTCAGAGCAAGAATGAGCACTTCAGGTGGAAGAAAAGTTCTCGCAGCTCGTAGAGCAAAGGGCAGAAAAGTTCTTTCTGCATAATCTTATTGAAAGATGTAAGCAGATGAATATTTCATCTGCTTTTTCCTTTATATAAGCAATCGTTACTGTTAATTTTATTATTATAATGATGAAAACTATATGAAGTATTCTAATTTTGAAACAATTAAAACCACATTTGAATTTCAAAATGTCTATAACAACGGTGCTTCTTTCGCCAACAGGGATTTTGTAATGTATGTTGCAAAGAATGACTGTGGCAAAAGAAGACTGGGGGTGTCAGTCAGTAAAAAGATTGGCAATAGTGTTACAAGACACAGACTTTCAAGATTAGTCAGGGAAGCATTCAGACTTAATGCATCCAGTGTAGATGAGGATATCGACATAGTTGTAATAATTAGATCTCATATGGTGGGTAAGGGTTACAAGGAAGCAGAAAGCTCAATGTTGCATTTACTCAGAAAGCATAATGTTATAAGTATGTGATTGAATTAAAGGAGAATGATACATGAAGAATCCATTAATTGCAGGAATAAATTTGTATCAGAAAGCATTCTCACCATACAAGGGAGCAGGTAGTTTTTGTAAATATTATCCTACATGTTCACAGTATGCTAAGGAAGCAATACAAAAATATGGAAGTTTAAAAGGAACTTCCATGGCAATGAAAAGAATATTAAGATGTAATCCTTTTTCAAAAGGAGGATATGATCCCGTTCCATAAACTAATTGGAGGAAATTGTTTTGGGTAATTTTTTCAGTGCAATATTCAGCCCAATCGGGTCAGGTATTGGATGGTTAATGAACCTCATTTTTGAGGGAATTAACGCTATCGGAATAGGAAACGTAGGTCTTGCAATTATCTTAATCACAGTTATTGTTAAGGTCGCTATGCTTCCTCTTCTTATGAGCCAGTTAAAGCAGGCTAAGTTAAGCAGATATATGGCTCCGGAATTGAGAGCTGTAAGAGCTAAGTACAGAGGTAGAAGAGATGAGAAGTCTTTAGCTGCAATGCAGGCAGAGACTAAGGAATTATATAATAAGTACGGAGTATCACAGACAGGTGGTTGTATCCAGTTACTCATCCAGATTCCAATTCTCTTCTCACTCTATAATGTGTTAAGAAATATTCCTACTTTCATCAGCAGAATCAATGGTCTCCTTACAGGAGTACTTACAGGAAGCAATGGTGATAACGGTATCATGAGCGATCCTAACTTTATTGATATTATGAATAATAACTTTGGTGGAGTAGATTGGTCTAATACAAGTACGGCCGTCAACACACTTAACTCATTTACAGGTGATGCATGGAATAAGCTTGCAGAGCTTTTCCCTAACTTCAGTGATAGTATTCATTCAGCATCAAGCACACTCTTAGGAATGGATAACTTCTTAGGACTTAATGTTTCAATTATTCCTAACCAGATTTATGGAGTATATATTATTATTCCTATTATCGCTGCAGTATCACAGTATTTCTCAGGTAGATTTTCACAGCAGTCAACAGGTGGAGATCCTTCTGCAGAAAAGACTGCAAAGATTATGTTATTCATCGCTCCAGTGATGACAGCATTTATCGGTTTCACAGTTCCTACAGGTCTTGGTATCTACTGGATCGCTACATCAGCTGTACAGATTGTTATGTCATTATTTATCAACAAGCATTATGACAAGATCGGTGCTGAAGAGCTTATCAGAATTGCTTCTGAGAAGAAAAAGAAGAAAATGGCTAAGAAGGGTATTAATCCGGAAACACTCGTTAATAATGCCAACATTAGCACAAAGCAGATTAAGAGAGCAGGTTCAGGTCTTTCAACATTTAAGGATATGAACATGGCTGCTTCATCTAATAATCATTCAAATTCTTCAAACAATAAGAATAAAAATAACAAAAACCACAAGAATAATAATTCAAATAACAATCCTAATAACAAGGGTAATACTTCAGCAGCAAATGAAGCTGAAACAACTTCAAATGCACCTGAAGCAAAGGAGTTAAAATCTGACAACAGTAAGAAGAAGGGCCAGCAGGGCGGTTCTCTTGCTGAAAAGGCATCTCTTGTTAATAATTACACTAATAAGAAAACAAAAAAATAATTCGATAGAGATAAGATATGTCAGTTGGGAATTCTAAAAAAGTTAAGCTTACTAAAGAATAAGTTGCACAGAATGCCTTATCATTTTTAAAAGATTATTTTGAAATTACTAATGATAAAGCAGAGATAAGCTATACTTACGATGGAAAAAATGAAATTCTGTTTTTCAATATCAATTGTGAGAATGCAGCTCAGCTTATAGGCAAAAGAGGTGCAACTATAGATTCACTTCAATTTATAACAAATATTGTTGCTAACAAGGGTAACAGTGAGAATATAAGTATAGTAATTGACACACAGAACTATAGAGAGAAAAGAAAAGCAAGTCTTGACATTTTAGCAGATACGGTTGCAAGAAAGGTTATCAAACAAAAGAAAGATATCGTTCTTGAATCAATGAATCCATCTGCCAGAAGAATTATACACAGAGCTTTGGACAATGTTCCTCATATTGTTACAGAGACAATAGGAGAAGAGCCTAATAAAAAAGTGGTTATAAAATATGTAAGTTAACAAAAAGCTGAGACAAAATAAACTATTTTGTCTCAGCTTTTTTATATGTTCTGGCATGGCTTTATATAATTACGACGTAGCTTTTCATATATTCTGATGCAGCTGTTTTATAATTATGATGTAGGTTTTTATGTATTCTTATGCAGCTATTTTTTAATTATGACATATCCTTTTTCATATGTTTTGACCATGACAAATATATAATTTATAATAGATAAGTTAATTAGAATATTAGCAAATAAATAATGCATGTGACAGTGTAAACATTTAACAGAGTGATTTAAATAGTAATCTGAATGTTTATTTAAATGACTTTATTAAGAGTGTTTTATAGATCACAGCTACATAAGGATATAAAAATGAGTGATACAATAGCAGCTATATCTACATCTACCGTAGGTTCAGGTGGAATAGGCATAGTCAGAATAAGCGGAGATGAAGCAATAACAATTGCGGACAGAGTATTCACGGCAAAGAACGGAAAGAAGCTTGCAAATGCAGCAACACATACAATCCATTACGGTAATATCATAGACGGAGATAACAATATTATCGATGAAGTGCTTGTTTCCGTTATGAAGGCTCCTAACACATATACAAAGGAAAATGTCATAGAGATTAACACACACGGCGGTAATCTCGTTACAGGCAGAGTATTGGAATGTGTATTAAAGGCTGGTGCTGTAATGGCAGAGCCGGGAGAATTTACAAAGAGAGCATTCTTAAACGGCAGAATCGACCTTTCAAAGGCGGAAGCCGTAATAGATATTATTAATTCCAAGACAGACTTTAACCTTAAGAATTCCGTAGGTCAGTTAAACGGAAGATTAACTAAGGAAATAGATGAGCTCAGAGACCTTATACTGGACGAAATAGCTTACATGGAAGCTGCCATGGATGATCCGGAAAATATTCCAATGGAAGATCATCTGGAAGATTTAAAAAAGACTCTTTACGGTCTTAGAGAGAGAATTAATAAGCTTAAAAATACATATAACGAGGGTAGTCTTCTTAAAGAAGGTATTACAACCGTAATCGCAGGTAAAACAAATGCAGGTAAATCATCACTTCTCAACCTTCTTACAGGTGATGAGAGTGCCATTGTGACTGATATCGCAGGAACTACAAGAGATACGGTAAAAGAGCAGATAAGCCTTGGGGGGATTCTTATTAACCTTGTGGATACAGCGGGAATAAGAGAGACTGACGACGTTGTGGAAGCAATGGGAATCAGAAAGGCAAAGGAGCATTTAAATGATGCTGACCTTGTTATATATGTAGTTGATTCTTCAAGTGCAATAGGAGATGAAGATAGGGAGATTATCAGTCTTCTTGAGGGAAAGAATTACATAGTTCTTCTCAATAAATCAGATATGGAGCAGGCCATAACAAGAGATGAGCTCTACAGTAACGGAATAAGCAAAGATGCTCATATAATCAATTTCTCAACTAAAACATCAGATGGATTGGAGCAGCTTACTTCAACAATAAAGGAAATCTTTTCTTTAAATGATGTATTGATAAATGATGAAATCGTAATTACAAACAGCAGACATAAATATTTGCTGGATGAGAGTTTAAACAGCATAGATCTTGCGTTAAATGGTATTGATGCGGGATTTAGTGAAGATCTTGTAAGTATCGACATTTACAATTCGTATATTTCGCTTGGAAAAATCCTCGGTAAGGAAATAGAGGACGACCTGGCAGATAGAATATTTGAAAAATTCTGTATGGGAAAATAATTAAGGGGGAAAAATGTCTAATATAGAGGAATATTATGATGTGGTTGTAGTCGGTGCCGGCCATGCCGGATGTGAAGCGGCTCTTGCATCATCAAGACTCGGACTCAGTACAATATGTTTCACGGTAAGTGCGGATGCAATAGCCATGATGGCGTGTAACCCTAACATCGGCGGAACATCAAAGGGACATCTCGTAAGAGAAATAGACGCATTAGGTGGTGAAATGGGTAAGGCCATCGACGATACATTTATCCAGTCTAAAATGTTAAATGTATCAAAGGGACCTGCCGTACATTCTTTAAGAGCACAGGCTGACAAGGCGGCTTATTCAAACAGAATGAGACACGCATTAGAGGCTGAAAAGAACCTTGTAATCAGACAGGGAGAGGTTTCTGAGCTTATCGTTGAGGATAAGAAGATTGTTGGTGTAAAGACTGTTTCAGGTGCCGTATATAAGTGTAAATGCGTAATTCTTGCCACAGGTGTATATCTTAAGGCCAGATGTATATTTGGTGACACAAGCTATAATACAGGTCCTAACGGCCTTATGGCGGCAAATAACCTTACACAGTCATTATTTGATAACAATATCAAGATCAGAAGATTCAAGACTGGTACACCAGCAAGAATCGACGGTAAGACTATTGATTATTCAAAGATGTCAGAGCAGCTTGGAGATGAGAGAATTGTTCCATTTTCATTTTCAACAGACCCTGATTCAATCCAGAAAGAACAGGTATCATGCTGGCTTACATACACAAATGAAGAAACCCATAAGATTATTATGGACAATATAGACAGATCACCTCTTTATTCAGGAGAAATCGAAGGTACAGGCCCAAGATACTGTCCTTCAATCGAGGATAAGGTAGTAAGATTTGCGGATAAGAACAGACATCAGATATTTGCTGAGCCTGAAGGCCTTTATACTGATGAGGTTTACTTAAGTGGTCTTTCATCATCAATGCCTGAGGACGTACAGTATGCAATGATCAGAAGTATTGCAGGTCTTGAAAATGCAAGAGTTGTAAGAAACGGATATGCTATTGAATATGACTGTATAGATGCAACACAGCTTAAGCCATCACTTGAGTTTATAGACATAGAGGGACTTTTCTCAGCAGGTCAGATAAACGGAAGCTCAGGATATGAAGAAGCAGCTGCACAGGGCCTTATGGCAGGTATAAATGCCGCAAGAAAGATTGCAGGCAAGGATTATATCGTTTTAGACAGATCTGAAGGCTATATCGGCGTTCTTATTGACGACCTTGTTACAAAGGAAACTCAGGAGCCATACAGAATGATGACTTCAAGAGCAGAGTACAGACTCCTTTTAAGACAGGATAATGCGGATATCAGACTCAGAAGAATCGGTTATGAAGCAGGACTTATCAGCGATGAACAGATTAATGCATTAAATGATAAGGAAGAGCAGATCAGAACTGAAATTGAAAGACTTAAGAATACATATGTAGGTCCTTCAAAGGAACTTGAGGAAATATTTAATTCTGTAGGCAGTGAACCTATAACAAATGGTATGTCCATGGCAGACCTTATTAAGAGACCTGAGCTCGATTATGATATTCTTGCTCTAATTGATCCTGAAAGACCTGAACTTCGTGAAGACATCAGATTCCAGGTAAATGTTCAGATCAAGTATGAGGGATATATTGCAAGACAGCTTAAGCAGGTAGAAGCATTTAAAAAGCTTGAAAAGCGCCTTATTCCTGAAGATTTTGACTATAAGAGCGTATACGGATTAAGAATAGAAGCAGTACAGAAATTGGATAAATACAGACCTGTGTCTATCGGACAGGCAGGCAGAATCTCAGGTGTATCACCTGCGGATATTTCCGTACTTTTAATTGCTTTGGAACAGCATCTTAAGAATCAGCAGAATTAAGATGATAATCAGGATTTGAACAGGGGTAGGAAGCGTGCCTTTAGCGAGAGCATGTTTCACGTGAAACATTATGGGAGAAAGAATAGATTTAAACAGTATCGAAACTGAAGAATTAGTTAAGGTTGACGGTCCTGTTTCAGAAGTGGAAAAAGAGCTTGAAAGCAAGCTTTTTGAATACGGATATAGAGATACATTTAACATCATAAAAAAGTTTCGTCAGTACTATAACATTTTAATAAAATGGAATAATGTAATGAATCTCACAGGCATTACAGAATATGATGAGGTTGTGGAGAAACATTTTATAGACAGTATTGCATTTTTTAAGGTGTATAAAGAGCTTAAAGACACAAGAGAAATGAAGGATTTACCGGGAAGCATGCTTATCGACGTAGGTACGGGAGCAGGATTTCCGGGAGTTCCAATCGCCATTGTGGACAGCGAAATTAAGGTGACTTTGATTGATTCTCTTAGAAAGAGAATAGACTTTTTAAATGCCGTAATCAGAGAGGCAGGCATTACAAATGCCGTTGCAATCCACGGCAGAAGTGAGGATTTAGCCCAGTCTCCGGACTTAAGAGAGAAGTTTGATTTCGCAGTATCAAGAGCCGTAGCGGCAATGAATACTCTTTCAGAATATTGCGTTCCATTTGTTAAGACAGGCGGATATTTTATTGCATATAAGACAGGCAATAACGAAGAAGAGATTCAGTCTTCAAAGAAGGCAATTACAACTCTTGGTGGAAGCATCGATGAGATTATAAAGAGCAAGGTGGAAAGTCTTGATTTTGACAGAGAATATATCTGCATAAAGAAGACTGAGAAAACTAAGAAGAAGTACCCGAGAAAAGCCGGGGAACCTAAGAATAATCCACTTTGATAAAAACAGAATATGCTTACATAAAGCGGTTGATAAGATAGATTTATTCGGATTTAATGATATGACGATTTATTGGTACAACCATATTATGGTATAACCATATAATGGTATAACCACTTATGTAGTTGAAAAATTAAAAAAGCTTCGCGGATTCCCGCGAAGCTTTTTTGTGTGTTGTATGCCTGATTGCCGATACACTAATGTTTTACAACTTAGATCTGGCCGTTCATTATCTTTAAAACTACATTTGCAAATGTTGTACCCTTCTCTAAATGTGGAAGATACTTGGCATTATTAATTGTAATTACATGAGTTGTCTTATTTAATTCCTTAAACTCATCAACAATAGCCTTTCTGTCAGGCTCATCATAACCGTTAATGATGTAAATATCATCAATTGCAGGAATTAAATACTTCTCTCTTGAGAACATGAAACCATTTACAAGGCTGGAAGATAAGTATTTATTCTTAGAATCGCCGATATGTGCATTTTCATGATATACACGGTATGTATCTCTCTTAAGCTGTCTGTTGCCCTTTGAAATCTGAGAGCATGCCTTAATATATGCACCGATTTTTGAAGTGTACATATTGTAAAGAGTTGTTCCCGTAATCTGGAAATTCATCATATTCTTGACAAATTCATCTGTTAACTTAGGAAGTTTTTCGATGCTTGAAGGCTTAGTAGGAGCAGAAAGTATCACCTTATTGATAAGTTTAGGATCATAATACTTTAACTGAAGTGCAATTGCAGAAGAAAGTCCTGATGTAACGATATCAGTCTTCTGGCCGATTACTCTCTTAATAAATGCAGCAATTACAAGTTGGTATAAATAAACAGTATATGTGATTGCATTCTTTTCAGAATGTCCGCATCCTGGGAGATCTATTGCATATACAGTATGTTTTCTTGCCAATGTATCAATAATCTTATGCCATTCATAAATAGATGAAAATGCTGATACATCATGAACAAGAAGAACAGGAGATCCTTCACCCTTCTTTATGTAGTTAATGGTTGTATTTTTATATGTAAAGTCATATTTTACATAATCACTTGTAAGATTTTTCTTTCTTGCTGATTTAAATACCATGTTGTTAACACCCTTTACAACGATAAGGGCAAGAGCAGTATTAATCAGTACCTTAGTCGCTTTTAACTTTTTCATGTCTCACCTGCATATGTTCGCATATGACTGTAAATATTCCGTCAAATCATATGCCATATGTTTTCCTTTCATAGTGTTTTACGCAAGGGTTGTCTTACAATTTATTTATTAAGACAGAAATTACTATAGACAATTATAACATAACAGCCATAAACAGATTATTAATAATTTTATTATTAATAATTAAAATTATATGTAAATCGGATTGTTAAAAATGTGGATTTTTGGAAATTTATGCAGTTTATAACTTATATTGATGAAGTTTTGAAAATAATACATGGAATTTAGTTTTATATCCATAAAAGGCAAGACTAAAAGTAGAAAATATATTATAATGTTTCACGTGAAACATTATTAAATGATTTAACTGTCAATATATAGATTTTTAGTAAAATACTCTGTGAAACATTATGTTTCACAGAGTTGAAAGGACGGTAATATGAGCAAGGTTATAGCTGTTACAAACCAAAAAGGCGGTGTTGGTAAAACAACAACATCCATTAACTTAGCTGCATGTCTTGCAGACCACAGAAAGAAGGTTCTTCTCATAGATATTGATCCTCAGGGAAATGCAACTTCAGGATTAGGTATTGATAAAGAGAATTTAACATTCAGCATTTATGATCTTATGATTGGAAAATGCGATTTGGACGAAGTGCTTATTAAGGCGTATAACCACAACTTAGATGTACTTCCTGCAAATATGAATTTATCAGGCGTGGAAATTGATTTAGTAGACAGAGCAGAAAGAGAATATGTTTTAAAGAACATAATTGATGAGATTAAAAAGAATTACCACTATGTAATTATTGACTGTCCTCCATCATTAAATATGCTCACTATTAATGCTATGGTTGCTGCTGATTCTGTTATTATCCCTGTTCAGTGTGAATATTTTGCGCTTGAGGGGCTTACACAGCTCTTAAAGACACTTGATCTTATCAGAGAGAAGCTCAACCCTGAATTAAAGGTTGATGGTGTGGTATTTACAATGTATGACTCAAGAACAAACTTATCTAACCAGGTTGTTGAGGATGTTCAGGCTAACTTAAATGAGCATGTGTTTGAGACAAAAATACCTCGTAACGTAAGACTGGCAGAAGCACCAAGCTTTGGTATGACAATAAATATGTATGACGACAAGTCTACAGGAGCTATTGCATATGAAGCACTTGCTAAAGAAGTAATTGCATTAGACAAGAAAAAATAAATCCAGGAAGGAAGATAAATATGAGTACTGTCAGAAGAGGAAATCGCGGACTCGGAAGAGGACTCGGCAATCTTATTCCCGGTTCGTCGGAAGAAGAAAAGGCAAAAACCGGTGAAACAGGAACACCTGAGTCATCTAAAAAAAGTTCTTCAGCTAAAACAGGCGGAACAAAATCTGCAACCAAGACAACAAAAGCCGGCACAAAGGCTGCACAGGCTAAGACTGGTTCAAAAGAAACAGCTGCAAAAACAGGCACAAAGCCTTCTGCAGTGACAGGTCAGGTATATATCAAGGTTACTGACATAGAGCCTAATAAAGAACAGCCAAGAAAAATATTTGACGAAAATGCTCTTACAGAACTTGCACAGTCCATTAAGGAAGTAGGAGTTATTCAGCCTATCGTTGTGCAGAAAAACGGCGAATTTTATAAAATAATTGCCGGTGAAAGAAGATGGAGAGCTTCAAAACTTGTAGGCTTAAAGGAAATACCTGCCGTAATCAAGGATTATTCAGATAAAGAGGCGCTTGAAATTGCCCTTATCGAAAATATCCAGAGAGAAGACTTAAATCCTATTGAAGAAGCCCTTGCATACGACGGACTTCTCAAGGATTACAACATAAAGCAGGATGAACTGGCTACGCGCGTGTCAAAGTCAAGATCTGCAATCAGCAACTCAATCCGTCTTCTTAAGCTTGATCCGAGAGTTATGGATATGATTTCTGAAGGAAAGATCAGCAGTGGACACGGAAGAGCTTTACTTGGTGCGAAAAGTAAAGAACAGCAGTATGAACTTGCAACCGAAGCATTTGAAAAGAATCTCAGTGTAAGAGATATCGAAAAGAAGATAAATGATCTTAAAAATCCAAAGCATGTTGAACCGAAATTCAGCCAGTCAGAAACATTTATGTATAAGAAAATGGAAGACCAGCTTAAGGAAAGACTTGGAAGTAAGGTTGTTATCAAGAGAAAAGACGAAAACAAGGGTAAAATCGAAATAGATTATTCGTCTAAAAAAGAATTTGAAAGATTATACGATTTATTTAACGGGTTAAATAAGTAATAATTGCAATAATACAATCAGAATAATTTACAAAAGAAGGGATAGCGGAAAATGATCGATATTAAGTTAATTCGTGAAAATGAAGAATTAGTAAAGGAAAATATCAAAAAGAAGTTTCAGGATGAGAAGCTTCCACTTGTTGATGAAGTAAAAGAGCTCGACGTAAAGGTTAGAGACATCCAGACAGAGGCTGATAACCTCAGAGCTGAGAGAAATAAGAAGTCAAAGCAGATTGGTGCATGCATGGCAAAGGGCGACAAGGAAGAGGCTGAAAAGCTCAAGGCAGAAGTTGAGCAGAACGCGGACAGATTAAAGGCTCTTGAAGAAGAAACAGAAGTTATCAGTGCAAGAATCAAAGAAATCATGATGACAATCCCTAATATCATCGATGATGTTGTACCTATCGGTAAGGATGACACTGAAAATGTTGAAAGACAGAAGTTCGGTGAGCCTGCAGTTCCTGAGTACGAAATTCCTTACCATGTAGACATTATGGAAAGCCTTAACGGTATTGACCTTGATGCAGCAGGAAAGGTTGCAGGAAGCGGTTTCTACTACCTCATGGGTGATATTGCAAGATTACATTCAGCAATCCTCAGCTATGCAAGAGATTTCATGATCAACAAGGGATTTACATACTGTGTACCTCCTTTCATGATCAGAAGTGCTGTAGTTAACGGCGTTATGAGCTTTGGTGAAATGGATGAAATGATGTACAAGGTAGAGGGCGAAGATCTTTACCTTATCGGTACAAGTGAGCATTCAATGATTGGTAAGTTCATCAACTCTGCAACAGAGGAGTCAAAGCTTCCACTTACACTTACAAGCTACTCACCTTGCTTCAGAAAGGAAAAGGGTTCACACGGTATCGAAGAGAGAGGTGTTTACAGAATTCACCAGTTCGAAAAGCAGGAAATGATCGTTGTTTGTAAGCCGGAAGACAGCAAGGAATGGTTCGATAAGTTATGGAATAACACAGTTGAGTTATTCAGAAGCATCGACATTCCTGTAAGAACTCTTGAGTGCTGTTCAGGCGACTTAGCAGACCTTAAGGAGCGTTCAATTGACGTTGAGGCATGGTCTCCAAGACAGAAGAAGTACTTCGAGGTTGGTTCATGTTCTAACCTTGGTGATGCTCAGGCAAGAAGACTTAACATTAAGATCGTTACAGACGACAACAAGAGATATTTTGCTCATACACTTAACAACACTGTTGTTGCATCTCCAAGAATGCTTATCGCTTTCCTTGAGAACAACCTTCAAGAAGATGGAACAATCGTAATTCCAGAAGTTTTAAGACCATACATGGGCGGACAGGATAAGCTTCAGAAGGCGTAAAAACGCAAAGATATATAAAGAGTTATATGTAAAATATATGTGTAAAAGTGTAACAGCTGCAAACGCATATAGTTGAAAACGCATAATAGTTGAAAACGTATAATTAAAATTTTAAATTTATAACAGGCTTATGGACATTTTAGTGGAGAAATTTCCTCCGCAAATGCCCGTGAGCCTGTTATTTTTTTGGGTTTGACAAGGATTTTGTTTATTTATATAATTGAACAGATTTTATGGGTTTCCGTAGCTCAGCTGGATAGAGCGACCGCCTCCTAAGCGGTAGGCCGGGTGTTCGAATCACCTCGGGAACATTAGAAAATGCTGGAAATTTAGGTGCCATATACAATATGAGCGGGAAAACAGTGTAACAGCTGCTGTATATCTGCTATATGGAAAATGGCAGATATAATATGGCATAGGAGTTGAAAAAAGTATTTGAGATGAGACTAATATGCCATTAATTACAGACTGGCTGATGGTTGCCATTACAGTAATTTACATTGTTGCAACCATTGCCATATGCAAGGCAAATATTAAATCTGCCTAGGTCTCCAAAGCTCAGGTTTTTGAGGCGAAACGCTAATTTGATGAGAGTAACAGGGCATTTGTTACGGTTACATTAGAGGTAATTAAAGATGATTTAATGGCTTTTAATATTCAGAATATCGGTCATCAGATTGCAAATGATGTAAAAATTCAGATCAATCGGGAATTTCTTTCTAAATTTCCTGATAAAGATTGAAGAGAGAATTTACAGAAGCTCTGTAATTCAACATTTTCCATAGGAATCGGGAAAAACTGGTATGTTAGTTTAGGTAAGCTGAACTTAGATAAATTGGCAGAACACAATATTAAAATGGATATTTCCTTTAAGGATAGATTAGGCGAGTACAGCGAATCGCTTGCAAATATTTTTAAGATTTCCTATTGCAAATTAATCATTTTTGCTTATAATATGTTTTATACAATACAATTTTACAAAATGAAATACAATTTTTAACGAATAAATACAACCGAATTTCAAGGAGGACAAACAACATGAATATTTATGATTTTACAGTTAAGGCACAGGACGGAAGCGACGTATCATTAGCAGATTACAAGGGAAAGCTTTTACTCGTTGTTAACACAGCTACAGAGTGCGGTCTTACACCTCAGTACGCACCTTTACAGGAAATCTACAATGAATTCAAGGATCAGGGATTCGATATATTAGACTTCCCATGTAACCAGTTCTTAGGACAGGCTCCTGGTACAGACAACGAAATTCACACATTCTGTACAGGTCGTTTCGGAATTACATTCCCACAGTTCTCAAAGATTGAAGTAAACGGCGAGAACTCAGATCCATTATTCAAGTGGCTCAGAGAGAACACAACATTTGGTGCTCTTGATGACTCACCTCTTGGTGTTGCAATCGCTGCAGAAGCTGAGAAAATGGACCCTGATTACAAGAACAACAGCAACATTAAGTGGAACTTTACAAAGTTCTTAATCGACAGAGAAGGTAACATTGTTAAGAGATTTGAGCCAACAGATATCGACAATATCAGCGATGAAATAAAAAAATATATATAATTATTTTTAAAATTTTATTGACAGGCAAAATTCTTAATGCTACGATGACACCATCATATGACTGACGGATTTGTGGAGAGTACCACATGGAGTATGATCGTGATTTAAGCCGACCGTCTGGGCAAAAAGCCCAGACGGTCGGCTTTTTTTATTGTTTTGGAGGATAGGTTTTGGGTTTTGTTCATTCTGTTGAATCTATGGGATTAGTTGACGGACCGGGAATACGGACCGTGATATTTCTTCAGGGATGTCCACTCAGATGTGTATATTGTCACAATCCTGACACATGGAAAATATGTGATAAAAACTCAGAAGAGTCAGCTCCGAAGGAGCAAATTCATAAAGAGTTCAATATTCATAAATCAGCTCTTGATGTAAATGCTCAAAAAGGGTCAACGCTTTCTGAGTACACTCCTGAAGAACTTTTAAGTAAGATTCTCAGATTCAAATCTTACTTTGGAGCTGAGGGCGGAGTTACATTTTCCGGTGGAGAACCGTTAATTCAGGGAGATTTTCTTAAAGAATGTTTAAAACTTTGCAAAGAAAACGGAATTAATACATGTATAGATACTTCAGGCGTTGGAAACGGCGACTATGAAGACATTTTAAAATATACGGACTTAATTTTGTTTGACGTGAAACATTTTACGAGAGAGGGCTACAAGTCGATAACCGGTCTGGATATCGATAAAGCCGAAGAATTCCTTAATACCGCACAAAAATTAAATGTTCCACTCTGGATAAGACATGTGGTTGTCCCCGGTTTAACCGATGGAGATGAACATTTTAAGGAATTGGAAAAATATCTCATGAATATTAAAAACATCAGGAAAGTGGAGCTTTTGCCATATCACGAGCTCGGTGTTCATAAGTACGAAAAAATGAATATTCCGTACAAATTGAAAAATGTTCCGGCAGCTGATTCTGAAATAACCACAGAATGGAATGAACGACTTAACAAAACCTGTGTTAAATCATAATCATAGGAGGTACTCAGATGAGCATTGATGTCAATTGCAGCGCATGGGACGGATTTAGAACCGGCGAGTGGAGACATTTGGTAAATGTAAGCAACTTTATCCAGAAGAATTACACACCTTATTCAGGCGACGACTCTTTTCTTGCCCCAATTTCCGAAAAGACAGCTAAGGTCTGGGCTAAGGCCAGAGATCTTATTGTTGAGGAAGTAAAAAAGGGAATCATCGATGTTGAAGTTGATGCCGTATCAGGAATCGATAATTTCGAGCCTGGATATATCGATAAGGAAAATGAAGTAATCGTAGGTCTTCAGACAGATGCGCCTCTCAAGCGTATCGTAAACCTTTATGGTGGCCTCCGTACAGCCAAGTCAGCACTTGAACAGTACGGATATGAGCTCAATCCGGAGATTGAGAAGCATTTCAAGTTATACAGAAAAACGCACAATGACGGTGTATTTGATGCATATCCTAAGCGTACAAGACTTGCAAGAACTGCAGGTCTTCTCACAGGACTTCCTGATGCTTACGGAAGAGGCCGTCTTGTAGGCGATTACAGAAGAGTTGCCTTATATGGTACAGATTTCCTTATTGAGGAGAAGCAGAAGGATCTGGATATTCTTGACGGACCTATGACTGATGAAAGAATCAGACTTCGTGAAGAGGTTCAGATGCAGATTCGTGCCCTTAAGGAAATGGCAAGCATGGCAGCTAAATATGGCTGTGACATTACAGTTCCTGCTGAAAATGCAAAGGAAGCCGTACAGCATTTATATATGGCTTATCTTGCGGGAATTAAGGAAAATAACGGCGCTGCAACAAGTCTTGGCCGTACATCCACATTCCTTGATATCTACATCCAGAGAGACCTTGAAAGAGGCATAATTACAGAGGATGAAGCACAGGAAATCATCGATCAGTTCGTAATTAAGCTACGTTTAGTGAGACATTTAAGAACTCCTGAATATAACGATTTATTCGGTGGAGATCCTACATGGGTTACAGAATCTATCGGTGGTATGGGTGTGGACGGAAGAACTCTTGTAACTAAGAATTCATTCAGAATCCTTCACACACTTACTAACTTAGGTACAGCTCCTGAGCCTAACCTTACAGTTCTCTGGAGTCAGAATCTTCCTGAAAACTTCAAGAAATACTGCTCTGCAATGAGTATCAAGACTGACTCAATTCAGTATGAAAATGATGATATTATGCGCCCGATGTATGGTGATGATTACTGCATTTCCTGCTGTGTATCTGCAATGGCAGTAGGAAAGCAGATGCAGTTCTTCGGAGCAAGAGCAAATCTTGCAAAGAGCTTACTTTACGCTATTAACGGCGGTGTTGATGAGCTTAAGGGCATTAAGGTAGTACCTGAAATTGAAAAGGATAACGACGAAATCCTCGATTTCTCAAAGGTTATTACAAATTATAAGAAGGTATTATCATATGTTGCTGAATTATATGTTGATACAATCAATATAATTCACTATATGCATGACAAATATGCCTATGAGAGCAGCCATATGGCCTTACATGATACATTTGTTGAGAGAATTGCAGCATTTGGCGTAGCGGGCCTCTCAATAGCCGTAGATTCACTCTCAGCAATCAAATTTGGCAAGGTTAAGCCTGTAAGAAATGAAGAAGGAATCGCCATAGATTTCGAGGTTCTCGGAGATTTCCCTAAGTATGGAAATGACGACGACAGAGTAGATGATATGGCAGTTGAAATCGTTTCATACTTCTCAGCTGAATTAAAGAAGCACGCTTTATACAGAGATGCAAAGCACACACTTTCAGCCCTTACAATTACAAGTAACGTAATGTACGGGAAGAAAACAGGCTCAACTCCTGACGGAAGAAAGGCCGGTGAGGCATTTGCTCCGGGTGCCAATCCAATGCACGGCAGAGATATGAACGGTGCTCTCGCATCACTTAACTCTGTTGCAAAGATTCCATACAGAAATGTATGCCAGGACGGCGTTTCCAATACATTTTCAATTGTTCCTAACGCACTTGGAAAGACAGATTGCGACAGAACAAACAACCTTGTTTCAATACTTGACGGTTACTTTGTGCAGGGTGCACATCACCTCAATGTAAATGTATTAAACAGACAGCTCCTTCAGGATGCCATGGAACATCCGGAAGAGTATCCGACACTTACAATCAGAGTATCAGGATATGCAGTTAACTTCAGCCGACTCAGCAAAGAGCAGCAGTTAGAGGTTATTAAGCGAACATTCCACGAAGCAATCTGATAAAACGTGACATATTCTGATGTGAAAACATGTTATTTAACAGTCTTTTGGAACTTTTAAATAACGCAAATACAGGTTATGTAAATGTTATATATACAGGTTTATAGCCTGTTATAGAATGTGTCACAAAAATCCATATCAAAACCACATAAGATATCACACACATTTAAAACCAACACAGAAATACACACTCAACACAAAATTACACATAATTTGATAAAATTCATTACAACATGACATACTCCGCAAACACGCCGTTTGATATGTCATACAACTCAGACAAACCTAAATAAAACGAAACAACAGATTAAAACGTAAAACTATTTAAAATAACATTCGTAACACAGTTAATCATAAAATTTAAAGAAAAACATAAGTTATAATTCAAAAACATTAAGTAAAAATAAAAAGTAAAAGTATAAAAACAGGGGTAAATGTTTCACGTGAAACATTTACCCCTGTTTGCAGTTTGCACATATGGTGCGGATATATAAATGTATATTTATACGGGCATATACATTACATTTCGCCCTTAATTATCTCCACTGCGTTATTTTCAATAAGTGTTTCGCAGTGCTCTTTAATATATGGTATCTGCAGCTTGTCGGAATGGATAAGTGTACCATCTCTCATAAGACCGGCAACACAGCTGTTAAATGCTGAAATATCCGGAGCTGTCGCTGACAATATAATAATATATTTATTCTTAGGTGTGAGATAAAGTGAACTTGAAAAACGATCTTTATCCCATGAATTAAGTCTGTTTAAGGCTTTTTCAATATCATTTATGGAATTGAATTTACCGCCTACTACCTTTTTATAATTGCTCTCCTTAAGCTCTTCCATTTTATTCTTCATGAATTCAAGCTTATCGAGAGGTGAGTCTGAAGAATTGAATTCACTACCTAATTCATCGCCGATATTTTCAAGGAAATCAAGATAGTCAATAAGTCTTATATCCTCATCAACTTCATTGAGTAATTCATCAGGAATGCTCTCTCTTAACTTGGCAAATGTCTCTTTGAAGTTAGATGTGATATAAGATGTATCGTCATCAGCCTTGCCTTCAGCATTCTGCCCATTATTAGGCTTGAGAATACTTTTCTTACTGCCATCAGTGTTCTTATTGCCATCAGAGTTCTGATTATTACCGGAATTGCCATCAGGATTCTGATTAAAATCAGGGTCAAATATGTTATCAGAGCTCTGTAAATTATCATCTTCATTTTTTGAAGACGGATCACCGACCATCTTTCTGAGAAATTCACTGTCATAGAGGCTGTCTATAGGGAATGAATTATCTAAGACATTTGAATATATATCATCGGTGGATGTTTTCTTAGAAGATCCATTGCCTGAATCCGCAGATTCACCGGAATTTTTCTCATTCTGCAGTGTTTTTCTAAGGCTGTTGCTATTGTCGTCAAATACTGAATCTGAGAGTCTGTTTTCATCTTCAGATACCTGATCTGTCTCAGTATCAAATCCTTTAATTGTCTGCTCTGATTCATCAGTTAATGAATCATCATTTGCAGCATCTGCAAATGGATTATTGATGTTCTGGGCAAATAAATCAGGCAGTGAGAAATCCGGCATATTCTGTGTCTGCTTCTTTACTGCTTCGTTATATCTCTTTTTCGCTGCAGGATCAGAGTTAATATACTTTACGGTTTCTCCTGAAATATATCCCTTTGCGGATGAAAGCTCCTCTGTGAGATATAATTCAATATTTTCTTTGGAAATATATTCCTTAATTATATTTATAAAATCCGGTTTGAAATATTTGTCCGCATCCTCAGAAAGTGTGTCAGACAAAAATGAGATTACAAGTTCAAATATCAGTCTCTGTTTGAGCTTTTCAACGCTGCCTGAGAGATATTCTGTAACTTCGCCTAAAACCTGATTGAGGTAGCTGTATGCACCTGCAGTGGAATCATTTAATGAATATCGAAGTGTTGCTCCGTTGTATTCAGGAGTCATGTCGATATATTCCACGCACTGAACAGGCAGGCCATATTCCTTTGCAATCTCATCACGAACCGCAAGTGTTAAATCGAAAAAGTTCTGTACGGCTTTATCCTTCAGGTTTTCGTTATTAACGGTGTCTTCATTTACATTTAAACCGTATTCTTCCAACTCGGAATTGTTAAGATAACATGTAACTTCGTTATCTGATATTTTAGTTATTTTCATATAGGCACCTTTATAAGATAATGTTTATGATAGTTATATTATTATAAGACTTTTTTGTATTGTATGCTTGCCTTTTTATTAATATAATTAAGTCCCGACGGATTCCCTTGTATCCATCGGGATTATGCGATAGGAAATCACAATATAAGTGATATTTAATAGGTGCTGGCAGTCATTTTTAAACAGAATTTATTAACTGTTAAACTAAAAAGTTTAAAGTGTGTTAGCATATTATTAATTACGATTACAAGTTGGGAATGTGGTTTATTTATGGAACATAAATACTATTGAATATATGAATAGATTATTGTCTGCAGAATAAAATCTGCCGTTATGTAAATAGATGAATATCTTATATTAAATATAGTATATTTATGGGGAAAACCTTAAAATAAAGTGTATGCCATATGGCAAAATCTAAATTTATATTAAAATATATGAATGTGATTTTGATTATATTTAAGTATAAATTTGGGAATTATTCGATATGAATTATATTGAAAAATGATTTTAAAAGGGATACATCACCTCCATGGATGACTGCCTTTTTGTAATTTAACACAATCGAACAAAGTTTTCAACAACTTTATTTGCAATAACATTAATGCAGAATAATGCATAAAGATACATTTGAACGGTTGTGCATAATGCACAATGGAATCGAAGTTAGAATGTAGGTTTAATGTGAAACATACTACAACAAAACATATAAAACATACTAAAAATGTTTCACGTGAAACATTTTACAATATATAACCGTAAAGTCTGAGTTTGCAGTATTTCGTAGTATTAAAGACTATTTAACACCACAAAACACTACAAATCCAGCATAAAAAGAACATAAAGTAACAGATTTGGAGATCGTTATGAGTGATAAATACAGAACCGGTCGCAGACGCAGGAAACACAATAAAAAGAAGATTATTATAGGAACATCTGTGGCAGCTGCAGCTGTTGTGGCAGGCGTTGCAGTGTTCTTTGCGTTTGGCAATAATGGCGGCGGTAACACAAGAATGTCCCCTGAGAAATACTTCAAGCAGAGTGCCGGAGATACTGAAGCAATTTTAGTGTCTGAGGGAACTGTAGATGAAAGTACAAAGGGTCTTAAAAAGGATGGAACTGTCTATATTCCACAGTCATATGTGTCAGATTACATTGATACAAGATTCTATTATGACTCTGAATCAGCAGCAATCCTCTACACTGACGGTGTGGGAACAATGACTCTTGCTCCGGGAAAGACAGATTATACAACTACAACAGGAGAGACAAAAACTGCAGAAAATGCTCCTATTATAGAGGAAAATGGAACTATTTATATAGATATGGCATTTATTGATCCATATGTAGACGGTACTCTTGAAGTTTATGAAAACCCAAACAGAGTTGTATATCTTAAGGGAGAAACCTCATCTGAAGTTAAGGCAAATGATGTTGTCAGATACTATGCAGGTCCTAAGAGCGATATTCTCACAGACGTAGTTGCAGGTGACAAGGTTGTATGGCTTGAAGAGGAAGAGGGCGGATATACAAAGGTTCAGACTAAGGATGGATTCCAGGGCTATATCAAATCTTCTTCTTTAAGCGCTTCAAAGAATGAACCTGTTGAAAAGGCTGATATCGAGAGAGCGTGCAGACATAAGCAGTTTAACGGCAATATAAGCTTAGGATTCTTACAGGTAACAAATGATGCGGCCAATAACAATGTGGAAGGTATAATAAAAGAGACTGCTGGTGCGGTAAATGTAGCTGCTCCTACATGGTACGCATATGCTGACAGTAAGGGAACGATCAGCGATTTATCATATGAAGCCATCGTAAGCCAGCTTCATGAGTCAGGTGTTCAGGTATGGCCTGTTGTAAATGACTTTAAATATGATGTTGATATTGAGCAGTTATTAAGCTCTAAGAGGCTCAGACAGAGAATGATAAAAAGACTTGTTTCTGATGCTGTAGATATGAATTATGACGGTATCAACATCGATTTTGAGAAAATAACAAGCTCAAGCAGTGATGATTACCTCCAGTTTATCAGAGAGTTATCATTAGAACTCAGAAAGAATGATAAGTATTTATCAGTAGATGTTTATCCTATTGAGGTTTATAACGCATTTTACAACCCTGAAGAAATTGCTAATTATGCGGATTATGTCATTGTAATGAACTATGATGAGCACTACAGCGGTTCTGAGAAAGCAGGCCCTGTATCATCAATGAGTTACGTAGAGAGAAATCTTAAAAGACTCAGTGAATATGTGCCTTCAGAGCAGATTATAAATGCTCTTCCATTCTATACAAGATTATGGAAGGAAAGTAACGGTGAGTTAAGTGCTGACTCAATCAGCATGGTTGAATCTCAGGCTGTAATTACAGAATCAGGCGCAACTCCTACATATGACGATGACGCAGGAAGTAATTATATCGAATACAAAGACAGCACAGGCGCTACATTTAAAATGTGGATCGAGGATAAAGATACTTTAGGAAAGAAGATTGACTTAACTAAAGAGAATAACAACGGTGGCAGTGCTAATGTGGCTTACTGGAGACTCGGTCTTGAAAATGAAGATGTATGGCAGGTTGTAAATGAAAAACTCTTTTCCAGGGGTAATTAATAATGGAAACGATATATGAAAAAATCACGGCTGATAATAAGAAAAATGATGAGATTATCGCCAAAGCCGTTGATATTATAAAAAATGGCGGACTGGTGGCATTTCCTACGGAAACCGTATACGGCCTGGGCGGAAATGCCTTAAACCCTGAAAGCAGTAAGAAAATATATCAGGCTAAGGGCAGACCCAGCGACAATCCGCTTATAGTTCACATAGGAAATATCGGACAGATTGATGGAATAGCAGAAGAATTTCCTGAAAAAGCTAAGGCTCTTGCAGATAAATTCTGGCCGGGGCCGCTTACCATGGTTTTAAAGAAAAAGCCATGTGTACCTCTTGAAACAACGGGAGGTCTTGGAACGGTAGCTGTGAGAATGCCTGCTCACAAAACTGCGAAAATGCTTTTATCTTCAGGCTTATACATAGCTGCCCCAAGTGCCAACACATCGGGAAAACCAAGTCCTACAAAGGGCAGTTATGTATATGAGGATTTAAATGGCAGAATCGATATGATTATCGAGGATGACACGGTAAATATCGGGGTTGAATCCACAATTATCGACATGACAAGAGAAGTTCCGACACTTCTTCGCCCGGGACATATAAGCCGTGAGGATATTGAGAAAGTGATTGGTCATATTGATGTGGATGAAACCATAGCAGGTATTGAGAATTACAAGAAGGTGGATGAGAATACAAAGCCTCTTGCACCTGGAATGATGTACAGACATTACGCGCCGGATGCTTCACTTGTGCTTGTGGATTCTGAAAATAAAGGCGGAAAGTCAGTTGTGGAGCACATTACAAAGCTTGCTCTGGAAGATATTTCCAATAACAGAAAAACTGTCATTCTTACCACTGATGAGAATACAGATATATACAAAAAACTGATGTCTGAAGCAAATGTATCTGATGAGAGCATTTTATTTACAAAATGCACTGATTTTTTCAAAACTTTATCAGATATTAGTAACAATATTTTGATTTATGTTGTATCATTAGGTAATAGAGGGGAACTCTCCAGTATAGAGCAAAACCTGTTTATGGGGCTCAGATTATGTAATGATATTGGTGCTGAAAGCATATACTCGGAGACATTTGATACAGATAATCAAGGATTAGCCGTTATGAACCGATTAATCAAAGCGGCAGGAGATAAAATAATTAAAGTATGAATGTAATTAACCGAATTGTATTCGTAAGTGAAACGGACACAGATATTGGTCCGATGGCTGTTACAATTCTTGAGAAGCTGCTTGATTTAAAGGAGAGAAAACTCATTGTTGAATCGAGAGGTTTAATAGTTTTGTTCCCGGAGCCATGTAATTCTAAGGCGATAGCTGTTGCCAGAGAAAGACTTATGGATATGCCGAGCCATTTTTCAAGACAGTTGACTGAGTCGGATTTTGCAGAAGATACGGTTGTTTTAACTGTTAACAAAGATGAGAAGGATCGAATATACCGTGACTTTGAAAATGCTATTAATGTTTTCACCGTTTCGGAATATGGAAGAGTTCCTGAAAAAGAAATTCCTAATCCAGTAGGTAAAGATGAAGACGAGTACAGACTGTGTTTCGATGAGTTATACAGTATTATTTTCAAGGTTGCGACTGAATTAAAAGAAGCAGATAAGAAGGAGTAATTATGGTTATAGCAATTGGTAGTGACCATGGCGGTCTTAAGTTAAAAACAGATATAGTTAATCACCTCAAGGAGAGAGGAATCGAAGTATTAGATAAGGGATGTAATTCATTTGATTCATGTGATTATCCTGACTATGCAGCGGCTGTAACAGATGCTGTAGTTGGTAAGGACGCAGATCTCGGTATCCTTGTATGTGGTACAGGTATCGGTATGTCTATGGCGGCTAACAAGGTTCACGGAATCAGAGCTGCACTTTGCGGTGACTGCTTCAGTGCTCAGGCAACAAAGGAACACAACAATGCCAACGTATTATGCCTTGGTGAGAGAGTTACAGGCCCTGGTCTTGCATTAAAGATTGTTGATATCTTTGTTGATACTCCATTTTCAAATGAAGACAGACATATGAGAAGGATTGAAAAATTTGATAAGTGATAAAAGAACTGATTACATTACATGGGATGAGTACTTTATGGGGGTTGCCAAGCTCTCAGCGCTTAGATCAAAGGATCCTCATACACAGGTCGGAGCATGTATTGTAAGCGATGACAATAAAATATTATCCATGGGTTATAACGGGCTTCCAATCGGCTGTTCCGATGATGAATTCCCATGGGTAAGAGAGGGTGCGCCTTTAGAGAATAAGTATTTATATACAGCTCACAGCGAGCTTAATGCAATACTTAACTACAGAGGTGGCAATCTTGAAGGGGCAAAGATGTATGTTACACTTTTCCCATGCAATGAATGTACAAAGGCTATTATTCAGTCTGGGATTAAAACTGTAGTATATGAAAGAGATCTGTATCCTGATTCAGATGCTGTTATTGCAGCAAAGAGAATGCTGGATGCGGCAAAAGTAAGATATTATATGTACAATAAATCCAGCAGAAAAATAGATATAGAATTGTAATTAGGAGGCCATTTTGAATATTCGTGAAAAACTTGCAAATATTAATTCGGTTCTTCCAATACTCGTAATTGCCGAAATTATATATTTGATAGCGGGTGAAATAATCATTTTATTTACACCGCTTGATAAGCCTACATGTATGTTTGGATTCGCTATCGGAGTAGGTCTTGCAATCTTTTCATCCATACAGAATGCCTTAATGCTGAATAAGTCCGTAACTGCGGAAAAGGTTACCAAAAGCGGTGTCGTATGGGGTTACATAATCAGGCTTATAGTATTTGGTGCTGTTGTGGCAATAGCGTTCTTTACATGGTTCGTTAATCCGGTTGCAATTTTAATCGGACTTCTGTCTATTCAGGCAGGTGTATATTTTGTACCATTTGTAAAAGATAAGTCTAAAAATGAAAAGAACTCTAATAGTGAGAATAACACAGATGAGAAGAAGCTATAAAAGTTTATATAGAAAAATGAACAAAGGACAGGGGAAGATCGGTAAGAAAAAACTGGGCTTCCTGGTCCTTATTTTAATTATTGCGGCAGTTGCCATAACTGTAATTACGCTGTTTGCAACCAACACCATTAATTTCTCAAGAAAAGGCGCCATTGTTGCGGTTTCAGAAAATGTAAACCTTGAAAATGCCAAAAGAAATCCGACGGTTACATTTAAAACAGCTAATGGCAATGCTTATAACAAGCTTACAGGCGTATCAAGAGATAATTTTTCATTTGAGCAGAATATAAATACATATTCTCCGATTGATTCAGACAGAAAGCAGTATATAAGCGTTGATGTTAATAAAGATGAAATAAAAAGTATTTCATATGAAGTAAGAAGTATGGCCGATGGCGCTCTTATGGAGAAGACAGAGACTGCATTTACTGCAGACGGTGATAATACAAACGCACAGCTGGATATTAAGAATCTTCTTAATCCAAATGAGAAGTATCAGCTTCAGATAAGAGTTGAATATACGGATAACAAGACTCTCTATTACGATACTGTTATCGAAAACAGAGGGTCTACATATCTTGATGAAAAGATAGCATTTGTTAACTCATTCAGCGACAACATATATGATGCTTCAAAGGAAAAAGAAGTATTTTCATATCTTGCACCCCAGTCAGGAGTTGATATAACTAACTTCGCAGTGGCGGATATATTTTCACCTACATCGCTTGTTACATGGAATACTTTAAATCCTAAAAAAGTTTCACGTGAAACATTAAGCATAATTGCCATTGATGATAATTCAACAAGAATGACAATGAGTTATCCGATTTCCGTGACAGGTTCAGACGGTAAGGAGAAGAGAATCGTTGTAAATGAAGCCTATACCGTAAGAATGATGTCAAATGGCAAGGTAAATCTCATTAATTACCAGAGAAGAGCTGAGGAGACATTACTTCCTGAATCAGTAACAGTGAGCAGTAATTCACTGCTTTTAGGATTTAACTATTCATCAAATGTAGAAGGCAGCGGAAGTTCAAACGGCCAGTATACTGCATTTAAAAATGCGGGAAATCTCTGGCTTGCCAATAAAGATGGAAAGCTCAGCGAGATATTTACATTTGATGTAAATGATTCAAATGACAGTGATTTAAATACTCTTATAAAGGTAGACGATAAGGGCTATATACAGAGCTGCAGCAGACCTTATGGAATACATATTATAAATGTTTCAGACGACGGTAAGGTTACATTTGCCGTATATGGAACTCAGATGGCAGGAGAGCACGCCGGAGAAACAGGTATTGCATTATTTAAGTACGACGGCTCATTAAGAGAGATTGTATTTGTTAAATCTGATGCAGACTTAAATGTGCTTAAATCTCAGGCGGAATCCAGCTATATAAATGATAACAATCTGTACTACATAGTATCCGGAAATACCATGTATGGAATCGACACAGAGAGCTTTAACTCTAAGGAAGTGTTAACAGATATTCCAAATGGTCAATTCTCCGCAAACAGCGATAAATCTATTATTGCTTATGATGGAGCTAAAAATTCATCAGGATACAGTACAGAAATTAAGCTGTATAACAGATATAAGGAGACATCTAACAGCGTAACTGCAGGTGAGGGCGAAATTGTAAAAACTCTCGGATACATAGGCGGTGACTTTGTATATGGTGTAGCGGATGTATCTGATATACAGGACAACAAAGTGTATTATAAGAAGTTTATTATTCTGGATTCAGACGGCAATGAGGTTACAACCTATGAAATTGAGGGCATGAGATACGCTGATCCAAGCGTAAATGCAAATGATTTGTCATTTGACAGATATAATAAAAATGGTAGTACATATAACAAAATTGATAACAATAAGCTTATCGGAAAGAATGTAGCTAGAAGTGCAGGATATTCAGTAGCATTTGATTCTTCAGGTTCATCAAATACATACAGAAAGCAGTTGTATATGACATTTATTAACGGTTTAAACTTCAGCGGAAATGCTGACGTGGTTAAAGGATGGAAATATATGAATCCTGACACGGCTGTGTTAGAAAAAGAGTAATCACATGACTAAGAGGTGAATATGTCAGAAAAGGGTAAGTTTAAAAATTACATAAAAATAAGGGGAGCATCTGAGCATAACCTTAAAAATGTGGATGTTGATATTCCAAGAGATGCATTAGTAGTTCTTACCGGACTTTCAGGTTCAGGCAAGAGTTCTCTGGCATTTGACACCATATATGCAGAGGGACAGAGAAGATATATGGAATCTCTTTCCTCATATGCAAGACAGTTTTTAGGTCAGATGGAGAAGCCTAAGGTTGAATCAATTGAGGGCTTATCACCTGCCATATCAATTGATCAGAAGTCAACCAACAGAAACCCACGTTCCACTGTAGGTACCGTTACAGAAATCTACGACTACTTAAGACTCCTCTATGCGAGAATTGGAATTCCACACTGTCCAAAGTGCGGTCGAAAAGTCGAAAAGCAGACAGTAGACCAGATGGTGGATGAGATCATGTCTCTTCCTGAGAGAACTAAAATCCAGATTCTTGCACCTGTTGTAGCAGGCAGAAAGGGTGAACACCAGAAGGTATTTGAATCTGCAAGAAAATCAGGCTTTGTAAGAGTTATTGTGGATGGAATCCAGTATGAATTAAATGACGAAATAAAGCTGGACAAGAACAAGAAACACAACATTGATATTGTTGTGGACAGACTTGTTATTAAAGAAGGTCTTGAAAAGAGACTTACAGATTCTGCAGAGACAGCTCTTAAACTCGCAAACGGCATAATGGATGTGGATGTCATTGACTCTGAGAAAATGAAGTTCTCCCAGAGTTTTGCTTGTGCAAACTGTGGAATCAGTATTGATGAAATAGAGCCAAGAAGCTTTTCATTTAACAATCCATTTGGTGCCTGTCCAGACTGTTTCGGTCTCGGATTCAAAATGGAATTCGATGAAGATCTCCTTATTCCTGATAAGAACTTAAGCATAAGCGAAGGTGCAATTGTAGGAATGGGATGGCAGTCTGCAACGGATAAAAAGAGCTTCTCAGGTGCCATCCTTGCCGCACTGGCAGAGGAATATGGATTCAGCCTTGATACACCATTTAAGGACTATCCTGATTCAGTTAAGAACATCATTATTAACGGAACAGGGGGGAAGGCCGTAAAGGTTAAATATCAGGGACAGAGAGGATTTGGTATCTACGATATCAAGTTCGAAGGTCTCATAAAGAACATGGAGCAGAGATACAGAGAGACTGCATCAGATGCCATGAAACAGCAGTATGAGACATTTATGAGAATCACTCCATGTAAGAGCTGTAAGGGCCAGAGATTAAAGCCAAGCTCACTTGCAGTAACTGTTGCAGATAAAAACATTTACGAAATGACAACCATGCCGATTGAGGATTTATCTACATTTATAAAGGATATTAATTTCTCAGAGAGAGAGTTATCAATCGGTGAGGAAATCATAAAGGAGATAAATGCCAGACTTGATTTCCTTATTAATGTAGGACTTGATTATTTATCACTTTCAAGATCTGCAGGAACTCTTTCAGGTGGTGAGGCTCAGCGAATCAGACTTGCAACTCAGATTGGTTCAGGCCTTGTAGGTGTTGCGTATATCCTGGATGAGCCAAGTATCGGACTTCATCAGAGAGATAATGACAAGCTTATCGGTACTCTTACCCATCTCCGTGACCTGGGCAATTCAGTTATTGTAGTAGAACATGATGAGGACACCATGTATGCAGCGGACTGGATTGTGGATATAGGCCCGGGAGCGGGTGAGCACGGCGGACAGGTGGTTGCAGAGGGAACAGCTGAGGATATTAAGAAGAATAAGAACTCCGTAACGGGTGCGTATCTCAGTGGCCGACTTGCAATACCTGTTCCGGCTAAGAGAAGAGAGCCGACAGGATTTATCAGTGTTAAGGGAGCTAAGGAAAATAACCTTAAGAATATAAATGTTGATATTCCGCTTGGTGTAATGACATGTGTAACAGGTGTGTCAGGATCAGGCAAGAGTTCACTTGTAAATCAGATATTATATAAGTCACTGGCCAAGAGCCTTAACAGAGCCCTTACAATTCCCGGACAGCATAAGGAAATTACAGGTGTTGAAAATCTAGATAAGGTTATAAATATTGACCAGTCTCCAATAGGAAGAACACCGAGATCAAATCCAGCCACATATACGGGAATATTTGACATAATAAGAGATTTATTTGCTGCAACTACGGAAGCAAAGGAAAGAGGCTATAAGAAGGGCAGATTCAGCTTTAATGTTAAGGGCGGAAGATGTGAAGCCTGCTCAGGTGATGGTATTATAAAGATAGAGATGCATTTTCTTCCTGACGTATATGTTCCTTGTGAGGTATGTCACGGCAAGAGATATAACCGCGAAACTCTTGAGGTTAAGTATAAGGGTAAGAACATCCACGATGTACTTAATATGACAGCGGAAGAGGCACTGGAATTCTTTGAAAATGTTCCGTCATTAAAGAAGCGAATTGAAACAATAAATGACGTAGGTCTTGGTTATATAAGACTTGGCCAGTCATCTACAGAGCTTTCAGGTGGTGAGGCTCAGAGAATGAAGCTGGCAGCGGAACTTGCAAAGAAGAGTACAGGTAAGACTATTTACATTTTGGATGAGCCTACAACAGGACTTCATTTTGCGGATGTACATAAGCTGACTGATATCCTTCAGAAGCTTACAGACGGCGGCAATACTGTAGTTGTAATCGAGCATAATTTGGATGTAATTAAAACTGCAGATTATATTATAGATATGGGACCTGAAGGCGGAAGCAAGGGTGGAACCGTGGTATGTGCGGGAACACCTGAGGAAGTCGTAAAGGAACCAAAGAGCTACACAGGAAAATATTTGAAAAAATATTTAGAAAACTGAAGCTTAAATAATGGATTGTTTTTCTAAAAAATCTTGCAAAATGGCTAATTAGTTGTTAGATTTATTAAACAAAAGATATAGGGAATTTCATAACAATAGGAGGAACACAAATGTCAATCGTAAGACCAGATGATATGGAAAGAATCACTACACCAGAATTGGCAAAAAAGTTTATTGATGAGCAGATTGTTAAGATTAAAGAGCAGGTAGGAGACGGTAAGGTACTTCTCGCACTTTCAGGTGGTGTTGACTCATCAGTTGTAGCTGCGCTTTTAATCAAGGCGATTGGCAGAAATCTTGTATGTGTTCACGTTAACCATGGTCTCCTCAGAAAGGGAGAGCCAGAGCAGGTTGTAAATGTATTCGGTAAAGAATTAAATGCCAACCTCGTATATGTTGATGCAACAGACAGATTTCTCGATAAGTTAAAGGACGTTGCAGATCCTGAGCAGAAGAGAAAAATTATCGGTAATGAATTTATCGAAGTATTTGCTGAAGAGGCAAAGAAGCAGGAAGGTATCGGATTCCTCGCACAGGGAACTATTTACCCTGACATTCTTGAGAGTGACGGAATCAAGTCACATCACAACGTAGGCGGACTTCCTGAAGAGCTTAACTTTGAGCTTGTTGAGCCTGTAGCACTTCTTTACAAGGATGAAGTAAGAGTTGTAGGTAAGGAACTTGGACTTCCTGATTCTATGGTATTCCGTCAGCCATTCCCTGGTCCTGGTCTTGGTGTTCGTTGCCTTGGCGCAATCACAAGAGACAGATTAGAGGCTGTAAGAGAGTCAGATGCCATCCTCAGAGAAGAATTTGCCAATGCAGGTCTTGAAGGCAACGTATGGCAGTATTTCACAGTTGTACCTGACTTCTATTCAGTAGGTATGACATTAGACGGCAAGAGAAGTGATGCATGGCCTGTAATCATCAGAGCCGTTAATACAACCGATGCCATGAAGGCTACAATCGAGAGAATCGATTATGATGTATTAGATAAGATTACTCAGAGAATTACTTCAGAGGTTAAGGGCGTTAACAGAGTATTATATGATTTAACTCCAAAGCCAACTGGAACAATTGAGTGGGAGTAAATTCACACCCGTGAAAAAGCCTTATTTTACTGGGCTTTTGTCGATTGTATATGCTTTTTGGCAACAAAATGACAACATTATTTGAATTATTGTAAAAGTAAAGAGCTATCAGATTTTTTGAAAGTCTGATAGCTCTTTTTCTATCCAAAATAATTGTTGTACTCTTTGTCTGTGAGGTAATCAATAAAAGTATCTTTTTTATAGCTATGGAATATCACGCGGAATTCATCCTGAATGTCGTTATAAAGGTCATATATTTTATCGAAACAGCCTTTTACTTTTTCAAGTTCTACGGATATAGTATCCAAATTTGTTCTTCGCATCTTGTGAACCACTTCAATTCTGTAAGAATTAAATAATTCTGCTTTTTCAATAAATTCCTGTTTCTTTGGAAAACTGACGGATGATTTAAGTTCATTAATATAATATCCGAACATTTTATCTTTTGGTATTTTGAACTCAATTTCAGCAGGATAAACAGAAAGTTGGATGTAGAAATAACAATCCTCCAAAATGTGCATACACATCGCCTCAAGAATCTGATGATACATTAGTGTTGCTGCAAGCATTCCCTCAAACGTGGTTAATTCGAAACTGTTATCTGCAATTTCATTCAGTAATTCTAAGTTTTCCGGCATCTGAATCGATGGCCAATCATCAGAATTCATTATACGGCTTAAAATTTTATCCATATTAACTTACTCATTTCTTTTCAAAGTATCCACCAGCATATCGCTGAGTGCTTGTGACGGTACTTTTACAAATCCGGAAGTTTCATCATATTTCGGATAATTGTAGCGCCACTTGTCATATTCGTCACGGTTAATGTCGCCGTTATGATATTTCTCGGATTGTTCAGCCCACGCATTAAGCATTTCCGAAAGCTCGGTGGCATCCGTCCTCTTGTGAGGGTCTGCATACATTGAAACACCGTTTTCAGTTTTAACTATTGTCAATCCGTATCTGTCCTCTAATGTAAACAAGGTGTGCATTAAGCCTATATAACTGTCAATGTCGGGAACAGAAAGCGCCTGCGGCGATATATCGAAAACCTCTGCAAGTTTATTTGTTAAATCAGCCTTAGGCGTTCTACTTCCGGATTCATACTGTGCCATACGAATGTCAGCGGCCTTTTTAGGAAATCCGACCACCTGTCCTAAATATTTCTGTGTCATTCCGCAAAGATTACGAAAGAATCTTATTCTCTCTCCGATTGCCATAAAATTGCACTCCTTACTTATGTAATGTGCAATTAGTATATCATATATGTTTATCCGAAACATTTACAGTCTGGGATGTGACAGTGATACATTTGGTGCCATTGCAGGCGGAGTTGCGGAAGAGTTCTATCATGGATTTGGCAGTGTAAATGATGACGGAATTCTTAAAGATTTTCTTGCGGATGACATATATAAGATTTTAATGGCATAAATGTTGCTACATGCGTATGACATTAGGAAATACGGCGCATTTGGTTATGTTATAGCGCCAATGTGTATTGACATAAATATGAAAAATAGTTAGTCTTGGCTATATTGATTTAGAATATCCAAAAGGAGAGTTGTTATGAAAGTTGTATATGCATCAAGAACAGGAAATGTTCAGAAGTTAATCGACAGACTTGGTCTCGAAGCTACTAAGATCGAAGACGGTACAGAAAAGGTTGAAGGTGAATACCTTCTCATCACATATACAGATGGAGATGGAATTATTCCTGAAGTTGTAGAGAAGTTCATCGAGAACAACAGAGAAGGCCTTATCGCTGCTGCAGTAAGTGGTAACAGTGAGCGCCATCCTGTTACATTCTGTGACGCAGCAGACAAGCTTTGCGCATACTACGGAACAAATATTGTTTCAAGATTTGAAGATGCTGGCGATGAGAAGACAGACGCTGCAATTCTTAAGGCATTAAGATAATTTATCCATAAATTGAGCTCATCGCTTAATTGTAGAATTGAAAAGCAAATGGGAAGCATAGGCGAACGGCAAACTGCAAAAGCAAAAGGATGAACTTCAGACAATCAGACGAAGACTGAATGAGCTTGACCGCTTGATTGGAAGTCTTTATGAGAATTTCATTTCAGGTCTGCCGCCCGAAAAGCAGTACAAGTCCCTGATGAAGAAATACTCGGCGGAGCAGGACAATCTTGAGAGCCAAGTATCGGAGATTCAGGAGAAGCTGGAGCAAACTAAAGCGTCCTCTGCCCATATCGGGCGACTTTTCTTTTTCGGGAAGTAATCAAGAAGTCATAAAGTTCCGTGAGTAATGGAAGAAGGCAATGCTTTGAGAAAAAAGGAGAGTAATATTCTGAAAACCACTTGAGATTTTAGGGAAAATCTGCTATAATGTTGCTGTATATCTATGGGGTAGGGGGATTTATATCCTTTTTTCTTAGAAATTATGGAAGGAGGACTTGACTATGGCAAATGGAAATGCGCCGTTTTTTCAGCGTGTCAAGTCTTATTTCATACAATTTATAACGAACCGATTGCCAGAGACAGGGTGCATTATGCCTTGGCTTCGGCTTTTTGCGTTTGCCGGAAGGACGATGGTTTGATATTTAAATCCTAACTACCACCCGTAAACACATCTTTTCTCGGTATGTCCGCTGCCGAAGAAAGAACCAAGCAGACAATTAAAAAATGGAGGAGCTGTTATGAAGAAAAAACTGTTGGCAATCTTTATCTGCCTTGTAATGGTAGCTGGATTGCTACCGACCGTAGCCTTTGCTGCGGAAAACTACGATTTGTATGTAAACGGCGAACAGTTCACAAGCGAAAAGCTCTCTATCGCTTGTGGAGAAGGAACCGCAAGCTACGACCCGAATACAAAGACCCTTACGCTTAACAATGCCACAATTACAAATGGCGGTAAAAGCGATGAAAGTCCTAAGTACGGCATCAGAGTAGTCGGAGACACTGATTTAACGATCAAACTTTCCGGCACAAACAGCATTACTTTAGATAACGGCGGTGGAATTTTTGCAGATGGCAGCAGTGATAATTACAATATTATCGGTGACGGTAAGCTTACAATCGATGCAAAATGGGATGCACTCTATACGCTTAATGGCAACATCAGCATATCCGAAGGTGCAAAGCTTGATATAACTTCTGCCAAGGGTTGCGGAATTACTTCTTATAATAAGGGAAAGCTTTTAAGGGAAAGCTTTTAAGGGAAAGCTTTCCATTGACGGCGCAAAGGTTGTGGTCTCTTCCTATTACACTGCTGCAAGTGCCAAGGAGCTGGTGATTAAAAACAACAGCGAGGTTGTATTGAACGCAAGGGAGGATAATTTTAATGCAGCGTATATGGGTGATGAAAACGGCGCGGGCAAAATTGAAATTATCAACTCCAAGGTGGAAGCAACAAGCTATTATCCCGCTTTGTTTACCGAGGGCAATCTGACGGTTAACGGCGGTGAGGTAAGCTGTACCTCTACTGCGGACGGTGCAATATGGACAAAAGGCGATATTCTGATCAAGGGCGGCGCCAAAGTAACCACTTACAGTGAATACCCCATGGGCGGTAACGGATCTTTTACCGTAGAAGAAGCAGAGATTGATGCAAAGAATACGAATGTGAACAATATCCCTGCAATTTTCGATGAATGTGTGCCTGTGATTGCCGATGGCTATCATCTGAACTATGCAAAAGCCGTAGACTCGGAAGGAACAGAAATCGACCTGCTTTCCAGCGGAACCCAATATTTTGCACTTTATAAGAATGTTCATTTTATTACAAAGGCTGTTTATCCGGTTTCTTTCGTTGTAACGCCGGACGGTCTGACCAATGTTGTTGTTAAAGTGAATGGTCAGGAGGTTACCGGCTCTGTCAGTTTGGAAGCAGGAACTTACCCTGTTGAAGTAACAGCCGATAACTGCAAAGCATACACCGGCAATATAACGATCACCGCCGATGCGGCAACGCATACGCAGACGATTGCAATGACTTATTTACCTGCCGACTACACTAAGGTTGACGAAGCCATTGCTAAGGCAAACGCATTGAACAAGGACAACTACAAGGACTTCTCTGCTGTAGAAACCGCTGTGAATGCCGTTGTCCGTGACAAGAACATCACTGAACAGAGCGAAGTTGATGCAATGGCAAAGGCTATCGAAGATGCCATTGCTGCCCTGCAATACAAGGACGCTGACTACACAAAGGTTGACGCAGCCATTGCCAAAGCAAACGCTCTGAACAAGGATGAATACAAAGACTTCACTGCGGTAGAAGCTGCCGTCAATGCTGTTGTCCGTGACAAGAATATCACTGAACAGAGCGAAGTTGATGCAATGGCACAGGCTATCGAAGATGCGATTGCTGCTCTTGAGAAAAAACCTGCCAGTACCAAACCGGGAACATCCGATAAGAGTCCGCAGACTGGCGATACAAGCAACCTTGCTTTGTGGATCGCCCTGCTTCTTGCAAGCGGCGGCGCAGTAACCGTAACAACCATTTACGGCAGAAAGAAAAAGAGTTTGACAAAATAAAATTTAATATCTTTCCGAGCAAGGAAAAAGCGTCGTAGCAATACGGCGCTTTTTTGTTACCCGGAAGCGACAAGCAGCGGTAATCAGTAAACGGCGGTAAGGATACCGCTGCTGTTTTGAAAGCCGCTCATATCGAAAGAAATCGCCCCGAAAACATACAGTGGGATAAGGTTCGGGCGTTTTTGCGTTTCGGGAGCAAATCGGCAAATAGGCAGCACAAAAAGGAGGTGGACGCTATGCCTCGTATGCCGAAATATCTAAAGAGAGAATGGGCGTTCTTTCTTGACGAGCGTGGACGGAAGAAATACAACGCACTTTGCAGAAAATGCGAAATGAGCTGCAAGCAGAGCTTCCGTGCCGTCGTTATTCAGTGCCCGCACTATCAATCGAAAGGCAGACAGAAAACGCTGTCATCTACAAAACGAAAGAAAGAGGTTATACACGATGAAAAAGACAGAACAATTAGTAAATGAAATCTTATCCCCACCGAAGAAAAAGGCGGCGAACATACCCATTGAAAAGCTCCATACCTTTAACGGACATCCGTTCAAAGTCCTTGATAACGAGGAAATGGAGATTTTAACGGAAAGTATCCGTCAGCAAGGAATACTCTCGCCGCTTATTGTAAGACCGATGGAAAACAAACCCGATGAGTATGAGGTCATATCGGGACACCGCAGGTTGTACGCTTCTGTGAAAGCAGGGCTTACGCAAGTACCTGCTTTAATCTATCCTCTTGACCGCAATGCGGCAATTATTGCGGTGGTGGACATCCAGCCGTTCTGCCGCCCAATGACATACCCGTTCATGCGGCTCTGGTAATCGCCACGGAGCAGTTCTTTCACATTGAATTTTGCAAAATACCGCTTCTTTTTTCTGCGTTCAGCAGGGAGCGTTGAATGGACTGATCCCAACGGATGCCCCAGGGGTCGAGGGTGTATTTCACAAACTCAAGAGACTACTGCTCAATATTAGAAAAACTCGACTTTTCCAGATCGCCGACCATGTGAGGCGGGACACGGAAAATTCGAGCAATTTCATTGACTTGGAATTTGCGTGTTTCCAGGAACTGCGCCTGTTCGGGAGAAATACTGATGGGCGTGTACTTCATACCCCACCTCCAAAACGGCCACCTTGACGCCCGATGGACGCTGCTCATCTGCGACAGCTTTTCGATCAGCTCCTCGCTTTTCTTTGAGCTTCTTTTCAGCTCGTATGTCCCGCCGACCGTGCCCTCGCCACCGATCAATGTAAGGGTATTTCCGTCAACGGTAAATTCATATTCGGAATACCGCACCGACTTGTTGGCGTAATCGATCATGAGCTTGTTGCCATCGATGGTATAGGTGAAATCGTAGGATATGGAGGGCAGCTCCATTGCGC
>OLQK01000362.1_pt1 | contig 52003 bp, 54 predicted proteins | sample 1672501 | NCBI WGS metagenome assembly OLQK01 (sample SAMEA3136693, study PRJEB25190) | human gut metagenome | biome: human gut; feature: human-associated habitat; material: faeces | place: Austria | collected 2013
CACGCGCAGGCGAGTGTTCTCGCCATCAATCGTGGTGCGCACAGACTGCAGGTTCGGGCGGAAGCTACGCTTGGTACGACGGTGCGAATGGGAAACGGTGAAACCGGTCTGCGGTCCCTTGCCGCACACTGCGCAACGAGCTGCCATGATGGACTCCCTTAACCTTGATGTGTCAAGTCTTTCACGCATTCGACCGCCGGTTTCACCCGACATGCCGAACACACAACTTCACAAATATATAGCCCAATACCGACAACCGCAACTCTTGCGTGTATCATGGGCGAACCTCGGCGGTTCACGCGCGGTTCGAGCGTAACTTGCGAGTGGGCCATCAGCGGTTCACGAGCGGCTCGGCATTGGTTCGCCAGCGGTCCGCAAGTAGTTCGTCAGCAGTTCGCCAGCGGCGAATTACGCTGCAAATCATAGCGTTTACCCGATAAAACACGCCGGCCTTCCTTTTCCGCATCCAGCAAACTCTCATATAATCTCGGTATAAGAGACGGCAAGGGACGAAGGGGTCCTCGTGCAACTTACGACGAAGGAGGCTGTCATGTTGAATCTCAAGCGAGGTATCGGCACTCACGAGCCCAGCGTGATTTCACTGGGGCAAGTCTGGGTGGACATTATGCTCAATGTGGACAAGGTGCCGGCACAGGGCGGATTCGCCGTGGCCGATCATCCGAAGCCCTCCATTGGCGGCAGCTATCGCGTGCTGCAGGCGGCCAGCCGCATGGGCGTGCCGACCGAGCACGCCGGCATTCTGGGCAACGGCCTGTGGGCGCATTTCATCCGCCAGTCATTCCAAGACAACGGCATTACGCATATCGGCCAGGATCGTCTTGATGAGGATTCCGGCTTCCGCGTGGTGCTGAGCTCCGGCGCGCCGAAGAAGACATTCATCGCTTCCTATGGCGCCGAGGCTCATGGCGACTCGGACACGTTCGACACGCTGGAGCCGCAGCCCAAAGACGTGGTGCACATCAGCGGCAACACACTGATGGACCACACGGCCACCGGCGTGGACGGATTCCTGCTCAAGGCCGGTACCGACCCGGCTGCACGCGACTACACGCTGGTGATCAACCCCACCAATACGTTGCGTTTGGTCAACGACCATATGCTTGAGGACCTGGTGCTCGCACGCCCGGTCTGGTCCTGCAACCGTCAGGAGGCCATGACGCTGGCCGAGCGACTTGGTGCGCCAATCGACGACAGCAAAGTCACCATTGGCGGCGGACTTGACGACTTCATGCACCAGTTGTGCGACGGCTTGGGCGCTACACTGCGCGCGCCGCTGGTGGTGCGTGTCGGCGCCCGCGGCGCTTGGATTCGTGAGCCAGGTGGCGAGACGATTCATATCGAGGGATACCCGACCAAGGCCGTACACACCCGTTCGGCGGGCGGTTGCCACACCGGCGTGATGTGCGCGATGCTGGCAAAGGGCCATAGTCTGGCCGAATCGGTAAAGATCGCCAACGCGGCGGCATCCATCGCCATCCAGCGCAGCCTCAACGGCGTGCCGCAATGCCCCGATTACGACGAGGCCATCGCGCTGATCGGCGAATAGTCGACTATAGGTAGCTCCCCTCAGTCCGCTTCGCGGCCAGCTCCCCTCGCTGAGGGGAGCTATTTTTTGCTCTGGCTCCCCTTAGAAAGGGGCCCGGCATTATTCATCCGCCGTTCAACCGGAATGGTTCCCCTACCCTAGTCCGCGCTTCTACGATAGATTGAGTTGAATACTGTCGAGGAGTGTATATGACTGATCCCACGAATGTCCACGAACCGGTGCCGCAAAGCGCCAAACTGACCGCCCGCGAGAAGAAGTGGATCATCTACGACGTCGGCAACTCGGCATTCGTGCTGCTGTCCACCGCCGTCATCCCCATTTACGCCAAATCGCTGATGCCGGCGGACGGCAACATCGTGTCCGCCTGGGGCTACGCGCAAACCATTGCTTCCTTGGTCATCGCGCTGCTCATGCCGTTGCTCGGCTCCATCGCCGACGTGCAAGGCATGAAAATCAAGTTCTTCCTTGGCTTCTTCGGCACTGGCGTGGTCACCTGCTGCGCAATGGCCCTGCCCCTGACCTGGCTACCGTTCCTAGTCGTCTACATTCTGGCGACCATCGGCCTCAACGGCTCGCTAACGTTCTACGATTCGATGCTCATCGACGCCACCTCGAACGAGCGCATGGACAAGGTCTCCTCGCACGGCTACGGCTGGGGCTACATCGGCTCCACCGTGCCGTTCATCTTCTGCATCGCGCTGATCTTCGGCGGCCCGTCGCTCTTCGGCTGGTCCACGGTGGCTTGCACGCGCGCCTCGTTCATCATCACCGCCATCTGGTGGGTGGCATTCACCATCCCGCTGCTTACCAGCTACCGCCAAGTGCACTATCGCGCCACCCGTGACCAGCTGGGCTCGGCCGTGCGCGGCACGTTCAGCGAACTGGCGGGCACGTTCGGCAAAATCGTGAAGAACAAGCCGTTGTGGATGTTCATGATCGCGTTCTTCTTCTACATCGATGCCGTGAACACGGTGATTTCGATGAGTACCTCCTACGGTGCCGAGCTTGGCATCGACTCCACCCAGCTGGTGGTGGCACTGCTCGTCACGCAGTTCGTGGCCTTCCCCTGCGCGATTCTCTACGGTCGTTTGGCCGGCCGGTTCGGCTGCAAAGTGATGATCACGGCGGCGGTCGTGGCATACATGTGCATCGTGTTCTTCGCCGCGTTCTTCCTGAAGTCGGCCGTGGAGTTCTGGATTCTGGCGATTCTGGTCGGCATGTTCCAGGGCGGCATCCAGGCGCTCTCCCGCTCGTACTACGGCAAGATCATCCCCAAGGATCACGCCAACGAGTACTACGGCTTCTACGATATCTTCGGCAAGACCGCCTCGATCATCGGCACCTTCCTGGTGGCCACCACCACGTCCCTGACCGGCAACGCCTCGCTCGGCGTGCTCTCCATCGCCGTCCTGCTCGTCGTGGCGCTCGTCTTCCTGCTCCTGCAAAAGGACCCGACGCGGGAGTGATTTGCCGGCCCGCGGCAACTCTGCGCCGCGGGCGACATCTCGCAGCATAGAAATCCTCGACATAGGGATGCCGCCGTTTGAAGTCGGTGTGCGACATGCCGCCCGGAATCAGCATCGCCAGCCCGATAATCACGCCCACGCAGATGCACAGAAATGTCAGAAAATCGTTGAGTGGCGTCACGCCGAAAATGGAATTATCGGAATCAAACAGGTTGCCGACGCCGACTCCCGCGATAACCGCCGCGGCACCGCCGGCAATCAGCAACGCGAATCGGCAGCGGTGTTCATCGTAGCCGGTCAGATCCTGCGGTAAGGCAGCCACATTAGCCAGCGTGCCGGGACGCGATGAACTGGTTCCGTGCAACGTTTCACTGGGCGATGCATTTGCGGAGCTCGGGCCATTGATGCCGTCACCGCCGGACCGCGCTAATCCACCGATGTTCCCATCAGCATCCTTCATATACGCGGGTTCCCCGGCGCCCTCCCCGGTTACGGTTCTGGCAGCCGAGCCATGGTCGCTCTCCGCCGCACCGCGCGCGGCCGCGCCCACGTTCACGCTCGCGCTCACATCGCCAAGTACCAGGTCATCAAGCGTGCAACCGAACAGGTCGCAGATCATAAGCAGCTTGTCCATCTCGGGATAGGCCTTCTCGGATTCCCATTTGGAGATGGCCTGGCGCGAGACGCCGAGCAACATGGCCAGCTGTTCCTGGGTCATGTTGCGTTGTGCGCGCAGGTATTGCAGGTTGGTGCGGAAGCTCATCGGAGTGTCCCTTCATAGGTAATGCTCATCATGACATATTCGGCCGATGCCCTCACTATGCCACGGCAAACCAGTTCCGCGCCACCATCTTCAGGTTGCATATTCGCGCGCAACCACAGGTTGCATCGGCGGAATCCCGCCATTCTGCCGGCTCCGCGGCATTCTAGCCCGCACTCCGATTGGACCGGCATAATCGGAATACATCGATTATGAAAAAACGCTCGCGGCCACATGGCCAACGAGCGTGAATCTCGGGTGGGCGATGTAGGAATCGAACCTACGACCCCTTCGGTGTGAACGAAGTGCGCTAGCCGCTGCGCCAATCGCCCGAATATTCGGTTCTTTAGTTATATCCAGTCGAATTGCTTCGACTTTCGTGGGCGATACAAGATTCGAACTTGTGACCCCTTCCGTGTCAGGGAAGTGCGCTACCACTGCGCCAACCGCCCGGGTCATCATCCGGTCGAATCAATCAGTATGAATCAACCATCCGAGAGCGGACAACGGGACTCGAACCCGCGGTCTCAACCTTGGCAAGGTTGCGCTTTACCAACTAAGCTATGTCCGCATGTGTTACCTTCACGGGCAACAGGTGACAAAGATACGCTAATCTCAGGAAAAAGCCAAGCCCCCGCGTGTCCCACCGGTTTTCCAACGATTATCGAGCGCCGAAGTGAAGTTCCCGAACTACGCCGACGTGCCGTCCTTCATGGAATCAGGCACGGTATGGGCTTCATCCCTCAACGCGCGATAATGGCGGTATGACGCAACGACAACTGATGCGGGCCACAGTCGAAACGCCCATCGGCCGGATGATGATGGCCTCCGACGGCGAGGGACTTACCGAACTCTGTCTTGAAGACTGGTGGTGGGCCACCGATCACCAAGCCGTTCTCGATTCGAATCGCGAATCCGATAGTGAACCCGACGTATTCCGTATAACCCGCGAATGGCTGACCGCCTATTTCGCCGGCGAACGCCCCGGCTCGGATCAGGTGCCGCCTTTGCATCCCGCCGGCACGCCATTCCAACATGAAGTGTGGAATCTGGTGGCCGAAATCCCCTATGGCATGACGGTAAGTTACGGCGAACTCGCCGCCGAATTGGCCGAACGACGCGGCGGCGGCCGCATGGCCGCGCAGGCGGTCGGAGGCGCAGTGAAGCGCAATCCGGTTACCATCATCGTGCCCTGTCACCGCGTAGTCGGCTCGGGCCGCGCGTTTGGCGGCTACGGCGGCCGACTCGACATCAAGGCCGAGTTGCTTGAACTCGAGGGCGTGGATCTGGCGCGCTTCGATCTGCCGAACCTTTGACGGGCCCAGCGGTCCGCCTCGTCAAAAAGGATTGAGTGGTTAACCCTCCCGCCGGCGGGAGATGGCGCGTAGCGCCGGAGGGTGGTCGGCTGGCTGGCATCGCAACCCTGCTACCCGACAATTTTCGACAAGCCGACGGGAATCCTTCCACGAATTGTTCGCCGTCGGTGCAGTCTTGCTCGATCGCGCCGGCCAAAACCGTACAATCCCTACAATGGAATGCATATGGTTAATTGCTGCGCGCAGCCGCACGGCCGCACACGATCGCAAGACCACGCAGCCCAAGGGGATATGCAATATCAACGGAAGCAGGAGGTGCGCATGACCGGCATTATCGATTACGCGCACACCGAAACGCGCTCCTTCGCCGACTTGCCGTTCAACGAAATCGACGCCTTGATCATCTCCACGCTCATCTATGAGGATGTGGCCAGTGTCTGTCCGACGTTGATGCTGGATGAGACGCGGTCAGGCTCGTTCGCCGCACGCATTCGCGCTTTCGAACCCAAGCATCCACTGATCTGGCTGAAGGGTATCTGGCATCCCGAGCTTGAATCGGTAAGCCTTGACGAGGCCAACCGCGAGCTGCATCGTTCGCCGGAAACACATGCCGACGACAAGCCGCACGAGGCCCAAATGGTTTCAGTGGTCAACCCGGACCTGACCCACGACCTGTTCCAGGCCGCAGGCGAAAACCCCCGCTACGCCAACGTTCGCCTAGGCGCGGTGGTCGAGCACATCAATCAGGGTGAGCAAACCCAATTCGCCGCCGCCACCTTCCAACTGCCCGACGGCCACAAGCGCCGAAAGCCGACCTACAAAGGCACGTTGGTTATTTCCTTCCGCGGCACCGATGATTCGCTCATCGGATGGAAGGAAGATTTCAATATGGCTTTCCAGTATCCGGTGCCGGCGCAACGTTCAGCCAGCGCCTATCTGGATATGGTGGCGCGACTGTGGGAGGGTCCGATTATTCTGGTCGGCCATTCCAAGGGAGGCAATCTGGCGATTTACGCGGCCATGAACGCCGATCCCAAGGTGCGCAAGCGCATTCAGCATGTCTATTCACTGGATGGCCCCGGTTTCCCGCCGGAGATTGTGACCAGCCCCGCCTACCGCACCATCCAGCCGAAGGTGACGAAAATCGTGCCGAGTTCGTCGATTGTGGGCATGATTTTCGAGACCCCGGAGCCTTGCCGCGTGGTCTCTTCCGATTCGGATGGCATCATGCAGCATTCCGCCTTCACTTGGCTATTGGATGGTGACCAGTTCATCACCGAGCCGGATTTGAGTTCCAGCTCGCAGTTGTTTAACGAGGAGCTGAACCATTGGATCGCCACGCTTACGCCCGAACAGCGCGAGCGTGCGGTGGATGCGCTGTTCACCGTGCTGCACGCCAACGGCGCCACCAGCTTCAGCGAGGTGATGAGCAACTTCCCCGCTTCGATTCCGGCGATGCTTGGCGCGTACGTTGGGCTGACCCCCGCAGACCGGCGTCATTTGGTTGAGGCCCTGGCGATACTGTTCAAGGCGTCCACGGCCAGACGCAAGCCGACGCCTGCCCCGGCTTCCGCACCAAGTTCTGCGACCTCCAAAGCAACAGCCGAGACCCCATCAGAAACTGCAGCAGGAGCAGATAGCGCAGCTCCGGCCAGAGCCGATACTGATGCCGATGCCGGCACCGCAGCTTCACCCGCAGCGGAGGACGCAACTGAAATCGCCGATTAGCTCATAGACATGTCCACAAATAATAGTTATACTGCCCAATAAGTTATTAGACAGCGTGACCATATCACACTGGTGCATCAGGAGGAAGAGATGCCACGCCCACGCCATGATTCCGAGGTGCTGCCCGCCAAAGAACGCCTCGAGAACGCTTTCTGGGAATTGCTCGCCGACCGCGACTATCGCAAGATCACCGTTACCGACGTGGTGCGTGAGGCTGGCGTGAACCGTAATTCGTTCTACTATCACTTCTCCAGCCTGCCCGAATTGGCCGATTCAGCCATCCTGCATCAGGTCGAATCGATTCCGATCAACCGCACCCCCGATCCGAACGGCAATCCCGAGGAACAATGGCGAGACCGCGTCACCGCCACGCTCTCCGATCCAGAGCAGCGTCAGCGCCTCGACCGCCTGGCCCTGTTGGCAGGCCCGCACAGCACGCTTGAACTGACCGAATCGCTGCGCGACTTCTGCCGTCTGCAAATGCTCAGCACATTGCAACGCGACCCCAAGAACCTTGACCTGAAAACCGATCTCATGGTCGAGTTCACCGTGGGCGGCATGCTCGCCGTGCTGCAACGTTGGCCCGAATTGAGCGACACCATCGAAATCAAAGACCTGCTTAAAGAAGATGTGGCCGTGCTGGCCATGGGCATATACCTGGCCATGAGCCAAAAGGACATGCTTAATTACTGGAATCGCATCTTCGTGCACAATGCGCAGGCTTCGACCGCCCCCGGCATGCCGGTCGCCGCCACGCATGCCGCGCCATCCACCATCTCATCGTCGAACGGCCCCGCAGGATTCCCCGGGTACACCGCTTGACCGAAAACCAGCGAGTCTGGATTGTTTCCGCCGCACGAACCCCGCGTGAGGTTTCTCACAAGGCGCAATCAGCCTCTCATGCTGGCGTTTCCAACCCACGCACAGGAAGATGGAAGCATGAGCGAAACATCGAACAAGACCCGTCTGGAACATGACTGCATCGGCCAGATGGAGGTGCCGGCGAACGTCTACTGGGGTATTCACACCCAGCGCGCTATCGGCAACTTCCCGGTCTCCGGCATCACCGATAGCCAACATCCCGAGCTGATTCGCGCCTATGCCACGGTCAAGCGCGCCTGCGCCATCGCCAATGAGGAATTAGGCCTGATCGACCCAGCCAAGGCCGAGGCCATTCGCGCCGCCTGCCTAGAAATTGAGGCCGGCAAACTGGCCGATCAGTTCCCGGTCGATGTGATGCAGGGCGGTGCCGGCACCTCGTCGAACATGAACATGAACGAGGTGATCGCCAACCGTGCGTTGGAAATCGCCGGCCGCCAGCGCGGCGATTACACATACATCCATCCGAACGACGACGTCAACAAGTCGCAGTCCACGAACGACACCTACCCGGCCGCCTGCAAACTCGCGCTTATCGACACGATCGGGCCGCTCGCCGAGTCCACCAAGAAACTCGCCAAGGCCTTCCACGATCTGGCCGACAAACATATCAATGACGTGACGATTGGCCGCACGCAGCTGCAGGACGCCGTACCAATGACCTATGGTCAGGAATTTCATGCGTTTGCCACGCTGTTGAAGTCTGATTTGGCTGCATTCGATCGCGTGGTGCCGCTGCTGGCCCAGCTCAACCTCGGTGCCACCGCCATCGGTACCGGCATTTGCGCGGATCTGCGATTCCGCAAGTCCGCTATCAAGCATCTGGCGCAAATCACCGGGCTGCCGGTCACCGCCGCGCCCGATCCGGTGGCCGCCATGACGGATATGGGCGCGTACGTGGCCACGTCGGCTGCCATCAAGAGCCTCGCCGTGCACCTGAAGAAGGCCGCCGACGATTTGCGACTGCTCAATTCCGGGCCGCGCTGCGGTTTCAACGATCTCAACGTGCCGGCTCGCCAGGCCGGATCGTCGATCATGCCCGCCAAAGTGAACCCGGTGATTCCCGAGTGCGTCAACCAGTGCTGCTTCACGATCTTCGGCATGGACGTGACTGTGAACTGGGCTGTGGCCGAGGGACAGTTGCAGCTGAACGCCTTCGACCCGGTGATGGTGCATGAGCTGCTGACCGGCATGGCGTTGCTGACGCGCGCCATGGAGACGTTCCGCGTCAACTGCGTGGAAGGCATCGAAATCAATGCTGACCTGGGGCGTTCATACGCCCAGTCCTCACCGTCGATTTCCGCCGCGCTCAACCACTACATCGGCTACGAGCGCGCGGCCGACATCGCCGCCGAAGCCGTACATACCGGCCGTACCGTGCGCGAGGTGGCCGGCGAACGCACCGACCTGCCCGCCGAGCAGTTGGACGAGATTCTCGATCCGATTCGACTGGCCCGAGGCCTCGGCCAGACCTGCCGCGAGCACCAGGAGTAGCGGAATCGACCGTAGGCCGATTCCGCTTTCTGCCACCCCGTCTCCACGACTTCACCAGAAACGACCGATACAGTAGGCGTATGACTGAATATGCAGAAGACATCGCACGCTGGTTTCAGGTGAACGCCGGCAAACTCATCTGGCTGACCATTGTATTGGCCATCGTATTTGTGGCCGACCGCGTCATCAGCCGCGTGTTGCGCAAGATTCTGGACAATTCTCAGATTCCCAGCGCCTCGATTTTCGTGAACCTCACGCGCGTGACCATCTGGGTCACCGGCGCAGCGATGGTACTGCAGCCCGTATTCGGCATCAATCCGACCACACTTATCACCGCCCTTGGTGTTGGAGGTGTGGCGATCTCGCTGGGTCTGAAGGATACAATCGCCAACATCATCGGCGGCTTCGGCCTGATGCTGGGCCGCGTAATCCAACCCGGCGATCTGGTGACCATTCAAGGCGTCACAGGCACCGTGCACGACATCACCTGGCGTCAGACCGTGGTGCGCACCCGTTCCGGAGACATGATGGTCATCCCCAATTCGGTACTCAATACGGCCGCCCTGACCAAGCTCACGCCGGTCAGCGAAGGCATGGCCACGCTTGAGTTCACGGCCAAGACCTCCGGCGACCCGTCTACGATCAGTCAGGATATTCTCGACCGCGTAACCAAAGCCACCGCCGACGTGGCGCTGGAGGGTCAGCCGCCATTGGTCAAGTTCACCGGCTTCTCCCCTTACGGCATGACCGGCCAAGTGCTTGTGTTCGCGCGCGAGGGTGTGCTGCCTTCCACCATCAAAGATATGGCGGCGCGAGCCATCGCCGGTTCGGGCACCGAATACCTTGTTGAAGATGGCGGCTCGTCAGGCAATCTGTGATATCTCCCGGCTCGCCTCTCTGGGTCCGGCTATGACAGTCATGCGAACAGCATCCAACCGGTAAGCATCACAGTCAACAGTAGGTACGCGATAACGCCGGGATTGGCATAGGCGGTGCGTATTTTAAGCCCCGCAGGCAACTCCTCTGGCGCAAGATAGAACTCCCAGCTCTTGCACTTGGTGATAAGCAGCACGATACCGGCAATGCAGAGGCCCAACATCACTGTGCCGTACAACATCATGATGCCCATGCCGCCCATGTTGCCGGTTTCAGCCATACGCATGATTTCGGCCTCGCTGACCGTGCCGTCGAGGATGCGGGGATCGATCTGTTGTATCACCAATGGGGCGAGTACTGACCCGTTCAGGTTGATCAGCATGTGCATAGCCACCGAATACCGCAGTCGGGAGGTGCGTGTGTATACATATCCGAACATCAGTCCTAGGCCAAAGGCGTAGAAGAACTGGAACACGTTCATATGGAATAGCGCGAATGCCAATGCGGAGAACATGATTGCGGTCTTCTCTCCGTACCGGCGCAGGCGGGAGATAATCTCCTTGCGAAAAATCCATTCTTCGCAAACCGGTGCCAACAGGCCTATGAACAATGCGTTCATCCGCCAGTCGCTGCCAAGAATCACGTCGTTGATGCGATTGGTGGCCTGACCATCAGTGGCTCCGGCAGACAATATATTGCCAATCATATTGCCCAAGAACATTACCGGAATGCACATGACGAAAATCTGAATGAACTCCCCCGCCTTCATGGGGTACTGCCGGGTGCGAATAACCGGTACGCGAGTGAAGGCCAACATACTCAGCGGCATGGCCACCACATACAGCGGTCCGGAGGAGGCGAGCAGCACAGCCCAAGCGGGCACATCGGTGCCAAGCAGCGTTCGTAGCGCTTCAGTGGCCAGAATATTCAGTCCGATCCAGAACACCATCATAATGGCGAGCGCCGAGCCGATTGTCGAAAACCGGCGATGGGCCGTGAACCACCAATCGCGTGGGGTTTGTTGCGGCTGCTGTGGTTGCTGAGGTTGCTGCGCCGGCGGCATTGGTTCGCTCATACTTATCCCCCATAGTTACTGGCCGCAAACGGACCGATCACACGTGCAATACTCTTCAAGAATACGGCACGGCGTTTCGATTGCATTGGGAATGGGGGAGGAAATCATCAATGGGCAAGGAATGATCAACGTCAATCATTCCCAATGCCGAGAAAGTCCCCTACTCTGCAAGATTGCTGTGGGACGGCACGCGATAATCGCCCAAAAATCGCCGCCGTCCCACACACATCATTGCCGATAAGCCATTCGACGATCGTACAGTCACAAAAACAGAACAGAACCGCACAATCATCGCAACGCCATTCAGCAGGCGAGCGCGGCGACCGGACGCGGGGTGACAATCACGTCATCGCCCACCGCCAGACCGGCCGGCAGCTCGCTGGCGGGCAGCTGCACGGTGGCCTTGAGCTGTTCGCCCTTGTTCCAGCGCTGGTATTCGCCAGAGGTGATGACCGTATCCACGCGCACCAAGGAGCCAAGGAAGTGAACGACTTCCACGCGGGCGCGTTCGCCGACGTGCGAATCGCTGCTGCCGGCCAAGGCCAGCGTCAGGTTCTCCGGGCGCACAAGCACGGCCACGGAATCGCCCTTGGCGGAGCCGGCGAGCAGCGGCACGCGCTGGCCGAAGACCACGGCCTCGTCGCCATTGGATGCGCCGGGCAGGCGGTTGGTGAGTCCAATGAACGTGGCCACGTACTCGGTGGCGGGGCGCTGGTACAGGTCCTGCGGGGCGGCGATCTGCTCGATCTTGCCTTTGTTCATCACACCGATGCGGTCGGCCACGGCCAGCGCCTCTTCCTGATCGTGGGTCACGAAGACGGTGGTGGTGCCGGTGGTGAGTTGGATGCGGCGAATCTGGTCGCGCAGCTGGACGCGCACCTTGGCGTCGAGGGCGGAGAGCGGCTCGTCGAGCAGTAGCACGCGCGGCTTGACGGCCAGCGCGCGGGCCAAGGCCACGCGCTGTTGCTGGCCGCCGGACATCTGCTGCGTGTACTTCTTGGCCTGATCGGCGAGTCCCACGAGCTCCAGCTGTTCCATGGCGATCTTGCGGCGTTCTGCCTTGCCCATGCCGCGCACTTCGAGGCCGAATTCCACGTTCTCCAGGGCGGTCATGTGCGGGAAAAGCGAGTAGGCCTGGAACACCATGGCCATCTCGCGCTTGTTGACCGGCACGCCGGTGACGTCTTGGCCGCCGACCATGATGCGGCCACCCTGGATGTCTTCGAGGCCGGCGAGCGAGCGCAGCGCGGTGGACTTGCCGCAGCCGGAGCCGCCGAGCAGCACGACCATTTCGCCGGGCTTGATGTCCAGGTTGAAGTCGTCGAGCGCGTGAACGGTGGAGCCGGGGTAGATCTTGACGACGTCGCGCATCTGGATGGAGCCGCCGCCGCGCTTGACGCTGTCTTTGAGCAGGGCCTTGGCGGCCTTGGTCACGTCCTTGCCGCGCACGCCTTCGAGGGTGGCGGTGGGATCGTTCTTGAAGGCGTCCTCGGCGGCAGCGGACGTGGTGGCGGGTACCGAAACAGAAGCCGCGGCATCGGCACCGGCATGGCGACGGGTGAAAATCGAATTGCTGTTCATCAGGTTACTTACCTTCCCTTGACTTGCGCATTGCGTCGGAGATCAGGTCGAGCGCAACGAGGAGCACCGCACCGAAGAGCAGAGCCAGCAGCGACATGGCGGTGGAGATTTGAGAATTGGACTGGCCGAGCTGGTAGAGCGCGACCTGCAGGTTCATACGGCCGAGCAGCGAGGCGACGGTGTATTCGCCCAGCACCACGGCGATGGAGATAAAGGATGCCGAGAGAATCGACTGCCATAGGTTCGGGATGATCACCTTGAAGAACACCTTGGGCCAGGAGGCACCGAGCGAGCGGGATGCCTCGACCAGCGTCTTGACGTCGATGGAGTTAAGCCCCACGGCGATCGCGCGGAAGGCGAACGGCATCACGAGAATCACGTAGGCAAAGCACAGCCAGATTGGGTTGGTGCTCAGCACGTCGGCGGACAGCCAGCGGTAGATCGGGCCCAAACCCACCACCAGCACGATGGCCGGGATGGTCAGCGGCAGCGTGGCCACCCATTCGATCGCGCGCTCCAAAACCTTGGAGCGAATATGCACGATGACCATGGTGGGCACCAGCAGCACCAGCATGATCACCACGGTGACCGCGCTCAGGGCCAGCGAGGTGCCGATGCCCTGCCACAGCACGGTCAGGTCGGCACCCAGCGACTCGCCGTTGCCGGTGAAAATCGCGATCCACGGCGCGGCCGACCAGCGGCCGGACAGCGGGTGACGCAGGGTGAAGATGAGCATGGCCAGCAGCGGCACGAACAGGAACGCCAGGGTGACGAACAGGATCACGAATTTGATGATGCTCTGTTTACGCGCACGAGCGGCGCGCAGCTGCGGCGGCTTGGTTGCGGAAGTTTCGGTCATTGCCAACGTCCGGCCCTCTTTTCCACGGCGTGGCTCAACAGCATGACGATGGCCACGACGATGATCATTGCGAATGCCAGCACCTGGGCAAAGCCCTGCTGGTTGGGGTCCAGTTCGTTGCGCATGGCACCTTGGATCATAAGCGGCACCAGAATCGAACGCTGGGAGAACAGGGCCGCGGCGGTCGCGTATGCGGAGAACGCGGAGGCGAACAGCAGCAGGAACGCGGAGATGAAGCGGGGTGCCAGAATCGGGCAGGCCACGCGCGTCCAGTACTGGAACGTGTTGCCACCGAGGGATTCGCATGCCTCGCGCCACTGTGGACGGATCGAATCGACCGCGGGCAGGAAGATGATGATCATCAGCGGAATCTGGAAGTAGCAGTAGATGGTCACCAGGCCCGGCAACGAACTGAGCCAGTTCGGGTTCACGGTGTAGCCGGTCAGTGTCTTGATAAGCATGGTGCCGATACCGTTGATGCCGATGGTGGCGATGAACGCGAACGCGAGCATCACGCCGCCGAACTGAGCAAGCACGGAGGAGATGGCGGAGACCATACGACGCAGCAGGCCGTTCGGCTTGGCACCAATGACCAGTGCGTAGGAAGCGAGCGCGCCCACCACTGCGCCGATCAGAGAGGATGCTAAAGACACCAGAATCGAGGTGCCGAATGCGGCGATGGTGTTGGCCTCGAACATCTTATTGAAGTTCGCGAGCGTGAAGTTGCCGCTGCGATCCTGGAATGCACCGACAATCACGATGACGGTGGGTGCGAGCAGGAAGCAGGCGGTGTAGGCGAAGAACGGGAGCGTGGTGGCGAGCGTGCCCAGCTCCTGGCGGTGCTTGGCCATCGCCGAGGAGAGAGGAGAAGCGGGAGTAGCGGACGGACCCGCAGCCTTGGCGGCAGCAGGTCCGTTCGATGCAATGGGTGCGATTGCGGCGGTCATCGGTCTGTGCCTCAGTTGCCGATCGTCTTGTCCCAGTTGTTCTGGAGCCACTCGGTGATGCGGGTGGAGTCGTCGTTGGTGTAGGAGACCGGCTCGCCTTCGATGGTGATGGCGTCCTTCAGAGTGGCCTGGTCGACGGTGCCGTCTTCCTTCATGGAATCGAGCAGCACCGGGTTGGCGCCGCCCTTGAACCACAGGTTCTGGGCGTCGGCGGTGTACAGGTACTCCTCCCACAGGCGGGCGGCGGCCGGGTGCGGCGCGTCCTTGTTGATGGCCTGGTTGTAGTAGCTGACGACCTGGGCCTTCGGGAAGGTCTTGTACTTCCAGTTCACGCCCTTGTCCTTGAGCTCCTTCTTGTAGGAGGCCTGGTTGTAGGTCCAGTCGAAGACCACGCCGGTCTGGCCGGAGTCGATGGTGCCGTTGGTCACGTCGACGGTGGTCAGGTTGCCGGCTTCCTTGAGCTTCTTGAAGTAGTCAAGGCCGGGCTGCAGGTTGTTGATGTCGCCACCGGCGAGCTGGTTGGCCATCAGGTAGCCGTTGAAGGCGGCGCCAGCCTCGGCGGGCTTGCCGTTGAGGGCCACGGTGCCGGCGAACTTCGGGTCGAGCAGGTCGTCCAGGGAGCTGATGTCGCCGTACTTGTCGGCGTTCCAGCCCACGGACATGATGCCGGTGTAGTCGGCGTAGTAGGCGCCGTCGGCGTCCTTGGCGGTGTCCGGGATCTTGTCCCAGGCCTGCACCTTGTACGGGGCGAAGTAGTCGGTGGAGGTGGCGGCGATGGCCTGGCCGACATCGAAGACGTCGGGGGCGGCGTCGGTGCCCTTGTTGGTCTTGGCGGCGTCGAGCTCTTCCTTGGATGAGGCGTTCGGGTTGAGCTCGGTGACCTTGATCTCCGGGTACTTCTTCTTGAAGCTCTCGATGACCTCGCCGTAGTTGGACCAGTCGTGCGGAAGGGCGATGACGTTCAGCGCGCCCTCTTCCTTGGCGGCCTTCTCGAGGTCTTCCATGGTGCCGAAGTCGGCGAGGGAGGTGGCTTTGGCGGACTTTTCGTTCACGGTGACGGCCTTGCCGGTGCTTTCGCCGGTGCCATCGGAGGAGGCGTTGCTCGAGCCGCAGGCGGCCATCGAGAACGCGAGCACGGCGGCGAGGGAGCCGGCCGCGATCTTACGCAGGTTGTTCATAATGTTCCTTTTCTCAACATCATCCAGACGACAGTCTGGGGAGTCGGGCTTGGTATGCGCGGCATTCGCGCGGCCCGTGAATCCAAGAAAAGAAACTATGCGCCTAATCTGTCCTGACACTGGCGCGCAAGTGAATTGCGTTCGCCATTTGCTGTACGCCTGTTGAACTTAGGAAAACTTGGCATGAATTACTGACAGGTATGGGCGATGTGTCAATAGCGGAACCGGCCTGCGGCCGATTCCGCACCACACTTACCTCAGCACGCCCTCAATCAATCGCGTGATGAGTTCGGTGTAGCTCACTCCGGTGGCATCCCAAGCCTTGGGATACATGGAAATCGGCGTGAAGCCGGGCATGGTGTTGATTTCGTTGACCATCACCGTGCCATCAGGCGTCACGAAGGTGTCCACACGGCTCAAGCCGGCACCATCCACGGCCTTGAACGCGCGACGGGCCACGTCACGCACGTCCTCAAGCACGCTGACCGGCAGATTGGCAGGCACTTCCACGTGGCTGGCGGAGGCATCCATGTACTTGGAGTCGAAATCGTAGAACTGGTCGTCGTTCTGATGATCGAGCACGATTTCGCCGGGCCAGCTGGCCTCGGGCTCGTCACCGGCCTTCGGGCACAGCACGGCACATTCGATTTCGCGACCATCAATCCCCTGTTCGACGAGCACCTTCCAGTCGTGCTCGCCGGCGGTGGCGATGGCGGCGGCCAGACGATCCTGCTGGGTCTCGCGGTCATCGGCTTTCTCGACTTTGGTCACACCGAAGCTGGAGCCTGCGCGCGAAGGCTTGACAAACAGCGGATAAGTAAGACCGGCGTCCTCGATCTCGGCAAGCACATCGGCGGCGGTGAAGTTGCGCGCATCGACCGTCACACCGGGCGCGGTGGGAATGCCGGCGGCATCCAGTACCACCTTGGTGTAATGCTTATCCATGCAGGCGGCGGAAGCAAACACTCCGCACCCCACGTACGGCACACCCATCATTTCCAGCAGGCCTTGAACCGTACCATCCTCGCCATAGGGGCCGTGCAGCACCGGCAGTACCGCGTCCACATGGCCAAGGGAGGTCAGCACATGGTGCATTTCCGGGTCGGACATGCTGACGAAGCTGGTGCCGAAGCCGGAATCGGCGGAATTGATGTGGCTGGGCTCGCCGATGAAGAAACCGTCCTGTCCGCAAGAGGGGTCAAGCATCACCGGGCGCGATTCCGGGGTGATCTTTACGGTCGGCAGCTCGCCGCCGTCCAAGTTCCAGCCACGCGGATCTTCGCCATTGATGATCCACTTGCCGTCCTTGGTGATGCCGACCGGAATCGGCTCGAACCGTTCAGTGTCCATGGCCCCCAGCACACCGGCAGTGGAGATGCAGGAAATCGAATGCTCGTCTGCACGCCCACCATAGAGCACCACAACACGCTTCTTGGCCATAACCATCCTTTTGTTGAAACTACAACCGTTTTCAAGCCTATGCTTTGCACCGCCAACCGGACCGAACCGCGCTCGGAACGCCGCGCACAAGAGACGCACACCAGTCTACTCGTGCACGTCAACGACGTATACGCCACGCGACTTTGCACGTACAACGTATACGCCACGTATACGTCGCTTCTCTCGTTATTCGCCGGTAACCTCGTGACCGAACAGTCCGGCAAGCATCTCCGAGCAGGAAATGCCTTCGTTCAGCACGCGGCTCATCTGATACGCCAACGGGGTCGGCACATCAAGCTGATCGCCAAGAGCCACCACCGCATCCGTGGTGGGCACGCCTTCGGCCACACCGTTGCTGACCTTGGTGGCCTCTTCGACCGTCAATCCCTTGCCGAGATTCGCGCCGAACGTATAGTTACGAGACAGCGAAGAGCCACAGGTGGCGATGAGATCGCCCACACCGGCCAAGCCGAAGAAGGTCTTGGGATCGGCGCCAGCGGCTACGCCCAGCGCGGTCAGTTCGGCCAGTCCACGAGTTTCGATCATGGCTGCGGTGTTCTCACCGTAGCCGGCACCACGGGCCATGCCCACGGCCAGCGCGGTCACGTTCTTCAGGCTGCCGCACATTTCCAGGCCGATGACGTCGGTGGTCACGAACGGCTTGAAATAGGAGGTGGTGCATGCCTCGGCCACCTTCGTGGCATTATCGAGGTTCGTGCAAGCCACCACGGTGGCGGCGGGATGACGATCGGCGATTTCCTTGGACAGGTTCGGTCCGGAAATGGCGGCGAACCGGTCGGCCGGCAAGTCAAGGGATTCGCGGACGACTTCGTCCATACGCTTGTTGGTGCCACGCTCGATGCCCTTCATCAGGCTGACGACGATGGCGTGATCGGGAATCAGTCCCTTGAATTCGACGAGTGCCACTCGCGCGAACTGCGCGGCGATGGCCACGACTACGATGTCCGCGTTCTTGACGGCTTCGGCGCGATCCCCAGTGGCGGTCATGTTGTCCGGCAACTTTTCGACGGACGGCAGGCGCACGGCGTTGTGGTGGTGATCGCGAATGCCCTCGACAATCTGCTGCTCCTTGGCCCACATGGTCACCGTGTTGCCTGCGTCCGCCAGCACTTGGCCGAAAGCAGTACCCCATGCTCCTGCACCGAGAACCGTTATATTTTTACCCATATCAAATTCCTACCTTCGCTTGTCGCGCAACTTCATCGGCACAATCTTGTGCCATGCTACTCGCCTAGGCTCCCCGTACGGGAACCGGTGCGGCTACTTCTCAGCCGGGAACGGGCCGCCGGCTTCAGGCCAAGGCTTACGACTCATACTGCGGTAGTCCCAGTAGCCTTCAGCGGGGAACTGCTCGCCACGAATTTCCTCCAGGACTGTGTTCATGCGTTTGAGCACGCGCCACATCAGCTCGTTCACGGCCTCGGCAGGCGGCTCTTCACCCCATGAGTCCATGTCGGCAAGCAGATCGGAGTAATCGAGCGCATGGTCATAGCACATCACCACGTTTTTGCGCGGCCATGGCCACCAGTGGTTGATGGAGGCGGCACCCCACGTCACCGCCGGGTACAGCGGCACCTGATGCCCCAGTCTGCGCGAGGATTCAAGGGCGATATATCCCACGCCCTCCTTAATGCTCATCACCCACTTTTTCGGGTCGCGGGTCACGGTGCCTTCCGGCCAGACCGTCAGCGGGCGGCCGGACGTCAGAATATCAATCGAGGTCTCTTCGATCTGCTTGGCCTTGCCCGAATGACGCTGCACCGGCTGCATGCCGACCAACTGGAACCACTTGCCGATCAATGGCCACTTCGCCATCTCGGCCTTGGCCATGTAACGGGGGCGGCGGCCCATGTGGAACAGGCTCATCATTGGCACGAACACATCAAACATGGTGACATGACTGGCGGCGGTGATGAACGGTCCGGTTTCCGGCACCTGTTCCAAGCCCCAGGCCTTGGTCTTGCAGCTGGCGCGGAACACAATGGACACCCCTCCCAGCAGTCGTTTGGTGGCCTTGGGATTCTGGGCGTTGATTTCCGGCTGATTGGGCGTGCGAGGGCCGGTCGGGTAATACTGTGTCGAGTCCACAAGCGTGTGGCGGGCGGCCAGACGCTTGACCTGCTCATCACTCAGCGAGCTTACGGCCGAACGCGGCGACGGTTTTCCTTTGGATGCCATGGTCTCTATTGTGGCACGGACCACCGCCCAACGATTCCAGCGCAACGTTCCCGGGAACGTGTCGCGGAACCACACCTCGCACCCCCGCCCAGCGAAACATTCCCCGGAATGCGTCGCACAATACGCGGCGGCCCGTCTGCACACACCATGCGCGCAGACGGGCCGCCGGGAAAACGTTCGAATCACTCCACCGCGATGGCGTCAATCTCCACGAGCGCGCCCTTGGGAATCATGTTGTTGCCAAAGGCCACGCGGGCGGGCTTGACGGAGCCGATGAACACCTCAGCGTAACGTGCGTCCACTTCCTTGAAGTCCTCGACGTTCTTCAGGTAGATGGTGGCGCGGCACACATGCTCAATGCCGGTACCGGCAGTGTCGAGAATGTGCTTAATATTCTTCAGCGCCTGTGCAGCCTGCTCTCCAGCGGTCTCGCCCGCCAGTTCGCCGGTGGCCGGATCAATGCCCAGCTGGCCGGATACGAACACGAAGCCATTGGCCTTCACCGCCTGGCTGTATGCGCCCAGCGCGGCCGGCGCCTCGGAAGTGGCTACGGCTTCCATCTTTTCGCTCATATTGTGCTCCTTCTCATCTTGGGGGCGCCCACCTGCGGCGGCCGGCGCCGGTACACATCACCACCGGCTACGACCAATCGCACGATCAGCAACGATTGGCAATGCCGATTACGTAGCAGTCTACTGAGCAAAGTCGCGTTTAGCGCGCATGATGCCCGGCATACGGCCATCAACAGACTATTCCTTGCTATTCCAGACGATTCCAGACGATTCGGCTACCGTTCTCGCCAAACCGGACGGTTTTTCCACGACCCAAGCGAGCCGGCATCACCGGCCTTGCCATTGCCGACACCAGCACCAGCCTTGCACGCGCCGAATATGCAAAAGGCTTCCGGCGGTTAGCCGAAAGCCATGCTGGTGGGCTTGATGGGGATCGAACCCACGACCTTCTGTTCCGGAGACAGACGCTCTATCCACTGAGCTACAAACCCGAGCAACTTCTTTACTGTACACCACATCACGTTGCATGAGGCACATACGTCGCCAAAATAACGAGAAAATCGCCATCATCGGCTCTACAATGAGGTTATGTCGGAACCTACAGATGACTTCGAATACGAACGCCGCTTCTTCTGCCGCGAGCTGCCGGCGGAATACGACGACGGCGACGCCCCGACCCTCATCATTCAGAGCTACTACGTGCATGCCGACAATTACGCCTTGCGCGTGCGGCTGGTCTCGCACAAGGTTCACGTCGACATGACGCCCGACGTAAATCCGGTGGCCGTGCTGGACGAGTACCGCGACCGGTTCTCGGAAGCATATGTCACCGTCAAAGGTCCGTCCGTGGGTGGCACGCGCTACGAGGTCGAGCGCGAGATCGACACGCGCATCGCCGCCGAACTCATCAAGCGCGGCGGCTCGGTAATCATCAAGAACCGGTATTCCGTGTGGATTGCGGAAGACGGCTGGAGCGTGGACGTGTTCGGCGGGCCGAACGCGCCGCTGATCGTAGCCGAGGCCGAACGATCCGGGCCGGTTACCAATCTGACGATTCCGAAATTCTGCATCACCGAAATCACCGATCAGGCGCGATTCAATAACGATGGTCTCGCCAACCGTCCGTTCTGCAAGTGGGCGGATGATTTCGAGGAGGAACTGGCGCTGGAGGGGCCAAGGTTCCAGCAATATTTCGGGAAGAATCGGATGGTTTAGGGGAAGCAATCAAGTACGCTCGCGCGCTCCCCTCAGTCATCTACGCCTGACAGCTCCCCTCAAAGAGGGGAGCCAAAACCAATCAGTACATGAGGGTGGCTAGGCGACGGCGGGCGCGGGCCAGACGCGGGTCGGTGGGTTCGGGGATGGTGAAGTATTCGAGCAGACGCTTGCGAACCTGCTCGATATCGGCCTTGTGCCCGGCGGCCAAAAAGTCCAGCAAACGGTCGAAAGCGTCTTGAATCTGGCCACCGATCATGTCGATATCAGCCACAGCCAACTGCGCTTCCACATCGTCCGGCGCTGCGGCGGCAGCGGCACGCACGTCACGTACATCAGCGGACCCGGAGCGGGCCAGCAACAGCGCCTTCGCACGTTCGCGGGCGGCCAGTGCATCGGACGGGTCGGATTCGAGCACGCGCTCGTATTCGGCGGCGGCACCGGCGTAATCGCCCTCCTCGGCCAAACGATGGGCTTCGGCATGCTCCGGCGGCACCTGCTCAGCACCCACGCCGGCACCGGTGGCACCAGCGCTCTTGGCGGCATCGGAATCAGGATCACCCGAGTACGGCGCGGTACCGTTCACACCAGACTGCGCGGCGGCCTGAATGATCTTCGGAATCACCTCGTCGGTAAGTTGCTTGAGCTCGTCGTCACCCGGAAGGCCCTGCAACAGTGGCATCGGACGGCCGGCAATCAACGCGAACAGTGCGGGCGCGCCCTGCACCTGCAACGCTTGGGCAATCGAAGGATTGGACGAGATATCGATACGGGAGAGCTGAATCTGGCCGTTCAGGGCGTTCACCGCGTCGCCCAACGCACGGGCCATCGGGAACAGGCGGTCATCGGTCGGCACCCACAGAAGCAGCAGGATCGGGAAGGTCGCAGAAGTCTGCACCATTGCCTGGAAGGTGTTTTCGGTGGTGTCGATCACGTACCCACCAGCGGCAGGAGCGCCACCCGCCTGGCCGGGCTTGGCCTTGACCTGATGCTTCAGCGCCTCCAAATCGACGGCGCCCGCCAATGAGACTCCCGGATTGAACTGCTGCTCTGCCATAATGCCTCCCGATTCCACGCGATTCGCGTACAACAACAATCACATTTGCTGACATTGATTGTAATGCCGATTCCCACCACGTAGGGATTCTTCCACTACGCGGTGAAATTCCCACCACGTAGCAAAACGCCCACCACGATGTGACTCAAAACGGCACCATTGTGCGAAAGGTAAAACTTACCGACATCGTGGTGGATGAATCATATCGTGGTGGGGCGTTAACCGCGCGGTGGGCGGCGGCAACAATTACAGCGCTTCGACCTTTACCGGCTGACGGTCGGCGCCCACTGCGGTGATTTGCTCACCGGAACTTGCCAACGGAATGTACAAGGCCACCACGTTCACATACGTGACCTTCATGGTGCTGGTGTACTTGTCGCTATTGAACAGCGCCTTCTCGTCGTCGGAAGCCGGCCGCGATTCGCGGCCATCCCCTGCCTTGCGAGTCCATTCGCCGTTAATACGGCCAACCACCAGATCACCGGCACCGTCTGCAGCACGCATCACCCACATCTGTTCAGGCACAGCGGTGAATTTTTGCTCCTGCGTACCGTTGTTGCGTTGCATACCTTCCTGCACCTTGGCCGTGGTATTGGCCAGTTCCTGGCGCAGCAAATCGTCTGCGAACTTGGAAGCGTATTGGCTCTTGGAGCCGTTCTGCAGCACATCGGCGTATTGGGCCAAGGCATCGGCGGGAGCGGCCACCAGCTTCTCATCCTTTGCGGTGCCCATCTGCGAGCCAATAGTCGGAATCTCGAACTTCGGCAGCTTGGCGCCCTCAAACAGTCGAGCCATAGCCATCAGCTTGTAATTCTGCTGGGCGGATTCCTGATCGAAGACCAGCAAACGCTTGGACTGCTGATCTTCGGTGGTGGTCGTGATGGTGAACACCGAGCGAGGCCATCCGTCGTCCGTAGGAATCACCGTCTGGGCGATGTCCTTGGGAATGGTCGCATATTCGGACATACCGCCGCCACGCTGATTGATCGTGGTCTGGCTGATGCGAATGTCCAGCTGGGGCCCGCCCATAACGGTCGCATACCCATCGGGATTCTTGGCCTGATCGGCTTCATCGATCGTCTTGAGAATCTTCAGACGAATCTTCTTCTCCTGCGCCTCGGTCAAATCCGGCGCAACCTTGGTGGAGGTATCAGCAGCCGGCGTCGGCAGTTGGCCTTCACAGGCGGTCAACGGCACGACCAACGCCACGCAGGCGAGGGCGGACACACACAGTTTGTTCCATCGCTTGTTCATCAGCTTTCCTCCTGTCCGTCATCGGCCGAGTCGTCTCCGGTATTGACCTCTTGGGCCAAGCGGGAGAAGTAGGCCTGCAGTTCGTCAGGGGTGATTACCGAAGTCGATTCGTTATCGCCGGCGCTGAGGCCGGGCTCAGCGCCGCTTTCGGCACCGGTCTGCTGGTCGGCGACCAGGTTACGCGAACTTGGGTCGATGATAACCGGTGTTTCGGTGGCTTCAGATTGCGAGGACGCACGGCCCGAACGCCGATGTGTGGCGTGACGGCGACGATTACGTCGACTTGCACCATCCGGCTTCCCGGACACTGCGATGCTGGCGGGTGCCTCTTCCTCGATTACGGCGCTTGCCGTGCCTTCCACCATGCGCTTGCGGCGCTTATGCGGCGGCATGGCGAACACGGAGGCGCACAGTACGGCCAGCACGGCCAGCAATCCGCCAGACAGATAGAACGGCATCGCAAAGTCCGGCACTTCGGAGCGCACCCAGTGCAGCTGCACCTTGGCGTTGGTGACATTTTCGCCCAAATCCACAATGGCTACCGTCGAGGCGCCGGTCTTCTTGCTCTTCAGCGAAACGGACCCAGTGCCGCATTTCACGGCAGTCCACATATCGGAATCCTTGAACGACACCGCGTCATCGGCATTGGTAGGCGCTCCCTGACTCGTGCTGCTTCCCTTCTGGGTGCTCAGCTCGCTCCATGATGCCAATCCGGTGATGCGGGTATAGGACTTCTCGGACGCGACCCATCCGGCAACATCCTTGGACGAACCCAACGCCACGCACGCCTCGTCCTGAGAGGATCCCGAGCCCACGGTTATCGTGGCATTCTGATCCAACAAGGTCAGCACATTCGGATCAGTGACGACATACCGGGAGCCGCTCATGGTTGCGGAAGCGGTGATTTCAGTGGAGGGCTTCCACATCGTGGCATTCATGTACCCCAACACCACAGCCGCCACGGCCAATAGTCCGAAGATAGGCGTCACCACTCCACGCATGATTTTGGCATGACGGGATGGACGCTTGGCGCCCTTATCCGGTCTTGTAGTCTGTTCTTCAGCACTCATAACTCAACCATTCTACAATCTTCACCTGTTTATTACCTAGGAGCGCAGAAAATCAAGGTTTACCAGTAGGGTGATGTGTCATGCGTAAGTCTGTTAAGTCTATGTTATCCCCCCTCGGCAAGGCCGTTGCCCTTGCCTGCTCGCTGGCGATGTGCGTGTCGCTGGCTGCCTGCTCCAGTTCGAGCTCGGACTCGAAATCCTCTTCTTCCGATTCCTCTTCATCTTCCGACTCTTCTGACAAGAAGGGCCAAATTGCCGGCGTGACCGCCAAGGGCAAGCTCGGCGAGAAGCCGACCATCTCCTTTAATACGCCGATGACCGTGTCCGACGGCTCCTATGTGGTGCTGCAAAAGGGCGATGGCGACGTAATCGAGGAGGGCGACCGCGTCTGCGCCCAAGGCATCGCGCTCAACGTTAAAGACGGCACCGAGCTCATGGACACCTGGACCAAGAACACGCCGGATTGCTCGCTGAAGGTGGATTCCAAGACCCTCTCCTCGACCTACTACAACCAGATCAAGGGTGCCAAGATCAACACCACGATCGGCTTTGGCGTCAACGCTCAGGATTCGTCCGGATACTCTTACATTTTGGCGATGACGTTTGTATCCAAGTCCAAGGACTTGGAGAAGGCCACTGGCGAGGAAGTCAAGGATGTGCCGGCCAATCTGCCGAAGGTGACGCGAGCCAAGAATGGCAAGCCGTCCATTGACATGAACGGTCAGGGTTCGGTTGATTCGCTGATCTCGCAGACGCTGATCAAGGGTAACGGCGCCAAGCTGACCGACAAGAACACCGTGGTGGTCAAGTACACCGGTTGGCTTACGGATGGCAAGCAGTTCGATTCGTCCTGGGATCGCGATTCCACAATCGACGCCGATCTGTTCAGCGATTCCAGCGGCCAGCATCAGGTTATCGAGGGCTGGCAGAAGGGTCTGGTCGGCCAGACCGTCGGCTCTCAGGTTCTGCTGGTGATTCCGCCGGATCAGGCCTATGGAGATAAGGAGCAAGGTTCGATTCCCGCCAACTCCACGTTGGTCTTCGTAATCGATATTCTCGCCGCGTACTAAAAGATATAGCAGGGGCTCCCTCTGATGAGGGAGCCCCTGCTATATCTAGAACAGCCTGAGACTGTCGTCCTCGGTGCCTTTCATATCGTCGTAATCGAGGATGAGGCAGGTGAAGCCGCGGTCTTTGGCCAAGACCTGGGCTTGCGGCGTGATGGTTTGTGCGGCGAAGATGCCGTGCACCGGGGCCAGCAGCGGATCTCGATTGAGCAGTTCGCAGTAGCGAGTCAGCTGCTCGACGCCATCAATGCCGCCGTGACGTTTGATTTCCACAGCCACATGCTCGCCCTCGGCATTCACGGCCATAATATCCACTGGGCCAATGGCGGTCGGGTATTCGCGACGCACCAGCTTGGCTCCCTTGCCGATACGCTCGATTTGCTCGGCCAGATAGCGCTGCAGATGGTCTTCCACGCCATCCTTGATGAGACCCGGATCTTCGCCCAGATCATAGGTTTGGTCGGAATAGATATGCTGCAGCGTCACTTCAAGAATGTCCGAACCCTTGTCGGCGCTGACACGTAGCACCTTTTCCGGCTCACCAGCGGCGACACTTTCCGGGGAATGCGTCGCAGAATCACCATCCACAGCCCCACCAGCGACACTTTCCCGGGAATGTTGCGCGGATTTGGCGGCTGGGTCGATCTCACGAATCGTGCAGGGCGCGGTCATCCAGTTCAGCGGCTTGTAGGAGCCCAATTCGGAGAAAATCAACAGGCTGGAATCGGCCTTGATCAGCAATACGCGCTTGGCCAGGGGCAGTGAGGCGTTGAGGCGGCCCGAATACTCGGCCGAACAGTCGGCAACAATAACTCGCATAGGCCACCACTGTAGCGCAACACATGGCATACATAGCAAAAGGGGCTCTCTGGAAAACCAGAGAGCCCCTTAAGGAGTTGGTTCAGGTCACTCGGCGGTGCCGGAGTACTGGACGTCGTGGCCGCGCTCGACCGCCACGGTGAGTTTGTTCGAGTCGAAGGAAATGAATCCGTCGGTCACCTCGAACATGTGGCGATCGCCATCGGGCTCAACCACGGTGAGCGTACCCTGCTTGATCACCGTGAGCACAGGCTCATGGTCGGGCAGGATGCCCATGCCGCCCTCAGAGGCGGGAATGGTCACGCTCGTCGCCTCGCCGTGCCACACAGGGTGGTCAGCGGCGACGATGTTGACCTTCATCGTGGTTTTTTCCGCAGCCATCACGCACCCAGTTCCTTCTGCATGTTGTGCCACTTCTCTTCGAGGTCGTCGATGCCGCCGATGCCGGAGAACGCCTGCTCCGGGACGTCGTCGTACACGCCGTCGCAGATGCGGGTGAAGGCTTCGATGGTCTCGTCGGCCGGCACGTAGGAGCCGGGACGACCGGTGAACTTCTCAGCCACATAGAAGTTCTGGCCGAGGAACTGCTCGATCTTACGAGCACGGTTCACGGTGGTCTTGTCCTCTTCGCCGAGCTCGTCGATACCGATCAGGGCGATGATGTCCTGCAGCTCCTTGTTACGCTGCAGAATCGCCTTGACGCGGTTGGCGCAGTCGTAGTGAGCCTGGCCCACGTAACGCGGATCGAGGATTCGCGAGGTGGAGCTCAGCGGGTCCACAGCCGGGTAGATACCCTTGGAGGCAATGTCACGAGAAAGCTCGGTGGTTGCATCCAAGTGGGCGAAGGTCGTGGCCGGGGCCGGGTCGGTGTAATCATCGGCCGGCACGTAAATGGCCTGCAACGAGGTGATCGAGTGACCACGGGTCGAGGTGATGCGCTCCTGGAGGGAACCCATCTCATCGGCCAGGTTCGGCTGGTACCCCACGGCGGAAGGCATACGACCCAGCAGGGTGGACACCTCGGAACCGGCCTGGGTGAAGCGGAAGATGTTGTCGATGAACAGCAGCACGTCCTGGTTCTGCACGTCACGGAAGTACTCTGCCATGGTCAGTGCGGTCAGCGGGACACGCAGACGGGTACCCGGCTGCTCATCCATCTGGCCGAAGACCAGTGCGGTCTTCTCAAGCACGCCGGCCTCGGCCATTTCGCCGATCAGATCGTTACCCTCACGGGTACGCTCGCCGACGCCAGCGAACACGGACACACCACCGTGGTTCTGGGCCACGCGCTGAATCATTTCCTGAATCAGCACGGTCTTGCCCACACCTGCACCACCGAACAGACCGATCTTGCCGCCCTGCACGTACGGGGTCAGCAGATCGATGACCTTGATGCCCGTTTCGAACATCTGGGTCTTGGACTCCAGCTGATCGAAGGCCGGCGGGTTGCGGTGGATAGGCCAACGCTCGGAGACGGTGATGGTCTCATCCGGCTTCTTGTTGAGGATGTTACCGGACACGTCGAAGACGTGGCCCTTGGTCACGTCGCCGACCGGCACGGAGATCGGGGCGCCGGTGTCGGAGACGGAGGCACCACGAACCAGGCCGTCGGTGGGCTTCAGAGCGACGCAACGGACCGTGGAATCACCGAGGTGCTGTTCGACCTCGAGGGTGATCTCGGTCTCCTTCGCCTCGCCTTCTTCCTTGGCGCTGGTGTTGACGATCGTTACTTTCAGGGCGTTGTAGATGTCGGGCAGATGACCCACCGGGAATTCAACGTCGATAACCGAGCCCTGGACGCGGGTGACGCGACCGTTGGTAGGCTCGGCCGCAGTGGTCTGGTTGTCAGCCATATGCGTTCCTACTCTTCCTTCTTGGTCAGCGCGTCAGCGCTGCCGATGATTTCGGTAAGTTCCTGGGTGATCGAGGCCTGGCGGGAAGCGTTGAGCTTGCGCGTAAGGTCGTCGATCAGGTTTCGTGCGTTGTCGGTTGCCGTGTGCATGGCGTTCTGGCGGCTTGCGGTTTCCGACGCGGCCGCGGTCAGCAGGCACTCGTGGATACGGGACTGAATGTACTTCGGCAGAATCGCATCCAGTACCTTTTCGAGGCTGGGCTCGAAAGTGTACAGCGGAGCGACATCCGCAGTAGCCGGTGCCTCTTCATCAGGATCGGGCACCTTGGTCTCGTTTTTCACGATTTCGACCGGCAGCATGCGCAGCACGCGCACCTTCTGCACCACCATGTTGATGAACTCGGTGTAGACGATGTAGAGTTCGGAAACTCCACCCTTCTCAGCCGGCTTCATGTAGGCGTCCATCAAGGTGTTGGAGATCGTTTCAGCAATTTCCACGCCGGGCTGGTCGGTGTCGCCTTCCCACGTCGCCGCGATGTCACGATTACGGTACTTGTAGTACGTCGAACCGCGACGCCCGTACACGAACAGCTCCGGCTGCTTGCCTGCCGCATCGAGGCGGGACAGCAGCGACTCCGTTTCACGGATAATCGAAGAGGTGTACGGGCCGGCCATACCACGATCCGAGGTGAGGGCGAGAACAGCCACGCGCGGGTTCTTCTCGTCCTTCACCGCGATCGGATGCGTGATATGGGTGTGGGCCACCAACGCTTGCACGGCATCGAAAATCGCATCGGTGTACGGCTTCGCGTTCAGGGCCACATCACGGGCCTTGGCGATATGCGAAGACGCGATCATCTCCTGAGCGTTGAAGATCTTCGCCAACGACTCGGTGGAGCGGATGCGTGATTTCAATGCGAGTTGCGAGCCCATGGCTTACTTTTCTCCCGCCACGATCTTTTCCTGATCGACCGGCGCGGCCTTGTCAACGTCCGGCTTCTTCTCGACCAGCGGCTTGCCGGCGGAAGAGACGAACGTCGAACGGAACTCGTCCACGGCCTTATCGAGGGCAGCCTCGGTGTCGGCGGTGAATTCCTCGGTCTCGCGAATGGTCTTGAGGATATCGGTGTTGTGGTCGATGTAGTCCAGCAGTCCCTGCTCGAACGGAAGGACGTCCTTCAGGTCGAGGTCGTCGAGCTTGCCGTGGGTGCCGGTCCATACGGACACGACTTCCTGTTCCGGCGAGTACGGGTGGAACTGCGGCTGCTTCAACAGCTCGGTCAGGTGGGCACCACGGGTCAACTGGGCCTTGGAAGCCGCATCCAGATCGGAGGCGAACATGGCGAAGGATTCCAGCGAACGGTACTGTGCCAGGGAGATCTTCAGCGTACCGGAGACCTTCTTCAGAGCCTTGGTCTGTGCGGCGCCACCGACTCGAGAGACGGAGATACCGACGTCCACGGCGGGGCGCTGGTTGGCGTTGAACAGATCGGACTGCAGGAAGATCTGGCCGTCAGTGATGGAGATCACGTTGGTCGGGATGTAGGCGGACACATCGTTCGCCTTGGTCTCGACGATCGGCAGACCCGTCATCGAACCGCCGCCCAGGTCATCGGAGACCTTGGCGCAACGTTCGAGCAGGCGGGAGTGCAGGTAGAACACATCACCCGGGTAGGCTTCACGCCCCGGCGGGCGGCGCAGCAGCAGGGAAATCGAACGATAGGCCTCTGCCTGCTTGGACAAGTCATCGAAGACGATGAGCACATGCTTGCCGTTGTACATCCAGTGCTGGCCGATGGCCGAGCCGGTGTACGGGGCGATGTACTTGAAGCCAGCGGAATCGGCTGCCGGGGAGGCCACGATGGTGGTGTACTCCATGGCGCCGGCGTCTTCCAGGCTCTGCTTCACCGAGGCGATGGTGGAGCCCTTCTGGCCGATGGCCACGTAGATGCAGCGGACCTGCTTCTTCGGGTCGCCGGATTCCCAGTTGGCCTTCTGGTTGATGATGGTATCGATCGCGATGGCGGTCTTACCGGTCTGGCGGTCGCCGATGATGAGCTGGCGCTGGCCGCGGCCGATCGGGGTCATCGCGTCGATGGCCTTGAGGCCGGTGGACAGCGGCTCGTCGACCGGGTGGCGGTGCATCACGTCGGGGGCCTGGGCTTCGAGGATACGACGCCCCTCAATGCCCTGGATCTCGCCGAGGCCGTCGAGCGGCTTGCCCAGCGGGTCCACGACGCGGCCGAGATAGCCGTCGCCGACGGGCACGGAAAGCACTTCGCCGGTGCGTCGCACTTCCTGGCCTTCCTCAATTCCAGCGAAATCGCCGAGGATCACCACGCCGATCTCACGGGCGTCAAGGTTGAACGCCAGGCCGAGCGTGCCGTCTTCGAACGTCAGCAGCTCATTGGCCATGCAACCAGGCAATCCCGTCACGTGTGCAATGCCGTCACCGGCCGTGGCGACATAGCCCACTTCCTGGGTGGGGGTGTCGCTCGGCTTGTACGACGACACGAAGTCGTCGAGGGCCTTGCGAATCGAGGCGGGATCGATGGTCAGTTCTGCCATGATCACTCCTTCTATTGGTTATTGTTCAGTCAAGTCTTTGCTTGTGTGTGGTGTTGGACGGATTGGCTCGGCCGGTCAGGCCGGAGTCGCCTCCGTCTGCACCTTGCGATGCAAGTTCTGCAGCTGTGCGACCACGGTGTTGTCCGTGACTTCGTCGCCCACCTGGATGCGCATGCCACCCAGCACGGTCGGGTCGACCACCGAGTTGATGTGCACCTGACGGCCCACCTTGGCGGAGTAGACCTCGACCAGTCGCTTGATCTGCTCCTTCTTCAGCGGGGTGGCGGTGGTCACGGTGACCATCGACTCGCCCATGTGGCGGGAGAACTTGTTGATCAGCCACTGGATGGTCTCCAAGTAGCGGCGGCGGCGCAGGTTGCAAGTGGCGTGTTCGGCGAGCCTCATGGTGACCTTGTTCAGGGTCTTGCCAGAGAACACCTCGCGGAACAGCTTCACACGGGCCTCGCTGGTGGCCTGGTAGTCGTACAGCTTGGCGCGTACGACCGGCAGGTTCAGCAGTGCGGAATGCAGCTCGGACAGCTCGATGGATACCTGCAGCGTGGCGTCAGTGGCGTCCGCGTAGTACATCATGGCGTCCACGCCGAAGTCTTCCACTGCGTTGGCGATGTCGCGCGCACGGCTCCAACGGCGGGAGACCAAGTCAGTCATGATCTCCATGGTCATCGGATGCGCGTTGTCACCGAGCAGTTCCTTCAGGACGGCCACCTTGTCGGCAACCGGGCGGGACGGGTCGGTCAGTGCGCGCTCCAGCTGAATGCTGTCATCGAGCACCTTGGTGATCGTGAACAGTTCGTTGCCGATCCGCCACGCGTCCTCACGGGTGTCGCGCAGTTTCGGGGCCAGCGAATCACGCGACTCGCGGTCTGCAATACGTGATGCCTCTCCTCGCATGGTCACCTCCCTTTCTGGTTACGGATGGTCACGGTCACTTCTTGGCGCCCAGGTCGTCGATCATCGAATCGATCATCGAGGACTGCACGTCGTTGTCTTCCAGCTTGGCACCGAGGATCTTGCCGGCCAAGGCGGTGGCAAGTGCGCCGACCTCGCCCTTGAGCGAGACGATGGCCTGCTGGTGCTGGGATTCGATCGAGCGCTGTGCGGATGCGGTGATCTGGGCCGCATCGGACTCGGCGCGGGAACGAGCGTCGGCGATGATGTGGGACGCTTCCGCACGGGCGTCGTCGCGAATCTTGGCGGCGTCCACACGGGCGGTGCTCAGCTGGGCCTCATACTTGGCCTTGGCCTCGTCGGCGTCCTTCCTAGCCTGCTCCGCCTTGGCGATGTTGCCCTGAATCTTGGCGGCGCGCTCGTCGAAGATCGCATTGAACTTCGGCATGAAGAACTTGTAGAAGAACACCGCAACGATGACAAGAATGATCAGCGACCATACGATGTCATAAACCTCAGGAATGAACAGGTCAATCCCGCTTGCTGCTTGTGTCATCAAGCCCTCCTTTCAGTGATGGACATAATCGGTTTTCGTCTGTTGATCTGCGCAGATCAGATGATCAGGGCGGCGACGAAGCCGATCAGTGCCAGCACCTCGACCAGAGCCAGGCCGATGAACATGATGGTCTGGATCTTGCCGGACATCTCAGGCTGACGAGCGGTGGATTCCATGGCCTTGCCGAAGAGGATGCCCAGACCAATGCCAGGGCCAAGAGTACCGATACCGTAACCGATGACGGACAGGTTGCCGGCGACCTCTGCGAGGGTGATGATATCCATTGTGTTTCCTTTCTAACGTACTTGGCGACGTTATAAATCTTGGGGTTTGGTCGGTCTGCGATTTTCCCAGACCGGGGACCGGAAGCGGCGGGTTAGTCGCCCGTCACTCTTCCGGGAAGCTCAGGTTGATGTACACGGTGGAAAGAATCGCGAAGACGTAGGCTTGCAGGAAGGCGACGAACGCCTCGAAGCAGGTCATGGCGAAACCACCGGCGAACCACAGCGCACCCACCGGGATGCCCTGCAGCTTGTTGACCGCGTCAACCATCCAGAACTGTGCGAACGCCAGGCAGGTGGCGACCATAAGGTGGCCGGAAACCATGTTGGCGAACAGACGGATGGTCAGGGAGGCCGGGCGGATGATCAACAGCTCAAGCAGGTTGATCGGAGCCAGCAGGAAATAGACCGGCCACGGCACACCGGGGGTGAACAGCTCGTGGCGCAGATAGTGGCCGAGGCCCTGCGAGCGGATGGCGGCGATCCAGTACTGGATCAGTGTCCAGACAGCGAACACGAGCGGCATGACCACCGTGGCGTTGGCCGCCATGTTCATACCTGGAATGATGCCGCACAGGTTGAAAATGAAGATCGTGAAGAACAGGGTGGTGATCATCGGCACGTAGCGCTTGCCACGGGCCTCACCCATCACGTCATACACGACCTTGTCGCGCACGAAGTCGAGACCGTACTCGACTACGCCCTGCCAACGGCCGGGGATGAGCTTGGCGCGCTTTGCGGTCACGCCGAGCACCACCAACAGCACGATGGTTGCCACGATACGAATCAAAATAATGCGGTTGATGGCAAACGGAGTTCCCTGGAACAGAATCTCCGGGGGAAGGAAGTCATCAACCGAGGGCAGATGAGCGCCTGCCTCGTCAGCCAACAGCAATCCTGCGCTGAGCGAACCGACCATATCACGCCTCCTGCTTCTTCAATGTCAGGTGTCAGTTTAAACCCACCGGGCAGGCAAATGTGACGTGCTCGTTACTTTCGTCTTTTTTTGTCTCCTCGGTGTGGAGTCTGCCGGGCATGGACACGGAGTCTGCGCTGGGCATTCGGCTCCGAATGACTGAAGAGTGATTATTTGCCTGCGTCTAGACAATGTCAATATTATACCGGCGAGTCTCCTGAAATCCCTACTGCTGCAAGGTTTTCCCGGGCGTTTCGCGAACGTTGTGCACTATTGGTCGCATTACGCGGATGTGTGGCATTACGTTCATCAAGCCGTCCACATCGTGGACGAACAACCGTCCACGCTACGAACGCAACCTCCAACAGTAGCTCCCTCTGATGGGCCGAGCCGCGAAGGAGAAGCAAAGGAGCTCCCCGTCGAGGGGAGCTGTCGTCGTAGGCGACTGAGGGGAGATCGTAGGCTCAGCCCTGAATCACCCCATACCCGTCATGCACAAACGGCTTGAAATCATCCTGGCGCGGCCCGCCCGGCTCATGCCGAATCGAACGATCAGTACCGAGCTTCTTCTCAGCCCTGAGCTGCGGCACCTCGGTCAGGTCATACGGCGTGGTCTGGTACACCCAGTTGAGCCAGTTGCGCCACAGCAGATTGGCGTGGGCGCGCCAGGCGAACAACGGTTCCAGCTTCGGATCGTCATGCGGGAAGTAGTTCTTCGGGAAGGGCACGTTGGTCATGCCCTTGGCCATATCGCGCTCGTATTCTTCGGCGAGCGTGTACTTGCCGTACTCCCAATGGCCGAGCGCGAACACTTCGGAGAAGTCACGCGTGGCGATCAGGCCCGGGCCGGACTGCGGCCCCCAAGTCAAGATCTGAAGGTCATGGTTGGCACGTACCTCGTTTTCGTTCACGCCGGCGAGGCGGGAGTGCGGCTGCAGATCAATCTCGTCGAAGCCATTGGTCAGGAAGCAGTATTCATCCTGCAGGTACTGCGGGAATACGCCGAAAATCTTCTCGGGGTAATCCACCTTGTGGATGCCGTAGCGGTAGTACAGTGCGCCCATCGCACCCCAGCACAGGTATATGGTGGAGAACACATGGGTGGAGGCCCAGTCGAGAATCGTCTTGAACTCGTCCCAGTAGTCCACATCTTCGAACGGCATATGCTCTACAGGCGCGCCGGTGACCACAAAACCGTCGTAATAGTTGTCTTTGAACGCATCGAGGTTTTCGTAGAACTTGACGAGATGATCGGCGGAAACGTGCGTGGCCTCATGCGTGGAGGTCTTCATGAAGTCGATTTCGACCTGCAGCGGCGACTTGGAAATCAGACGCAGCAGCTGTGTTTCAGTCTCGATTTTCTTAGGCATCAAGTTCAGGATCACCAGTTTGAGCGGGCGGACGCGCTGACGCTCCGCCTCGGGCTTCTCCAGAGCGAAGATGCGCTCCGAATCGAGGATATCTCTGGCCGGCAGGCCACTGGGGATCTTGATAGGCATGTTCCTATTATGTCAATATTCGGGATAACGGTTCAGGGCATTCCTATAACGGCCATTTATGGCGCGTTATTACCCCGACTCCGACTCCGCCCCAAACCCCTCGCTGCGTGAGCCAATTCACGTTTTAAAACCGCGGGAAGATGACGCGACACGCCGATGTTGACTTTCTGGAATCTGCACCTATTGTAGATAGAGCTGTCTGAGAGACAAGCCGACGCGGGGTGGAGCAGCTCGGTAGCTCGCTGGGCTCATAACCCAGAGGTCACAAGTTCAAATCTTGTCCCCGCTACCAATATCAAGCCGTCACGGCGTTATACCGTGACGGCTTGATGCGTTTTGGGCATGGTGGGCGTATGTCCAAGAAGATAAATGCGCCGCCGGTGTGGCGCGAAGAAATAACCCAGTATCTCGATGTTCTGAAGGCGGGCGGTCAGTCCAAGGGCACTCTAACGACGCGGCGGTGCCAACTGTCGCAGATGGCACGCGATCTTCAAGGCGTGCCCGCTGATGTGAGCGACGACGCGCTTGTGTCGTGGTTCGCCCGGCATGAGTGGAAACCGGAAACGCGCAAGAGCTATCGCAATGCCGTTACCGGCTTCTTTTCGTGGCTGCATACCACCGGACGCGCGGCGGCTAATCCAGCCGAAGCGCTGCCAAGCGTCCGACGTCCGCACGCGCACCCGCGCCCTTGTCCGGATAGCGTGATTCTAGCGGCGCTAGGGCGTGCGAACGCGGCGGAACGCACCATGATTAGGTTGGCGGCCGAAGCGGGCCTAAGAAGGGCCGAAATAGCGGCCGTACACAGTCGTGATGTGATGCGCGATCTTGTCGGCCGGTCGCTGATAGTGCGCGGCAAAGGCGACAAGCAGCGGATAGTGCCTATTTCTGACGAACTAGCCGACACGATCACCGCCGCCGATGGCTACGTGTTTCCAGGCCGATGGTCGGGACACGCCGAAGCGTCCTATATCGGCAAGCACCTTAGCCGCCTTCTTGGCGACGGTTGGACGCCTCATAGTCTGCGCCACCGGTACGCAACGGCTACGTACCGGGCCACCAACGATCTGTTCCTAGTGTCCAAGCTGCTAGGCCATGACAGTGTAGAGACGACGCAACGCTATGTTGCGATGCCCGAAGACAGATTGCGGGCGGCGCTTGACGACGTGGCGCTTGTGATATGACAAGACGGCCCCCACGATCTCTTGCGGGGGCCGTCCGGCTCGCTAGTTGGCGTGCTTCGCGCGCGATTTCGGGGTAATGGGGTTGTCCTTCCACCACGCCCACATGGCCGCGCCGACGTTCCACAACAGGGCGACTAGCTGATTGATTGTGTCGTCCGCGACGGGGATTGTGTCAACGCCGAACATGACAAGTGCGGCGTTGGTCAGGCCGAGCAAGAGCACGACGAAACGCGCGATGGTCGCGGCGCTGATACCGGGCGTGCGCGGGTCGCCGCCTTCCACCTGTTCCTCGTTATCCATGTTTAGCCTTCCTTCTCGGTCTTGCTGGTCGCGGTCACGTTGATTTCGAGCGCGTCCAGTTTTGCTTTCACGGCGGTTTCAACGGTTTTGGCGACATCGGCGGGGTTGCTGCCGAGTGCCTTGGAGAGCGCTTCAATCGCCGCCGCCTGAGCGGTGATTGTCGCGGTCATCTCACGCACGCGCTTGTCGATGTAGCACACGCGCGTGTAGATGTCGCCTTTGCTGCCGTCCTTGGTGCCGCCGTCGTCCGTGCGGGTGAGGATTCGGTAGAGCGCGGCGGTGTCGTGATGCACCCAACTGAGCCTCACCCATGCGGGTAGGTTGTTCTTGCCGCTTGTGGCGTTCTCGCCAAGTCCGTAGTTCCAAACGTCTCCGGCGCTGGTCATGTCGTTTCCTTCCAGTATTTCGTTTGCCTTGTTGATTACGTAGATGTAGTTCAGCCCGTTCGGCGCGAGGTCGGGGCATGTGGTGTGGTCTGAGCCGGGTATCTCACGGTGTAGAAACACGTTCACACCGTGAATGAGTTTCGGCCAGCCGTATCGGCGGGCGATGTCCGCGCACAGTCGCGCCGAAGCGTCATGGCAAGCCTGAGTACAGGGTATGAAGTCCATTCCGCCCTGATGCTCGATACTGATGGTCTGACAGTTGCTGGCATGGTTGCTGTCGGTCAACGGTGCATCCGTTTCGGCTACGTACTGGTGTATCTCGCCGTTGCCGCCGATGCCGTAGGTGCTTGAGGCTTGCCGCGCGCTGTTCTGAAACACGCTATCGGTGCCGGCCAAGTACCCGGCCATGATGTGCAAGGTGATGCGCGTCACCTTGTAGCCCAAGCGGCCGTTGTAGTGGTTCGGGCTTCCTATCCACTTGACGCCATTCATGTGTCTCCTTTCGTTAGTCGTCGTGCTTGAACAGGTCTTCGGGTGGTCCGGGCGGCGGCGGGCCAAGGCCCTTATAGATGTGGTCCACTAGGGCGCGGTTCCACTGCCACAAACGCTGATTGTCGGCTTGCATCTCTTGCGCCAACTGGTATGCCTCAAGCCGGTTTTTGGCGGCGGCGTACAGGTTCGACGCAAGAGCGCCGCCGATGGCACTGATAAGGCCGACTAGCGCGATAATCACGTCGTCGCTCATACGAGGCTCATTCTGCGGGTGCCGAACACCTGCGTGATGGTGATGAGGTCGGCCATGCGGGCCGCGTTGCTGTTCGCCGCGTTCACCTCGCCCGTATGATAGTCGCCGTCCGCAGCTCTCCGCCACGTGTTAATGATCTTGCCGTCGATCTTGTAGCAACGGTTTTTCACGTAAAAGTAGTTGGTCCCGTTGTAGAACGACGTGGTGAGCGCCACCACCTTGCCGTTAGGACGGGCCACGTCCATAGAGCAATAGACGTTGTCGTTGGACTTGAAACAGATGGTCAGTTTCTCAAAGTTCGCGGCCGATTCACTCAAGGTAATTGCGCCTTGGAACACGTTGGCGTCGTTGTCGAACAAAACCACGTAGTTGGCCTTGATGTTGGCCAACAGGGTTTCAAGGGACGCGACGCGGGCGGTGAGGCCGTTTTGGTCGCCGCCGCCATAGTCGAACTTGGCTAGTACACCCTCGATGCCTTCGGCCTGTTGCTGAAGGATGTCGGGAAGATTCTTGATCGGCTCGTTGTCTTCCGGGTATGGCAGACGGAACTTCGGTGTGGTGCTTACGGTCATGCCGGTTCATCTCCTGTCTTGGTCACGTAGCGCAAAGCGCCTAATTTCCAATTGCAATCCGCGAACGTCGCGGCGCTCTTCAATGCCTTCATGGCGGCGCATGTCGGCGCGCCGGCCGCGGTGGACACGGCCGGGAACAATCTCACCTTGTGCGTCCAGTGGCTTTTCTTTCCGGTCACGTCATAGGTGAGGGTTCCGCCGATGTACGCCCATGCGCCGTGTGTGGCGGGCACGCGCCGCTCGAAACGGGAGCCGATGAACGTGACGACGCGCGCGTGGGCGTACATGAACAGTTGTGACAGCTTGTCGCCCCTGAACGTGACTTCGGGCAAGCGGATACGCCTGTTGCTTTCGCGCACGGCGTTGATCGCAAGCGTCTTTTCCACGTTGCTGAAGTAGCTTTCGGCGGTGGTGCTGTCGTAGGCCGTCCAGCCCACGTCAATGCTTAGGCAGCTTTCACCGTTGCGCGTGGTCTGTTCGATCTGCGCCAAGCTGCTGCCGTCCTGATTGAACTCATACGTCTTGTAACCGCTGCTGGAACTGCCGCGATGATAGAACTTGGCTTCAAGCTGCGTGTAATAGTCGTCTGCCGCGCTAAGGGTCGGGTCGGCGTCGATGATGACGCGGCCCGCGTCCGGGTACCGGCTATCAATGGTGATGTCGGTGTTGTCGTCGCCGGCGCGCACGCGCGGCCCGGTCAACACCGTGTCTAGCGTCCACCGCAGATAGACGGCCTCAAAGCTGGGTATCTTCGCGCTGTCCGCGTTCTGATACGAGATGAACAACACTCGGTCAAGCTCGAATTGATACTTGCCGTTGACCTTCCTTGTTTTCTGCCGTTCGGCCCAGTCGATGAAGCTTTTGCGATCTTCGGCGGGGAACGGCGCGGGGAACGTGCTGTAGGGGAACCACCACGCATTGATGCCGTCGAATCTGAGCCACGTCGTAAGCGTCGTGTCGGAAGTGCCTTGCATCCACCATTGCCATCCCCTCGCCGCCTTGTCGTCGGTGCCGCTGTTGGGACCCTTGCGGCAATCGGTCTTGAGGATATAGAGACGGTCCGAAGCGGTCACGCTCAAACGGTTCTTGCCGTGGTCGTTGTCCAATATCTTGACGTCGGTCACGTATCCGTCGAAAAGACAGTAGTTCAGGGCGGTGTACGCCGGATTGTCCCAGTCGGGCGTGACGGTGATACGGTGCCCCATGAGCAAGTCGGCCGACTTGCTGAACCGGTCGCCTTGGTCCAGCAACGTGATCTTGAGCACGTTCGGCGTGGTGGCCGCCCACGGGGTCGCCACGCCCCACTCGATAGTGAACGGCGACAGGGCCACAAGGTCCGCGCTGCCGTCCGGCTGGAACGGCAGCGGGGCCAAGTCAAGATAGACGCGGCACGTCTCAGGCAAACGGCTTGAACTGCTCATAACGCCAATTCCCTTCCTCGCACGCGCGCCCACCGGTTGAGGCTGGTCACGATTTCGCCCGCCACGCTGTCGTTGTCTAGGTTGCCGTGGGCGTCCACGTTGATGTTGATTGTCTGTGCGACAGGCCGCGCAGCGTCCGCACGGTTGGCGACGGTGGATATTACGGCGCGTGTCAGCGTCGGGGGTACCCTATGGCCGCGTGCGGCCATAGGGGTGATGGTTCGCGCCATGCTGTAGGCGGATACCGGCACGTAGGCTTGCGCGCTGTAGCTCTGCGCGCTGTAGCTCTGCGCGCTCAAGCCGCTTGCCGCGCTGCTAGCGCCCGTGATCTTGCCCCATAGGTCGGATACCCAGCTGAACGCCTTCTTGATGCCGCCGATGATGCTGTCGAACACGCCCAACACCTTGTCCTTCAGTCCGCCGAAGAAGTTGGCGATGCCGTCCACGGCACCCTTGGCGGTGTTCTTGATGCCGTCCCACGTATCGCTACCCCACTGCTTGATGCTTGCGCCAATGCCGGAAAGCCATGACACGAAGGCGTTCCACTTGTCGCTAATCCACTGGGCGGCAGCGGCACCCGCCTTCTTCACGATGTCCCAATTCATCACCAACAACGCGATAACCGCGATCACGGCCACGATAACGGCAATGACCGGAAGGAAGGCGAGATTCACGGAACCCTGCGCGACGGCGACGATACCGGCCACGACGCTATAGGCGGTCATGGCGGCGTTCAGGACGACGATGATGGCGGCGACTGCAGCGATCACGCCCACGAGCGGCACGAGCCACGAACTGTTAGCCTGTACCCATGTGGCGAACTCCGCCAACTTGCTAGCGGCGGCGGTGAGGGCCGGCAACAGGGCTTCGCCCAATGCGGCCTTGGCGTTTTCGAAGCTAGCGGTCATGCGCTGCTGTTGTCCCTGTGCAGTGTCGGCCTCACGCGCGAAGTTGCCCACGGCCTTGCCGCTCTGCGCGGTGATGGCCGCTAGAGTGGCTTGCATCTTCGCGTTGCGGTCGCCCGACTTGTACAGGTCGCCAAGGCCCATAGACGCCGCCTGTGCCTGTAAGGTCGCGTCGTTAAGCGAGATGCCGTATTTCTCGATAGGGTCCATTTCGCCTTTGAGTGCCGAAGACAGGGCGTCAACAGCGTCGGCGGTGGTGCCGCCGAACATCGAAGACAGGTCGGCGCCAAGGCCGATAAGGTCGTTGGTCTTGGTGGCCGAGTCTTCCACCGACATACCGAAGTTCTGCAACTGACTGCCGACCAAGGTGGCGAACTCGTTGTACTCGTTCTTGGACAGGCCCACGGCCTGAGCCGCGTTGTTCGACCATTCCAGCATCTTGCTTGAGCTGTCGCCGAACACGGTTTCGACGCCGCCCACCGACTGCTGTAGGTCGGCGGCGCTTTTCGCGCACGTCGCGGCACCGGCGCCGATGGCGGCAAGCGCGGCACCGGCAGCAACCGACGCCTTGCCTACCTTGTCCTTGAAGCTCATGGAAGCGCGTTCGGCCTTGTCCATCGCGGCCACGGCTTGTGTGGCGTCACCGATGATGCGGATAGCTAAAATGGCCGATTTCATGCGATCACCTCACTTTACGCCTTGTCTTTTCCGTTTCCTCGGCTTCGTCCTTCAGGAGCTGCGTACAGGTGCCCCAATCGGCTTCTTGCGGCACCTGTTCGCGTCTCCATGCCCACGGCGTGCCGCCGAAGCGCGCCGCTAGTACACAACTCAGTTCGCCGAAGCTGCCTGAGTCCCATTGGTCAAAAAACCCGGCGCGTCGTCACCTGACATGGACTGAAGCACGTCGCCGCTGTAGGACTCGGCGGGTTCAGTGTCCACGGGGTCGTTGTTCATGTCTTCCACCGAAACAACGGTGTCGGCCCACTGCTCGAAGGGCAGCGTGGTAACGCCTATCTGTCGGCAGCGCACGTAGGCGCTGTAGGCGTTGAACTTCACGGCGGCTTCCATGAGGTTGCCCCATCCCTTCGTCTTGCCGTGTGTTTCGGCTTGGCACCGCTGCCACATGGTCACGCAAACTTCGTCGGTGTGGCCGTCCAGATACTTGATTCGGGTGTTGGGGGTCTTGTCCTCGTTGCTGGTCATTTGCTGATGTCTCCTGTTGTGATTCGGTTTATGATCTTCTGCACGGCGTCCGCGTAGAGTTGCGTCCATTGCGGTTCCGTGTTCTTTGCCGCTTGGTTGGCGAAGTGAGTGGGCTTGATGTTGTGGCCGGGCCATCCGTAATTAATGACGCCCGCGTAAGGTACGCGCTTGGAGCCGGCGCGCACGACGCCCGCCTTCTGCGTGGCACCGGCGCGAACCGACGCGGCCAATTTGCCCGACTTGTGCGGGGCTAGGCTTTTCGCTTCGGGTACTACGATCTGCGCCGCCTCTTTGTTGACTTGGCGCAAGTCCTTCATGTCCGCGCCCGCCTTCTTCAGGCCGCGCGCCAATTCACTAGCCCCCTTGAGCTGGATTGAGCCGTTGCCACCGGCCGCGTAGGTGCTCGCCACGGTCAGGGCGCCGTGTAGGTGCTCGCGGCCACGTCCAAGGCGACAAACGAAAAGTCATTGCTGTTTTTCGTCTTGACGTCACCGCCGAATTGGATGGACGCGATAACCACGCGGCCGGTGAGCTTCACGGTGCCGTCGGTGTTGGGCACCCACTCGAACGGCAATGTTTCGCCGCTGTGGTTCAGGCACCACACTTGGAGGCCGTCCATTGAAAAGTCTTCCTTGATGGAGCCGGTGAGCGCCCACGTTTCCGTTTGTGAGCCGCCCTCGGTGTGGCCGTCAAGAAAATTGTCGTTGTCTTCGGTGTCCGTGCTCGGCTCAAGAGCCGTGTTGATGACGTCCGCCGAGAAGTCGCGGGCCGAACTGGTCGAGCCGATTTTGAGGCTGCCGGGGCCTAGCGTTCGTACTGCTGCCATTGTTTATCCTTCCGTTAGTTCCAGTGGGTTGAGGGTGATGGTGTAGGCGGCAAGGTTGCCGACACCGGCAAGGCTGAACGTGCTGGGCTTCGCGTCCTTCATGTTCAGCCGTTGGGCCTGTAGGCGTTCCACCGCGTCTATGAGCAAGTCCATCGCCGCCGTCTGCGTCGCCATTGTGCCCGCGATCAGGTTCACGGTCCATGTGGGGGTGATGTACTGCCATCCCTCGAACGTGATTTCGGGCGGGTCGATAAGCACCGCGATTTTGCCGGGCAATGGTCGGGCGTCCTGTGCGTCGATGGTGACGATGCAAGCGAGGCCGCCGAGCATGTCGGTAAGCGTCTCTATGAGCGCTTCGCGCTCGGTTTCCACGTACCCGCTCATGCGATCACCATTGAGCCGGTCGGCACGCCCGCCGCGTTCAGCTTCGCCCATACGCTGCGCAACGGGTCGCTTGACACCCTGTAGGGTTCAAGCGAGCCGTCGCCAACAGCCATGACACCCAACCGGGCGTCACGACTGTTGTACAGGTCGGCGGCGCATGACGTGATGCAGTCGGCGCGCACGGTGTCATCCACCGTGTGCCCGTCTATCGCGCTGTCCACGTAGCTGATGGCGCTGGTGATGGCGCATTGCACTCGGTCGGCGTCGCCGGCCGGGACTCCGATTTCGTCACGCACCGACGCTTCGTATTTTTTCCAGTCCATCAAGGCTGTGACTCCTTTCATGATGGTTGCTATGGATGGTGCAGAGTGCGAGGGAGGTTAGTCGATTTTGTACAGGCGGGGAGTGACTGTCGCGTTGACTGGGCCGGTGGCAGCGGTCGTGAAGATGCGCGCGGCCCACGTCTCGGTGCTGGCGACTGTGAACGCTCCGGTCTGCTGGTTGCTGGCGTTGCCGGCCGGGTCGAGCATGGCGACGTTGATGCCCGTGCCGGTAATGTTGGGGACTAGGTAATAGTCGCCGGGGTGGAGGGTGATTGAGCTGGCCCACGCGGTCCAGTCGGTCGCCTCCCCGGTGGCGGTGTATGAGCCGTCCTCAGAGGCGGTGAGGGTCACGCCGTTTTTTGTCTCACCGGGGATGGCGGGCCACAGGTTCGCTAGCTCATAGCCCCCCCCCACAAGGCTCGTGTTATCTGGTTTCATCCAATCGTGCGCGGTGTCGCCGGATTCCAACTGGACTCGGAGGTCGCCGTTCTTCTCGGTGGGTGTGGCCTCGTTGGCGAGGATTTCGAAGCGCAGGCTGACGGTGCCGTCTGGGACTGTCCCGGCATTACCCGTGTTAATCTGGTCACCCAGTTGACCACCTTTGGCGTCAAGGCATTTGACGGAGACGGTCAGACCGTCGATACTGGTGGGCCTGCTCAATGTCACGGCACCATGTACCGGGCAGGGGAACGTCCATCGAATGCCCGCCCACTGGCTTGAGGCGGTGCCCTTGACGTGCAGCGAGCCGTCACTGTTAACGGTGGCGGTCAAACCGTTGCCCGACGCGGGGCCATAAGACAACAGGTTACGGGAGAGCACTGTGACGGGCACGACGGTTTTTACCGCTGGATTGACGGTGCTGGATATCGTCACGTCGGTTTTTCCCGGTTGTTTCCCGGTGATGGTGATGGTGGTCATTGGATCACCTCGATGTCGATAAGGTCGGTGCCGGCAGTGGTGGCGGTCACGGTCTGTGGCGCTGTGTCTGGTGTGATTGTGGTTTTGATTTTTGCGGTTCTGCCCGCGGTGACGGTTAGACTATCCGGTGTAGCGCTGAGTCCCGTGGGCGTCATCCTTTTGGGAACTTGACGGGGATCAGGCCCGTGGGCAGCGTCGCGGCTACGGCAAGATAGCCATAGACGCTGTAGTTTTCGGTGAGATTGGTGGGGTCGCCGTCGCTGAGCTGGGTCGGGCCGCCGCTTTCCCAGACCGTTACCGCTTCAGGGTCGATGAAGCATGCCGTGCCGGTGGGGGCGCTTGGGAGGAGCTGGACGGGGACGCGGAGGAATCGGCCGGCGATGCCGGTGAGGTCGAAGTCGCCGATGGTGTCCGAGCCGTCGCCGGACAGGTCGAAGAATCGACTGCCGGTGTCCTTGAGCTTGATGAGCGCGGTCATGACGTCCTTGGATACGCCGAGGCGGGTGAGGGACGTGTTACGGTCGTCGGCGAGTTCGGCGGCGTCCATGATAAGGCCCGCCCACTGGTCGATGGTCATGGCGGCAAGGGCGGCGGGCGCGTCGATCTTGTTGGCGTTGGAGGTCGCGTCGCGCTGCGCGGCGATGGTCGCGTACAAGTAGTCGCGCACGGCGGTTTCCGTCGCCTTCGCGTAGGCGTTGCGGAGGCCGCGAAGCATGGTGTCGAGCGCGGGCACCTGAGAGCGTTCCACGGTCTGCCGTGAGATGCTGCCATAGCCGCCATACGTGTTGATGCTGACGGACTTTGTGGCGAAGGTCAGCTTGCCGAACGGCAGCTTGGCGCCTTCGGCCGTTTGCTTGCCGACTGTGGTGGTGTCGGTGTCGAGCACGGTGTATTCCATCGTCATGCCCTTGTCAGGCAGCGCGGCGTGAGTCAGGATGCCCATGACCTTACGGCGCTGCTGGATGAGGCGGAGGTCGTCGGCAATCCAAGTTGTCGTGTTGCCGATGTTGCCGGTGGTGATGAGGTCGCGGCATTCGTGCATGAGCTGCACGGCCGCGTCGTCGCCACGGTTCAGGGCCTGAAGGTACGCGCCCGCTGTACGGTATTCACCGCCGATGACCTTGGGCGCGGTGTTCGCGCCGCCCTTGGCGATAGCGGCCTTGATGCTGCGTTGTTCGTCCTTGATGGCCTCAAGGGTTTCGGTAAGTTCCGCGTCCATACGGGTTTCCTCGCTTTCGTTGTCGTTTCCGGTTTTGGACATGTTTCCGTGGGGGTCGGCGCTGCGTTGGTCTGTGATCTTCGCGGCCTCATACGCGGGCCACGACACCACCGACGTTTCCAACAGGCGCACGCGCTTGCGGTGTGTTACACCGTCCTTGTCGGTTTCTGATTCCACTGGGATGAAACCGACGCTGAGGCTGTCCAGCGCGCCGTCACGCAACAGGGCCACGACGTCGCGGCCTAGCTGCGTGTCGCTGATGCGGGCCGTGATGTGCAAGCCGTCCGACTGACTGTCGGCGTCGGTGATGCGGCCGATAAGCTCGCCGTGCTGGTAGCAGAGCTTGGCCGTGTCCACGCCGTCGAACACACACGAACTGTCAAACGTCTCGGCACCGTTCCACGTATCAATCACCTGACCGAACGGCACGGCCACGCCTTCCAGCGTGCGGCCGTCGCCGTCTTCGGCGGCGCGTAGGCATACGCCCTTCAATCCGATTTCATGCTTCATTGTTCACCCCTTCCGGTTGCGGTGCTGCGATCTTGGGAGGCAGCGCCTCGCGCGCCCTGATCTCGTTTACGTCCATCCATCCCGCGCCGAGCGCCGAAGCATAGGCGGCGTAACGGTCGGACATGTCAGCGCGGCGGCTGCTGTCCCAGTCGAACGCGGCGGTACGGCCGCGCGGCAACAAGCGGTTAAACAGTTCCTCGATTTCGCCCGTGTAGGCCGCTAACGTGTAGTCAGCAAATTCAATCCACGATTGCTCGATGTTGGAATAGGTCAGGTTCGAGCCGTCAACTGCGGCAAGCATGATTGACGCCGGGATGCCGAGAAGTCGCGCGATCTGAGTCGTGTCGAACTTCTGCGTTTCGAGAAACTGAAGGTCTGCCGGCTTCATATCCAAAGGGACATACTTCAGTTTCGAGCCGAGCACCTTCACGTCGGCGGCTGTGCCGGTCGCCTTCCACGCCTCTTTGGCGTTCTTGGCGATCTCGGGCGTCACCTTCTCTTCCGTCTGCAAATAACCCTTGATGTTGGAAGAATCCGTGTAGAACTTGGCCTTGTAGTCGCGCGCCATCTGAGCGCCTTCAACTTCCTCGCGCGCCGCCGATAGGGGACCCAGTCCACGCAAGCGGCCGGGAACGTTCAGAAACTTGCAATGCACGATGTCGTTGGCGGTGTAGTCCTTGCCGAGATAGCTATAACGGAGCTTCGGCGCGGCGGGGTCGCTGCCGTCGTCGGACACGACGACAAGGGCGGGCGGCAGCACCTCGCAAGACACGATGTCACCGCCGAAGCGCACAAGGCGGACGAAAGCGTTGCCGTCAATGACCATCGATGCCACCATGTCGGCCAAGAAGTCCCGGCGCGATCTGTTCACGTCAGGTTGCAGCACGAGGGAACTCACGGTGTCCAGCTTGACGCCGCCGCGCATCTCATGAATGGGCAAACCGGTAATGGCGGTCTGCAACACTTGGACGCCGCGAAACACGGTGGACAAACTCAGCGGGTCGCACACGCTTGCACGCGCGGGCGGCTTGATGCCGTCCGGCATGTCGTCGTCGGCACCGCGCGTCAGCACGCGGCCCGCGATCTTCATACGCTGCCAAAGGTTCATGCGGCCGATTATGCGCGCACGACGCTGGAACGGTCTACCGTCGTGCCGCCAATCACCGCCAAGTACCGCCAAGTACCGCCAAGTACCGCCGTCAGAAGATCTGCAGCGGCCCGGCCTCTTCGGGCCTGTGCGCCGCTCCCCACGCGGCCAACATGCACGATTCCAGCGGCGACGTGAGGCCCGTGGAGCCGCGGCGACTCACGCGCCATGCGTCGCCCGCCCACTTGCGCGCCGAGTTGGCCGCGCTAGCGTCAAGGTCGGCGTCGGCCGCGTGCCATATCGCACCGTTGGTCAGGCCGCTCACGTAGCTTTGCCCGACGGTGAGGTAGTCGGCCGCTTCCATGTCCACGAACACAAGCGCGGGGTCGCCGTCGCTGTCGGTCATATGGCGCAAGCGGTCGGATAGGTCGGCGGCGGTTCCACGGTTGTCGATCACCACCGGCGCGCCATAGATGGCGCACAGACGACGTAGCTCTTCGGGCGCGTAGCCGGTGCCGTCCAGTATCTTCAGCAGCTGCGTGGTGATGGTGCCGTCCGGGTTGCAGATTCCGGCGCTGATGCTGGTGTGGGTAGAATCTACGTCCACGGCTGCACCGAAAACCACCGGCCTATCGTTCAGGTCGGCGGGGCTTATGGGCGCGGTGACTGTCTGCGCCCACGTCGCTTCATCTATGGCGCGGTCGGTTATGCCTTCGTCGCGCCTGTTGCCGAAGGCGCGCGCCCAACCGGCCGGATTGCCCTTGAATTGCTCGTGGAAGTCCACTAGCTGCGATCTGTCCCACAAAAGCCCCGCCGCTGGATGATGGATCATGATGGCGTCGAGGTCTTCGGGGTCGGCGTCGGCCGGAAGGCCGAAGTCGAACCAACATGTGCGCCGGGATTGCTCGCCCGCGCGGCAAGCGTCAAGACGGCGGTTGAAGAACGTCGATTCGGCCGTGCCTTCGGTGCTGGTAATCCAAAGTTGCGGCTGCACGCCCGTGGCCTTAAGGCGCGTCGCCATCGTGGGCATGAAGCCGTCGAGGATGGTATTACCGGTTTCCTCACTGAGGCTAAACGCTTCGTCCAGAGTGATCTTGTCGCCCTGTACTCCGTGGCCCGCCACCTTCGTCACGCTCTTGGGCATGATAACGGAGCCGTTGGCGAACGGTTGGCGAAGGTCGCCCGCGCCCAAGTACGGCCGTGTGGTGATGGCCGACAAGGGCGATGCCTGTATGGTCTTCAGGTATTTTTTAAAGTGGTCGCCCGCGTCCTTGCCGGTCTGAGCCAAGTAGTAGATGAAGCGGTTAGGCCCCCACTGCGAATTACGGGTATCCACCGCGTCCACAAGCGTGGATTTTCCGCACTGACGCGGCGTGGAAAGAATCACCGTGTCATAGTAGTAGGTGCCGGTATCGGGGTCGATTTCGCCCGCCACGTCGGCAACCATTCTTTGCCACGGCAATAGCGGCGTGCCGAGCAACCGCGCGAACTTGGCGACTATGGGGCCGTCCGTCTTCCGGTCGGGGTTGCGCGGGGTGCCGCCGCGTACCGGCGTCATGCCTTCGCCTCTTGCAGCAATCCGGCAAGGGCGGGGTCGATTTCCTTTTGCGCCGGGAACTTGGTTTCTAGTTCCTGATACCACGCCAATAGCTGCGCCATGACGCGCGACGTGTCGCGGCCCTTGGCGTTCAGGGCGTCGAAGTTGCGCGCGATATTGATCATGGTCTTGCAGATATACCGGGCGCTGGGGTTCAGGGTACGGCCTTCCATGAAACTGTCGATAAGTTCCTTCGTGGCGCGTTCCTGTAGGCCATCGTTGGGGCCGTAGTAGTCCTCGAATCCTTCTAGCGTCATTTGCATTCGTTCACCTCTTCTTGTTGCTTGTTTTCGTTGGTATTCCGCCGTTTTCTAGATTTTTTTGTCCGGTTCGAGAGAGTAAAAAACTGGGCGCGGGGTCTTTTCCGTCGTCGGCTGTTTAAAAAACGGCGTCACCATTCCGGCCGCGAAGAAGATTGCGCGCGATCACTGCGAAGGCCAAGGGCAACGAGCTGCGCGCGTCGTTCTTCTTTCCGAGCGTCCACAAGGGCTTGCGATAGATGCAGCGCGTACCACTGCCGCACCCTCTTGCGGGTAGCGTCGTCCTTCGCCCTCTCCCACTCGATGCTGAAGCCGGGGTCAATCACCAGTACGTCATAGTCGAGCGCTATCCATTCATCCATCATGCGGGGGTGCCGCTTGCTGCTGGGCGTCGTGCGCGTACACCACACGTCGATAGGTTCCGACGATATGGCGAACTGTCGGTAAGCGCCCGACCACGCCATAGCCACCGCGCGCCGCTCGGCAAGGCTGGGGCTGGTGAGGCCCATAGCGGCGGCAAGGGCGCTGAAGCTGACCACGGGGTCGCCCGCGTTCTTGTGCGCGTCGATGTAGTCCACGGCCTCGCGGTCGCATGAGCCGGGCGGGACTACGATCATGTGCAGCCGAGCGCCATAGCCGTACAATACGCGATCTTGCCGGGATGCGTTGCAGTGCTTGCAGGCGCGACGAATATTAGGCACCGTGTCCATACCGCCATGCGAGTGCGGCACTATGTGGTCGTCTTCGGTGCCCACTCGCGTGCAGCCGGGCAGACGCAGCCAACAATCATTTCCCCATGTCTCTATGACCTTGGCCCTCACAAACGGGTCGATAGTCTGCCGTCGCCCCATACAATCACTTCGCCTTCTGCGTGCGCACCCACACGTCGAGGTCGCCAACCTCATACATGCAAGGGCTGTTTATGGCGTCGCCCGCCTTGAACCATATCGGCCCGGTGCCGTCGCCCCTCATCCGTTCCATCTGCCTTTGCGAGACGCCGAGATAGCGCGCCGCCTGTGCCGTGGTCAACTTCGCTCGTGGATTCACTTCATACCTACCCATGCCTTGAGCGAGTTAATCAGGTCTTCTCGGCCGAACACTTGCACGCCCGCGCGCTTGGACGGTCTGAGTACGATACCGTCCTTGATTAGCTGCTGCATAACGTGGTCGCCGGTCGGGTCGGCGGTCGGTGCGATCTGGTTCAGGTGGAGCAACTGGATAACGAGGGAACGGCTCACGGTGCCGGTGCTCACGGTGCCGTGTTCCAGTCGGGCGACGTTCCAGCGGATAGCGTCCTTGATGTCCTTGGTACGCTGAGCCTTGGTCGCCGGGGTCTGTCGTCGCGCCCTTGTCTTGGTCGGTTTGTAGCTGACTGCATAACCCATTTCGTTACCTCGTTTCGTTCGTCTCGTTGATGTCTGCTAGGTGGTCAGGTTGGTTTTTCATGTCTCTTAAAGTGGTGGGCGGTTAGAGCGGGGAACCTAAGCGCGTGATAAAGGAAAGCGGCGAAGCCTTGCGGCTTCGCCGTTCCGCTATCCGCAAGGTTCGCCACGCGATCGCAAAAGCTCTTAAAGCGGAGCCACGGCCGTCGCATAGGTCAGCGGCCCGAAGACCGCGCGCAAGGTCACGACAAGAGGCCCGCCACGTATGACGGTGCTGCACCCTGTTGCGCCCTGACAATGCGCCCCAAGTCGTTCAGTAATCCCGCATGGCGTGCCGTCGCCGTCTTAACCACCGCACCACATGCGGCGTGTTTGTAACGCGCTGGGCAAGGCGCGCTAGGGTCCTTTTTCGCGTGCTACGGCTTACCTAGGGTCGTTCACCGATTGCGGCACATTCAGTTATCGGGGTCGCCTACTGTCTTCGGCGCGCCACGTCGTCGTTTGCCAAGGCGTCGTTGATTGACGCCCTGAGCTGTTCGAGCTGAGGCCGTGTGAACACTTGCCTTGTGCAAATGTCGCCACTGTCGGCCCGAAGCTCGAAAATTCCGGGATATTCCGGGTTGTTAGCCACCCAAGCTCGGGAACTCATAACTGCACCTTCATTGTGATAGGCCCCTTACCGCCGATGCCGGCGATACCCATAGCCGCCTTGGCTAGACATGAGGCAAGGAACATGAACAGAAACGCCAACAGGGCGAAAGGCGCGGCCAACACGCTTCTAACGATCTTCATTGTCACCGCCCTTCCACCGAAGCGACTTCTCATAGTGCATGATCGGCCTTGCGGTAAGCGCCCACGAACGTCCAGCCGTCACGCGGCATGAACAGGTCGAAGGCGTCGGCCCCACGCCTCACGCCGTACTCGCCCTTCTGAAGCACCGGGCGGCAATCCTCGGTGATAGCGATAACCACGGCCGTGACAATCGAATGGCCGTCGTTGTACGTCACCAAGTCGCCCGCGATCAGGTCGGCCGCGCGCGTCACCGGCGTGTAATTCACCGGCACCGGCTTATATTCCATAGCCGTCGTCTGTCGTCTACCGAACATTTTGCGGTTCCTCGATTCTGCCGGTTAGGTAGTCCACCGACGTATCTAGTTGGTCGGCAATGCATACAAGGTCTTTCAGGGTGAACGTCCGAAGGCCGTGCATTTTGTTTGAAAGAGTCTGTTCCGCCATGCCGATTGCTTCGGCTAGTTCGCGCTGTTTCACCTTGCGGCGGCGCAAGAGGCGTCTAATCCGTTTTGGACTAACGCCGGGGTCTGTCTCTAAACTCATACGTTAAGTTATAGCTAAACGTATCCGTTTGGGCAAGCTGGATAGAAATACCGGCGTGTTGCCAAGTTAAACGAAAGTGCTTAGAATGAGGCTATGACGACAGCACTAGCAACGCCACCGGCAAGGCGCACTTCTTCGTGCGACGTGGCGATAAACAACATAAACATGATTCTTGCCGTCTTGCATATACCCAAGAAGGAAGTAGCCGAAGCGCTCGGCAAGATGCCCCAATCGTTCTCTAGGATGCTGAAGAACGGCTATCAATGGACTTTTGACGACATGCTAGAAGTGTCGGATATTCTGCAAGTCGGGCTAGATGATCTGACTAATCCCGACTTGACACCGAACAGGGTTATTGAAGCCCGCGCGAAGAATGGGGGTTACAACGTCGCCGTTGATGGCGACGGTCGAATACGGTGGGGCATGGCCGGACTGTTGGGCGTCCTTGGGTGGTCTCATAACCCAGAGGTCCATGGTTCAAATCCATGCCCCGCTACCAACGCCTCCGG
>OLQK01000363.1_pt1 | contig 51983 bp, 78 predicted proteins | sample 1672501 | NCBI WGS metagenome assembly OLQK01 (sample SAMEA3136693, study PRJEB25190) | human gut metagenome | biome: human gut; feature: human-associated habitat; material: faeces | place: Austria | collected 2013
CAGCCCGTAGTTTGATTTCTAATCCAGATATTATTTTGGCTGATGAGCCGACAGGTTATGTATAATTAGTACGGATATTAGCTAAAAATAATATCCGTGATGTTATTATCACGGTCCACCTTGATTTCGGATATGATAGATCTCCAGAGAGTCCTTTTTTCTTCACGGCTTAACGAATCGTAAATCGCTTTAAAGTCATCATCTAACACCCTGCGTACTGCTGAGAGGTTCGGCGGCATTTCCTGTATTACGTCCGGTATATTCTGTAGAGCTTCCGTGTAAATCTTATAATCTTTTTTATAATCCTCAATACTGATAAGATCATCTACATACAACTCTTTTAGCTTGGTCAATTTGCGCTTCAAGGCTGCTTTATCAGCAGAGCGAGAAGCTTGCTTTTTTCGCTCAGCCGCTTTGATTTCCCAACCCACCATGCACTTATCAATTTCTTCCTGAAGGTGAGTAAAAAGCCAGTCTTCAATATAGTCCTCACGGATAGTTTTATTGTGAGAACAGAGATCCCTTTGATAATGCTGATTACACCGATAGTAATACGCACTATAATTCCCTCTGGTGGAAAAGGTACCAACCATGATATGATTGCATTCCGCGCAGGTAACAATAGACGTAAAGATATATACACGTCCGGCTGGCGTTTTCCGGACATTGCGAGATAAAAGATCCTGGACCCTATGAAACTGTTCCTCCGAGATAATAGGTTCACAGAAGTTTTTATTATAGCGCCCCCCACGATCATATAAACCAATGTAAAGTGGTTCCGTAAGCATCCGATGAAACGTAGCATCACACCAGTTTACACCATATTTTTCACGGATATAGCGGATTGTGCCACGCTGGGAGACGACAGTTTCATAATTGTTAAAAGCATCTTGGACAATGGCAGCAGCGTCTGGATCAATCTCTAATTTTTTATCTGCGTTCACACGGTATCCATAAGGACAGGCACCGGAAACCACAGTTCCGTGCTGAATTTTGGAATCAAACACTACGTCTATACGCTCGCCGCAGATATCAGCTTCATTTTGGGCGATAGACAATTTTACATTGATATAAAGCCGTCCGTTTGCGGTGCTGGTGTCGTATTCTTCGTCCGTGGTCTTCCAGTCGCAGTGATGGGCTTGTAAGATCTCCATGATTTTATAGTAGTCGGCTACGGATCGGAACCATCTGTCCAGTCGGCAGAAGAGAAGCAGATCTACTTCGTCACGCTTTACGGAAGCTATCATCTTCTGAAATTCAGTTCGCTTGCGCATTTCCTTACGCGCAGTTTTGGCTGCGTCAATGTATGTACCTACAATGATCCAGCCCCGCTCTCTGGCATATTCTTCCAGGCGTTCTTGCTGGGCTTCCAGAGAAAGTCCTTTCATTTTTTGTTCTTCACCAGATACACGGATGTATAGGGCTACGCGAAGAGGGCTGTTAGAAGATTCGATTTTTTTCATAAGCTGAAAATCCTTTCTTGAATAGTCCCACTTTATGCGCTATAATAAAATAGCAAATAGTTCAAGTGGTGTTGGCCGTTTGCAGTCCGTCCCGAGAAACCGGGGCGGACATTTATTTTTTAGCGTTTTTCTGCATTTATGTAATAATACTTTGCAATCGAAGTTTCTAATGAAGATAAATAATAATCATAATTTCCAGAGTATATTAATATACGTTCACTCTTGCTATTTAAAGAATTGAAATTTAATTTTTTTATAGCAGGCAAGATCTGATTGTTCCAAACACCTATTGCCTTATTTTCGGCATTCTGAACATCAAACGGATATTCCAAAGCCGATAACGCCATAATGCAACGTATACTCATTTTATTACTTTCCTCATCCGACAAAAGAGAATTATCTAATTCAATTGTTGCCTGACAAATAGAAAAATCATCTTTATCTATGGTCAGCGTAGCAGGCGTTGTTTGAATTTGTATCATATCTCCATCACTAGCCGGTAAAACAAAATTATTGGCAGGAATCTCATAAGAATTATTATTATCCTTCTGATAAGCAACGTAGCGCTGCGCAAATAGCTCACAGAAATCAACTAAACAGCAAGTATCTGTTGATTCAACTGTGTCCGATGGAGACTTTTCTTCATTTTTTGAAATAGAATCATTTTCTTTTTCAAGCAAACTATCATAATCTTGCAAATAACTTGTAATATTTTGATATTCTAGGTCGGTAATTTTTTCATCCTTAAACACTAATCTAAGATTTTTTTTAAAATTTTGGGTAATTAGTTTAACTTCTTCTAAATCATCGTCGTAAGCGGATCCTAAAACTTCAATTATATCGTGATAGGTATTATCCTTTGGTGCTTTTTCGGGCCCGCCAAACAAATTTTCCCAATATGTCATACTAGCGGCAGTATCGGAAGATATATAATCAGAAACTGTTTGACTAATCTTATCAATCAGAATTTCATAATCAGAAATACTAGATTGATCTGTTGAATTATTTTGCAATTTAAAAACAAGATCAGTGCGATAAGAATTATATTTTTTTCTATATTGTTCTACTTCATTTCTAAATTGTTTATATTCGTCAGCTGCATTTTGACTATTGGTTATGTTGCTAAATAACCCATCTGCAGATACAGGTAAAGAAGGCAATAGTATACCACCTGCAAGAAGTAAGACGATAAATTGTCTTTTCATAACTACCCCCATAGAAAAGATGATAACCAATTAAAAGGATTTCACATTGACATAATTTTGAAATTTGCGTACATCCTAAGAATTACAGGAGGAGTGCGCATGGAAGTGTATACGTGGCAGGCTAGGATTAATAAAGGTATGACTTTGAAGCAGCTGGAGATAGCGACTGGGATTGGGAAGACTACGCTCAATAATATTGAGAATGGTCTGGTATCGCCTACACTGGTGCAGCTGGAAGCCATTGCCCGCGCACTTGATGTTACGATGATTGAGTTATTTGATTCAGAGTATAAAGGATAGTATAGCAGAATCAGATAGGCTGCAATCATCAGGTTATGCGATTTCCCGATATCGGGAAATCGGTGTCGATTATCTTCCTGTATTTTCCAGCTGGTTGTATAATTAAGTCAGAAGGAAGGTGATCGGATGGATACACGCCAAAAAATTGACGCATTGCTTCAGAAAATCACTTCGGAGAGCCAGTTAAGGCGCATTTACAGATTTATTAAATACATATATGTACACGCTTCGAAGTGATGGAGATAAGGGAATCCGGAAGGGTTCCCTTATTCCTTCTTGTTTATAAATTCTTTCTTGATCTGATCTTTAATGGCAGTCCTTGCAGATTCCGGCAGGGAAAGATAAAGATTAATTAATTTCCTGTCAAACTCATCTAAATTGTACTGCATACACAGTTCATCCAGGACGGTCTGCGGTAAATTATCAAACATTTCCCCTTCACCATTTACCAGGTAATCATAGTTTACATTGTACTCTCGGCAAATGGCTTTTGCCATTTGTTCAGTAAGATTACGTGTTCCAACCTCAATTGCAGAAATTGCACCCTTACTAACTCCAAGACTTTCACCGAATTTTTCTAATGTTAAACCTAATTCTTTTCTAATTGAACGAATACGTTCACCCGGTGTCATATGCTCACCTCGCTTTCTATAAATGAGAATAACACTAAAAAAAGAAAAAGTCAACAAAGTTGACAAAACTATTGACAAAGTCATCAAAGTAGAATACAATGTCAACATAGAGGACAAGAAAGGAGGAAAACAAAATGCCAGTAACCAACGAAAAAGACTTAAATCGTCAGATCCAGGATGCAAAAGAAATGATTTTGATGTTGCTCGAAATGGACGACGGCGAAAAGCGAGAGCTAAAAGGTATTATGACAGGTTACCAGCTGGCTAAGCAGATACCTGCATAAGAGGCCCCGGCTACCTGTCGGGGCATAAAATAAGGAGGAAAAGTGAATATGGCAAATTTTGATGAAGACATCCGAAGAATTACAAATGAAGTTCTTCAGGACGGAACGGTCGATCAGATTATCCGGGAAAAAGTAACTGATGGAATAAAGGGGGCAATTTCCGATTCCTTTGGTTACGGAAAACTGAGAAACGCGATTAAAGAACGAGTGGAACAGGTACTGGTGCCTTTTATCGAAAAGTACGATATGAGCGACTATATTGTGAAGCTGGACACGGTTCTTACCGAGATTGTCAATCAGACAGCCCTGGTTGACAACAAAAGGCTCTTACGGAATTTCCAATATCTGATGACAGAGCCGCAGGAAGAAGAGGTTAAGCTCTCAGATCTGTTTCGAGAATATGAAAAGTATGTTGCTAAGCATATGGAAACAGACGGAAGAGAGATAAGTTACGATGATGGATTTCCCGAATATGAGCCTATGGAAGTATATTTCGAAGCTAAACAGGTACCAGATCGTGATTGGAGCTCTTTTATCTATACACAAATTACTTTCGGAGTAGAGGAAGAAGACCAGCAGGAGGAGTTAAATAGGACAATCAATATTTCCCGGTATAAGAAGGAGAGAAAAGAAGGATTCAAGCTTCGAATTGATACGGATCCAGACTTAGATTCTCTTAGAGGAATGAGCGACTTTGATCTTCTTTTATTGAGAATGCAAAGAGCGGATGTCCGACTGATTATTGATGAACAGCATAATGAAAGCTGCGTATATTCCGAAAATAAGCCAGAAGCAACATTTGAGTAATAGGGAGGGCAGTCTATATGAAATTATTGAAAGCAGTACACCCAAGAGAAACGCTGTGCAAGGAAATGCACAAGCAGATGAATCTTGCCGGAGCACCTACCCGCCTTGCCAGTCCAGAACTGTATATGATCCTGGATGTGGACGAGCTTCAGAAACAAGTCAACAGACTGGAAAACCGCGTAAGCAGAATGGACAGGGCAGCAGCAAGAGCCAGATGGAGAAGAAAGCCATGAATAAAATGAGAGAGTATGAACGCGGCAGGGAAGATGGCCTTGACCTGGCACTTAGGATTGTAAAGGATGGCGGTCTGGAAGCACTGGAAAAAGAAATCAAATTTCGTGGTGTGTCGGGCGTACATACATCCCTTGCATCTAAAGATCTTGATAAGGCTTCCCAGAAGATTAAGGAAATGACGCTGGACACCGTTACCGTCCTTGCAATTGCGGTACTCCGTGACAAATTCGACTTCGGGAAAATCCGCTGTCAGAGGTTCATGGATGGTATGGAAATGGGAGCAGAGTATCTTATGAAAGATCTTGCGACCTGGTCGGATTACAGGAACTCCATTGAGGAAGAACTGGGAATTACATTAAAAATCAGAGTGAATGAATAGGGAGGCGATTATATGACAAGAGCACAGAACATGATTGTTAATTATATCAATCAGCAGTTTGTTCCCGGATCAGTAACAATTATTCCGGTTGGTGAGAGCCATGTGAAGATTACGGACAAGAACAAAGAGAGCCTTACCTTCACAGTCAATATTTTCGGGGACATTATAGATGCAGATACAAACAAGATCATTGCCGAAGCAAAGGCTGCTCATACATTAAGTGTTCCTTTTCAGGAACCAAAGAAATGGGCTAATAAAATTGGAAACTATAACTGGCATTAAGGAGGCAGAATATGAAGGAGATACCCGGATGCAGAATAGAGGGTGAATTTAATCCCCAGAAATTTTTCGATACTCTGGCACTGATTCTTTCTGCCAGAGAGGGATGCAAGATTACGGCAAAGGTGACCTTAAAAGATGATAAAGAAGAGAAAAAGGCAGTATAAAAGGGCTTATCCGACCGCAACTCGGAAAAAGCCCAGTAACATAAAATATATTTTTACGCTCTTTTATTATACAAGAGCAGAAACAAAAAATCAAGTAAGGAGGCCAACACCACAATGAAAATCAAGTCATATCACATTGCTTCCCCGGAACAATTGAATGAATTAGGTGTTTTCGCAAAAGACACAGAGCGGTTAAAGCAGATCCGCTCTGTGTGGAGTATCGCACTGCGCAAAAAAGGAAAAACCCCCTGGGATCACGCCATATTTGCCGAGTTTTATTCTTACGGAAGCACTAGAAAGGCAGTTATTGTCAGAATATCTACTAATAACGATAAAATCCTTGTGGCAGATCTGAAATATAACGCCGCACTGAAATGGTGCAAGGAGCATTTGAAATTAGAACGAGAGGAAGAGGACGCATGACAGAATTAGCCAACACCCAAAAAAAAGAGATTGCTGTTCTGGATAACCTTGCAATGCAGGCGAAAACCTACATACAGAATGCCAGAATGAATCTGCTGCAGCTTGGACGTGTTCTCGCAGAGGCGAAGCCTCTTGTCCCGCATGGAGAGTGGGAAAACTGGGTAAAAACAAACACCAGTATGAGTAAGCGGGCAGCAGAGCAGTATATGCAGGCTTACGCAGAGTTTGGTCTGAATCCGCAGATTGCGGAGCTTGGAACCACAAAGACATTGAAGTTACTCCCTCTCACAGAGGACGAACGCGAAAAGCTGCTCTCTGAGAACGATGTAAGCTCTATGTCTACCCGGCAGCTTGATGAAGCAATCCGGAAACAGAAGCAGGAGGCCTTAAAAGAAGCCCGCCAGGAAGTACAGGGGGAGCTTGAAAAGGAGCGCACTGCCAGAATTGCAGCGGAACAAAGGGCGAAAGCCGCGAAAAGCAGGCCACCAGAAGTAACAAAGGAGCTGTCGGACAAGCTGCGTAGCCATAAGGAACAAATGGAACGCCTCACCCGGGAAAATTCCATCTTAAAGCAGGAAATCCGGGAAAGAGACGAAGAGTTGGAAGAACAGCAGGCAGACTACAACCGGGCACAGGAAGAACTGCTGAATATTAAAAGCCAGGTTGCCAAGGGGGATGCGGAGCGTGTTCCGACAGACCAGCTGACTGTGGATGCCTTTGCATCTGCAGTGAGGGCTTTTATTGGAGCATGCGCAAGAATGCCCCATATGTCAGCTACTTTTTCTGCAATGTCGCAGATAGATAAAAATGAATATGACGAGCTTTTACGCACGGTGGAAGCCTGGGCGAAAGACAGCCGGAAGGCACTGGACAGCGTGCTCGTTGATTCGGAGGTATTGTGATGGATAGAAAGATTATAGATGATTTGGAACATGAGGCATACGAAGCGGAGCGGTTGGAACATGCACTGCCTGTTAAAGAGCAGGAAAACACCCTCCTGAAAGAGAAGGAGGGGAACAACGGAATCCTCGTGGATCCCAATTCACTGGGACAGATTGTGGCAGAAATTATCAGCCCGGTAATGAAAACCATCGGGAAACTGTTGGAAAATAATACAGCAGCCCTGGAGCAGCTTTCTTCTGCTCAGTCTGTACAGAATGATCGCCTGGAAGCATTGGAGAAACAGATCCGCCTGCAAACGCTAGTAACCAGTAAGCAGGTTTATTATCTGAATGATGCTATCCGTATGAGAGCCAGGGAGCTGCTTGACAAGCGCTCTGTTAGCGATAATAAGGCGATCACTAAGCTGGGTAACCTTATCCGCAAGTCTGTACTTGCAAGGTACGGTGTATCAAGTCTCCGGGACGTTCCAAAGCACGAATACAATGTTGCACTGAGCCAGATTGGCATGTGGAACGATATATTAAGCGTGCGGACAGTGGCAGCACAGTTCCGGAATAATGCAGAAATGGAGGCTGATACACATAATGCCCGGTAATGCAGAAAGGGCGGTACCACTATGAGCCAGGTTAATTTTATCCAAAATTTCAGGTATTTTATGGAATACGGAAAACGAAATAAACTGACAAGCTATGAACGTATTTTCTATATGGCATTGTTCCACTGCGCAAACGAGCTGGCAATGCAAGAAGAAAACCATGATTGGCCCGATGATTATTTCCCAGTAAGCAATTCTGAGATGAAAGCACTGACAGATTTTGGAGAAAGAGCAATCAGAGATACCAGAAATTCTCTGAAACAAAAAGGTCTTATTGATTTTAAAAAAGGTGATCGGAAGATCAGCGATCCCGAATATAAGATTGCGTACATGAAACGCGAGGGCTACAAAATTGTTCCGACGCAGATAGTCGAAAATCGGATTGACTGCGAAAAGATACCCAATAGTGTACCCAGTAACCAGAAAAATAGTGCTATTGGGTGCGAAAACGCATTCAATAGTGTAGGCAATAGTGTAGGTAATAGTGTACCCAATAGTGTAGGCAATGACGTCGTGATTGACTGCGAAAATGCACCCAATACGCCTTTATCTTCTAGTATATATAAAAATATAAATATAAATACAAAGATAAATACAAAATCAAATCCTATCTTATCCGGAGAAGAGAACGGAACAGAAGAGAACCCACCGCCTACGGAACAGGTTTACGAGGAATTGATTAAACAAAATATTGATTATGACAGTCTTGTGATTTCCAGATCAGAGGACAAGCCATTGATTGACGAGATCGTGGAGCTGATTCTGGAAACAGTACTTTCCGGCAGGGAACGGATTCAGATTGCAGGAGATCTTCGGCCAGCCGGAATGGTGAAGCAACGACTGTTGAAACTTAACAATAGCCATATTGACTATGTGCTGCATTGCTTTTACCAGAACACGGCAGATATCCAGAACATGAAGCAATATCTGCTGGCAATGCTTTTTAACGCACCTGTAACGATGAACGGATATTGGCAGGCGAAGGTCCAGCACGATATGGGATAGGCGCTGCCTTTTGGCAGCAGAATAAGTCAAAAAAGGCAGCAGAAGGAGAGAAAGATGGAATTAATTATCATTAGCGGAAATCTGACAGCAAATCCACAGTCAAGGATCATTGACGGAAAAGAGAAAAGCTTTTCTGTTTGCAATTTTAATGTGGCTGTCAACCGTGTGGCAAAAGGGAATAAACTGACCAGTTACTACAGAGTGTCTTGCTTTGGTAAACAGGCTGAAAATGCTATGAAATATCTTTTTAGAGGCAGCAAGGTTTTGGTTACCGGAAGACCATACACCAGCGCATATACGGACCGAAACGGAAAGGCTCAGGCAAGCTTGGAGGTTGAAGCTGAACGAATCGAATACCTGAGCTCAAAGAAAGAGGATACACAGCAGACACAGGAGCCATCTCAGCAGCCATCACCAGATGAATTTATGAGTGTGCCGGAGGGGTTCGAGGAAGAGCTGCCGTTTAACTGATATGAGGTGTTAGGTATGCCAAAACAAATAAAGAGACAAACCGTAAAGCTTATCAGGTATGAACAGCGGAAAGCAAGAAAAGGATACTTATGCCAAATATGCGGAAAAGGCATTTTACCCGGAAAACAGTATATGTATTATAGCTGCATGAGCGGAAATCGCTATTTATCATTTTTTTGCCACATTCACTGCGATGCAATGTTGAGAGCCTGGGACGCGAAAATGCGTGAGCGGAACGAAGAAACCCCTCTTGTAAATCCTTTAGATGCCGACGAGATGAAAGCAGATATTCAGAAAAACGTGTGCTGGATTTGTGTAAAACTTAGAGAGCGAGGTACCGAGATGTGCTCTTCTGAAGATATCACTGGTTGCACAAATTGCATTCAAGCGGTAATACCTGATTGGCTGGTCGGAACAGCACTTGATAGTGTTATGGAGAACAGCCAGGAGAAATAGGAGAAAAATATGGGGAAGAAGCCAACACCAGAAGAATTATTGCACGCTATCAGGGCCAACTGCATGGACTGCTGCGGAGGAAGCCGGAGAGAAGTTCATAATTGCAAGATTACTCAGTGCAAGCTCTGGCCATACCGCAGAGGGGAAAGCACCCAAAAAGAGGACGATACAGTTCAGATTCCTGGACAGGTCAGCCTAGGAGATTTTATTGGACGGAGGAGGACAAAAAGTGAGGTACGTTAGATTTATGAGCGAGTATGAGTTGAAAAGATTTCAGGCAGGAGAAGAGCTGGTAAACGATAGTGATTGGAAAAAGTTTAATAAATCCGAATCAATTGGATTTTGTTTTTTTGATGACGAAGTGACACCTGAAAAAAGAATGGAATATGTATCTGGGGTAGTGAATCTTGATCGTGTAGTTGTATTTGAACATATCGGAGGAGAGCCACTGAAAAAATCCTTTGGGAAATATCGCGATCCAGAACGCGATAAGCCAAAAGATTTGTTTGAAGCGATATTTAAGCCAACAACCCCTATAGATGTTCCAGAGTATAGCACAAAGACGTATAGCCAGAATACTATGAGGATCGTGAAAATCGGGAAAGTAACCAGCATATTGGGAAGAAAAATAAAATGGGAGGAGTAATGCAGTATGTTCCGGGAATTTGAAAAGAGAGAAGCGCTGCAAAGATATTTGAACGGTGAAAAAGTATCTGTGATGTATGATGAAACTTTAACTGCGGAAAGTCCGACTTATACAGTAGAACCCTTGGACGATATGCTAGGCAGATTTAGGTTTCTGGTTGAACTTCCAGAGCAAAAAGAAGTAAAAACGCAGGCTGTTCAATCAGAAAAACAGGATAATAATAAGCAAGACAATGAACCAGATAATAAGTCAGAAAACATTAAGATGGAAGAGACTGAACCAGAAGAAGGAATTATTAACCTTAGAAAAATTTGCGACAATAAGCAGACATTAGACGCAGAGCAGAAAGGTACTGATCCAGAAAATCAGGGAATTATTACATCCCAAACGCTAAATCCATACGGAAAAGTCAGTAGCTTGGATGAACACACAGAAGAAATCAAGGATTTTTTGAATAAGGGCATTTCCAGAAAGCTTATAGCTGAAAAATACAATGTGAGAACACAAACCTTGAATTACTGGCTTCAGAAGCATGGAATAGTCCCCTCAGCGCCACGAATACCGAAAGATAATGGAAAGAGAAAATGCTCTTCCTGCCAGTACAGGCAGACGGATAAGAACCTTGGAAATTGTGCTTACATTGAGATAATGGGACATACCAGAGGGTGCAACGCAATAGAGTGCGATAAGTATGTGAAAGGCAAGCCGTTGAAGAAAAGAAAGGATTCAGGGGCTAAGATGGTGAACGAAGATCCGAAAGAAAGGGTAGAAGAGGTGAAATAAAATGAGAATAACTGCAATTGCAAGAGAGGATTTATCAAATATAGGGAATGGTTTAGTCCCAAACAAAATTACACTGGAACTAAGCGGGAAAATCGTACCAGACAGTTACGGAGAACATATTGGACGATATGACGTAGAGAAAGAAGTATATGAGTCTTTCTTTAAAAAAGATAATGAAGCAGGAAATACGATGTATTTCGATGCATATAAAAAGTGCGATTGCGCTAGAGAAAAGAGACATGAGGTTTATACGGAAACCGGCATCAAAGAGGTAATTGATTATTATTTGATGTACGACATTGCGGAAAGCAGTAAAAATGAACCAACTGAAATCGAAAATGGCATTGATCGCGGATATTGCATAAACGGAAATTACAAATGTAGATATGAGCTTTTATTTGCTGCTAATGGACTTACCTCAAGAGTAGTCATCGAGTATCGTACAAACAATATGCCGATGTACGATCTCATAAAAGATATAGAGGATGATATCAGGGAAGCCCTGGAAGACGACTCTGACGAAGACAATTTTTTCTGTGGAATCATTAAAAACTCTGAAATTTGCATGTTTGATGAATTTGGTCGCGGAATAGGTGTTGAAATTAATAATGCAGATGAATTAACTGCAATGCTGGCGTCTGCGAGACTGCTTAGCTGTGAATTTGTGGAAAAAGGATGGATCAGATGGAAGATAAAACCTGCAAGACCTGTAAAGATAACGAAGACGGTTTATGTGATCGCAAAGGAATCCTGGTAGAAGATGATGATAGCTGCAGTAAATGGCAGCCAAGCTGGAAGGAACATTATATAACCAGATTTCTGAAAGTGAAGTGAGAGAGTAAATGATTCATGGAGAACTAATTGTTGATAATTTTGCCGGTGGAGGAGGCGCTTCTACTGGTATAGAACTAGCCACTGGATATAGCGTTGACATAGCTATCAATCATGATCCAGAAGCTATACGGATGCATAAGACAAATCATCCAAATACGAAACATTATTGCGAAGATGTATGGCAAGTAGATCCGATTGAAGCTTGCCAAGGACACCCAGTAGGGCTTGCGTGGTTTTCACCTGATTGCAAACATTTTTCAAAAGCAAAAGGTGGCAAGCCAAAGGACAAGTTTATCCGGGGACTTGCATGGGTAGCGTGCCGCTGGGCTGCATTAGTAAGGCCAAGGGTAATCATGCTAGAGAATGTAGAAGAGTTTAAAACCTGGGGACCGCTTAACAGGAGAAAACATCCGATCAAGTCCAAGCAGGGAAAGACATTTGAGAAATTTGTGCAGCAGCTTACAGACCTTGGCTATGAGGTGCAATTTCAAGAGCTGATAGCAGCAGATTATGGTGCGCCGACCATGCGAAAGAGATTCTTTCTGATTGCACGGTGTGATGGCAAGCCGATTGTGTGGCCAGAGCCTACACATGGGGCAGCGGACAGCGAACAGGTGAAGAATGGCAGCCTAAAACCTTATGTCGGTGCATATACCCAGATAGACTTCAGCAGGCCGTGTCCTTCAATTTTTGATACATCCGAAGAAATCAAAGAGAAATACGGTATCCGGGCAGTGCGTCCACTGGCACCTAAGACAATGGCGAGGATTGCGAGAGGACTGAAAAAGTTTGTGCTTGAGAATCCAGAGCCGTTTATCATTCAGTATAATCATGGTGGAGAGAGAAGGCCTAATGACATCAGAGAGCCAATGCCGACCATAACAGGGAAGCATGGATACGGAATTGTGGAGCCGTATATGGTTCAAATTGGACAGACAGGTTTTGCAGCAGACAGAAGCAAAGATGTACGGGATCCGCTGACTACTATTGTAAGTAAAAATGAGCATTGCCTTATAAGCCCTCTACTTATACAGTACCATTCTGAAACGTTAAAGGATGAAGTCCGAGGGCAGACCATTGCAGATCCGGTAATGACGGTTGACAGCTCAAACAGATACGGACTGGTAACCTCGTTTCTGAGCAAATTCTATAAATCCGGTACAGGACAAGATGTTCGTGAACCACTGCACACTATAACAACATCAGCTGGACATTTTGGAGAAGTGAGAGCTTTTTTGATTAAATATTACGGCTCAGGCACAGGACAAGACATAAAGGAACCGCTTGACACAGTTACGGCGCAGGATAGATTTGGGCTTGTGGAAATAGACGGAACTGAATACCAAATTGCGGATATTGGCCTGAGAATGTTAGAACCAAGTGAACTTTACGGCTGTCAAGGATTTCCGGAAGATTACATTATAGACCACGATTACACGGGTAAGACATATCCAAGAAGTGAACAGGTCAGAAGGTGCGGGAACGCGGTTTGCCCACCAATACCGGCAGCACTGGTGAAAAGTAACCTTCCCGAGCTGTGTGTAGCAACAAGAAATCCTATTTGTAGAAATGATAGGATAGCAGAAGAAAAAACTGGTCAGTTAAGATTTGCATAAAGGAGATCATACATGAAAGTTAAAATATGGCCAAGGCAGTCAACTGATAGAGGCGGATATGTGTGTATGCCATTGCTGTCAAATGTGCCGATTGGGAAAAACGGATGGGAATTAACCAAATGCCCGGAGTGTGGAAGATCTTGTTGGAAAATGCCAGTAATAGCGTATCTGGAAACGAAGCAAGACGCAAAGGCATTATGCACATCATGTGCACTGACGAAAGGAGCCCAGAAAGGATGAAAAAACCAATAAATAGATATGGTTTAAAGGCGTATCTTACAAAAGGATATGATCTAAAGCCTGGAAAACGGATCAAATATTCAGAGCCAGGGGAGAACGGAACTACATACCTGTATGAAGTTGTAAAGCTATATCCTCACTGCATTTTGCTGAAAGATACTTTCGACGGAACAAGAATTTGCCCGGGTTATGAGAAGCTTATGTTGATGATGAGGGGCATGGAATGAGAATAAGACTTATTGACGTTGATGGGCATAATTTTCCAAACATCCCATTGATGAAAATATCAGCTTACTACAAGAATAGAGAAAACGATGTAGCCTGGTACGATCCACTCACTGATTGGCATACGCCACCGGATAAGGTTTTTATGAGTAAAGTTTTCACTTTCACGCCGGATTATCCACATCCTGTATGCGGAAAAGAAATTATTAAGGGAGGAACCGGATATAATTACCCATCTGGCGGTGAAAAACTACCAGAAGAGATTGAGCATATTTATCCAGACTATGAACTGTATCCACAGTTCCGAAATACCGCTTATGGATTTCTAACAAGAGGGTGTCCTAGAGGATGCAATTTCTGCATAGTCAAGGATAAAGAAGGGCAGAAAAGTGTAAAAGTTGCTAATCTAAGTGAATTTTGGAATGGACAGAAAAACATAGTTTTACTTGATCCTAACATGTTTGCCTGCAAAGCATGGAAAGAGTTGTCTATTCAACTGATAGAAAGCAAGGCATGGGTAGATTTTTCACAAGGCTGTGATATCCGAATCATGGATGCTGAAAAAACAGAGCATTTAAAGCAAATAAAAGTGAAGCAAGTACATTTTGCCTGGGATAGATACGAAGACAGAGAAGTTATTCTTCCAAAGTTTAAGTTGGTAAAAGAAATACTTGGATGGGATAAGCGGAAACTTCCAGTGTATGTGCTTATAAATTTTAACACGACGATTGAACAAGATCTGGAAAGGATATATACGCTTAGAGATTTAGGATATTGGCCGTATGTGATGATATACAACAAGCAAAACACAAAGCCGTCTGATCCAGTCAGGAGATTACAACGGTGGGTGAATATGAGGGCAGTATTTGATAGTGTACCTCGATTTGAAGATTATATATAAAGAAAAGGCGATAAGAATGAGGATAAAAGAAAGATTATTGCAGTACAAACAGGAACTGCAGAAACAGACGATGTACAAGGAAGGATTGCCGGGGAGTTCGCTGGATATTGTGAATACTCTTCTGAATGATCTGAAGCAGGACGAGAAAGAAAACGGTTGGATTCCAGTAAAATATCATCAGATATCAGAAAAAGAACGTGCAGAAGAATTCCTTTCAAAAGACATACAATATATGCTTGACTGCAAAATGCCAGATGACGGACAAGAAATATTGGTTACTAACGGAGAAACAACATGGCAAGATACGTGCTTCATTGATTCCAATGGATATTATCTCGACGGCGGTTATGATTGGATTGATATTATGGCCTGGATGCCACTTCCGAAACCGTATAAGGAAGATTAAGGAATTTGTAATAAATGGAAGGAGATGGAGTTGATTGAAATATCCAGAAGAAATGTATATTGATAGTCAGATATTCGCAGGGGATATGGATGGTTCGGAATCAAATCTGACAGAAAAAATCGTAAAAATAAGGGTTTCTCATTTATGCTGCGTATGTGAAAAACAGATACCTAAAGGCGAAAGAATGTTAAAACAAAAAGCAATAGTAGAAGGACAAGGTTGGTGCAGCTGCTATATTTGTCTACCATGTGTTGAAAATTGGTTAGAAGAATCGGGACAAGTGGAGGAACACGGATGAGCAAAGACATTTCAACCATGTTTACGAAAGAAGAAAAAAAGAATGGAAGAACTGGGTACGGACAGGCTACCAGAGAGAAAGATACTATCATCAGTCCGGCACAGTATGGAGCGTTTTTGCAGAAAAGAGGTAAGAAAAGATGATTGATTTAGTAGGAAAGAGCGTGTTTGTGAGAACGCAGGAAGAATACGAGAGCCTTTTAAAAATGGCGAAATTACAAAGATTTACATGGTCTAATAGTCGTAACTTAAATCTTATTAATATTCCGATTCCCAACGTGTTGAACTTTTATAATGATAAAACAATTACTTATAAAAGCGATAAAAAACTATGGGAAGCATCAGATGTAATAGAAGATGAAAAGAAACTTAGAGAAGCAATAGCTCACGTTAAGTATTTTGCAAATAACAAATACAGAATGTCATTAACAGATAAAGTTATCGAATCAATGTTATTGCTTGCAAATGCCACAGAAAGTCAATTGGAAGAGGTGAAGTAGATGGAGAGATTAACAATTGACGATATGATAAAAGCACTTAGATGTGTTGCCAGTCAGGATACTGTAGGCGATTGCTATGCAGACCACGAAAATTTCATACATATAGATGATAAGCATAAACGCATAGTCTGTGGAACTGGCGAGGATTTAAGAGATTATATCAGTGGGAAGGAAGCGGTCGGTTGCCCGTATCATCAAAATACTTATGGATGTTGTTTTGAAGATGGAGAATTGTATTGGTTGAAAGATGTTGCAGAACTGTTGGAAGAATTGAAATCTTACAAAGAAGCAGAAAAACAGGGCTTGCTTGTGAGACTGCCGTGCAAGGTTGGAGACACGGTTTATAGAGTGAATGCCGGAGCCAAGCAACCGATTATTCCGATGACTGTTTCAGAAATTCATTTTCTCTGTTACAAAAATGAACGTGCTGTAAGGTTTGACGCAATAGGCAAAGAAGATATGGGAGAAAGTTGCTACCGTTTAGAAGATATTGGAAGAATAGTATTTCTCACCCACGAGGAAGCTGAGAGAAAGCTGGAGGAGATGAAGAATAATGATTGATATTTTAATAGAATTTGCATTAGGAGTTATAATTGGCATTATTGCGCGTTCCATATACTGTTCAGTAGCAATTAAAAATAAAAACAAGAAGGACTGAAAATGGATCGACGGTTTATTTATGGTAATTGCATGAGCTATCTTCCAGACTTCCCGGACAATTATTTCGATGTGGCTGTTGTAGATCCACCGTATTTCAGCGGACCGGAGAAAAGGAAATTTTATGGAAACGAGACAAGCCCCATTGGAGTAAAAAGAGTTGAATATGAAAAGATGGACACATGGAAACCTCCATCAAAAGAGTATTTCAATCAACTATTCAGAATTTCCAAGAATCAGATCATATGGGGTTGCAACTATTTTGATTACAATTTTCCACCAGGAAGGATTATCTGGGATAAGTGCAACGGCAATTCAAGTTTTTCTGATTGCGAAATAGCAGCGTGCAGTTTCCACGATAGCGTAAGGCTATTCCGGTACATGTGGAATGGAATGCAGCAAGGAAAAAGTATAAACGAGGGCTGGATTCAACAAGGCAACAAGAGCATGAATGAAAAACGCATCCATCAGACACAGAAGCCTGTAAACCTGTATCGCTGGATATGCCAACGATACATAAAGGAGGGGGGGACAGTCCTGGACACCCATGTGGGGAGTGCAAGCTCCCTTATCGCTTACGAGGAAAATGGTTTATCTTATGTTGGATTTGAAATTGATAGAAAAATGTATGAAGCTGCAACCAAAAGACTTGAAGAATTTCGGGCACAGATTAGTATTTTTGATTTTATCGGCTATAACTGAAGTGAAAAGCGCGAGCGCTCGCGCTTTTCCGGGGAGGGGATGATATCATGGAAAATAATAGTACATCGGTACCGGTTAGCGAAGAGCGGAAACCAACACAAGTTTGGAACAGGGACATCAATACTCTCGCAAGCGTACTGTATGCCATGCAGGATATTTTACGAATTGAGGATATGCAACAGTGGCAGCAGGATAGAATGATAAATATATCTGCCAGACTGGAAGGATCATCCGGTGGCAGCGGAACAGCCAAAGGTCTTGATGAAGCTTTCGCTAAATTGGCAGAGCTTGATGAAGATTATGCGACAATGTGTAATACCTATGCAGACACCGTGAGAGCTGCAAATGAAATTCTTCACAGCATTAAAAGTCCAAGCATGAGATCTTTTGTAATTTTAAAATATATGCGGAATATGCCAGATATAAAAATCCGTAAAGAACTAAACATGACGCGTCGCGCCTTGGAGCAAGCAAAAGAGTGTGTTGAAAATGCAACCTGCATGGCTGCCGTAGAGTGGAAGGAGCGCTATGTTTCGCCCACAGAAAATGTTTCTGGAGAAGAAAATCATAATATTTGAAAAAATGTGTTGAAATGACAAGTGAAATATTGTAATATGGTATCATGTAATAAATGAGAAAGGCAAGTGATAAAAACGTCACTTGCCTATTTTTATGCCATAAAAGAGGTGGTATAGATGGCAAACGCAGGATGGAGGCTGGAAATTGATGCTTCTGATCTGGCCGAAGAAATAGAACGCATTCGGCAGGTAGCAACACCGGAACAATTTGAAAGAGTAATGTACAGAATCTTTTCCAGGACAGGTGGTCATGTGCGCCAGATCCTGAGAAAAGACCTTCCAAAGCAATATCATGTTAGACCGAAAGATATTTCTAACGATATTCAAGGAACTAAAGTTACTGCAGGAGGCGTCGGAGGAGTTGGCTGCATTATCCCGATTCGAGGCGTGAGAAAGACCATCGGTAAGACATACAGAGCCAGCGGGGGAGCACATGGATGGAATAGCACAAAAAGAAAATACCGCGTGAAAGCGCGAATTGTAAAATCTGGACAGAGTGTTCTTCCACCGCAAGTAAGCAGTTACGGCGGAATGCCACCATTTAGAAATTTTGACGCGCCGAAGCTAAATGGTATTGCTTTTACCAGAAGGGGAAAAGCAAGGCTTCCAATTGCTCCGGTAAAAGGCATTGCAATTCCACAGATGCCACTTAACCGAAGCGAACCGGATGTACAGAAAGATATCATGGATTATATGGAAAAACGTACCGAACATGAATTTATGCAGTTAATGAGGAGTGGCCGCTAATGGGCGTTAGCATGACAAAAAAAGAGCTTGCCACTATAGCAGGCTACACCTATAGGCGATTATACGATATTGACAGGGACTTGCCGGAAGGCAAGAAATTATTTGTTGCAGGAGAGGGAGGCAAATACGACCTCTCTATTTTTGTACAAAAATGGGTAGAGTACAATGTTGCAGCAGAAGCAAGCGCAGCATACGATCTTGATGAAGTAAAAGCCAAACATGAAGTTGTAAAAACCCAGAAAACAGAGCTGGAAGTCGCCAGAATGCGCGGACAGTTAATTGATGTACAAGACGTGCGGCGCTTATGGGGGGATATTGCAAACACAGTAACGCAAAACATGCTTCATCTTCCCAGTAAACTCGCCCCTATGCTTCAAATGCTGGACAACGTAGAAGTAATATCCAGTATCATTGACGAAGAAATCCGAAAAACATTAACAGGTATCTCCGACACGCCTTTACCAGATTATGCGGCAGATGGCAATGCGGAAGAGAGCGAGGGGGAGGACGAAGAGGAGGTGTAACAGTTGAGTGCTTTAGGAGAACTCGCCCGGTACACTTTTCATATGTTCCATCCACCGGAGGCTCAGACGGTATCAGAATGGGCGGACAAAAACCGCATTTTGGTATCGGAGAGCAGCGCTGAGCCTGGAGCGTGGCGCACTGACCGCGCGCCCTATCAGCGCGAAATCATGGACAGTTTCACGCAACCTGGAATTTGGCAGATTGTAATAATGGCATCCGCCCAGGTAGGAAAGTCCGAAATCGAGCTTAATATGATGGGCTGCGCCATTGATAATGATCCAGGACCTATGTTATACATACAGCCCACAGACAAGGTCGCAGAGGACTATTCCAAGCGTCGTATTGCGCCGATGATCCAGGCCTGTCCTACATTGAAAGAAAAGGTATTCAAGGCGCGCAGCCGCGATACTGCAAACACGATTACCATGAAAACATTTCCCGGCGGTTCTCTGGCAATCATTGGAGCCAACAGCCCGGCTGATCTTGCCAGCAAGCCGGTACGATATATTTTTATGGATGAAACAGATAGATTCCCAGCAAGCGCAGGAACTGAGGGAGATCCTCAGGAATTGGCAGAACGTAGAACTGAAACATTTAGACACAACCGTAAAATCGTGAAGACATCTACGCCGACGATAAAGGGGCGAAGCAAGATTGAAAAAGATTACATGAACGGCACGCAGGAAGAGTGGCACACTGAATGTCCTCACTGCCATACCTTTAATTTTATTCGTTTTTCTGATATCCATTTTGAAAAAGAGGACTTCAAAGACGCAGAAGGAAACGACGACTATCACGTATTAAAGGTTACGTGGCAGTGTCCAACTTGCAAGCGGGAAATTCCAGAACATCTTGCAAAGAGACTTCCGGCGAAATGGGTTTCCAAGAATCCAGCAGCACTAAACAACGGGATTCGTTCGTTTAGACTGAATGCTTTTATGTCCCCCTGGTCCGACTGGAAGGACATTATATATAAATTCCTGAAATCAAAGAATGATCCGGAGATGCTAAAGACCTTCTACAACACCATTCTTGGTGAGTGTTGGGAAGTACACACCAATAAAGGATTGGACGAAAAACTTTACAATCGCCGCGAACATTATAATGCCGAAGTGCCTACCGGAGTATTGCTTCTCACAATGGGAATTGATACACAGGACAACCGATTGGAATATGAGGTTGTAGGCTGGGACCGTAACGGCCAGAGCTGGGGAATCAATCGGGGAATCATTCCAGGAAGGGCAGACTCTCCGGGAGTATGGGAAGAAGTAGATTTACTTCTCGACCATGAGTGGAAAATGAAAAACGGCATGAAGATGAAAGCCCTTGCAACTTTTATGGATTCAGGTGGACACTTTACCATGGATGTCTACAAAGAATGCGCTAAACGACAGACGAAACGTATTTGGGCTGTCAAAGGTGAGGGCGGCGAGGGCAAGGAATATTGCCGCCAGATGAAAAAAGCAAAACAGTCAGAGGGAATTAAATTTATTATCGGTGTCGATGATGGAAAAGGCGCAATCATGTATGAGGCGGGACTTGAAGAACCGGGGCCAAATTACATGCACTTCCCTATTGATTATCGCGCTGGATATGACAAGGAGTATTTTAAGGGGCTTATATCCGAACAAATGGTAATACACCGTCAGCGAGGAAGAACCGTTGTAACATGGGATAAGATATATGAACGTAACGAACCGCTTGACTGTCGGAATTACGCTCGTGCGGCATATCGCTATTTCAATTGGCATTTTGATAAATTAGAAAAACTAATTTACGGAATAGAAGAGCCAAAAGTTATAACAAAAAAAGAAGAAAAAAAACGAAAACAGAGGCATATTGTAAGTCCAGGTATTCAGGTATAGGAGTAGGAGGCAGAAATGGCAAGAAACGCATACACATTAACCGAGGCGCAAGAAATGCTTAAATTGTGCAAGGTAGCAACGAAAGAATTGCTAAATGGACAGGCAAAAAGTTATCGTGTTGGTACGCGGGAATTCACAGCGCTTGACATACAGGATTTGCTTGATCTCACCAAGTATTACTCAAACTTGGTAGAATCATTATCCGGAAACATAAGGAGCGGAAATGTGGGACGTTTTGTGCCGCGTGATCTGTAAGGAGCTTTGAAATGAGCAAAAAAAAGAAACAGAAGAAAGAACCAAAACAGAAGAATAATGCAGTGGAACTGGTACCACAGCACAGTATACCAGGATCCAGACAATCAGCTTCAGCCCCCCGAATGAGTTACGGCAGTCACGGAGCCAGCCAGACACTTAACAGTATGGTAGGATGGATTATTGATGCAGGAAATGCGGAAGATAACATTGACTTATATTCTTCCACACTTCGCAAGCGTGCCAGGGATTTATATGCTGGCGGTGGACTGGCAAGAAGCGGACCCGAAACCCTGACTACTTCGGTAGTTGGCTGGGGAATCCTGCCAAAACCCAAAATTGACGGCGATTTTCTTGGAATGACAGACGAAGCAAGAGAGGAAGCAGAAAAGACAATTGCCAGAGAGTTTCGGCTTTGGGCTGGGAACACAATGTGTGATGCTACCAGAAGACAGAATTTCTATGGCATACAGCAGCTCGCATTTCTTTCCATGCTCATGTCAGGCGACGTGTTCGCGCTTTTCGGCATGAAAGAAAACAAGAGAACCCCATACCAGACTACAATCCGGCTCTTGGAAGCTGACCGCATATGTAATCCGGATTCTTCCGGTGACAGTGAAGGAACTGCAACGGACAGCGGAGGCAGGATTGTTGACGGCGTGGAAACAGATCAGGAAGGTACTGTAATACGGTATCATGTGGCGAGCCGAAGCCCGATTGCAGAGAATGATTCCAGCGAGCTGATATGGACAGCGATAGACGCTTTTGGAGCTGACACTGGCTATCCAAATATCTTGCACGTAATGACATATGAGCGGCCAGAACAATGCCGCGGCATCCCATTTGTGGCTGCGGAAATTGAGCAGTTAAAACAGTTCACAAGATATATGAATGCTGAACTGGCGGCAAATGTGGTGTCAGCAATGCTTACATGCTTTATCACAAGCGATCAAGATGATGGATCTTTTGGAATGCAAGATGCGGTAAACAAAGAGGATAAAGTTAAAGACGATGATATTTCGCTGGAACTTGCGCCTGGCGCCGTATACAGCCTTCCACCAGGAAAGAAAATTGAAACGGTAAATCCACTGAGAAGCAATTCACAGTTCGAAACATTTGTAAACACTTGTATTACGGTTATCGCTTCCTCAATGGGAATCCCCAAAGAGGTTTTAACGAAAAAGTATGAAAGCAACTACACCGCTGCGAGAGCTGCGCTTCTTGATTTTTGGCGCACCGTAAAGGTGTATAGAACCAGATTTAATGATGATTTCAACCAACCCATATATGAGCAGTGGCTTTCTGAAGCCGTAGCAACCGGACGTATTGATGCGCCCGGTTTTTTTGATGATCCGGCAGTCCGCCAGGCCTGGTGCGGCTGTGTATGGATGGGGGCAAGTATGGGACATGTGGATCCTAAGAAAGAGGTTGCCGCTGCAGAATCAAGAATTGCAAACAATATCACCACCCAGGAGCAGGAAGCAGCCGAGTATAACGGCAATGACTGGGCTGCAAATATACGTCAGCGAAAGAAAGAGGTTGCAGCAGCACAAGAGCTTACAAGCTTACTGGAACAGCCTGACGATACAAAGAACAATGAAAAAACAAAGAAAAAGAGTAAGGGGGAATAGATGTGAATGAAAATGCAGTTTACCTCATGGTACCGAAGGATATTTTTAAAATAGGTTATAGTGTAAAGATGTCCGCTGAGAGCGACGATACTGCGGAAGTGATGCTGTATGGAGAAATTGTTGGAGATGTACCTAGTTATTGGAATTATTTTTATCCAGAAGACAAAAACGCTTCTATCTTCAAAAAAGCAATTGAGGATGTGAAAAAAGAAGGTGCAACCAAATTGTTACTCCGCATTAACTCACCAGGAGGCGTATGCACCGAAGCAGTGGCCATGAGATCTATTCTAGCAAATGCCGGATTCGATGAAATCAACATTAGAATCGAGGGACTATGTGCCAGTGCAGCTACCATGATTGCAAGTATTCCAGGTGCACATGTTGCGATTGCCGAAGGAAGCGAATACATGATTCACAATCCCTGGTGCATGGCTTATGGAAATGCAAACGAAATGGAGCATACCATTGAACGTCTGCGAAACATCGAGCAGAATACACGAAATTTCTACATGACAAAAACCGGACAGCCAGAAGAAAAAATCAAAGGCTGGATGGATGAAGAAAAATGGTTTACAGCTGAACAGGCTGTTGAATATGGTTTTGCGGATGAAGTCCTAAAGGCTGAAAAATCTACCGAAACTCCGATTGCAGCATGTGTCAGTGATCGCGAAATGGCTGCCATGAAGAGCCTTTATAAGACCGTTCCGGGAAATATCCAGGTCGAAAAAAAGGTGCCTGAAAACGGAATTGAGAAGCCTACAGAACTAACTAATAATGTCAGTAACAGTACTCCTTCCGGAGGGCTGCCTGAAAATAAAATCACAAACAAGGAGGAAAATCCTATGGAACCCAAAGACATGACACTGGAACAGCTGAAGGAAGGAAATCCGGATTTATTTGCGCAGATTCGCCAGAGCGCAATTGACTCTGAGCGCGCAAGACTGGATGATATTGACGCACTGACTGTGCCGGGCTATGAAGAGATGGCAGCACAGGCGAAGGCAGACGGAACATCCGCTATGGAGTTTCAGAAACAGCTGGTAGCAGCCATGAAGGAAAAAGGCAATACTTTTATCCAGAATCGGCAGAAAGAGACAGCCCCAGCACAGAACGTAGGCGGCGGAACACCTGCCAGCAGCGCTACTGAAGAGGAAAAAGAAATTCAGGATAATGCCAAGGAAATTGCTGAGTTCGCGAAAATGTACAGCGGAGACAGCACTTCTAAAATGTTTTAAGGAGGGAAAGACAAAATGAGTGAGCTTTATAGCACAATCGGATCTAAGACATACGACCAGCTCCTTGCAGACCCACAGGGGGCTGAAATTATTTCCATCCCATGTAAGCCGGGAAATGGAACCATTGCCAGCGGCACAGTAATGTACCGCGAGAGCACAGGTTTATACTCTCCGGCAGCAACAGCAAATGTGGCTGACACCAATATGCTTGTTGTGCTGAAGGAGGGCGTTGACACCGGCAGCACACCTGGAAGCGGTGAGACAGCAGTGGCAGAAGACGCGGCAGCCTATCGCAAGGGACGCTTTGTTAGTGGCCGTGTCACTCTTGCAGCCGGAGCGGCATTAACCGCAGCACACAAGGTTGTTCTTCGCAAGCAGGATATTGTGTTTGATGTGAAAGAAACTACAACTACCTTCGATAATTCGATTACCGGAGAGTAATACAAGGAGGAGAAAGAAAATGGCAGATATTTATTCTACAAGAGCACAGCTTGCAGCAATTGACCTCATGCCGAGAGAGTACAGCGTCTTATATGACTTTTTTGCACGCGAAATGGGAGCGGTTGAGGATGATAAGGCAATTTATGATTATCGGAAAGGAAGCAGACCTATGGCCCCGACTGTACGCCCGGGAACAGGCGGCGTATTAATGGGACGCGATGGATATGAGACACGTGAAATTGGTTTCTGTCAGGTCGCGCCAGAAAGAATCATTGAAGACCAGAACTTGAAAGGCCGCATGTTTGGCGAGAAAATCCTTGGTGCAATGACTCCGCAGGAGCGTGAGAAAAAAATGCTCGCTCGCGATCTTGTTGACATGAGAAAATCAAGTCAGCGCCGATATGAATGGATGGTCAGACAGGTTCTGCTGACTGGAAAGCTTTCTGTGTTTAATTACACTAATGAGGGTAGAAGCTTAAAGACAAACATGGTTGCAGATTACGACTTTACTAATTTTTACACTCCGGACACAAAATGGAATCAGGCCGGCGCCAAGATCAACTATGATATGCAGAAGATCTTTGATCTTGTATATGATGGTCTCGGATACGTAGATACAATCATGATGGCTCCAGATGTAGCTAATTCAATGCTTGAAGACAAAACTTATATTAAAACTTTTGATGGACGAAATATTAATATGGGTGAGCTGAATGCTAAATACAAAGGCTCCGGACTTCGCTTTATTGGATGGAACAGCGATGGAGCAGAGATGTACAGTGCTTCCGGAAATTTTGTAGATGATGATGGAACTGTTAAGCCAATTATTCCAGCAGGAAAACTGATTGCAGGAAGTTCCGATGCATTAAAGGTTTATTTTGGACCAGTAACCCAGGTAGAAGAAACCGGATCAAATGCAGCACACAAAACCTATATCAAAAAACAGGTTCCGTTAAAATATGGTAGCATTGATGGCAACGCTATCAAGAACCGCCTTACAAGCTGCCCGACAGTAATTCCGGAAAATGTGTCCGGATGGGCTGTAGCTACAGTTCTCTAAGGAGGTGTACGGAGTGTATATCGCAAATCATTATGTCAGAGTCGGACAGGATCTTCTGAAAAAAGGAGATCTCATTCCGTCTGATCTTCCGGAAGATAAAATTAAATGGCTGCTGGAAGCTGGTGCAATCCAGAAAGCAACAGTACCTTTGAAATTTTATGGACACGGTGAACTTCCTGTTGTACCGGCTTCAGAAGCAGCGGAAGCAATTCCGCTTGTAGAAGCGGAAACCGAGGAAGAGTCCATTGACTCCACAGACGAGGAAGAAGACATTGACATGGAAGAAGAAATTCCAGAAGTAGATGTAATGTCCGGAATCGTATCCGATGAAGCAGAAGCTCCACAGGAAAAAGCAGCACCAAAAGCAACCAAAAAATCAAATATCAAGAAGCAGACCGGAGGAAAGAAATGAAAGTAAAACTTCTTAAATGCGGTGAAGTGAAAGAATTTAACGACAGCTATGCTGCACGCCTTATTGAGCAGGGAAAAGCAGTTCTTCCATCAGAGGAGCCGAAAGAAAAAACGGCTGATCCAGCGAAGAAAGCAGCCCAGACCAAGAAGGAAACGGACAGTAAGACAACCCAGAAAGGGTGATCTGATTGTCACTGAAAGACCGTATTAACAATGACATTTCAAGATGCTATATGCGGCAGGATCATTTTGCAGAAACACATTATTGGAATGGCTGCGAGATCATATGCGTGACGGATGAGCAAGAGGCTCTAAAGCGAAAAAATAATAATGTAAACGATATTTCGTGGGATAATAATACCAGGAGCATATTATTGCATACGCCGCTCGCAACCTTCCCAGGAGGAGAAGAGCCGGAACCCAATACTCATGTAATGTTTGATAATCGCTCCATGAAGATTTTGGAGGTTGCAAATAATATGGGTGTATTGGATATCACGTTGACCGCTATGGATCCGAGGGAGTATTAATGAGGACTTCTGAAAGACTTACCTGCTTGAAAAAGTGGGTAGAAAAAGAATTATGCGACAGGGAAATGAAAGCACCGGGACCTAGAATGGATATCAGCAAGATTGTCCGGCAAAAGCCAGGGTGCTATCTTGCATGGGCTCCCGGAAGACTGGATCAGACTGGGCAGGTAAAGGAAGATCTGCTAAGCACCTGTCCGGGCATTGTGATTATGCCAGACCAGTCCTATGCAAAGAACATGGAAGAAAAAAGATTTGACCGATATAACAACATCCACAGACCACCGCAGCTGGGACAGCGATTAGCTGTTTGTATGCTTTTTTCAGTTTACGAACCCGGAATACGATTACCAGGATTCGTAGACAGCGCTGGAGAAAATGGAAAAGGCCTTGATATGTCTCTGATTAAAGAAGGGACAGAGCAGGGCCTTTTTACATTGACGGACTGGATGGATGATTGCATTACCGGGCTTATCCGGGACAGATTTATTCCCGGGACAGATCTTTTTCTGGACGAAACAACTATGACATACGGTCTATACAAAGACCAGGAATATGTAGTAGATAAAAGACCTATCTACTATGGCTATGTCAATGCAACTTTCGAGTGCTATGCGGAGGAAGGCGTAAACAAAGAGATTCACAATCTTTTATCATAAGGAGGAAGAAAAATGGCAGAATACAAACACGGCGCATTAGGAAATGTAAATGCAGCCGGTACCAAAGTAGCCGAAAAAAGTAAGGCAGCTATGGTTTACATCGGCACTGCACCGGTTCATACCGTAGAAAATGGCGAAAAAAACGTAAATGTGCCAATGCTTATCAATGACATTTCAGAAGCAAAGAAATATTTAGGATATTCGGAAGACTGGGCATCCTACACACTGTGCGAGCCAATCCACCATCATTTCGAAACAAAAGGGGTAGGACCGCTTGTATTTATCAATGTGCTTGATCCGAAAAAGCACAAATCCGATGAAAGCGGAAATATTTCCAAGAAGCCGGAGAATGGAAGAATCCGCATTCCGGCCGCTGGAAATATCATTCTTGATAGCGTAGTTGTCAAAACCAAAGGAGACAGCGCCACAAAGGTAAAAGGAAAAGACTACTCTATTTCCTATAGCTCTGAAAAAGAAACAATCGTAATTGCAGAAATTACAAGCGGTGCACTTGGAACTGAAGAATTGGCAATTACATACGACAGTGCAGATCCAAGCAAAGTCACTACAGATGAAGTGATCGGATCTACTGACGGACTTGGAAAAAATACCGGAATTTATGCAGTGAAAAATGTATATCCGGCAACTAAATATATTCCATCGTTCATCCTTTGCCCTGGATTTTCTTCTGTTCCGGCAATACATACTGTAATGTATCAGAACAGTAAGAAAATCAATGGTCATTGGGATGCATTTATGAGAGCAGACCTTCCGCTTACAGATGGTGGTACACAGCTGACATTTGAGACTGCGAATATTTACCGCAAAGCTAATGGGTATGACCGTGATAATGAGGTAGTTTATTTCCCTGTAATCCAGGGTACAGACGGACGTATTTACCATATCTCCGTACTGGCTGCCGCCAACATCCAGGAACTGCTTCTGGCGCAGGATGGAATCCCATATAAGAGCGCAAGCAATACAGAGTGTGCAATTATTGAGAACCTGTATCTTGGAGAAGCTTTTAAAGACCGCATTTTTGATGATGATATCATCAATAAAAAACTGAACATGAACGGAATTGCCTCAGCAGCATATACAGGAGGTCGGTGGGCTATCTGGGGCGCCCATTGCGCAGATTACGACCAGAGTTCTGCAGATTCCGTTAATGTAGCAGAGACAAACCGTATGATGCTGTATTATGTGAGCAACGACTTTCAGCAGCGTCGGGCAGTGGACGTGGACCAGCCACTTACACCAAATGACATCAAAAACATTGCGTCCCAGGAGCAGTCTCGGCTTGACGCCCTCGTTAATTCCGGAATGCTTACCTATGGGGAAGTGAAATTAAAGTCAGATACAGAAGCAAGAAGCGATATCTTGAACGGAGATTATTGCTTTACATTTAAGATCACCGCTACACCACTGGCGAAGAGCCTGACTGCCGATGTAAATTGGACAGAAGATGGATTTGCTACTTATTTTGCAGACGTTACAGCTGATTAAAGGAGGGAAAAGAAATGCCAAAAAGAGTTTATAACAATGTGGAAGACCACAGACTTCTTGACGGAAATAACGTGGTAGAAGATGTAGAAAAGGTAGGACTTCCCACATTAAAAAATGACACCACCACTATTTCAGCTGCTGGAATGGCAATGGACGTGGACATGCCGAACACAACCCACTATTCTGCGATGGATTACACCATTACTCATAATAATGGTGTGAACTGCGACCTTCTTGGAACTCCAGGAAAACATGTGCATGAGTTCCGCGTTGTGCGACAGCGCTATAATGTAGCGGGAGGTGCTATTGAGCATGAAAGCGTGAAGTACCGCCTCGTAGGTGCTCATGTAGAGACTCAGAAAGGGGACATTGAAACAGGATCCCCATACGGAAGTACAGACAAATATTCATGCTTGCGATACGAAGAAGAAGTTGACGGAGTCCTAGTAACCATTATAGATGCAATGGCCGGTGTAATCAAATACAAAGGCAAGACATACAGCGACGAAGTGCAGAACATGCTGAAATAATCAGAGTAAATATTGACAGTCAAATGCGCGAGCGCTCGCGCATTTGATTTTTAAAAAGAGCGAGGATAATAAAATGGACGAAAAGCAGAGAGAAGAACGAGATAAACTAATTGACGAAATCAAAAAGAAAAGCGAAGAAGCAAATGAAGCCATGAGGGAAGGAAAAGGCAGGCTGAAACTGGAGACACCTATCCTTTCCAGAGACCAAAAGATTGAAGAAGTCATTTATGATTTTACCAAACTGACCGGTATGGATTACACATCCGCAATGGATATTGACCAGAGCTCGCAGCCTGCTTTCCGTATCTCCTACAAGCAGGGACTGGCTCTTTTTGCAAAAGCAGTTGAAAAAGAAACAGAAGGCCTTGACATGAGGGATGTAATGGAACGCATGTGTATGACCGACGCTGCAGAAGGAGTACAGCTTGCTGCAAATTTTTTCTTCGCGTCGATCCGGGCGGGCCGTCTGCGTATCTCGAAAAAGTAATTACTGCTGGAATGATTACCCATACTTCCATACCGGATTTTATGAACATGGAAATTAAGACTTTTTACAGGACTTATAGCTCTATTGCAACTGTCCTAGAGAAAATGAAAGATAGATAAAGGAGGGCTGTCGAATGGAAGTCTATTATCAGGGCACAGACATTACGGATTCTGTGCAGGTAAAATCCTGTATCGTTCGGGACAATGGCGGTGGACGAAGCGACAGCCTGGCAATCGAATTTGATAACGCTTCCAGCTGGCATAGCTGGAGAGCAGAAGAAGATAACCAGATTGAGATCACGCATAATGGCTACGATAGTGGAATCATGTATGTAAACCGTATCACGCCGGAAAATGATGTGTACACGATCATTGCCTCCTCTCTTCCATGCAAGGCAAGAGAAAAGGGATACCGAAGCTTTTACAAAAAATCCATTGAGGAAATCATGCGTCAGTGTGCTATGGAGTCCAATATGGATTTTTCTATATATGGCATTGATGAAAAGATCATAATTCCATATATAGAAAGAGATAATGAAGGGTGCGCTGCTTTCCTAGACAGACTTCTGGTACTGGAAGGCGCAACTTTAAAATGTGTAAATGGGAAATACAGTGCAATCGGAATCACATACGCACAGAAAAGAGAAGCAATTCAGACCGTTACTTTGGAAGCAACACAAGAAGGAATCAATTATATGCAGAATGGCACAGTTTATAAGGGAGTAAAGATTATTACACCTTATGGATCTGGTTCTGCAAAAGATGATAACGTTCCAGAAAATCATATCTGGTATACCGCTTGTGGGAAAATCCCTGCAAAAAGTAATATACAGGCTTCCAGATGGGCACGGGGGAAACTGCTGGATCTGAACAGGAAATGCGAAAAACTTGTGATGCAGACTGAATTTAACCCAGGATTAACCGCTTTGATCCGGATAGATGTAGACAGCAGTACAAAAACTGCCGGGCAATGGCTAATTCAGGATGTGGAGCACGATCTTATAAATTTGAAAACAACGGCTACAATGCACCGCTGCATTTGGTCGATTAATTAAGGAGAAGCATATGGAACAGGGGAGAGTTGAGCGCGGGAAAATTCTTGCTAAATCTGGCTCTGGATATACCGTAGCTTCGTTAGATAGAGCCGGAATTGAAATACCAGATATGAAACCAATAGATGATGCAAAAACCTACACCATTCAAGAAATGGTGTATTTTTTTGTATTCAATGACGGAACCGGAAAGATTATTTGTTCTTTTTAATCTAACTGGATAAAGGAATGGTGAAAGAAAATGGCGTCTTCTTCACAGCGCTTGGAAACGATTATAGCAATTAATGCACAGGTGGGAAACGGCTTTGCAGACATTGGCTCTACCCTGACGCAGCTTGGAGCGATTACGGATGGTATAAGCAGTAAACTAATTGATTTCGGAAAGGAATCGGTTGACGTTTACAGAAATTATGAAAAGAGTATGAAAGATGCCGAGGTTGCACTTTCTACGACCTATGGCAGAAGTTCCAAAGAGCTTGCAAGTGTAATGTCCAGTCTGGATGATGCAGCTACTGAATGGGCAGCATCTTCTATTTTCCACACAAATGATGTTGCAAATGCAATTTCAGAAGCGGCTCATGCAGGATGGGATTACGACCAGATTTTAAATGGTATTCCGGCTTCTATGCAGTTGGCGCAGGCTGGAGGATTAGACCTGTCCGAAGCGGTCAACTATATTGTAAAAGCTACTACAGCCGCAGGAATCAGTTTCGAAGATCTGTCTCACTTTACAGATCTGTGGACATTTGCCGCGAACAGCAGTGCAAGTACAGTTGGGGAATTTGGAGAAGCTATGCTGCGTATGGGTAATACCATGCGCTTTGTCAGCGATCCAGAAGAGCTTATGACTTTAATTGCGGTGACTGCAAATGCTGGTACCGTTGGTAGTGAAGCCGGTACCATGATCCGAAATTCTATCATGCGTCTAATTGCACCTACCGACAAGGCATCAAAAGCAATGGCAGAGCTTGGCGCTACCAGTGATGAAGCTTCCGTTTTGATGAATGACCAGGCTTTAGCAGCTGCAAATGCACGGCTGGAAGCGGAAGGATTCAGCGCATATAATGCAAATGGAGAATTAAAGTCTGTTCTCGATACATACCGAGAATTATATCTGTCCCTGGGAGATATTGCAGGCGGCTTTGATAACATTGAGAAAAATAGCGACGCGCTTCAAATCTTGTCTGCGATTTTTCCAACCAGGACAATTACAGAAGCGCTTACACTTCTGCGAAGCGCAGCGGAAGGGTATGACGGTCTGTACGATGCAATGAAGAATGGTGAAGCGGAAGGCTATGGAGCTTACGCAGCTGAAACCATGATGGACACTCTGGATGGAAAGATTGAAACATTTCTGAGTAAGGCAGAACGTCTTAAACAGCTTGTAGGAGAAGAGCTTTCCGGACAGGTTGAAAGCGGACTGGAAGGCCTGGGAGATATTATTGATAATATCGCAGGGCTGGACAATCAGACCTTTGGATCACTTGTATCTGGTTTGGAAGTGATCGCAGCAGCAGGACCCGGAATGATGATTGCCGGAAGTGCTTTTCGACTGATTGGAAACCTTCTGACACCGACAGGGGCGGCAGCTGCTGCAGCAATCACACTAACCACTCTAACTGCAGCAATGAAAGAGTGGGAAGACATAGACTTTGCAAGCAAATTCGGAAATATGGAAATTGACGACACAGCCGTCAATGGTTACCTTTCTGGAATTGCAGAAGAATTTCAGGCTGCATACAAGGAAGTTGATTCTTTCCGTGATGCCTTAGATAAAAGCGTCCAGAGCTACGAGACTGCAAGCGAAAGCTTCAGTAGCAAGCTTTTTACGGACATGCTCACCAATGCAACGCTGACGGATTCTGATATCGCAGAATTTGAAAATCTTGGACAGCAGATGAGTGATGCTGTTGTATCAGGAATAGAAAATAGCACAGCTGCAAGCATGTCATATTGGGAAATGTTATTCGGAGGATTGGATCAGGCAAAACAAAATCCAGAATATCATAATCTTATAGAGCTTTTAGGAACTTCGTACGATGAGTCTTTGGCGCAGGCCGAGAGTATCGGACAGGGAATGCGCGACGCCATGACAAGCGCATTTGCAGATGGAAAAATTAGCGAAGAAGAATACCAGAATATCCTGAACTATATGCAATCATATAATGAAGCAATGGCACAGGCAGAGTTAGAGGCACAGAATCAACAAGATTATATAGACCAGCAAAAACTTTTACATAAGGCGCAGACTGCAAGCCTAGATGAGATTAAGGATGTTGCAAAAGAAATTGAGGAAAGCCGCGATACGGCATTGGCCAACGCAGAAGACACCTATCTTACTGAACGGTATGCTGCAGAGTATAAATATAATCAGGCAATCCAAAACGGCACTTTAATTGATGGACAACAGGTAACGGAGTCTATGAGAGATTCTGCACTTGCAGAAATCGACGCAAAGTATCAGCAACATGTCTTAGGGTACGGTGAAAAATATGATGATATGTTGTATCAGCTATGGGATACACAAATAAAGCAAAGCGATTATTCAGATGCTTATAGTCAATTGGAAGGTCTTGCAAACGATGTATTGAATGGAAATCTTACTGCGGAAGGCGCAGCTATGTTTTTTAAAGAGCAATATGGCGACAATGCTTACGCAGGAAATGGAGAAGTGGATTTCGGAGGAAATAATACCAGAACGCGCTTAGGAGATTTGTTTGCAAGACAAATTGCTGGTTATGGCGGATATGAAGGCTTAGAAGCAAGAATATCTGATTACGAAGCTAAAGGCGATACGGCAAGCGCAAATATGCTAAAGCGGCTTTATACAATGCAGCAAATCAATGATGAGTTCGCCAAAACAAGTATTAAAGATTATTCAGGCGGCCTTATGGGACTCATTGACGGAGATGGTACGGTTGTCTCTTCGGCACAAGGCATTGGAAAAACGGCCATAGATGGAGCACAAAAAAATCAATTTGAAGGATTTATCGAAGGTTCCATTCCTGCCTACTCATTAGACACAGCGCGAGAAACCATAAAGATTTTTGGAGATGGGGAAGATTCTCTAAAAGCATTTTTCAAAACAATTGATTCCTCTAAAGGCGAAATGTCGGACGTTGACTTTAGAATGTCCACATACTTACCAGAAGCGGCATCACATGAGCTAAATGATATTGTAGCTAATCTTTCTTCATTATATGATTTTGAACAGATTAGACAAGATACCGGAAACGGCATAGGGATTTCTTCAGCGGATAGTCCGTTTAAAGATTATTTTTCCGCATATTCTTTGCTTTATGGCGAAGCGAGCTTAAATCCAGAAGAATATCGTATCAAGGTTACTCCTGAAATTGACGAGTCACAACTTCAAAATTTGGATCCTATCAACATTCGTGCACACATTGAAAATGAAGACAGTATGACTGCACTTCAGGAACAAGGCGTATCTGTTGATGTGGCTGGAGACACACAGCAATTGGAAGCTACAATTGATGGAGCGGACGGTCAGACTCTTATGGAGTATGTGGATGGTGATGCAGAAAAACTACAAATGACAATTACCGATCAGGACGGAAAGACCTTGACTGAAAATGTCACTGGCAATGCCAGTGAGTTAGCAGCCATTATTAACAGTTACAACGGAAAAACCATAACAGTAAATATTCAAGGCCGTAAAATGTTTGCCTCTGGTGGACGTGCAACAAGCGCTTCTATTTTCGGAGAGGATGGTCCTGAGTGGGCGATTCCGGAGGAGCATAGTAATCGAACCGCACAGCTTCTTAACGCAGCACGTGAAGCTTCCGGGTTTACCTGGCCAGATCTGATTGCACGGTATGGAGATATAAGCGGTGTTGGAAAAAGCGAGCCAACAACGCTTATCTACAGTCCCACTATTCAGGCAGCAAATGCAAGCGGCGTGGAACAGGTTCTGAAAGAAGATAAGGACCGGCTCAATAAATGGTTTGAGGAGCGAAAAATGCGCGATGAAGTGGAGGTGTACGCATGACGATAAGCGGGACATTGTATCAGTGCACTGCAGGAGAGACTTTTGATAGTGTTGCGTTAGAAGTATATGGGGATGAGGTTTACGCTTGCGAATTGATGAGCGCAAATCCAGAGTACAGCACCACGCCGATCTTTACAGGTGGAGAACTGCTTGAACTTCCAGTAATCGAAGTTCCAAGTGATGATGATGTGGAAGAGGAAGAATATGCTAGTACCACTCCACCTTGGAAGGAGTGATACTGTATGGCAAAGGCAAAAAAGAAGAATACCAAAGGAAAGAAAGTAATTGCAAAATCCACAAAAAAAAGAAAAACCAGTAAAAGTGCAGGAAAAACCGTTGAGATGGGGCGGTGGAATGGACATAAATTTATCGTTTCACCAACCTTGATACGCAGTTTTTCCGATTTACAGATCAAAGGATCCTGCGAATTGAAAGATAAGAAGAACAGTAAGCAGGGTTATGTATCAAGAAAAGGCGGAAATGCTACAGAAGTAACTCTGACGATTATTCTAAGCGCCTTTACAGGGTGTGATGTAAGAAAAGAAGCAATGGCTTTTGTGAAAGAAGCAAGAGCTGGTAAAAGAGATTATTTTTATGTTGGCGGGAAAAAACTGATAAGCAGCCGACTTATGCTTACTGCGGCAACCGTGAAAAATGTGGAAATTTCCCATAGTAAAACATGGGTAAATGCAAAAGTAGCCTTGACTATGCAGCAGTGTGGTAAAAATGACAATACGGATTCAAGTTCTGATTCCTCTGGAAGTAGTTCTTCAGGAGGCGGCTCAGGTGGAAGCGCCAAAGAATCTGTTAATAACAGCTCTCCGACAACTACAACTTGGCCTTCCAATACGTTTTCCGGCAGCACTGCAAGTGCACCGAAAAATACAGTTTTAGGAGGCATTAAAAAGGTAACAGGAATATTTACGAAAAAATCCGAGAAAGTATCCAGTGCAAATGCAAAAATTGCCAAAACGCGAAAGGCAAATAAAATTCAGACCAGAACAATGACTGGAGGCGGCGGAGGAAGGCGATATTTAAGTACAAGGTAACAAATTAGGAGGTACAAAATGGCTCAATATGAAATTGATAACGTAGCAGTACCTATAGATTTCCAGGAAAGTGATATCATACAGCGCACTCTACAGAATGCAAAAAACCTTTTGATGTGCGAAATGGGAGAGGTTCCATACGACCGGTACCGCGGACTTGATACTTCCTTATTTGATCTGCCATTTGAAGAGTTTAAGGAAGAATTACTTCCAGAGCTTGATCGTGTGATGATACTGGAACCAGATGTTGAGGTAGTGGACGCTGACGCAAAAAAGCTTCCAGATGGTAGTACCTACATCAAAGTAACGGTTGAAATTTCACTGGACGATTCAGAAGAGTAGGAGGCCACAATGGATAATTCAGAGTTACATTATATGCAATGTGATCCAGAAAAACTATGGAACAAAATGATTGAAGCGTATGTAGATGCCGGCGGCGATATCCTCTATCCAGGAGATGAAAAGGAAATGCTATTAAGAAGTGTCCAGGCAGATATTATCCAGGTGGTAATGGCCGTAGATAATGCGCTAAGAATGATGACTTTAAGGGAAGCAACTGGAATATACCTGGATGTTTACGGAGAAGGCAGAAACTGCGAACGTATCGAAGCTAGCGCAGCTACCGCAACAGTAAGGATAAAGACAAATGCTACAGGCAAAAGCCAGACTTTAGCTGCTGGCACAGCAATGACATATGATGGAGAAATCTATTATCTGCTTACAGATGATATTACATTAAATGGGTATGAGCAGACAATTAACACTACGGTAATCGCAGATCGAGCCGGATCTGCCGGGAACGCACTCGCAGCTGGCACTGAAATGGTTCTGACAATTACAAACAGTGCTGTAAACAATATTGTTGTTACATCTGCCGCAAAAGGCGGAAACGAAGAGGAAGAGGATGATGCTTACCGAGAACGTATCAGAAAGCATGGATTGGCTGCGGTGACAACCGGCCCTTACCAGCAATACGAGACTATTGCGGAAGGTGTCAGCAGCTCTATAGTGGATGCCAAAGCTTTAAATCTTGAAGGTGGTAAAGTTGGAGTATATCTGATCCTTTCCGGAAACACAGGACAGGAAAATATACTGAAAAATGTATCAGATGCACTTTCTCCACTTGACGTCCGACCGCTGACAGACCATGTGTTTGTATACCAGGCCACAGAAATTGAGTACGTCTTAAAAGTTCAGTATGCTTGTGACAATAGTAGCACTACAACAGAAGCCATCACGCAGGCCGTAAATTCCTACCAGGAATGGCAGGACAACACAATCGGGCGTGCATTTAACCCAGACCGGCTTATGGCTGCAATCTACCAAGCTGGTGCAACAAGGGTTACCTGGCTTGCTGGAAGCAGGTTCAAGGATAGCACAAACATTACATATACAGAAATCAAGGAAAATGAACACTGCAAAGGAACCATTACCTTGACTGCCTCCGAATCATAGGAGGTGGAATATGTTTCAATTTGATATACAGAAATGGATTCCCAAATTCGTTTGGAACGACCGGAATGGACATGCTCTTGCAATGGCAATCAATGCAGGCTTAAAAATGCTGAATGACTCCGCAGCGGTAGGCTTGAAGCTGATTAATGATTATGACGCCATGCCAGAGTGGAGATTGGATGAGCTCGCCTGGGAAACGAACTGCTTATATGATTATAACGCTCCAATCGAGACAAAAAGACAATGGATTAAAAATGCACTGCCATTTTACAAATTGTATGGTACTCCAATGGCAATCTATCAGTATCTTGGAAGCTATTTTGACAAAATAGACCTTCAAGAAAACTGGGAGTACGGCGGTGAACCATTTCATTTTCGCGTAACTGCAGAGGGTGACTGGACACCGGAAAATGAAGCCTGGGCACGGAAGGCTATTGACACTGCAAAAAACGTAAGATCTGTATTGGACTCATTGAGAATCGGACACACCTGCCTTATCGGTTTAAACGTAGAAAGCGGTGTATTGGCTTATATTACCGCATACCCGATGGCAGGAGAAGATTTTTCAGGGCAATGGCCACAAGAAGCCTATATTGCTGAATTTGACAATTCTGGAAAAATGACGATTCAGAGTGATTCGATTCCGCAAAAATTTGATTATGATTCTACTGGAACATTACCAGATCCAAATACATTAGGCGTGTTCGATCAAACCGGCAATGTCGGAATTTCTGCAGACAGTACACCTCATTTGTTTGGTTATATGGGATCAGGAGAAAAAGATACCGGAACCGCGCCGGATATCAACACAGAAATGATTCTTGATGAAACCGGAAAAGCCAGTATGAATGCAGAAGCAACAGAAAATGTGTTTGGCTATTCCCATACAGACGCTAATCACAATACAGGTGTTATTCCGCAGGAAAATATGATTGGTGTTTTTGAGAACATAAAAAGTGGAGTTGCTGCGGAGTCATTGGAAAATAAATTTCCTTACGATTCCACCGGAACCTTACCAGATCAAAATACATTGGCAGAATTTGACACCAGCATTCCCACCGCAAAAGCGGATGATACATATAGTGAAATTATTTATCGGTTGTGCGGAGAGGATGAAATAAATTAAAGGAGGGCTAATCTATGAGCAACACATTTGTCCTGGATAGTAATTACCTCGCCAGAAAGCGCAAGGAAATTAAGAATGAAATATCCTACGCGCGTTATCAGGTAGGAGGCAACTGGTATCAGGCAAAAATTGAAACAGCAACAGTGCTTTCTGATGGACGAGTTGAAGCAACATTTGTGATCGACCATACAGTGAGCGGGAACATTACCGTAACAGGCGTAGAATTGTACGATCTTAACGGTGCACGAATTGGAAGCAAAACGGTAAGCATTTCAAGAAAAGATGCCGTAGAGGGCATTTTGTATGTTTGCCGTTTTTCTTTGTTTCAGGTAAAAGAAAACAGCAGCAAAACCGGCGCGTATGATGCGCTTTAAGGAGGTGATTCGAAATGAGCTACAATAAAAGAATTGTTTGGAAAGACCATGTGGTCGAAAGACCAAGAACCTTTTCGGAAGTTTCAAATAGTGACGGTACCAAAACCCTCAATCCAGCACCAGGAGAGGTAAAGCAGCAGGGAACCCCAATGTCTGCAAAACATTTCAATACCATGGAAGAAGCTATTCAGCATATAGCAAATGCCTATGATATGATGGTCACATCATACCAGGCAGAAATCCGTGATTTGAAAAAGCGCGTTGCGGCACTTGAAACCAAAGTGACAACACTTACTTCATAATCATAATAGGGAGGTAAAAATGGGAGAAAAAGAGAAACTGGTCTTTTCCGACAGTCCAAATATGACAGAATTATCCGCAGAAGATATTGCAGCACTAGAAGCTGAGCGGAAAGCAGCAAGAGAGGCAGAGCTTGCACCTGCTAAGAAGGCCGCAGATATGCGGAAAGAAAATGCAAAGGTGATTGCAGAGCATGATGATATGCTTGCAGAGTTACTTTTTGAGATCACAGTTAATGAAACGGAGGGCTAAGTTATGGCTTACAAATTGATGAAAAGAATCATTGAACGTGGGGGATATGACAAAGATGCAACCATGGACAAACTGGATGCTTTTTTAGCAGCTGACCGTCTTACCACAGACCAGTACAAAGAACTGGTAGAACTGATGGAGGGCAAAAAAGATGAATAATAGTCCTCTTGAATTTCTTGCGAAAAAATATGGAAATGTTGTAAAGTATGATAATGCCGGTAATATTATCGGCATTTTTGTACGTTTTTATAAGCGCAAATCCTCAGATTTAGCGACCGGGCTTCCAGAGCACACACATCCCGCGTTTATTATCAATGGAGTAGAACAGGACTCTATTTTGCTTGGAAAGTATAAAGCTGGAGAATCTGGAGGATCTGGCGATCCACTTCTTAGCATGCCAAACATTATGCCGGCAAGATCTATGGGGGCAGATCAGATGCTTTCCAGAATCCGCGCTGCCGGTCCTGGAATTTCAGGCATGACATGCGCTGATTATGGCTTTATTAAGCTTCTTGCTCAAAAAGAGGGATGGGTACCGAAAGGAAATACCTATTGGGGACAGAGCCATAAGGACGGAACAGCCTGGAAAGTTGGAGACAGCATGCAGGTTGGAACTGAAAGAGCATATGAAGGCTATGTTTACAAATGTCTGATTGCTCATACAGCAGCAGCGGAATTAAAACCGGATATTGCACCTAATTACTGGAAAAAGGGCGAATTTATCGGTGGTATTTCTCAGGATAATGCAAAAGATAACAATATGCAGACCGGTTACCGGACATTAAACGGCAGCGGACCGCTTGACTGGTATCTTGGAAGTGATCCGGGAAATCTTGCTGATATTATCGGATCCAGCCTGGAGCAGCAGTATGGCTACCGCATTTACGACTGCGAGCTTCAGATTCTGGAGAATAACAATGCAGCTGATCCAAATGCTGATTTGTCAGCTGGCTCCGCAGCGTGGAAGGCGATTTTGCCAAATAAGAGTGATGATGGATATACACTGGTAGCACCTGGAACGGCGGGAACTTTGCATTGGAATTATGTTAATGGCACAATTAAACTTGATACACAGTGTGACGATTTCAGCGTTGGATACAAAGGATTATCATTCAAAGATTTAACTGCAAATACCGAAAGACTTCCATATGTTCCATCTATTGTCAAAGAGCTTGGTTTATTTCCGACAAGCTCTAGCGATAAGACAGAAGGATATTATTGGTTATACATCGGAAAAGGAGAGCGCTTCCCGCGCCGCGGCGGTTATTACAACGCCACCAGCAGCGCTGGCCTGGGTTATGTCAATGGTCTCAGTGAGCGCGGCAATGTGAGCGCTCTCTATGGTGGCCGCTCCCGCTCCCTCTGAATTCCTGCAGGCTGAAACCTGAACTGCTGAAAGGCTGCGCGATAGCGCGGCCTTAATTATTACCACTACGAGGAGAAAGAGAAATGCCAGAACCACAATATACAAATGCTAATCCAGGTCCATGTTGCCAGAAAATTGACGATATGATCCAGTACGGAAGACAAATTATAGCAAGATGGCCAGCATTCTATAAATTTACGCTTGGAGAGGATATTTACAGGGAAATGTTACTTATGCTACGATTAGCAACGAAAGCCAGGCTCCGGCACATGAACAAGAGCACTCTTGCAGACCTTGATACCAGTAACGCTGTGTTAGATACGCTTATCAGACAGGCTAACCGTACAGTATTTACAGATAAAAGTGGTAATCAAAGAAGATTGTTAGCGGATCACAGTTTTGGCGTATGGTCTGAAAAGACCAGGGAAATCGGCCGCTTAATCGGCGGCTGGATAAATGCTAAAAATAAATGATCTTAACAATAACAGGAACGTGCCGAGATCGTGGCTTCTTTATGCTTCGGGTTGTGCTTTTTCGCTTCCCGCGCCGCGGCGGTAATTACAACGACACCAGCAACGCTGGCCTGGGTTATGTCAATGGTAACAATGAGCGCGGCAATGAGAACGCTAACTATGGTGGCCGCTCCCGCTCCCAGCATATTTTTAAAGCTTCGCAACGATTACGAATCGGCGAACATCCTTCTGATGGGAGGGGTACGTTTCTGCAGTGGTCATTAGACCACTGGACAAAAATCCTTTACTGCTCCGCTAAATACGGCAAGAAAAGGCAGTAATAGAATTACTGCGAAGCATCTGAAAGGATGTAAGGCTATGATTGCCAGCAGTTATTTACATGCAGCTAAAATGCTTGTAAATATACAATCTACGCTTAACAGAAATGTCACGCGCAGTGTGTTATTGCAGATCGGAGGATACTTTTGAAAAGACTGCATGATTTGAAAGCCCGCATCTGCGATTTTGATAATTTAATGGGTGCATATCGAGACGCAGCAAGAGAAAAAATGTACCGGGAAGAAGTAATTACTTTCACACTTGATCTTGGAAATAATCTCCACAAGCTTCTGGATGAGCTGGAAGGTATGGATTACGAGGTTGGACCATACCGCGAGTTTTACGTGAGATATCCAAAGCCTAGACTTGTAATGGCGCTTGGATTTCGGGACAGAATTGTACAATGGGCTATCTACCGAGTAATAAATCCATATCTGGACAAACGATATATCACACATAGTTATGGATGCCGAGAAGGAAAAGGCACACTTGCCGCTGCTGAGCAATTTCATAATTGGCAACAACTGATAAGTCGGAAAAAGCAAGCAGATGACTGGTATATTATAAAAGGCGATATATCAAAATATTTTTATCGGGTAGATCACAAGAAAGTAATGAGTACTTACGACACGGTATCGGATGACAAATGGTTCGCTTGGCTCATTTCTACTATTATTAACAATCAAAAAGTTCCTTTCGGATTACCGCCAGGCGTAAAACCAGACGATTGTCCAAGGGAAAAGAGACTGTTCGATGTCGGAATGCCGATTGGAAATTTGACGAGTCAGGAAACTGCAAATTTGCTATTAGACCGCTTGGATCAGTTCTGTAAGCATGAGCTTCACTCACATTATTATATTCGCTATGTAGATGATTTTGAAATGTTTATACAAGGATTGGACAATGCAAAGCACACATACGAACAAATAACTCAGTTCCTGAAAGACAAATTGTATCTTGATATAAGCCCTAAGAGCAAAATTCAAAAAGCAACGGCACCTGTGGAATTTGTCGGGTATCTCATTACGCCTCATGGTATACGCATGAGGAAGAAAACCACAAAGCATATAAAGAAAAGCTTGAAACATGTTATGAAAGCATATGCAAATGGCGAGATAGAGTATGACAAGGCTATGGAGACAGTCACTTGTTATCTGGGTATGTGCAAGAAATGCAATGGATATAACATGCAACGTTGGATTTTTGATAATTTTGTATTGCAAAGAAGTGAAGAATATATGAAAAAACAAGAAGAAATGCAAGGAAAAAGGCATTTTTACCAGATTCAGGACAATGGAGATGGAACAGCTGACATATATTTACGTCCGGAAGTCCTTCCAGAGTGCCTGGATGGTACCATCACAGATTATGACATAGCAGTATTAGTTGTGAAAGGAGTACAAATATGTGAAGATTTAGAAGAAGACATACGCGCACGCTATGATGATTGGTGCGAAAGCGCCGATACTGTGTATTTATAGGACTAATACACAATATGTGGATAAAATTGTGGACAATTGCACTATGACTCAAATAATTTCCCGAAAGGAAGCGAGAAAAATGACTTTAAAAGAGATTCTTGGTACAAGCGGAGGAATCTTGTTTGTACTTTCTGTTCTTGTTCAAATTGCACCGATAAAGCTTAACCCCTGGTCGACACTGGCTCGCTATATTGGCCGCGCCCTAAATAGTGAGGTTCTTGAAACAATTGAAAAGAACGAAGCAAAAACCGCCAGGTATCGGATCATCCGATTTAATGATGAAATTCGGCATGATGTGAGGCATACGGAAGAGCATTTTAATCAGATCATAGATGATATTAGGACATACGAAAATTATTGCAATAGTCATCCTAATTTTCCAAACGGAAAATCAGTTTTTTCAGTGTCAAATATCAAAAAAATCTATGAAAAATGTATTAGTGAAGATTTGTTTATTTGACTGTGTGAAGAAAATGAAAAGAATAAAAGATAATATCACCCGATTTATTCATAAAATCGGAACACTGAACCTGGTGCTGCTTTTAGTCGGCGCCTTTTTTATTTGGTTCAATTGGCAGATGATATCTGTATATCGTTCATGCGGAAGCATGCCAGAAACCTATGCTTGTGCCGTAGTGGCAGCAACTATTGGGGAATGCGGTATCTGCGGATGGATCCGCACCACAAAAGATAAGAGACAGGATCGCAAGTGGCAAAAGCAAGATGAACAGGAATTGAAAAATAACAATGAAAATGATCTGGCCGCGTTGCCGGACGAAAGGGAGGAAAACATATGAGTTTAGAGATCTTTTTATTTTTGTTATTAGTAATATCAGTCCTTACCATGGGAATTACAGAAGCAATTAAAACATTCAAAAAAGAATCAGAGGAACCCTACAGTGCAAACCTTATAGCGGGAATTGTAGCAGTAGTGTTATCTGTCGCGATTGCAGCAGCCTACATCATTATGATGGAAGCAACGCTTACTGCCAAGTTGGCGGTGTACCTTATTGCGCTTATGCTCTTCTCGTGGTTAGGCGCAATGCTGGGATTTGATAAAGTAACGCAGATGATCTTACAGATCGTTAATGCAGCTCCAGGAAAAGGAAAATAAGGAGGTATGAATAATGGCAGTAGTTAAATTATCAAACTGTGGACATGATGAAAATGGAAGATACGCAGGCGGAAAAGCCGGAGATCAGACCGGGACAGAGTATCAGATCATCAACTGGTATAACAGACCTTGGCTCTGCGTTCTTCGTTTTGAAGACCAGGAAGTAGCGACATTAATTGTAGAACTGGCAACACAGGCAGCGAATAATAATATGATTGGCTACGATCAGGGAACTGCAGGAAATAGCAATGATCGCTATACCTTCTGGGAACAGCTGGCCGCAAATGGCTACGATCCGTCAAAAATTAAGAAGCCATGCGAAACAGACTGCAGCCAGAGCACAGCAAGTATTGTAAAATCGGTAGGTTATCGTCTGAACAGACCAAAATTGAAAGCAGTTAGCATCTATCTGACTACATACAAAATGCGAGAAGCGTTCAAAAATGCTGGCGCGAAAGTACTTACAGATAAAAAATATCTGACAAGTGGTGATTATTTGCAGGCAGGAGACATCCTGCTAAATGATAACCATCATGTAGCTATTGCAATAACAAGCGGAGATAAGGCAGGAGATTCCTCCACTAACAAAGGATATCTATCCAAAGGAGATACCGGCACAGATGTAAAAACCATGCAGAAAATGTTAATCAAGGTTGGTTATTCCTGCGGCTCTTATGGTGCAGACGGCGATTTTGGATCCGGCACAGACACAGCTCTGCGCAAATTCCAAAAAGAAAATGGATTAACTGTAGATGGCAAATTCGGAACTAATTCAAAAGCCAAGCTTACAGATCTATACGCCAAGAAAACCAATTCTACCAAAAAGGATATTGAAACTGTTGTACAGGAAATCCTTGCTGGAAAATGGGGGGATGATCCTGAACGTACACAGCGCCTGAAAGCGGCGGGGTATGATCCAGCAGCAGTACAGGCAAAGGTTAATGCGACTTACAAATCTAAAAACACAAAAACTATTGACGAGCTTGTGCAGGAAATTCTTGCTGGAAAATGGGGGGATGATCCTCAGCGTACACAGCGCCTGAAGGCGGCGGGGTATGATCCAGCAGCAGTACAGGCAAAAGTCAATGAATGGTATAAAAACAATAAATGATGAAATAAAGGGGTGAAAATATGCAGGTGGTACAGCCTATCAGGGATTTAGATACATTGCAAAAATGTTATGAAATCGCACGGGAGCACGATAAACACCGAAAGACCGGAGAGGTAAGTTGGGAATTAATTCTTGTCGTTGGCTTCAACACCAGTTTACGCGTGAGCGATTTTAGACGCTTCAAGGTATCAGATCTGCGTGGAAAGGATTATGCACAGATTCAAGCGAAAAAGACCGGAAAGGAAGCCAGGATTTTAATTAATCCGGCGGCAAGAAAGGAAATTAACAGACTGCTGGCAGGAAGAAAGGCAGATGAATATATTCTCCAGAGCCGAAAAAAGGATCCTGTAACGCATAAATACCAGCCTATTACCCGGCAGCGCTGCTATCAGATTATCAATACTATAGCGCGCCAGGCCGGAGTAGAAGAGCGCATAGGTTGTCACACCTTGCGAAAAACGTTCGGTTACCATTATTACAAAATGACTGGTGACGTAGTGAGTCTTCAGAGGATATTATGTCACAGCTTCCAGAGAGAGACATTGGTATATATCGGTGTGATCCAGGAGAACATTGACGAGAGCCTCCGTAAATTTAATATGCTGGCAGGAAAAAGGATGGCGGGAGGCTAAAAAAGATACTTTCAAAATGATCTGGCCGCGTTGCGGCGGAGGCGTAATATATGAGTAATGTTATACAGAGGGACTTGAACAAATTACTATCAAAAGCATATACATACGAAAACCGCGCAGGACACGGCTGCGAACATTTAGAAACAACTTATGTTGGAAGTGTGGAACGCGGTAAACGGATCTATGATGTGTATATTGATTCGCGCGGAAACAGCTGGTTTCTGATTCGATTTAAAACCGATCATGGAATTGTGAGCGAATACGAAAAAGTATTCGGTCACCCGGAACCAACAGCAAAAAGAATGCGAAGAAAAACCGAATAGATATTGAATAAGGCAAAAGAGGGCGAACATGTAAAAATACTTGCATGTTCGCCCTCTTCCTTTTTGAACAATTTTAACTATATACCTGCGAGCGTTAGATACATAGTTAAAATAAGTTAAAATGAGTTAAAACGAGTTATTAATGAGTTAGATATTTTTTTGAATTAGTCAATAAAACCGCGTATTTTACATATTAAGGCATGGTAAAATAGAGCCTAGAAAAACATGCAAACTTTTACCGATTTATATAGGAAAGAAAAATCTTAAAACGTATTTAACACAACATCCTATTATGTAAAATAGGAGAGGGGTAAAAGAAGAGGCAGCCAACAGGGAAGCGACCGCCTCTAGTGTTCGTCGTTCAAAACGAATTTAGGAGTTTTTAGCTATATAATAATCCGATCCGCTTACAAATTCACCTTCTTCATCACCCTCGAAATATTCAATGGCATACTCTGTAATATCCCAGGTTCCATTGCTGCCTAAATAACTACATCTGTACTTTTTTAGCTCTGCTTGCGCTTTTTCTTCATCAGAGATATTCCAACGCGCTATTTCTTCCCATTCGCTGTTATTCCCCCACACTGTATCGCCTGGAGTGAATTTTTTGTACTCTCTATCAGTAAGGAAAGCGGTCCCCTTAATTAATCTAATTATAGTCTGCATATTTTCCTCCATGTACCTTGTTTTATTTTTTGCTATGCTGATTCCGGGCAATATCCTCCCGGATCAGCCGCTTTATATAACCTTGCTTATTCTGAACTTGATCCAGTCGCGCCAAAACATCCGCATCTGTTTTTAAATTAAATTTACATTGAAGACGCTTAGTATTGTTTTTATCATATTGCGCGTGAGATTCGGCCTGTTTTTTTTTACCTTCTTCAGTTCTCATTTTACTTTCACACCTCACATTTTATGATACAAATATCATACAGGGTGAACACCTATAAATCAATACCCAATAAACAGATAATGTAAAATCATTAATGCAGGCGGCAATACAATCATAGCTCCCAGACTGATATTATATTTTAATTCCTTGCGGCGGATTCGGCACCATTCCTTATAAGTTAATTTCTTTTCTATTTTCATGTTTATGTAATCCTTTCTACTAAAATAGTTGCAGAAAGTATGGATAAATACTATAATCATAAGTGCAGATGGTCGCTATATCCATACAATCTGTCTGCCCTATACAGAGCCCTAAACTGTATAGGGCATTTTACTGTTCAAAATGATTTCGCGGCGTTGCCGGTCGAAATAATCTGGCGGCGTTGTCAGCGTTCCCATTTTGGTTTTTCAATGCTCATAGTTGCAATAATCCCAGGATGCGCTTTTACATATTCTTTATATTCTTTAACTGCAAGATGCCGATCTGTACCAGCAAATAATTTATATTCGTTATCAACATCTTTCCCGGAATCAATATAATGTGTATACCAGGTGATGCGATAGCGCACCTTTTTCTCATAATAACGCCGCTCACGTTCGAGCCTTATGCCAGGTGCTGTTGCTGCGGTGGCAAGCTGGTTATATTGCTTGCATAATTCCTGCCGGTATATTTTTAAGATAGCCATGTACTCTTCTAACTTTTTAATGTATTCAGCTGCATATTCATCGGATTTTGTTACATCTTCAATTTTATCTAGGGTGTCCGGTCTGCGCAGCCAAATACGAAGCTCTTTGTTAGCCTCTTCCGATGGCTGTCCGTACTGAGTAAAAAAATCCTGGTACGTCTGTTGTATATCCATTATAAAAAATCCTCCTTTTTTTCATGTGCCTACACAAAGCAAAACCGCGCAAAAAGTTCTTGCAGCAGCGGAGGTAAAAACCTCCGCATTTTTCAACCTTCTTCAAGCTCTCTGCCCAATTTGGAATACTCCTCGCACTCTTTTGCATACGGGCAAGTAGTACAATCGTTTTCATATGTTCTGCAGTTTGCTTCTAAAATCTTTTCCAGTTCCTCAAATCTTTCTTTCATAGTCTATACCTCCTGAGTGTTTAAAATGATTAGGCGGCGTTGCCGCAGGCCTTAGTTAATTCCTGTGCCAGTTTCTGAGCCGCACGATAGGCTTTAAAAGTCAACTTTTTGTTCCAACTATTCATTTTTGAGGAGTAATAAAAACCAGCATCTTCTACAGCCTTAATTGCTTTTTTAGACGGATCAATGGAAAAGATGACCCTTGTTCTGCTTTCTACACCATCAAAATAGATTTTCCAGCCGTTGCCCTGGAGCGTCTGCCCTATAAACGCTTTTTCCGGCACTGGACCGCGCGCTGCCTTAGGATTCCGACTTTCTTCTGTGCTTACATCTTCTTTAGGCATTGCGTCAGCCTTTTCTTCAGCCGGAGCAGTTCGCGGAATATTTTCCGGGCGCTTGCATCCGTAACGGATAGCAGCGGAAAGAACCGCGTTATAATCCGGGTGATCCGGTGCAAATACGACGCGCTGTTTTTCCAAGCGTCCATTTTCTTTTTCACCTATCACAACGAACATCAATACGCTTCCAGTTCCGGTAATGGAATACTCCACTACGTTTTTCTTTTCTTCCTGCATGTCTTTTTCCTCCTGTTTTTCCTGGCATTTTTCCGGCTGTATATAACCGGTTTTAATCATTAATTTTTTACAATGGTTCTCAGCTTCAGAAATCCGCTCTTGATTTTCCGGGGCATTCAATAGCTTAATAACCGTCGGTGTGATTTCCAGCGGAACCTGGCTCTTTTTGTCCGCCATGGCACATTTCAAACCGGTATCGTGCAGCATGATAATATAGCGGCGGTTTTCGTCTTTTCTTACATCAAAAGTAAAACCGAATTTTTCAAAAGTCCAACCGTCAAATTCTTTCACACAGTCCACGCCATTTTCTCGTATAAGGCTGTAAACCTTTGCTGACTTTAAAATGATTTTTGCGGCGTCGTCTGTGATTTCCAGTGTACCGTAGTCTTTTGAAAGTGCCGCTGCATGGGAAATATATTTCTTGAGTGCGGCGTTAATTTTTGCAATTTTTTCTTTCCCGCATGAACTGCAAGCATTTTCTTTTTCACGGGCTTTTTTTAGATCTTCAACCTGGCAAGCCATGAAAGAAAATAATTTGTCAGCGTTGCCTGATGGATCGCTTGAAAGACTCACAAAAGATAAAAGTCTTTTAAAATCACTAGCGTTGCATGGGAGCAACTGCTCCAGATCAACCGCAAATTTGCCGCGGCCGTTTTTGTATTCAATCTCAAATTTTGTCATGGTGTCAACCTCCTTGCTTTTTGCGGTTTTCCGCGACGGTCCGACATGGACCGTTTCGGCCGGTAACCACCCGGCCATCATCAGGCGGATTATGCCGGAAGTGCCTCTGGATCTGCATCGGCGCCCTTGTATTTTTTTGAACCGTACATGTTACGGATTTCATCGAGCGTCATACTCTTTTTGGAGCGCTTATGATACGGATCACGGTGAAAGTACCACGCGGCCTTATTACGCGACCATTTGAAACCTAAAGCTTTCAAGTCATCTTTGACAGCTTTTGTTTCGCCAGAAACCCAGATCCATGAGCCACAGAGCTCAACTTCTATATCCGGAAAATGTAAAAGCTTGTTTATTAATTCCATAAACTCACCAGCTGTCTCAGTCGTCTCTTTTTCGTACTCTTCACCGTCTTTATTGACGTGTACATTTTTGAGTTTTTCAAATGCTGTCTGAAATTCTGCCTGCATTTCCTGAAAATCTTTCGTGGTGTCTTCGGCTGGATTGTTATCCGGGTGAAGCTTAGCGGCCATTTTCTTATAAGCCTTTTTAAGTTCTTCAGCAGTTTTGCAATTCTCAAAATATTTTGTCATGGTGTTGACCTCCTCGAATCATCTTGTTTGTGATGGGTGAGTACCCTTGCGATGGCTGTATCATAGCTCCAGCCGAAACCATTTGTCAACACCTTTTTTGCAAATTTTTTTCAGCAGCCAGGGTTTCCCCCTTAGGGGGAAAATTTTTGAAAAAAGTTTGCAAAATGATTTCTGCAGTTGATTTTGCTGATACACAGCAGAGCCAAACATGCAAAAAAAGAGTCGGAGGAAAAGAGCAAAAAGCTTTTGATATTGCGGACCTAAAGCAAGTCCAGGAAAAAACTAAAAAGTTGATTTACTCAGACAATATTGATTAAAAAGCCTGGCATATACGGCAAATAGACAAGCAAAAATAAATTATAATCCTAGCAGGCAAAATGATATTAAAAACGTTTAATCTGCGTTCAGTAGCCGACCGCATGCAAAAATCCGGCACTGATCCAGGAGCTACTACGACTTGCCCGCGATCAGTAGCCGGCCGCATGCAAAAATCCGGCACTGATCCAGGAACTGCTACGACTTACCCCACGCGATCAGTAGCCGACCGCATGCAAAAAATCCGGCACTGATCCAGGAGCTACTACGACTTGCCCGCAATCAGTAGCAGGCCGCGACCAATTAATCACGCATACATATGCGCAGCATCGCCGCGTGCGCGACTACATGCACACACAACGCACAACACACACGCACACGCGACCACGCACACGCGCCGCGCGCCTCCAGGACGCAACCCCTTTAGGGGTTGCTTTTATCGCGCGACCGCACACATGCGTATACGCACGCATATGACCGCGCATGCGTATACGCGCGTAGGTACTGTGCGCGCGTCACGCGCTACAACGGGCGCTGTGACCCCACCATTCCTCTAGTTTTTTGTGAAATTTTATGGATTTCATTCACGCGTAAGTGGGGACTGACAGCCTCGCGCGCGTGCGCGCGATACTGTTAGAAGAAACTCTTTCAAAATGACTGTTTTCAGACTGTTTTCGGATTCCTTTTTTAATGAAATTTGATTGCAAAGCGATTTCATCTTGAATATAATCTAACTATGACATAATGAGGTGATAAAAATGGTTGACCGCTGTAAAATTTGCAGAGAGACAAAAGAACCTGCCCTATCGTCAGAAGAAGAGGAATTAGCTGACATGCTGTATGATAATTTATCCAACGAAGCGGACGAGGAAGGACCAGGGATATTATCGGATATTGAGTTTGATTTCGTTTGCGGCACAATATGCAAAAAGTGTTTTTTGAATGGATATAGGAAAATTCAAGGTTTGTATGAATGATTTTAAAAGCATGAAAAAGCCTAAGAACGTGATAATTCTAGGCTTTTCCAAGTACGTACTAATTGAACAGCACCGACAGGCGCATTAGACACAAAAGCTGCACGGTTGCTTATGGAAAAATTACAGGAAGTCAACCAAGTGCAAGGACGTACCATTTTAATGGTTACGCATGACCCTAACGCAGCAAGTTTCTGTTCCCGCATTTTGTTCATACAGGACGGCGTTATTTTCCATGAATTGCGTCGCAAAGTTCCGACAGAAACACGGGAAGAATTTTATGCGCGCATATTACAGGTAATGGCGCAAATGGGAGGAGGGAGCGCAAATGTTCTTTAACCTTGCATGGAGAAATTCCAAACGTAGCCGCAATGAAAATCTGATTTACTTTCTGACAATGGTAACGGCGGTAGCGGCATTTTACATTGTGCTTTCTCTCGGAGCGCAGGACGTTATACGCTTTTTAAGCAGCCTTGAAAGCGATGCCGTGGAACGGCTGCTTACAAACCTTTTACCTACTGTCTATGTTTGTGCATTATTATTTGTATTTTTCCTTGTAGTATTTGCAA